>Ga0209002_10005059_pt1 | contig 10261 bp, 7 predicted proteins | sample Rifsed16ft2_FD_184010 | JGI IMG/M metagenome (GOLD analysis project Ga0209002, IMG submission 184010) | Soil microbial communities from Rifle, Colorado, USA - sediment 16ft 2 (version 2) | ecosystem: Environmental > Terrestrial > Deep subsurface > Rock core/Sediment | place: Rifle, Colorado...
ACTCCGGTTATCAAACCGGATCCGGTGATGTGTCATTTCCAATTGAAAAATTTGAGCGGGGTATGCAGCAGGTTGCTCAATTTTTTGAACAAAATTTATGGATCATCATTACCGGTGTTGTAATCCTTGTTCTGTTATCCTTTCTTTTATACGCAGCGGGAATGATGGGCAGGATCGGCTTGATTAAAGGCGTATACAAGGTCGAGACTGGCGCAGAGAGATTATCCTTTGGCGAACTTTGGTCTGAGAGCATGCCTTATTTCTGGCGCATCTTCGGCATGAACTTTTTATTTGGGCTTGCTTTTGTGTTGATTTTCATTCCATTGGTCATATTTGGATTTGTCACAATGGGAATAGGATTTATCTGCATCCTTCCACTTTTGTGTATTCTTGTCCCAATCAGTTGGGTGATTGCTGTTGTCATGGAACAGGCACAGCCTGCGATTGTGCTCGAAAACCTTGGCATTGTGGACGGATTAAAACGCGGCTGGCAAATCGTAAAAACCAATGCAATTTCAATGATCCTTCTGGCGATCGTGCTTGCCGTTGGCGGCGCAATCATCGGGCTTGTCATTGCGCTTCCCATTATTTTGTCAGTTCTGCCAATTTTTATTGGTATGAATGCGTTGAATGAATCTTTTACACCCGTTTATATTGCTCTCGCTTGCTGTGCCTTGTATCTGCCGGTGATCATTTTCCTCAATGGTATTCTGACAGCCTACATTCAATCCGTATGGACGCTGGCCTACCTGCGCCTCACCAAACCCACAGAATCTGCGGCTGTTGTTGTGGGAAATGCGTAAACTTCTTGCTCTGTTTCTGAGCCTGGGTCTCTTGCTTGGCACTGCGCCTTCTGTTCGTGCACAGCAAAACCTCGCAACTGCGACTCTCTACCCTGCAGATGCATCCGCTTTTCCAACCGTCTCGGCGTATTTGGATGTCTTCGACGCCCAAAAAATTTTCACCTCGGGACTTAAACCCGAGGCTGTTACCGTTATCGAAAACGGACAGCCGCTCCCAAGCGACTCATTGACTGAAATCGCCATTCCTTTGCAAATTGTTGTAGCTGTCAATCAGGGCGCGGCACTGGATGCGCGCAATGCAAATGGCTTCTCCCGCTTTCAACGCGTGGCACAGGTGATCACACAATGGGCACAAAGCCGCCCGGCAAACCTGCCGGATGACCTCAGCCTTGTCAGCCAGGCGGGACCGGTCATTAATCATGCTGGCGCAAATGATTTCATCGTCGGGGTAAACGGCTTTCAACCTGACATGCGTGTTGCCAGTCCCAACCTGCAATCCCTTGCCACCGCAATTGATACAGTCAACGCGCAGACTCCGCGGCTGGGCATGAAACGCGCCATCCTGTTCATCACTCCCCAAATGGATGAGCCGAACCTGGCCGCGTTGCTGGAGCCGTACATCCAGAGCGCAAATGAAAGCGGCATCCGCATCTTCGTCTGGTATGTGGATGCAAATACAACATTCACCAACACAAGCGCGGCGGTCTTCAATAACCTTGCCATCCAAACCGGCGGCGCCATGTTCCAGTATTCGGGGGAGGAGAGGTTCCCGGACCCAGAATCATATTTTTCTGCATTGCGCCGAACCTACATACTTTCCTACACTTCGCGTGTGAATATTTCGGGCGAACATCCTTTCAGCGTGCGGGTGAGCCTGCCCTCAGGGCTTGTGACATCTGCCGAGCAGAATTTCAACGTGGATGTTCAACCGCCCAACCCCTTCCCGATAGCGCTGTCCTCACAGATCACGCGGCAGGCTCCGGCTGACGATCCCTTCAACCAGGAAAATCTATTACCCGCCACACAGGAGATCGAGATCATCATTGAATTTCCTGATGGGCATGTCCGTCCGCTGACACGCACCACCCTGTATGTTGATGACAGGATCGTGGATGAGAACACAGCCGAACCATTCAACCTCTTCACCTGGGATCTGAAGGCTTACAACAGCAGTGGGGAACATCAGATCGTGGTGGAAGCGATGGATGTGCTTGGTTTGAATAAAATAAGCATGCCCATTCCCGTGATCGTCACGGTTATAAAGCCGCCAAGCGGACCCGCCGTCTTCCTGGCAAAATACCGCACGCCTCTTACAATCGGTTCGATCAGCATCGCGGGCTTGGTGCTCTTTTTTATTCTACTAAGCGGACGTCTTCGTATTCCAACTCTGCGTGCCGCGCAGGCAGCGCACCGCGCAAGTATTGACCCTCTGACACAGCCAATCCTGGCAAGGGCGGAAGATACTCCACAAGCTGCCCCGGCCCCTGCGGGGAAGAGCAAAAAGCGGCGGACGCCGTCCAAGAAAACAGGAGCAGGCTCAAAATCCAGTGTGGAGGCGCCGGCCTCCCTCCTCCGTATTAATTCAGATGGACAGGCTGCCGCAGTCGCGCCCATCCAGTTGATTGAAAAAGAAATCACCTTTGGCACTGACCCTGTGCAATGTAATCAAATCCTGGATGACCCCTCCATTTCATCCATCCATGCGCGGCTCAGGCAAACCGATAAGGGCGGTTACCTGTTGCAGGATAACAATTCGATTGCAGGCACGTGGGTAAATTACGAACCGGTGTTGCGGGAAGGCCATCGGTTGATGCACGGCGATATGATAAACTTCGGCCAATTAACGTATCGTTTTATGCTAAAAGCGCCCCCAGCGGCTTCAACTCCCAAGATCACCGTTCAAAATACTGAAGAATGATCCCTTCCACACCTGCCCACCTGCATGTTGCCGCGCTCAGCCACGCCGGAATGTCTGGCAAGAACAATGAAGATCGTTATTCGGTCAAATCGTTCGTGTTAAGCAAGGACGATTCGCGCCCATCCGTTTTTGCGTTAGTTGCGGATGGCATCGGTGGTCATCGCGCCGGCGAGGTGGCCGCCGAACTTGCAGTCAATACCATCAGCATGGGGGTTGCAGAAAGTAACGCAAAAAAACCTGTAGAAATTCTCGAAACCGCCGTTCAGGTTGCCAGCCATGCTATCTCCGTTCAATCCGCCGGAAAAGCGGACGAGGAAGGCATGGGCGCAACCTGTGCCTGCGCGTGGGTCATCGAAAATAAACTTTACACGGCCTATGTGGGCGATTCGCGCATTTATCTTTTGCGCGGCAAACATATTCAACGCCTGACCATTGACCACACCTGGGTGCAGGAAGCATTCGAAAAAGGCGTCATCACAGTCGAACAAATGCACGGCCACCCGAACGTGCATGTGATCCACCGGTATCTTGGCGGATTAGAATTACCCGAAGTTGATTTTCGCCTGCGGATTGACAACGAAGAAACCGAGGAAGAATCAGGGCACAACCAGGGTTTTAATCTTGAACCCGGCGATACCATCCTGTTGTGCAGTGACGGACTCACAGATCTTGTTTGGGATGATGAAATTCAAAAAACCATCCGCTCGAAGAAAGACCTGAAGTCTGCGGCGGAAGCGCTGGTGACCCTGGCCAATGAGCGCGGCGGATACGACAACATCACCGTCGTGCTCTTGTCCATGCCTCGGCTGAACGAAGCTGCCAAATAGAAAAGCAGCTTGGTAGAACAGTTGCTGGGGAAATGGGACTTCAACGCTTCTTCCCCGGCCCAAACCTGTTGAGTTATAAATCAGCAGAATCTCAGCCCGAGTTTTTTTCCGCCTTCTCCCTGTCCAGCCATAATTCCCGATACTTGCGATTCCAATCAATCAAAAAGCGGACTGCGATCACAAGTCCCGCGCCCACTGCAACCCAAAAAGCATCATCGCGGATGTTGAAAATCCACAACACAGGCGCGGCGAAGATGCCTGCAAATACACTCGCCCGTGCAGAATGACGGATGACCAACACAAGCAAAATAAGAATCGCCACACAAATCAAAAATGCCAGTGGATTTACAGCCAGAAACGCGCCGCCGACAGTTGCTAAACCCATCCCGCCGCGAAAATTTGCAAACACAGGCCAGATATGACCGATCACTGCAAAAGTCGCAGTGAGTGCGACCACCCAAACCTCGCCCGCATAATTAAAAGCAAGCCGTGTTGGGATATATCCCTTGGAGATATCCAATATCAGAACCAGCGCGCCCCAACCAAACCCAGCCTGACGAATGGTGTTGGTCGTTGTGGCATGACCCGAACCCGCATCACGCACATCCACACTTTTGACGAAACGTGTGATCCAAATCGAAAATGGAAGTGAGCCAAACAGATAGCCGAGCATGGGAAAGATTAAGTTTGTCATGTACTATGTAACCCCGTTGGTTGGAAAAGTTTTTAGTGTTCTATAAATAACTCGTTTGCCACTTTTTTATGCTGCGGCAGGGCCTGTACCCCTTTTGCATTGAGGTGATCGCAAGTTGCTCCTTGCGCCGTCCTCGGCGCAAGATTTACCCTGCAAACGCCGCCGGGGACGGCGGCTGGAGCATGGGTTACTGAAAACCTTTTCGTATACACATGCTTCTTTTGCATTGGGGGTGATCTTTCAATCTAATGTAAAATCCACAACATGCCATTATTGTGGATTTCTTTATCCTTTATTGCAGGAATCATACTTGCCAGCCTGCTCTCTTTTCCCACCTGGGTATGGATTTCGGTTTCTGCCACCTTCTTTCTTCTTTCCCTCTTTCTTCGTTATTTTGTAACCCGCAACTCCAATTACGCATTATCCCTTCAGGTCACGCATTACACATCACGCTCACGACTTGCTTTCATTCTTCATCCTTTCTCCTTCATCCTTTTAATATCCCTCTTCCTTGGCTCTGCCTACTATCAATTCCGACAGCCGAACATAGATGCGTTTCACATCGCCTTTTACAACGACCGCACTTACGATTTACTAATTACAGGTTTCCTCGTCGAGCCGCCCGATTACCGCGATAGATATACCAATCTCAAACTCAATGTGGAGGCTGTGGACAGCGGCAGCGGCGACCTGCCAGTTTCTGGATTCATCCTCGTGCGTGTTGCAAAAAATCAGACTTATGAATACGGTCAACTCGTGCGTGTGCGTGGACAATTAAAAACCCCGCCTGAAGATGAGCAATTTTCCTACCGCGATTATCTCGCGCGTGAAGGTATTCATTCATACATGTCCGTTGCAGAAGTGACCGAGTTGCCGGGGCATGGCGGCAACATCGTCACTGCGCAGGTTTACAAACTAAAATCAAAACTTCTGGGGAAGACCTATCGTATTTATCACGACCCTGAAGCCTCGTTGTTCGCAGGAATTTTATTTGGCGTGGATACTGGTTTGCCGCGCAAGTTGCAGGAGGCCTTCAAGAACACAGGCACAGCGCACATCATTGCCATCTCCGGATTTAACATTGCCATCATTGCAGGGGTTTTCTTTTCCATCTTCAAAAACATTACAAATGAACGCCTGGGCGCATTGATCGCGATCATCGGGATTTTCATGTATGCGTTTCTTGTCGGCGGGGATGCGGCAGTAATGCGCGCCGCATTCATGGGCAGTATTTCATTGTTTGCGCGCCAGCTCGGAAGGCGCAATATGGGCTTGAACGCGCTCATGGTGGTTGCGCTTATCATGGCGCTCATCAATCCACTCGTGATTTGGGACGTGGGCTTTCAACTTTCGTTTTTCGCCACACTTGGTTTGATCCTTTACTCCGAACCATTTTCAAATTTCACGGGCAACCTGATCGCCAGACTTTCAAAACATGATACAAGTACCTTTGCGCGCATCATCAACGAAAATGTCATTCTTACTCTGGCGGCTCAACTCACAACCATTCCGATCATGGCCTATCATTTCAAACGCATCTCCCTGATTTCATTCATCGCCAACCCGTTCATCCTGCCTGCGCAACCCGCAGTGATGATCGTTGGCGGGCTGGCAGTTTTTACCAGCCTCATCATTCAGCCTCTCGGTCAACTGATTGCGTGGATCGCCTGGCCCTTTGCTGCATACACCATCCGCATTGTGGAATTCTTTGACCGTGTGCCGCATGGGATGATCTTTCTTGGTGACGCGTCCATTTGGATCGTGCTATTCTTTTACATCGCGCTTCTTACTGCGACCTTCAACTGGTCGCGCATTCGGGACTGGTTCCACTCTTCAGCAGATTCTCTGCGAGCCGTCGCATGGACAGCGACTCTTGCATTCCTGTTTGTTTGCATGGTTGTGCTATGGCGCTCCGCCGCAACCGCTGGGGATGGTCAGTTTCACATCTCATTTCTTGAAGTCGGCTCAGCGGATGCAGTCCTAATTCAAACGCCTGAAGGCAGGAACATACTGATCAATGGCGGCGCGAGCACATCTGAATTATCCGATGAACTCGGCAGAAGGCTTCCATTCTTTTCACGCAAGTTGGACTGGCTGATCGTCGCCTCCACGCAGGAAGAGCAACTTTCGGCTTTGCCGCGTGTGATCGAAAGATATCCGCCTGACAATGTTCTGTGGAGCGGGAATGTGCAAGCCTCGTTCTCTGCGCGTACCCTGGACGAATATTTCGCGGCGGAGGAAATCCCCGTCAGCCGCGCAGAAGCGGGACAAAGGCTTGAGCTGGGCGATGGCGCATGGATCGAGGTACAGGCTGAAGGTCCGAGAGGAAGCTTGCTTCTTATCCAGTATGTGAATTTTCGGGCACTGCTTCCAATCGGCGTGAGCGAGGGCATGTATGAGTCCCTCGAATTTGGAAATGTGATCGGCGCCGTGGATGTTCTGTTGCTTTCGGATTCTGGGTACGCACCTGCCAACCCGCCAGATATTTTTGAGAATTTGAATCCGCAACTGGTTGTATTGAGTGTTGCCTCAGGCGACCCGGACGGTTTGCCCTCTCAGGATGTGTTGGATTCTTTGGCTGAATATTCATTATTGCGGACTGACCGCAATGGTTGGATCGATGTAATTACAGACGGGCATGAAATGCGGGTGGTCGTGGAACGCGGCCAGCGATGACCAGAACAGCGGCGCGAACATCGCCTTTGATCCGCGCACTCCTCTCGAAAGCGCCGCGCGATTCATAAAGTTGAATCCAAATCTCCGCATCCTCAGCATTGAAATTGACAAAGGGCGTGTGGATGCGGCAGAGACGCTGGCTCAAAAAGGGTATAAAATCAATTTGCAGAAGAAATTCCTTGCCAGAGAATATTTGATCTGGGAACAATAAAGCCGGTCTTCACGTTGTATGAGAAGTCAGGAGAAAGCATGAGATCATCAAAACGAATCCCTTTTGCCGTTTTATGGATCGCCAGCCTCGCATGCGTGGTGCCGGGTCTTGCCCTGCCCGACGTAAACGCCATCAGCACATCCGCCGCGCAGACGGTGATCGCCGGGCTGACACAAAATGCGCCACAAGCATCTTTATGGCCTACCTTGACAGCAGCCACTCCATCCTTCACATTCACACCTGAGCCGCCTACGTTTACAGCCACTGAAACCAGCACACCAACACAAACACTAACCCCAACTTTGATCCCTACAGCGACTCTAAGCATTCCTTTGATCAGCGTCTCGGTTCCCACGAACTGTCGTAATGGCCCGGGCAAGGTCTATGTATTGCAGGGCGCTTTATTGGTTGGTGAAACTGCCCAAGTGTATGGCCGTGACCCGACCAATAGATATTGGTATATCCGTAACCCTGATTCTGGGTCTGAGTTTTGCTGGGTGTGGGGAGAATACGCTACCTTGACCGGTCCGTTTATGCTTTTGCCCGTCTATACTCCGCCGCCTACGCCCACGCCAACCATGACGCCGACGCCGTCCCCATCTTTCACTGCTGAGTATTCCAGCCTTGATTCATGTGTTGGCTGGTGGGTGGAGATCAAGTTGAAGAATACAGGTCCGCTTCCGTTCAAGTCTGTGGAGATCAAGGTGAAAGATAAAGTCACCGATATTGAACTCGTTGCTCTTTCAGATGGGTTTACTGACCTTGATGGCTGCCTGAAAACAACAATAAAAGATACGCTCGGTCCAGGAGATACATTTATCATCAGTGCGCCTGCATTTACTTATAACCCATCCGGACACAACATCCGTGCGCTGATCACGTTATGTTCCAATACTGGACAGAAAGGCGCGTGTATAACCAGAAAGATCAATTTCAAGCCATAAAATAATGGCGTAGAAATAAAAATCTGCGCCATTATTTTTCATTGATCAGCTTTTTACTTTAAGTTCCTGATGGACTTGTTGTCGTCGGCGTGGACGCGCCTTCTGCGAGCGATGTGCTTTTAGCCTGGGACCAGGCTTTCCCAGCTTCATTTCCCGCTTATTACTTCATCAATGGTCTTAATAACCAGACCGATTTGTTTTTGGTCTGCAATGCGGGCTGAAAATTTCGAGAAAGTATCCAGGTTAATCGCATATTGGCTGCATCCATCACAGACGCGATGGAACACAAAGATCACCCAGCCTCCGCCCTCCTGCTCCACAGAGGTAATATACCTCATCATTTTTGACACACTTGTGTCGCTCACAATATACGGCATGGCTCTTAATACGTATTTATCTGGGGGAGGAATTGTCTCGGGTCCGCCGCTTACGCCGCGCGCGCTATCGTATCCACAATCAATCACAGTCTGTCTTGCTTCTTCATCATAATGTCCAAAGGGATAGGCAAATGAAGTGACACTGAAACCATAGCCTATTAAATTTGCGTAGTCCTGGCAGATTTCCTTCTTCAGATCATCCCCGCGTATTTCAGTAAGCTTGACATGGTTTAGCGTATGCCCGCCAATTTCGTTGCCATCCTCATATAATCCGCGCAACTGTTCTCCGGTCATATAGCCATCTGTTCCTGTCAAACCACTTGAAATATAAAAAGTGGCGTGTAAATTATTTTGAGCAAGAATGGAACGCACATCATAATTGTCCGCAGCCCCGTCGTCGAAGGTCAGGCTAACCACTGTATTTTTGAAGGTAGTAACTTTTTGGGGAGTCTCTGATATCTGTTGTGTAACGGGCGCATTGATACAACCAGACAAAGCAATAAAAAATAACACGAACAATTTTCTTAATAACCTCATTTGATCACCTTTGCATTTAAAATTAACTATTGTTTCACTTTCACAGGTCACATCTGAATTAAGTTGATTGTAACGGATTCACTAAAGGCTGGCAAACACCCGCAAATTTTAATCGCACTTGACGCCTTCCATTTTTACCCGTAAGATAAGCCTCGAAATAGAACATACATTCAAAATTCTTAAACACAAAGGACACGAAGTACACAAAGGTTTTCCTTAGTGCCCTTCGTGTCCTTTGTGTTTGAAAAAGGATCCTATATGGAACTCGGTATTGTTAAAAAAATAGACATTGACACTGAAATGCAGCAGTCGTATCTCGATTATGCGATGAGCGTGATCGTGGCGCGCGCCCTGCCCGATGCGCGTGATGGACTCAAGCCTGTGCAACGGCGTATTCTATACGCGATGTACGACATGGGCATACGCGCGGACACGGCTTATAAGAAGTCCGCTCGTATCGTGGGTGAAGTGCTTGGTAAATATCATCCGCATGGCGACTCGGCGGTTTATGAAGCCATGGCGCGCATGGCGCAGGATTTTTCCTTGCGCATGCTGCTTGTAGATGGTCAGGGTAACTTCGGTTCGGTAGATGGCGACCCGCCTGCTGCGATGCGTTATACCGAGGCGCGACTTACTTCCGCTGCGCTGGATATCCTGTTTGATCTTAATAAAGATACAGTCGCCTTCACCCCCAACTTTGACGATACGCTCGAAGAGCCGCAGGTTCTGCCTGCCGCGATTCCCAATCTATTGGTGAACGGCGCAACGGGTATTGCTGTCGGTATGGCAACCTCCATTCCACCGCATAATCTCGGTGAGATCGTGGATGCGCTGACCTACATGATCGATCGTTGGGAAAAACTTGACGATATTGATGTTGAACAATTAATGAAGTTCGTGCAGGGACCCGATTTCCCAACGGGCGGCCTCATCATTCAAGAAAAAGGCGAAGATGGCATTGAATCCGCGTATGGTTCGGGGCGCGGACGAGTCACGGTGCAGGCCAAGGCGCATGTGGAAGAGATGGAAAGAGGCAAGAGCCGAATCATTGTCTCAGAATTACCGTATCAGGTCAACAAGTCCAGTTTGATCGAGCGCATTGCCGAGCTGGCGCGCGATGGTCATCTCGAAGGTCTCTCGGATCTGCGCGATGAATCCGATCGCCAGGGCATGCGCATCGTTCTCGAACTCACCAAGAACGCGAATCCCGATTTTGTTTTGCGCGACCTGTATAAACGCACGCCCATGCAAACCACGTTCAGCATTAACCTGCT
>Ga0209002_10005068_pt1 | contig 10251 bp, 9 predicted proteins | sample Rifsed16ft2_FD_184010 | JGI IMG/M metagenome (GOLD analysis project Ga0209002, IMG submission 184010) | Soil microbial communities from Rifle, Colorado, USA - sediment 16ft 2 (version 2) | ecosystem: Environmental > Terrestrial > Deep subsurface > Rock core/Sediment | place: Rifle, Colorado...
GAGGCGGTGCAGAAGGAACTGGACTTACCCTTCGAGGTGGCCGAGCAGCTCAAGAAGGGCATCCCTGTTGACGGCGCCTCGTTTGAAGACGCCCAGCCACTCCTGCGCCGTGCGGATGGGGACGTGGACGATGCCTTCGTCGGCCTCGGGGATCCCCGTCCGGAAGATGCCCACGACCCGCACAAACTGCCCCGCGATCTCCCCGGCGGCGTCCTGGCCGGTGAGCACCAGGCGCGACCCCACCTCGAGGTTGAGGCGATCCGCTAGCCGCCCGCCCACGAAGGCGTGCAGCCGGTCGCCGGCTTCCAGGTAGCGGCCCTCGATCACCCGGTCACTGAGGTGGGAGAAGCGGGCTTCAATCTCCGGGTCCACTCCCGTGATGAAGACCGGGAAGGCATTCGACGCCGAGCTGGCAAGTCCCTGCACTTCGAGTCGAGGGGCCACGGTGAGGACGCGCGCCGCAATCTCCGGGTCGGCGAGGGCGGCCTGCGCGCGCTCCAGCGCCGCCGGGGTCAGGCGATCGTCCAGGTGGCGGCTGGCCTGGAAGCGGGGACGCTGGATGGCGACGTGGCCGCGCCCCAAGCGGACGCCCTGCTCGATCCAGTCCTCGTGCGCCCCGTCGCCCAGCGAGAACGAAAACACCATGACCGCGGTCCCCAGCACCGTGGCGGTCGCGGTGAGCAGGCTCCGCCGCGCCTGGCGCCGGACATTGCGGGCCGCAAGGCGCAACAGCAGCCGCAGGCGTCGCATGCTCAGCGCCCGGCCAGGGTGTCCGCGGGTGGCACGCGCGCGGCCCTGATGGCAGGGTAAAGCGCCGCCAGCGCAGCCGTCGCGAACAGGGCGAACGCGCCCTGCGCCATCATGACCCAGGGGTACTCCACCCGCAGCCGCAGGCGCACCAGCGCGCCGATCATGGTGAACTCGCCGAACAGTGGCGTCAGGTCCGGTGGCGCGTTGTGCCACCATACCAGCACCGGCCCGGTGACCGCGGCGCCCAGGGCCAGACCGATCGCCCCCAGGGCGATGGCCTCGTACAGCACCGAGCGCACGATGCCGCCGGGGGCGGCGCCCAGCGCCAGCAACAGGGCGAACTCATGCCGGCGTTCGAACGTCGCCATCAGCATCGTGTTCGCGACGCCGAAAATCGCCATCCCGAAGACGATCACCAGCATGATCCACTGCCAGGACGAGGCGAGCTGGGCGTACTCCAGCAGCTCGGGCCGAAGCGCCGTCCACGGCTCCACGGCGACCGCCCCGCCCAGCGCGGCGACCAGCCGCCGCGCCGCGACCGGCGCCTGCCAGGGATCCGGCAGGAGGGCCGCGATCTCGTGCGCCCGGCCCGGCTCAAGGGCCATGATGGCCTGAAGGGCGTCCAAGGGCATGAGCGCGAAGGTGCGGTCGAGGTCCGCCAGCCCGCTCTGGAACACACCGCTCACGATGAACAGGTCGTTGCCCAGCGAGCCATCCACCGCCGGCGCCACGACCACCACCTCGGCGCCCGGTTCCACGCCCAGGATGCGGGCCATCTCCGCGCCCAGCAGGATTTCGCGGGCGCCGGGCGCCGGCGCCGCACCCCGCACCACCGTGTGCAACAGTCGCGACACGTCGCGTTCGCGCTCCGGATCCACGCCCAGGAACACGCCCGCCACGGTGGCCGCGCCGGAGCTCACCAGCCCGCCGCCGTACACCCGGGGCGCGGCGGCGGCCACCGCGGGGTCCGACCTGACCCGCTGGAGTAGTTCGTCGAGCGTTGGTCCTCGGGAGCCGCCGAGGGTCTGGTACACGCTGCGATCGGGCAGGTAGCCGGCGGCGTGCACCTGGAGCTGGCCGGTCACGATCCCGGTGCCGTTGGCGATCATGTCCGCCGTGAGCCCGTCGAACCACCCCACCATCGCGACCACCGAGAAATACCCCACCGCCAGCCCCGCGGCCGTGATGACGCTACGCCGCCGGTTCCGTCCCAGGTTCCGCCACGCCAGCGGCCACCACAGCCGCGCGCTCATTGACCGGAACCGCCGCCGCCCTGAAGTCTCCTGAGGGAGAAGAAGGAAGGGTTGATTTGGATGTCGAACTCGAGATCCCGGTAGCTGATCGTGGTCCGCTCGTTGGGTTTGTCGGCCGGCTGCACCACGGTCCGGGTCGGCACCAGCCGCCCGCCCATGGTCCGATGGCCCGAGAAGGTCATGGTCCGCGACAGATTCCCGCGGTCATCGTAAAACCGCGCCCATACCGGCATCAGGTCAGCCTTCCGCACCTGCTCCTCGATTCGTCCCCACACCACCGCGGCCTCGGGCTTCGGCGTGAGAACGAACTCCCACACCGGCACCCCGTCCCGCGCGCCCTCGTAGCCGATCGTGATGTCGTAGTCGTCAATCAGCCGGCTGTCCTTCACCAGATCGTCGTTGGTGAAATGCGAGCCCATCCACCCGTCGCCCATGAGGGAGGGCGGCAGCTTGATGGTGCGATCCACCCGCGGGAGATAGTTCCAGATCTCGTGGCCCACCTTGAGCGTGGCGGTGCCGGCGTCTTTCTCCGGGGCCGTGATGCGGATCAACGCGTTGTCGGTGCCGAGCGACCAGATCCGCATTTCCATGCTGCGGCTCCAATGCTCGGTGACGATCTCCATGGACACGGTGCCTCGGCTGGACTCGCCGCGAAGCAGCCGGTCCACCCGATCAATGATCTCGCGCGGAGTTTGGGCCGTCAGGGCGGAGGCGCCCAGGAGACACAGTCCCAGCACCCCGGAGAGGAGTCGGCGCATGGATCAATCGCTAACGCTCCGCCGGTGCGCGCGCAACCCGGCAGGGCTTGGCGTCAGGGCTGGCCGCGAAGCTCCAGGGGGTAGCCCGCCTCGCTCCAGGCCTTGAGGCCCCCAAGCACGTTGGAGAGGTTCCGGTACCCGAGCCCGACGAGGGTCTCCGAGGCCTCCACGCTCATCCGGCCGCTCCGGCAGTACAGAACGATCTTCGCGGACTTGTCCGCCGGCAGACGATTGACGTTGGCGGCGATACGGTCGTAGGGGATGCTGAGGTCGGTGCCCGGGATGTCGCCCGCGTAGGGGATGTGGACGTTGACCAGGACGAAGTCCTTGGCCTGCATCATGTCGTGGAGCTGCGTGACGCTGATGTCGGTGTAGGCCGGCGTCGCGGCCTTCTCGACAGCCGCCGACGCCCGTGTCCGGTCCTGCCCGCACGCCGCCAGCATCGCGGCGCTGAAGGCCGCCGCCAAGGCATGGGTGCGACGCGAATGCATAGGTGCTCTCCCCGGCGTGTTTGCTGCCATGCTAGCGCCGGCGGCCTCCGCCGCGAGGGGGTTAAGGGGATGCTCATAACAGACTACGCCGGATTTCAGCCGGTTCCGGGTAGCATCCGCCCTCAACGCGCGGAGCATCGAGGACCGTATAATATGCGCTGCCAGGTACCAGCGATCGAGAAGCCGGTGGACGAAGCCGCCCTGCACCACTCGGCGGTGGCCGTGCTGCAGGTGAGCGGCATGGGGTGTGGGAACTGCGCCCACCGGGTGCGGAACAGCCTGCTCGGTCTGCCCGGCGTGCTGGCCGCACGCGTGAACCTCGCGGACGGCCTCGTCCGGGTGAACTTCACCTCCGCGCATACGGACCTGCAGCAGATGCTGGACGCGGTCGCGAGCGCCGGCCACGACGGCCGTCACGAGTACCGCGCCGCCCTGGTCGAAGCGACGTGGTAGTCGGTCGAACGCTATGATGGAATCCGACTCCTAACCTGATGATGGAACGCGGTGGCCCAACCCGGCCAGCGCTCTTCCAGCCAGGTATACACGATCGGCAGCAAGATCAACGTGAGCGCGGTCGAGGTGATGAGCCCGCCGATCACGACGGTCGCGAGCGGCCGCTGCACTTCAGAACCTTGGCTGGTAGAGATGGCCATCGGGATGAACCCGAAGCTCGCGACCAGGGCCGTCATGATCACCGGGCGGAGTCGGACCTCGGCCCCCAGGCGCACGGCATCGATGAGCGGCTTTCCCTGGTCCCGTAGCTGGTTGATGTAGGTCACCAGCACGACACCGTTGAGCACGGCGACCCCGAACAGGGCGATGAAGCCGACCGCGGCACTCAGGCTGAGATCCAGGCCGCGCAGCCAAAGCGCCGCGATCCCACCCACCAGGGCGAGCGGGACGTTGAGCATCACCAGGAGCGCTTGCCGCGCGTTGCCGAAGCTGGCGTACAGCAGCCCCGCGATCAACAGCAGCACCAGGGGCACGATGATGGCTAGGCGCCGCATGGCGCGCTCCTGGTTCTCGAATTGCCCCCCGTAGGCCACGTAATACCCGTTGGGCAGGCTCACTCGCCTCGCGACTTCGCGCTGAACCTCCGCCGCAAACCCGCCAAGGTCACGCCCGCGCACGTTGGAGAGTACAATCAGCATCCGCTGGCCGTTCTCATGGTTGATCAACTCCGGTCCCTCGATCACGCGGATCCGGGCGATCTGTGAGAGCATGACCTGAGCGCCGGAGCGCGTGGTGAGGAGCAGGCGGCCGATGGCGTCCGGCGTGCCGCGGTACGGCTCGGCCAACCGCACCACCACGGGGAAGCGCTTGCGGCCTTCGATCACTTCGCTGGCCTGAACGCCACCGATCCCCGCCTGGACCGCGTCGCGCACGTCGGCCACGCTGACCGCGTAGCGCGCCAGCGCGCCACGGTCGAGGGCCAGCTCGACCTGCATGGCGCCGGCGCTCACATCCACCGAGACGTCGGCCGCGCCGCGCACGCTTGCGATCACGTCTTGAATCTCCGCGGCCTTCTGTTGGAGCAACGGCAAGCTGTCCCCAAACAGCTTGACGCCGAGCTCGGTTCGCACCCCGGAGATCGCTTCGTCGAGGCGCATGGCCATGGGAGCGGCAAATTTGTAGTCGATCCCGGGGATCGGGGCGAGCGCGGAATCCATCTTCTCGATCAGCGCCTCCGGAGAGGACGTCTGCCACTGGCGCCGCGGGTGGAAGAGCACATATACGTCGCCGTCGTACAGGCCCATGGTCTCGGTGGCAAGCTCGGGCCGCCCCAGCTTGGTCACCACGCTCTGGACCTCCGGAAACCGGAGCAGGGTGCGCTCGATCTCCTCCGCGATGGCCATCCCCTGGGGGAGCGAGGTACTGGGGAGCCGGCGCGTCTCGATCAGCAGCGACCCTTCATCCAACTGGGGCATGAATTCGGTCCCCAGGAACGGCACCGAAGCCAGCGTCGCGGCCAACAACACGCCCGCGCTTCCCACCACCAGCCCGCGGCGCCTGAGCGCGTAGTCGAGGTCGCGGCGGTAGCGGGCACGCAGCCGCTCGAACCAGCGGGCCGGGCTCTCGGCCGCGGCTGCCAGCAGCAAGGACGCTGCCACGGGAACGTAGGTAAGGGCGAGGAACAGCGAGCCCAGGACGGCCACGCAGACCGTAAACGCCATGGGGGCGAACATCCGCCGCTCCAGCCCCTCCAGCGAGAAGATCGTGAGATAGACGGCGATGATGATGAAGACGCCGAAGACGACGGGCCGGCCGACCTCGAACGCCGCGCGCCGGACCAGGTCGCGCCGGTCCTCCGCAGCCGCTCCGGCGGCGGAGCCCAGCCGCCGGACGAAATTCTCGACCATCACCACCGAGGCGTCGACGATGAGCCCGAAGTCGAGGGCGCCCAGGCTCATGAGGTTCGCCGAGATGCCGAACCGGTACATGAGCAGGAAGGCGAACAGCAGCGACAGCGGGATGACCGACGCCGTGATCAGCGAAGCCCGGATGTTCCGCAGGAAGACGAAGAGCACCAGGATGACGAGGAGCCCGCCTTCCACCAGGTTGGTGAACACCGTGCGGGTGGTGCGGTCCACCACGTCGCCCTGGTTGTAGAACGTCCGGAGGTCGACCCTCCGCGGAAGCAGCGGCCGAATCTCCTGGAGCCGCGCCTCGACGCGGCGGACGACCTCATGACCGTTGGCGCCCTTCAAGATGATGATCATGCCGGCCAGGCTCTCGCCGCGCGCGTCCCGCGACACCGCCCCCTCGCGCGGCATCGGTCCGATGGTCACCCGCGCCACGTCCCGCACGTACACCGGCGTGCCCCTGTTTCTCGTGGCGACCACGACGGCCCCAATGTCGGTGGTGTCGCTCACTCGCCCAAGCCCGCGCACCGTGAACCGCTCTCCCCGGTTCTCGATGTATCCTGCGCCGAAATTGTCGTTATTCGCCTCCAGCGCCGCCCTCAAGTCCTGGAGCGTCAGACCGTAGCCCGCGAGCCTGCTGGGGTCCGTGAGCACGTGGAACTGCTGCACCACACCGCCCCAGGAGTTGACCTCCGCGACACCCGGAATGGAGCGCAGCATCGGCTTGATGGTGTACTCTTGGAGCGTCCGCAGCTCCATCAGCGAGACGCTGTCGGATTCCACCAGATACTGGAATACCTCGCCCATGGGCGTCGCGGGGGGTCCGAGTTGCGGCTGGGCCCCGGCCGGCAGGCTGCCGACGGCGTCTTGCATCCGCTGTTGCACCTGGGCGCGGGCGAAGTAGAGATCCACGTCGTCCTCGTAGGTCACCGTCACCACCGAGAGGCCGGCCTTAGAGATGGAGCGCACCCCGGTAGCGCGCGGCAGGCCCATCATCGCCGTCTCCATGGGGTAGGTGACCAGGTTCTCCACCTCGTTCGGCGATAGAGCCGCCGCGGTGGTGATTACCTGGACCTGGTTCGGCGTGAGGTCGGGGAAGGCGGCCACGTTCAGGTTCGCCAGCGCCCAAACACCTCCGATGACCAGCAGCAGCGTGGCGCCGATGACGGCGACGCGGAACCGCAGCGCGATGGCGATGAGACGCTCGACCATGGGTCCGCCCTACCCCTCGAGGATGATCTTGCCGCGGGCGAACTCGGACTTCACCGCGAACGACCCTTCCACCACCACCGTGTCGCCAGGGGCGAGGCCACGCAGGACCTGGGTCCTGCCGCCGGCCGTTCCGCCCAGCTCGACGTCCCGCCGCTCGAACCGCGCCCCCCCGTGGCCGTCGGGATGGGCCACGAAGACCACGGGGCGTTCGTCCAGCAACTGGATCGCCGCTTCCGGGATGGTGACCGCGGGCAGGCGCTCGCCGGTTTCGAGCCAGACGGTGGCGAACATCGCGGCCCGCAGCCGGCTGGTGGGATTCTGGACCACCGCCCGCACCGGCACGGTGCGCGTCGCCGGGTCCAGCGCGCCGCCCACACTGTGCACCCGGCCGGCGAAGGTGTCCGCCGGGAAGGCCGGGACGGTGAATCGCACCGGCGTACCCACGCGCAGCGACCCGGCGCTGCCGTCCGGGACGGCGACCTCGAGCCACAGGGTGCTCGGGTCAGTCACGGCCATGAGCGGGGCGCCCGCCTCGGCCACGGTGCCGGGGGCCGCGTCGCGGGTCAACACCACTCCGGAGAGCGGGGCGCGAAGCACCATAGTACCGGTGGCGGAGTCCACCCCGAGCTGATCCAACACCGCCCGGACGCGGGCGCCCTCCGCCTCGGCCTGGGCGAGCGCCGCCTGCGCCAGCTCGTCATCGGCTTGGGCCCGCTCGAGGTCCTGCCGCGCGATCGCCTTGACGGCGAGCAGGCGCTCGGCCCGCTCGCGGGCCGTCCGGGCATAACTCGCCGCCGCGCGCCGGGAGTGGAGCTCGGCCACCGCCTTCAGGTGGTCCGCGTGCGCGGCACTCGCTTCGTGGCTCTGCAGGGTGACGAGCGGCGCGCCACGCCCAACCCGCTGTCCAATCTGCGCATGCACCCTGAGCACGCGTCCCTGAGCTGGGGCGCCGAGCCGAGCGGTCCGGTCTTCGTTGGGGACCAGTTGACCGGTTACTTCGAGGAGGGTGGGAAGCTCACTCATCTCCACCGGCGCCCACTGCACATTACCGTGCTGCACCTGCGCGGCGCTGAAGGTCAACGTGGTTGGGGAGGCCCCCGCGCCGGCCTCTGCTTCCGCATCGCTCGAACGCCCACCGCAGGCCGCGAGCCCGGTGCCGGTGAGCAGCACCCAAGCCGCCACGACCGGCTTCGGCAAGCGGGGCCGTCTCAACGGAGCTCTCCGGCTCATCGGGGCTCTCCGTCGGCAAAGGTCCAGCCCCCAGTGACGGATCCCGCGACCGGGCCGGTGATGGCCTCCAGGAGCTCCGTTCCAGCCATGATGCGCAGCTCTAGGAGGCTTTCGCGCTGCGCGAAGAGGACTCGATAGTAGGTCACGCGGGCCTCGGCCAGCGCCCGCGATGCGTCCAGCACCTGGAGCAGGCTCGCCGCTCCTTCCTGGTACGCCGCTAGCGCGATCGCGCGCGACTCTTCTGCGCGGGAGAGGAACGTCCGATCGAGACGCCTGACCTGCTCGGTCAGGAGCTGCGCCGCCGCGTACGCCCCCGAGACCTGCGCCAGCACCTGGCGCTCGGTCCAGGCCAGTTCCTGTTCGGCGGCGGCGCGCTGGCCGCCGGCGCGGCGGATCTCGCCCACGTTCTGGTCGAACAGCGGGATCGGAAGACTCAGTCCGGCAATCATCGTGTTCGTGCCGCCGACGCGTTTGACCCCGAAGGTCGCGCCGACCTGTCGAATGATCGCGGTGCGCTGTAACGTCGCCCCCGCCCGCTCGGCGGCGACCCGCTCGCGGGAGGCGACCAGATCGGGCCGGACCTCCCGGGCCCGCGCCAGGACCACCTCGAGCGGCGGCAAGACGGTATCCGCCATGAGGCCGGGTTCCACCGTGATACGGAAGGAATCGATCATCGGGAGACCGGGACCCCCGCCCTCGGCTGGTGACGGGCCGAGATGGGCGGCAAGCTCGGCACGGGCGCGGGCCTGCTCCACCCGCTCGAGCGCGAGGCCGGCCTCGGCCCGGTCCAGCTCCACTTGAATGCGAATCAGGTCTCCCTCGGCAGTCACGCCCTCCGCGACCCGCGCGTGGTTGTAGGCCGCCAGGTCCGCCAGGCGGTCACGGACCTCCTCGGCTCCCTCCGCCGTGCCCTGGGCCGTGGCGAGGCGATAGAACGCCCGCGCCACCGCCAGCGCCACGTCGCGCCGCGCCAGCGCCAGCTCCGCCTCCGCGGCCTGGACCTCGGCGCCGGCGCGCCGCGCGCTGGGCCAGCGCTGAAACAGCGGTTCCAGGGGCAGCGTGGCGTAGAGGGAGGTCTCGCGATCGAGCCCCGGGACGGGGGCCCCGCCCGGGAAGCGGGCGTTCTCCACTTCATACGTGATGACGGGGTTCAGGGGCAACTGCGCCGTGAGCCCTGCGCCTTGCGCCGCGCGGACGCGGGCGCGTGCCGCTTCCACCAGCGGATGCTGGGCCAGGGCACGCTGGAGCGCGGTCCGGAGATCGACATGCTCGGGCGCTGGTTGAGCCACGAGCAACTTTCCGGCGCCCGTGAGAGCCACGGTTACGGCCAATGCTTTCGCGATCCTTCGCAACTGTCACCTCCGGCTACGCTGCGGGCTGCCCGGACCGTATGGAAGGGTCCAGAGGCTGATGTCGCTGAGTTGTTGGAGAACCTGCGCGCCCACGTTCCGTGCCGCGTGGCGGCACAGGCGGGCTAGAGGCTGGGGATAGGGGGGGCGCGGGATTGTCGCGCGGGCGGATCCCGGCCCAGCGGGGCTATGGAGGGAATGAGAAGCGGCGCGTGGGAGCGCACCGGCAGCTGATCCAGCGTGACCACAACCGATGGCAACGCCGGCACGTCGGTCGCGATCCGCTGGCTCAGCCGGTCGGCCAATTCCGTGATGCCCGCGTCGTGACAACTTTCCACCGCCTCGACGTGGCGGATGTCGTGGTCCGAGCACAGACGGACAGGAGCCACGCTGGCGGTCGCGGCCCACACAAGCACCGCTGCTGCAACTGGTTGCCACCGTCGCTCCGGTATCATGAGCCCAAAATGCGCGCAGGTCCCGGTTGCTGTCAACGCTCGGCGCGGGCGCGAGTTATGCGACAGAATCGGGTGGCCCCCATGCTGCCAGCGGACCGGTCGTAAGGAGATGCTCATGCTGGACTGAGCCGGATTTCAGCGTCAGTGGGATAGCATCAGTTCCGAGTGAAGCCACGATGGCAAGGGAGGTAATTGAGATGCATAAGGCAACGCTCGGAATTGCGATCGCCACGTTGGCCGCCGGCTGCCACCAGAGCTTCGCGCCCGAAGGCGACACGACCGTGCTCTCCGTGGTGCCGGCCGGCGGGACCACCAGCGTGGACCCGAACGGCCCGATCGTGGTCGAGTTCTCGCACGCAATGCGCATGGGCATGGAGCAGTACGTGGCGC
>Ga0209002_10005070_pt1 | contig 10250 bp, 11 predicted proteins | sample Rifsed16ft2_FD_184010 | JGI IMG/M metagenome (GOLD analysis project Ga0209002, IMG submission 184010) | Soil microbial communities from Rifle, Colorado, USA - sediment 16ft 2 (version 2) | ecosystem: Environmental > Terrestrial > Deep subsurface > Rock core/Sediment | place: Rifle, Colorado...
CCGGTTGACGCCGCGCAGAAAAAATCCCGCGGCAATCATCGCCAATCCCGAGATCGCGGCGAACGCCACTTGCCGCACCGGCGTGAGCCACCCGCTCTCGACCGCGAGTCGGATGAGATAAGCAGCCGCCAGCACCAACGCGACCGCTCCACCCCAGCCCAGGAAGCTCGTCACCAGCGACGGGCGGTCTCCCGGTTCCGGCTTGGGCGGCGGGGCCTTTGCCGCAGGGGGCCGGGCGGCCTGCGCCGGCGACGGAGCGGTTGCCTTCGGCAACAACGATTCGACGCGGGCAAGGCGCGCTTCGACGCCGGCAAAGCGTTTTTCAATTTCTGCAGGATCCATATCTCCCCCTATTTCCCTACCGTGACCGGTAACTCATGACTCGTGACCAGTTGGCGGGTGCCCCTTCTACGTTCTGCCTTCCCTTAGTGACCCCCTTTTTTTCACGCCGTGCGGTTGGTTGCGTCCGCCTTGTCACGCCACCGTTCCGAACAGGGTCCCGACGCCTGCCGTCAGCCCCATGGCAAGTGCGCCCCAGAACGTGACGCGCATTGCGCCCACCCTCACGCTTGCGCCGCCGACGCGCGCAGCCAGCCCGCCCAGGATCGCGAGAAACACCAGCGAAGTTCCGGCGACGACGGGGATCAGACTCGACTCGGAGACTATGGCAACAACCAACAGCGGCATGGCTGCGCCAACGGCGAAGCTGGCCGCTGATGTAAACGCAGCCTGAATCGGCCGCGCACTGAGCGTCTCGGAGATCCCGAGTTCGTCGCGGGCATGCGCGCCCAGCGCGTCATGCGCCATGAGCTGCTCGGCAACCTGATTCGCGAGCGCGGGATCGAGGCCGCGTCCGACGTAGATCGCTGTCAGTTCCCGGCGCTCGCCCAGGTCGTCTGCGGCGAGTTCCGCGCGTTCCAGGTTGAGCGCAGCCTGTTCGGAATCCGCCTGTGAGCGGACCGACACGTACTCACCGGCAGCCATCGACATGGCTCCTGCGACCAGGCCGGCAATCCCCGCGATCATCACGTTGCTATGAGTCGCATTCGCGGCTGCGACGCCGAGCACCAGGCTCGCTGTCGAAACGATGCCGTCATTGGCACCCAATACCGCCGCGCGTATCCAGCCGATGCGGTCCGTGCGGTGCCGTTCGCTGTGGCGTATTGCCATTCTCGCGCGTCTCTTCGATGCGGGAACCGGTGGACCGTCGTAACGGGTAGCGTCAGGTCAATTCAGGGTGCGAAATAGGGGACAGGCCTTGCATACTGGAAATGGTGGTCGGTCCATTTAGGGGTGAACGTCTTCGGTAAACCAATCGTCCGGAAGTTCCTTCCCGACGCCTCGTTCCCGGGCTCTGCGCAGCGCGAGGGCCCCTACCGCGGCGAACTGCAGGCCCGTGCCCACGTTATTCGCGAAGCAGGTGATTTCATCCGGTCGCTCCCGTCCCGGAGCGCGCTCGGAGAGCAGCTCCCCGAGGTCCGGATAACGGCCGCTCCGCGCGGGATCCTTCCACCAGCCCTGCTCGCGCCCCTCGTCCACGTTGGGCGTGCCCGGCATCACGTTGTTGTACTGCTTTGCCTGCTGCCGGTTGTGGACGAACACGCGGTCGCAGCGATCGAGCACCTCGCCGTCGATCTCCTGCGACTTGATGCAGCCGATGTGCACGCCGGGCTTGAGCCACTTCGGCTCGATGACCCGCACCATCGACGAAGTGGCCGCGAGGATCACGTCGGCGCCTTCGACGCACGCTTCCACCGAAGCGACAGCCCGAACGTTTTCATTTTCAGAGGCAAACGCCTCGCGGCTCTCCCGCCGCGGGCTGTAGACGCGCACTTCCCTGAAATTCCGCACCGCGCGCGCGGCCATGAGCTGCGCGCCCGCCTGCCAGCCCGTGCCGATGAGCGCCAGCGTCGAGACGTCCTCGCGCGCGAGGTGCTTCAGCGCGAGCCCGCTGGCCGCTCCGACGCGCATGCGCTGCATCACGCCGTCCGGGAACATCGCGAGGAGCGCGCCGGTTTCGGTGCTGAAGAGCAGCACCAGCCCGACCCAACGTCCATTCGCCAGCGGCTGCTTGACGCGGCGCGGCAGGCCGCCCACCGTGGGATGCGTGATGATGTCCGAGTTGATGCGCAGCGCCTGCACGCCCTGCGCCGGCCAGCCGCCGCCCATGTGCTTGAAGGCGTAGTAGCCGCCCTCATGCGAGGTCGGCATGATGTTGTCAAAGCGCGGCGAAAGCAGGGTGCGCGAGTTGACGTAATCGCGATACATCGGCTCGAGCGCCGCCATGCAGTCCTGCATCGTCAGCAGGCGGGCGATTTCATCGTTGCTCAGCACCAGCACTTTGGCATCCCCTGTTCGCGGACAGTTTAACTGGTCAGCGGTCTGTCCCCTGAGGTTCTCCCGTGATGGGTGAGCCCCCGTTAACCCTCCAGCCTATCGGCCAGCTCGACGAAATCCCGCACTTCGATATCCGGCTTGAACGGTGATTCCTCGTACGGCAGGCGATAGCGATTGACGTAGGCGCCGCGGTAGCCGCAGGCCCGCGCCCCCATGATGTCGAAAGCGTGCGCGGCGACCATCATGATCTGGTGCGGCTCCAGGCCCAGCACCATCGCACCGGTTCGGTATACCGCGGGGTGCGGCTTGAACACCCCTGCCCTTTGTACCGAGATAATGGCGTCGAATCCAAACCGCATGCGCTCCTTCTCGAGGTGCTCGAGGTACGCCTGCTCGCCGTTCGACAGCGCGACGAGCTTGTAACGGGACTTAAGGCGGCGCAGCCCTTCGGCCACGTCGGCATGCGGCGAGAGGTCCTGCCACGCCTGCATGACGCCCCGAACTTCCGAATCCGTGAACGGAATGCCGTTCAACCGCAGACAGTACAGGAACGCCTTGCGGCACGTCTCAAGATACCCGCTGTGGCCCAGCATCATGAGGCTGTCCTGATATTGCTCGATGCGCTGCCGAGCGCGCCACTGGTCCCAAAACAGCTCCGCGCTCACGGCGGCGCCCTTCTTCTGCAGGAACTGCCGCGTCGGCGGCGTGATGCTGCCGGTCAGGTCCAGCACGGTCCCGAAGATATCGAACGCGAGCGTGGTGACGCGGTCAAGCGGCTGTTCGCTCATCGGAGGGCTCTCCTGATGGATCGGGACAGGGTCAGGGCAATTTTCGCGCTTCGCGGGTTCCGGATCGCAAGACGGCGTCGACCCCTCTTGATCTCTTGCGCCGAGCCGCTGCTGCGTCCGGATTATTTCTTGACGAATTCCTTCCACGGGTCCTTGACGTTCGGGATCGTCTCGATCTCGACATTGAAGAGCCGGTTCCCGATCTTGCGCGTCTCGCGGATGTACATGTTGTGCACGATGTCGCGCGTCGCCGGGTCGATCGCGAACGGGCCGCGCGGGCTGTTCGGGTTCCGGTAGTTCGAGAGGATCTTCATTGTCTGATCGGGATCGACTCTGCCCTTCTGCTCGCGGATCGCCGTGTAGATCATGTCCATCGCGTCGTAGGCGGCCATCGCGATGAACCCGGGCGGGACGGCCCCTCCGTAATCGCGTTCCCAGGCAGACAGGAACGCCTTGTTCGCCGGACGGTTGCCCGCATTCGAATAGTGCCAGGCCGAGATATAGCCGAGCGGGGTATCACCCATGTTGATCAGCTCCTCCTCGGTCACCGCGTCGCCGGTGCCGACGAAAGGAATGCCGGCCTCGCGCAGGCCGAGATCGCCGTACGCCTTCATGATCGCGGTAGAGGTGGCGCCCGCCGTGACGAAGTTGAAGATCACGTCGGGCTTAAGGTCCTTCGCCCGCTGCATGAAGGAGACGTATTCGGGATTCTTCAGCGGCATCCGGACGCTGCCGATGATCTGGCCGCCGCCGTCCGTGAAACCCCTGATGAACGCCGCTTCGGAATCGTGTCCCGGCGTGAAATCGGTGACCATCGTGTAGGCGCGCTTGTACTTTTTCGCCGCCCACGTTCCCATGTAGTAGCCGCTGCCCCACAGCGTAAACGAAGCACGCACGAAGTAGGGCGAACGCTCCGTGATCACCGAGGCCGCGGCGTTCATGATGACCAGCGGCGTCTTCGATTCGGTCAGGAGCGTCGCGACCGCCATCGCATTCGGCGTCCAGATGAAGCCGGTCAGGAAATCCGGCTTGTCGCGGACGATCAGCTCCTGCGTGAGCTGCTTCGCCTTGTCCGGGTTGGGGCCGCCGTCATCGCGCACGATCAGCTCGATCTTCACGCCGGGCGGGAGTTTGCCGGCATTCTCCTTCATGTAGAGCTTGATGCTCTTGTCGATCTGGTCGCCGAGCGAGGCAAACGGGCCCGACGTCGAATTGAGCAGGCCGACCTTGATCGTTTGCGCTGCCGCGCTACCCGCCAGCACCGCGAGCCCGCAGGCCAGCAGGCCGGCCCATCTCGTCGTTGTTCTCATGACCCCTCCCTTGTTGGTGTTCGATACGAATTCAGAAAAATGGAAAAAAACCGAAGTCAGCGCAAGGTTTCCTTTTCGCGTCGTTGCTCACAAGACTGAAAAGTTACACTGACCCCATTTCCTGACCCCATTAATTCTCGAAACCAGGGTTACCTCAGTCTGTCCCCTAAGGTTCACACGGCGTTGCGAGTCACTCGAGCTTGAGGCCCGTCTCCCGCACGACTTTCCTCCACTTGGCGAGGTCCTCGCGGATGAAGCTGGCGAGCTCCGCGCTCGAGCTCGGGCGCAACTCGACGCCGAGCGCCTTGAAGCGCTCGACCACCGCCGGCGTGGTCAAAGCCTTGACCAGCGCCGCGTTGAGGCGCCGCACGATGTCCGGCGGCGTCCCCGCCGGCGCGAGCAAGGCGTTCACTGTGCTCGCATCGAAGCCCGGCAAGCCGGACTCGGAAAGCGTCGGCAAATCGGGCAGCATTGCGGCCCGGCGCATCGTGGTGACGGCGATGGCGCGGAGCTGCTTCGACTTGATGTGCTCCAGCGACGAGGAAATCTGGTCAATGCGCGCGTCGACGTGCCCGCCCAGCAAATCGATCAGCGCAGGGCCCCCACCTTTATACGGCACGATCAGCACGCGCACGCCGGCCGACATCGCGAACAGCTCCGCGATCAGGTGGCTCGTCGTGCCCGGGCCGCCGGTCGCCATCCGCACGTCCTTCGGCCGCGCCTTCGCGAGAGCGATGAACTGCTTCGGGGTCCTGGCGGGCACGCTGGGGTGCACCACGATCACCAGCGGCAACTCGCCGACGCGCCCGATCGGCGCGAAGTCCTTGAGGATGTCGTAGCGCAGCTTCGAATAGACCGCCGGCGCGTTGGTCATCACGCTGCTCGAAGCCATCATCAGCGTGTGCCCGTCGGGCGCGGAGTTTGCCACCGCTTCGGCGCCGATCTGCCCACCCGCGCCGGCGCGGTTCTCCACGACCACCTGCTGGCCCAGAGCTTCGCCCAACTCCGGGGCGATGCCGCGCGCAGCGATGTCGTTGGTGCCGCCGGGCGCGAACGGCACGACGAGGCGCACCGGCTTCGACGGGAAAACCTGCGTGAGCCCGGTCGAAGCCAGCCCGCCGAGCCAGATGAGAACCGCGAACCTCACTGATGCGCGCATCATGGGAATCCCCCTGCAGAAGGTAAATGGGATCAGAGCAACTCTTCAATTTCTCGGAAATCTTACTCTGACCCCCTTTAGCCGTAAGCGACGAGCGGGTTCAGGACTGTCAGGTTCGGGAAGCGCCCGAAATCGCGGTCGGCCGACCAGAGCTCCTTGACGCCGTGCTGCAGGCATAGCGCCGCGATGCGCGCGTCGTGGACCTGCGCGCCTGCGATCTTGCCGGTCGCCAGCGTCTCGCGCAGCGTCTGCCAATGAACGTCCGATTCCGCGAGCAGCACGAGGGACGGCGATTCGAGCCACGCCTCGACCTGGTCGATCGCGGCGGGAAGTGGTGTGGGCGGCGAATAGATACGTGGATGCGTCACGATCGCCAGGAATTCGTGGACGCACGGCCAGGGAATCGCCCACGCGCCGCGGCTCTCGGCCAGGTCGGCCAGCTTCGCATAGGCGGCCGCGTGCCACTCCGAGTCTTCCCGGTGCGCGTAAACGAGGATGTTGCTGTCGACGGCGATCACCCGCCGCGGCCTTCGTAAGTCAGTTCGCGCAGGCGCTCCGGACTGGCCGCCCGCGCCTCGGCGCTCAGCCCTCGCCCGCGGAACGTCGCCTTGCGCAGCCGGAACGGCCCGCCCTTCTGCTTGCGCTGCGCAATCACCTGGCGCAGCCCCTGCTCGATCAGCATGCGGACTGTAACGTCCTCGCGCGCGGCAATCTTCTTTGTCTCTTCCAGCAGCGCATCCGAGATCTCGACCGTTGTCTTCATGTATGGGTTCCCATATCAACCTATATGCTCAGCCGTAACACTATGCCAGAGCAGAGTATGGGAAGCAACGGTGCGTGAAGTAATTGAACGATAGAAACGACACTACTCCATTGATATTTATGTGTTTTTAATAGGGTCTGACCCCCATGGCACTGTTATGCCTGCCCCGCCCGGCCGGTTGTCGACGACGATCTGCTGCCCGAAGCGCTCGGCCAGCCGCTGCGAGTAGGCGCGCGCGACGAAATCCGCGTTGCCGCCGGTCGACTGGGAGACGACCAGCCGGATCGGCCTGGCCGGATAAGGCTGCGCCGCGACGCTCCAGGCGATTCCGAGCGCCGCTAACGCGAGGGTGAACAGGGTCAGTTCTTGACTTTGCATCGATCAAAGATCAACTGTCTCGGTCACAAGTGCAAAGTCAAGAACTGACCCCTTCGCCTGCGTGGCGCAAGCTGCCCCAATTACTGCTTCTTGAGTGTGGTGTTCAAAAAACGAAGTGTCCGCTCCCAGCCGTCGGCGGCGGCTTCGCTGTCCATGTTGCCGCGCTCGAACGAGTGTCCAGCGGACGGGTATAAACGAAATTCGTAAGGAGCGTTCGCCCTTTTCAATATCGACACCAGTAATTCCGCGTTAGGCGAAGGCACCGTCGTATCCCTGGCGCCATGCAGTACCAGCACGGGGGAACTCTTTTCGGTAAATGCGGATTGAAACGCCTGGAGCGATTTGTCGGTCCCAGCACCGGTTAATGCGCCGTAATAGCTCACGCCTGCCTGAATCTGTCCATTCGCCGCGAGCAGAAGAGCCCAATAGCCGCCGTTGGAAAATCCCACGGCCCCTACACGATTCGCCTGCACGCCTTGCATTTTCTTCAGCATGTCTATGGCGCCGACAAAATCGGCTTCGATGCTCTGCGCGTATGTCGTGAATGTCTGCCGGCGAATGCTCTCGTGCAAACCGTATGCGCTGAAATAATCGGGCACCAGGCAAACGTAGCCCTCATCGGCCAGTTTTCTCGCATAGGCATGATCAGGTGGCCGCAAACCGCTGCTCGTATGCAGGACCAGAACTGCAGGGAATGGTCCGGCGCCAACGGGCTTGTACAGCGTTGCTTCCATCGTCTGATTGGCGCCGGTCTTGAGTTGCACGGTATCGGCGGCAATAGCGCCGGCTGAGGCAAACCAGACCGTCATGCCGACAGGTCCGGCGAGAAACAGAGCGAGCAGCAGTTTTTTCCCGTCCATAGCGCCCTCCTTCATCATTGTCGCCTATTGAAGTGTCGCGGGAAATGCACGGTAAATGGGGCCGGGTTCACATTTCCAAAAACTGAACCCGGCCCCATTTATTGGTGGATCAATACGTTGCGCTGGTCCGACCCAATATTAGTTAACGGCCCGCGGTATACCCGCGTCGATGGCGACCTCGGTCCACTTTGCGATCTCGGCCGGGATGAGCTTGCGCATCTCATCAGGCGTTTTGATGTCGATCACAGCACCCATGGCAGTCATCGTTTTCCGCATCTCGGGCGATGTGAAGAACCGGGCGATCTCGTTGTGCAGCTTCATCACGATTGCCCGCGGCGTGCCGGTCGGAGTCGCGACGGCATACCAGTTCGACGCATCGTAGCCCTTGATTCCCTCCTCATCGAGCGTCGGGAGGTCAGGTAGCAGGTCGGCACGCTTCAGGGTGCCGACCGCAAGGCCCTTGAGCCTGCCCGAACGCAGGTGCGGAAGCGCAGGCACGCTCACGGCAAGGTGTGCGTGGGCCTGCCCCCCGATGACGTCCATCATGGCGGGGAATCCGCCCTTGTAGAGAACGATGTTGAATTTGCGTTTCGAGAGACCCTGGAAGAGCGCCGAGGCGAAGTGCATGAAGCCCCCCGAACTCGCAATCACGATCTCGCCGGGCCTGCGCCCCGCTTCGGCCAGCAGATCTTTGACCGAGTTGACCGGCAGCAATGGTCCGACGCTCAGCACAAGATAGCTCGCCCCGATATTGACGACGAACTCCAATGCCGTGAGTGAATCGTAGGGCATCTTCAGCGTCACGGGGTTCATCGTGTAAGCCGACGATATCATCACCAGGGTGTAACCGTCCGGCGTCGCATTTGCGGCGAGGTTCGTGCCGATAATCCCCTGGAAGCCAGGACGATTGTCCACGATCATGTTCTGGCCCAGCGTCTGGCTCAGGTGCGTCGCAACCATGCGCCCCAGGATGTCGTTGGTGCCCCCTGGCGCGAAGGGAACGATCAGGCGAATCGGCTTGGTTGGATAACCCTGCGCCAGCACAGTAGCCGGCAATAGAACCACGACGGATGCAACCAGCGCATGGATCAGTCTCGCAAACATAGGCTCCTCCAATATTCTTGATGAAACGCGGTGAAATGGGGCCGGGTTCAACTTTTTTTAAGAAATGTGAACCCGGCCCCATTTATTCCCGCGCAGCGCTTTCCCTGCAAAAAACGGTCGCCTAAGGCGTTCTTGAATCGCGCAGATTTCTACGCTATTTGCCTTAGAGCGCGCTTTTCGACCTCAAAAAGGGGCCTCTAAGCGCTTCAAACACCCCTCTTTCCGGTATCTCATCTCACCGAATCAATGCGTTGCGCGGGTCCGACCCGAGTTGGGGCTTGGGTAAGGCGGCAGTGCCTTGGGGCCGCGCACAGCGGCGCAGATGGCGTTCGCGCGGGATTCGAGCGCATGCGCCGCCACCGAGTCCTTATCGTACGGGGCGATGCTGTGGTCCATGGGCACGCAGGCTGCGAGTACAGCCGGCAATAGCAGCGCGAGCGTGCGCGCGAGAGGATCGGGACAGCTCAGACCACCATTTCTGGCTTCTCGGAAAACGTGGTCCGTCCCCGATTTCTGGAGGGCATCGCCTCCTCCGCGCCCGGCCACGGCGGCATCGTGACCGGGTGAAAGCCACACCTCACTTCTTGGACTGCGTCGTAGGCTTACCTTCCTCGCCCATGAAGACCACGAGCAGCTTCACCGGCTTCTTCGTCTTGTTAAACGCCTGGTGCCAATGGCCCACGCTTTCGAGGAATGCTTCTCCCGCCTTGTAGTTTCTGACGCTCTTGCCTTCGGTCTGGACCTCGAGCGTTCCCTCCATCACATAGACGTAGACGGGAACGGGATGCTGGTGCAGCGCGGTCCGGCCACCGGGATCCAACACGCCGATCACCGACACGACCTCCGGCTTGTCCGTCTTGGGATAAGTGAGAGCATCCCCGTCCGCTGTTTTCCCGCCCTTCAAGAGCGGCGTGGTCTTGAACCCCTTGGGCAAGGCTGCACTTTCCTGAGCCCACGTTACGGGAAGCGTAACGAAAAAGATACCGGCGCCGGCCAGTACCGAAAGCATTCGCGCGCCCAATCGACTTCCGTTCACCATGGTTTTCTCCTCTCAATGGGTATGCATTACGCCGCACACTATGCCGGCTCACATTCTTTCTTTCAGAGTCCGGTGGCAGTGACGACAAGCTGATGAGTCTCCTCCTCGCGAAAGCGAGGTGTCAAGGTCTTTCTGGCCGGCAGGCTTCCTCAGAGATCAGAACCTCTCAGGGGACTATCATAAACGGGGTCAGAGTGATTTTCACGATCCGCGTTTCAGATATTAGAAATAGTAATTCGGGGACGGACCACATTTTCACATTTCGCTGTTGCTGTGCCGCCCCAGCGCCCACCCCACATGCTCCCGCACCAGCTCTGACGGATGATCTACCCTCGCCTTGAGCGCCGCGACCACCGCCTCCAACTTCGGCGCGTTGCCCAAGCCAACCGCGAGGTTCCTAAGCCACCGCTCGTATCCAATCCGATGAATCGCGCTGCCGGCGAGCCGCTCGTGAAACTCCGCCTCGCTCCAGCCAAACAGCTCGACCAGCATCACGTCGTCGAGGCCGTGAC
>Ga0209002_10005076_pt1 | contig 10243 bp, 6 predicted proteins | sample Rifsed16ft2_FD_184010 | JGI IMG/M metagenome (GOLD analysis project Ga0209002, IMG submission 184010) | Soil microbial communities from Rifle, Colorado, USA - sediment 16ft 2 (version 2) | ecosystem: Environmental > Terrestrial > Deep subsurface > Rock core/Sediment | place: Rifle, Colorado...
CCACACCCGCCTTTGCCCGGGCGCCCGCTCAAGCACCCCTTCATACAGCGCGATCGCTTCGAGCATTGAGCAGCGGCTGTGGCGTGCCGCCGATATTATACACTTCGCGCTTCCCGCCTCAGGGCCAGCCCGACCGATGCAACCGGACAGGAGGTGATCCAGCAGAAATCGGGGCGCAGCGAGCGCACCCCGCGCCCCGATTTCCGCCCTACTCCCTCTTCCGCATCCGCCGGGCAAGCAAGATCGGGCCTCTGCTTCCGGCCGCAGCGAGGCCTGTGTCGTCACTACTGGATGACGACGGGCGCCTCACTGCAATACGTGACTGTGTTTAGGCCATCACCCACCGTCACGCAGATGTAGTACGTGCCTGGGGCGACGGCGCTGGTATCCCATAAGTACGTGACTGGGTTGGGCACCTCGATGGGATCACCGATCGAGGCCAGCACGTCGCGCCCGACGATCGGTAAAAACTGTTTGAACGCGCCAGGGGTCGGCGCGGGCGGCGTGTACTGGGCGGCCGCGAACTTGGTCTTGTTGCTGAGATCGTCAGTGTAGTAGAAGATCCGTGACGCCACTAGGGAAGCGTTCTTGTTCAGCCCAATCTGGACGGGGAAGACCGAGCCGTGCATCACCGCGTCCGGCTGGTTGAGCTTGATCCAGTCCAACTTCTGCACGTAGTCGCCGCAAGTGGAGACGATGAAAGCGCGCCGGGCCGGATCGGTCTGCTGAGGGTTACAGGAGATGTTCTCATTCGGGTCGAACCGGAACTGCAGCACCAGGCTGGAGTCCTTCCATGTCTTGGGCAGCGAGTCGCACTCCGCGGCCAGCGGGTCACCGGGCGGCGGCGACCACTCCTCTGCCGCGCCGTTAAACGAGTCATACAGGTCCACAGTATAGGTCTGGTAGCCGACGTCGAAGGTAATATCGTGTGTGACTAAGTGACAGCGAAAGCCTTGGCGGCCACTGGCGCCCTGCACCGACCAAACGAAGCGAGCGAGCATGCCGTCCACCACGTTCTGCCAAGCAGCTGAGCCGTTCTGCGAGGACATGCGGAAGGTCAGGTAGCGATAACTAGCCGGGTTGGCCTGCCGCGGGGTGTTGAGATAGACGCGCGCGTCCACGCCGGCCGGCTGGGGGCCAGAGGCCGTGACCAGGTTCAGTTCGCCGCTCACGAACGAGGTGCTCTTGAACTTCTCCAGGCTGCTGGCATCCGCGCTGTCTTTGAAGTCCCAGGCGTTGCCGGCATACTCGGAATACTCCGGGCCACTGGTGAACGACGGCCGGGCAAAGGTAGCGATGGGCGCCTGGTTGACGACGAAAGGGGTGGTGGTGTTCTCGTCCAGGCAGCAGGAGGTAGCCGTCCCCAGGCCGAGGTAGTACGAGCCCGGGGCCAGGCCCTGGGTATCCAGCGCGTAGGAGCCGCTAGCGCCATTTACGTCTTTGGCAACACGGATGTAGTTGCTGGTACCCACCGGCCGAACGTAGATCGAATTGATCGCAGCGTTGGACGTGAATGTCACTGTCTTATTCGAGGCCATACAGTCGGTCAGACGCACCCAGTCCACCTTGAAGGAGATGTTGGAATTGATGGTCGGATCAATGCGAATTCCCCTCCAGGCGGCATTGGTGCTCCAATCCGTTCCAAACCAGAAGGAAGACTCACCAGCGGGACCTGTCTTATTCGCCAAGTTGATCTTGAACAGCCGCCAAGTGTTGGCCGGCGGCGCGCCGGCGCCGAAGTCCCCGTAGTATAGGGTGAACACCGCATTCCCCCAGGTTGGGCCGCCGTTCAGCCGCTCATCGGCGAACCAGAACAGGCGCGCCTGGTCCGGCCCAAACGAGTTGGCCGCACCCGAATTGACGTTCATAGCGAAGTATAGGCACCTGTAGGTGGCAGAGTCGATCGGGTAACGGCCCCCCACCTTACCGGCCTGGATAACGCCCTCATAACCGGGAAAGAGGGGGAAGAAGGCCGCCGTATTGCCCGTGTTCACGTCGGCAACCGAAGTGCCGATGAACAACCCGTTCTGCACCGCCGGGCTGGCCACCAGGTTGCGCTGTCCGGACTCGTTCAAGTACTGCGACACATCGGTGAACTCAGACATGTCCCACGGGTCACGCAGTATCAACGTGGCAAAGTCCTGACTCTCGGCCACAGCCGACGGAACGGTAATCGCCTGGGCCCGGCGCGCCTGTGCGGATGAAGGCATGCCGACCAATGCGGCCAAGATTACCACAATGGCCAGTGTCGACAACATCGGGTTGCGGTTCATGAGACCTCCCAGTCAACAAGGGTGGACGGAAAAACCTGCGACGTGTACCAGGGCGCGCGGAATATACCACAGATGCCGTTTCCCGACGACGCCAATGGCCGTCCGAGAGCCACGCTATCACTGGCGGCTGGCGACGAGCGCAAAGCTGGGGCCGTTGGGGTGATCGTAGTCATCGAATCCGATCCGGACATTGGCGAAGTCAAAATACTTCAGACAGGCGACAATCTCGTCTCGCTCCATCCAATTGCTATGTGGCCGGCTGCCCCCACAAAACCCACTCCACTGCACAGCGTACCCGTATTGCTGCCGATATAGCGTGTGGCGAAAGCCTGAGTACTCGGCTGGTTGCGAAAAGGGGAACTTGTCACGCAAGTTCCGACGCGTTGCCCAGGCATCATCATAGAAATGCGTCCACAGCAGCAGGTGTGCAGTGCAATGCGCAGCAAGCAGCCCGATGAGCTCCACAGGATTGACCATGTGGTACAGTACACCACTCGCCAGGCCAATGTCAAACTGTGGACAATCGCCGCTACGGAGATACTCGACAAAATCGCCGCACAGAAATCTGACGCGACGCAGGCCGAGGATCTCCTTGGTGATCAGGCATTTGAGATAGGCGCGCGTGTTCGCTTCAATCGCTGTTACCGACTCTGCACCCATCTGCTCAAGCATATAAGAATGGCCGCCCTCGAGCGGCCCCAGTTCTAACACCCGCTGATTCTGGAAGCCGCCGATTTCAGAGGCAAACCAGTGGACGCGAGCATCCTCGAACAACTGGATGGTGCCGGCCCTAAGATGGTTGACCGGGGGTGGCAGTTGTGACGACCATTCGTCCTTGAAGATATCCAGAGCATTTTGCGCGCTCGGATAGGAGGTCACGTAGTAGTTGTTGATCGAGTCCGGCGACGCTGGCTTCGGCGGCTCCAGCAGCCGGCCTCGCAGATGGCGCAGGACGAGACGCCAATTACCCACATGCCGCAGGAGTTGCATACTTTCTCCCTTCTACTCCACATGACTTGTGCCGCGAAAGGTCCGCGGCCAAAGATGGGCTGGAATACATCACTGTTAAGACCTGTAGTTTGGCGAAAAAACCGCTAACGTTTGAGCATGAGATACTCCTGAGCGGGCTCGGGGAAGCCGAGTCCGCTGGTTCCAACAGGAGGTCATCCCATGCTCACTCGAATTCTACACAACTCTCCGGCGTTATGCATCTTTATCGAGCAGCTCGACCTATCCCTCAGCCAGCCCCAGCTCCGACACGTCTGCAATCTCGCGGATGCGCTGCTGGTGTGCGACTCCGACAAGACTTTGGCCGCGTTGCAACGGCAGTTTGTCGAGTGCGTCAATGCGTCGAACATGGCCGACACCTTGCGGATTGCGCCCTGGACGGCGCAAGACGTGCGGCAGCCGGTGGGGGCGTTTCTCGTTCAGGACACCTTGGCGCAGGCCCGGCAGGCGGGCCCGCTCGACTACATTTGTGTCAGCCTCCTTGTACCTAACCCGCCTGACGGGTGCGCTCGATCACGCGCAGCATCACCGGGCCAAAGCGCTCCATGGTCAGGCGCTTGGCGTAGGTGGCGCGGGCGCCGCGGCCCAGACGCTCCGCCAGCTGCCAGTCGCGATGGAGGAACTCCAGCGCCTGCGCTAGCGCGCGGTGGTCTTCGGCCGGCACCAGTAGCCCGCTGATGCCCTGCTCGATTACCTCCGGCACGCCGCCGACACGGGTGGCAACAATGCTCTTCCCGTACGCCATGGCTTCGATGAGTACGATAGGCAGCGCCTCGTCTCGTGAGGCGCTGACGACGATATCTGCCGCCTGCAGGTAGGCACGCGCCTGCTGGTGGGGCACCTGACCGACCAGCCATACATCGCTCAGGCGCCGAGCAGCCGTCTCCAGCTGCCGATAAAACGATCGATCCAGGATGCGTCCCACGAGATAGAACTGCATCTGCTCCCGCACCCGCAGCGGCAACGCGGCGACGGCGCGCAGCAACACATCTTGGCCCTTACGGTACTCCAGGCTGCCCAGGCAGACCACGCACAACTTGTGCGGATCCCGGTTCGGGATGCCATCCGCCGGCCCAGCCGTCAGCTCCACGTCAAAACCCGTGTGGAGGGACAGGAAGTTGTCCGCTGCTAGGTAGGCTGCATACTGAGCCGCGGTGGCACTCGACGGGAATATAACCCGATCCGCTACGGAGAAGGCCCGTCCCACCCAGGGGATGCGCCCGGCGTATTCCTGACCGAAACGCGACTCGTGGATCCACCACAGGCACGGTTTTTGGAAGGCGCGTGCCGCATACACCGCGCGCCAGGCGACGATGGAGTTGACCAGCACCAGGTCGCACTCCGGCAGCAGCACCGCGGTCACGCGGGCATCGTCCAATGCGGCGCGCTCGATCACGATCGGCACGCCCTTTCGGGTGTACCGCTCGTGCAGCGGCCCATCCAGTGGCGAGAGCACCGTCAGCCGATAGCCGCTGGCGAGCAGGTGCTCCGCCAGCAGGAACAAGATCAGCGGCGCGCCGCTCAGGCTGAGATCATGCGTCACCAGCAGCAGGCGCCCCGCCCCCCCCGGGTCTGCCGCCCCGTCCCCCTCGGCCAGGGTAGGCAGCCGCTCCATCAGCGCGGGTGAGATGAGCGGACCGGTCGGATGCTGCACTAGGCCAAAATCGGCCAGGATCTGGCCCAGATGCTCCGCCCGTCCGATCTCGCCGGGTCGCACGATCGCAGGGCGACGATCCGTATATGATAGGTTCGGGTTGAAGTAAGGATCGCCGCCCTGTATGGCCGGCAGCATCAGGCAGGAGGCGCGCAGCACGTCGCTGGGGGGCTGGGAGAAGCCGCGCGTGCCGCCCTCAAGGTGCAGCAGCCGCGCAAACGGCGTGTACACTACACGCTGGCCCCGAGCGCGCACCCGCAGGCACAGGTCTATATCCCCATAGCCCACCTGGTACGCCTCGTCAAACCGCCCAACCTGCTCAAACACCTCGCGCCGCAGCATCAGGCACGCACCGGTCACCGCCTGGTAATCGCGATACCACTCGGACGAACCGAAAGGCCCGTAGACGTTCTCCGGCCCGCCGTCAAAGATGTGACTGCCGTGGCCCGCCAGACCCATGATGATCCCCGCATGCTGGATGGTGCCATCCGGGCGGACCAGCTTGGCGCCCACCGCGCCCACGCCGGGCTGCTCTGCCCACCCCACCAGCTCGTCCAGCCAGTCGGCCGTCAGCACCTGGGTGTCGTTATTCAAGAACAGCAGCAGATCGCTGCTGGCATACGCCGCGCCGAAGTTGTTGGCCTTAGAGAAGTTGAACGGGCCGGCGCAGCGGACCAGGCGCACCCGCGCGTCGCCCGCCAGCTCGGCGTAGTATTGCTGCGTCTCCGGCTGAACGCTGCCGGTGTCCACCAGCACGATCTCATAATTGGGAGAGGCGGTCAACTGCCGGATGGAGGTCAGGCACGCGCGCAGGATGGCGACGTTGTCTTTAGTAGGGATGATGATAGACACCCGGGCACCGGAGGTAGGCCAGAGGACGCGCACCTGACCCAAGCTGGGGAACACGACCTGCGCCTGCCCTGCGCCACGGCGCTTGAGGTGAGCCGTGAGGCAGCGCGCCTGGGCCTCAAACGCCCAGGGCTTGGCGTTGGCGTCGCGCGCCGCCGACCCCTTGACCTGGCGCCAGTGATAAAACACGCGCGGGATGTGAAAGATGTTCTGCGTCCGCTCCGTCAGCCGCAGCGCCACGTCCCAATCCTGTGCGCCATCCATAGCCGGATCAAAGCCGCCGGCCTGTACTAGCAGGTCACGGCGGATGATCGAGTGCATCAGGTAGTTCACCGACAACAGCATGTCTGGCGACCAGTGGCCGGGTTTGAACCATGGCTCGTGCCGGAGCCGGCCGTCTTCAGAAACTTTATCCTCATCGAAATAAATCAGATCAGCCTCAGGCGTCTGGTTGAGCTGCTGCACGACCGCATATAGCGTGTCCGGCGACAGCAGGTCGTCGTGGTCCAGTAGCAGGATGAACTCGCCCTGCGCCATCCCCAGCGCCACGTTGGAGTTGCCCGAGATACCCTGGTTGTTCTCGAGTAAGCGGACACGGATGCGACGATCCTGCTTCGCTGCGGCCGTCAGCACATCGTGCACGCCGGCTGCAGTCGAGCCCCCGTCGGCCAGGCAAAGCTCCCAGTGTGGATAGGTCTGGGCGCGCACCGAAGCGATGGTATCCTGTAGCACCGCGTGCTGGGGATTGTAGACCGGCGTGAGGATGCTGATCAGCGGCTGGTACGCGAAGCGGTCCGCCTCCCGCCGCTGGCGGTCAAGTTCGGCCGGGCCGGGCTCATGTGCCGCCATCCAGGCCTGGTAGGCGTCCACGTCGCCTGCCAGGCCCGTCATGCGCCAGCCCTTGTCCAGCACCCGGCGTGCCAAGCTGAGGGCATCCCGCACTAGCGCCTCCCACCCCGATGGGCGCAACCGGGTGAGCGTGCGCACGCCCAGGTCCAACGCGCGAGCACGCAGCGTGCCCGGCGGGGCCAGCACCCGGTTGGCCATCTGCAGTAGCTGGATCAGCTTCCATGACGGGCGCCCAGTGATCTCTGCCAGCTGGGCCTGGAGCGCCTGCGCCTCGCGCGCCTGCTGCTGCAAATGGGCAAACTGCGCCTCGTGCTGCGTAATCCGGTCCTCTAACGCCTGCACAGTCTGCTCGCCGGTTTCCAACCGCTGCCGCATCTCCGCTGTCAGGCGGCGCAGGTCGGTGTTCTCTTTCCACATCAGCCAGAAACGGCGTTCGTAATCCCGAACCACGCGCGTCCACGGGTCGCGCGTACGGCGGACGCGGACAGCCCACGGCGTGATATATGAGGCATCATAGTCGACGTCGCGCACGAATCCATGCAGCGCGAACTGTTCTGCCCAATACTCGGGGGGCTGGACGTTGAAGTGGGTAGCCTCGCGGTAGTCGAACGGCGCGGAGGAGAACAGGATGTCATCCGCCGCCTGGCACAGGTTGCCCAGCACCCGCCTGCCGTCGCCGGAGGACAAGTGTTCCAACACCTCGATGCAGATCACCAGATCATAGCGGCGGGGGAATGGGTCGAGGATCGAGCCAACCCAACAGAAGGGTCGCAGGTCCTCACGCACCCGGCTGATGGCCTGGGCCGAGACGTCGACGCCGTAGGCCTCGACGCTGCGATCGCGCAAGGCCTCGACCAGAAACCCCATGGCGCAGCCAACGTCCAGCGCAGTGCGGGGATGCAGGTCGCACACTAGGCGCTCGGCGATGCGGCCGAAGAAGTCCAGCCGCTCGGGTGTGCGCTCATACAGCGTGCTACCGCCACGCGCACAATAGGCGTTGTATAGAGCGGCGTTCTCGTTGGAGGCAGTCATCCAGTTCTACCGCAATTCCCATTTGGAGTATCAGTACCACTTCGAGTTTAGACTAACGCGACCGCCCTCGGTTGAGCCGAGAGGGGATTGAGCACCTTAACAACAACTGAAAGCGCAGCTACGACTGGCGCCGCCGGGCCTTTTTGAGGACGGCGTAGCGGGCAGCGCGCGACCGCGGGCGACCAACCGGCCAGCCGTTGGACTTTCCGCGGGGTTTGGGCGGCTGGGCTGGCGTACCGATCTGCTCAAAAATGGCGCCCAGGCTCTGGCGGACGCGGCCGGGCGACAACTGGCGCATCGGCTTCTGCCAGGGCAGCGTCTTGTCGGCGATCAGGGGCCGCGCCAGCCAGAGCTCCCAGGTCACGAACGGCATGAGATCACTCCAGTGTTCGGCCTGCTCGGGCGTCTTGAAGCGCGGCAGCGTCCAGTGCAGCGACTGCTTGGCGAAGCGGTACCAGTGATCGCCGGCAAACCGCCGTAAGTACGTCTTCCACCATTCGCTGAGCGGCGGCGGCGGGTCGCCCAACCAGCCCAGCCACATAGCGCGCGGGTCCCGACGGGTTCCTTGGGCCTGGCAGCGTTCCAGGCGCACGATCCACAGGGGATGCGCGGCGGCTTTCTTGAAATGGAAGCCCGCCCAAAGCCGCAGGCGCATCGGGCCGAGTTCCAGATCTTCGACCTGGAGGTCGGCGAGTGGCTTGCCCCAGGTGCGCGCGTCATTGAGCTTGAACTTGCGCCCATGTTTGGCCGGGCGTCCACGGCCCCGGTAGGGCGGCGGCGTGCCGCGCAAGCACAGGTTCGACCGGAGCCGGAAGAGCTTGTCGCAGGCGAGGTCAGCACTGGCGTTGACGAAGGGCGCACAGCCGTATTCGGCATCGAACAGGGCCAGCGGCCGGGCGGCCGGCACGGGCAGGTGCTCGCACACGGTGCGGAGTTGGGCCGCCGCCTTCTCAATTGGGGTCTCGGCGCTGCTGATCCGCTCGTGCAGTAACGGTAAAGCCCAACTGCCGTGCGCTTCGGGGACCCAGGCCAGCGTGCTATAGCCCTGGCCGACGGTGATCGGCCGCGCGCCCGGAATCGAGTTCGGCTGGTGTTCGACCGTCCGGTCCCGCAGTGTCTTGGCTTTGAGGCGGGGCCAGGCGGTGTGATCGCCCATCAAGATCAGGCGCTGGGCTAGCGGCAACTCCCGCAGGTACTGGCCCAGCAGCGCCAGACGGTCTGGCTGACCGTCCTGCACCGTTTCGTACAGGCTCGGCCAACGCCGCCGGAAAGCCGGACACAGCGATAGCTCGGCGAAGGAGTTGATGGCCGGCGTCAGCAGGATGGCGTCAGTCAGCTCGAATAAGGCATCCCGGCTTGGCCCCAACTGCTCGTAGGCCGCTTGACGAAACGCTTTCAGTTTGTTAAGGTGCTCGGTGGCAGCGATAGGTGTAGGCATACTCCTATTCTGCCACCGGGCGGCTGGCCCGCAAGGTCAGCCGCCCTTTTTAGTCTAAACTCGAATACTGTAGAACACAAGAAAGACAACCGAACACTTGAGAGACTGTCGAGCGAGTTAATGATGTCATTGACACAACTGGCTATCGAAGAGCGAAACATTCTGAGCAGCAGGCAATCCACTGGAGAGCCACGCGTCCTTTATGTGCCAGTCATAATCACCACCGCCCGCCTTCACATTTGTGTCTTTGACCCCGCCGATATTGATATGGAGACAGGAACATTACCCGAAGACCAGAAAACGGAGGAAGTAGAGCTAATTCGCTTCCAAAAAAGCCTAGGAGCAGATTTCCATTCAAGCGTTGATAAGCTACGCGGCTTAGCAGATGCGAACGCGCAGAATGAGCGAACTATTTTCGTGATTCGGGCCACTCGGTTCGTCAGCTTCCTTGATGAATTTGAGTACGGACAATGATTCCCTTGCCATGCCCAGCCGCCCAACAAATCGCTCCAGCCGATGCGGCCCACGCCGCGATTAACTGGCGGGTCTTTCTCGCGGGGTGTATGGTAGGCCAGCGACTCAGCCTTCACCCGCCGCGCGGCTGAACCCGACCGTTAGGCGGTGTGCAGTTTGCTCAAATCAGAACCATGACAGTCAGAATCATTCAACGCAAGACACCAAGATCTCCGGTCCCAGAATCTGCCCAAGTATGGTACCTCCTTCTCCACCTCGGCGTACCTTCCATGCATGTCAATGACGATCCCCGCCATCTCATTAGTGCTAAGAAGGCCTGCAAGGAAATTGGATTGATTCTCTCGACGATTCCGGCGTCCAGTGAAGATCGTTCACACCCATATCCACGCTACTTCTTTCGATTTCCTTACTACAAGAGAGATGACCAACGTGCCCATCACATCGCTGAGATAATTCTTCACACAGCGTGGATTGCCTGCGGGCCGCTGGGCGCCCCAAACGACACGGCTCCCATCGTGCGCATTCCGCGAATGCTAATCGAGCGTGGTCAAACGATCCGTCTAAATGATCTTGCCAAACTTGAAATGTCGAGGGAGTGGTCTGAGCGCACTCTGTACTTCCCCTACGAAACTATCGGCTCATACACCACCTTCTCTACAGACCGCG
>Ga0209002_10005077_pt1 | contig 10241 bp, 9 predicted proteins | sample Rifsed16ft2_FD_184010 | JGI IMG/M metagenome (GOLD analysis project Ga0209002, IMG submission 184010) | Soil microbial communities from Rifle, Colorado, USA - sediment 16ft 2 (version 2) | ecosystem: Environmental > Terrestrial > Deep subsurface > Rock core/Sediment | place: Rifle, Colorado...
GGAGCGAGAAGCGCTGGGGGTGGGGCCCCAGCGCATTGATTGAAGAGCGAGGCGAGCAGCGGGGCCCGGAGGGCCCCATCCTCCCCGAGCGAGGAGCGAGGGGAGCGCGCGAGGCGAGGAGCCGAGCGCGCAATGATCAAAGGAGAAAACTTCATGGCGTCATACGAACGAATCGAAGTCGAGACCAGGGGCCCCATCGGCCGGGTGACGATGAAATGGCCCGAGAAGCGGAATGCCCTCTCGATTCAGATGATGACGGAGTTGACCGAGGGCCTTCGGGAGCTCCATTCCCGGCCCGAGGTCCGGTCGATCGTCCTCGGCGCCGAAGGAAACGTCTTCTCCGCCGGCCACTACCTTCCGGAGATGGTCGACAAGGACTTGAGCCATCAGCGGCACGTGTTCTCGGTGTGTGTCGAGCTGATGGAGACTGTGCAGGGGATCGACAAACCCGTGGTGGCCGAGGTGCCGGGGATTGCGACCGCGGCCGGCTGCCAGCTCGTCGCGACCTGCGATCTCGCCGTGGCTTCAGAAGACGCTCGCTTCGGGACGCCGGGAGTCCGAATCGGCCTCTTCTGCAGCACCCCCATGGTCGCGGTGTCCCGCGCCATCGGCCGGAAGCGCGCGATGGAGATGCTGCTCACCGGGGAGCTCATCGACGCCGAGACCGCGATGGACTGGGGTCTCTTGAATCGGGTGGTGCCAAAGGATGGGCTGCGGGAGGCAACCGAGGAGCTGGCGCTCAAGGTCGGAGAGGCCAGCTCGTTCGTGGTCTCCCTCGGAAAACACGCCTTCTACACGCAGATCGATCTCGATCAGAAAAAAGCGTACGAGTACACGCGCGAGGTCATGAGCATGAACGCGGTGGCCGACGACGCCCAGGAGGGAATGACGGCGTTCCTCGAGAAGCGCAAGCCCTGCTGGGCTGGCCGTTAGGAAGAAGAAACAACGCATTAAAAATCCTCCCTGGCCTCGAGTTCTCTTGTGCCGTTGCGTTTCGATTCAGTCCGAGGGCGCTTCCTCGCGCTCGAGACGGTAGAACGCGCGGCCTTCCGACCGGTGGAATCCTCTGACGACATAGCCTCTCTCGAAATAGGCGCGGAACAGCTCGCGGATCTTGTACCTCCAGTCGAGCGCAAGCTCCATGTCCTGGGCCATGATCCGGTTGATGCTGTCGGGAATCTCGGCGAGGAGGGCGTCCTCGCCGATCTCGAGATCGGCTTCCGCCGAGACCCGAAAGCCGGACTTCGCCGTCTCGGTCGCGTTCGCTCGAGGAAGGCTCTCCCAAGAGGGCCAGTCGGGGAGCTCCCCTCGGAGGGCCTTCGTCACCCTCTCGCTCGACACCAGCCATTCCGCCTCGAATCGATCGGTGGGAAGGCTTCCATGGAGCGGGCTGTTGCTCTCTCCATAAATGTTGACCCGATACTTCCCGACGGTGGCCGCGAGCCGGTTCACGTTCAAGTTCGCGTTCACCGCCTGGAGCGGGTCGAAGGTCCAGTTGATGAGCTCGATTCCCTGCTCGATCACGCGCTCCCGCTGAGCCCACTTGAGCTTCTCGCCCAGCCCCGACCCGCGGTGCTCCGGAACGACGGCGAGCATGTGGGAGTGATGGAACACCCGCCCTCGGTCCCATCCGGAGAACCCGCAGACGAACCCCACCATCCGCTCGCGCTCGAAAGCGCCGACAAGGATTCCCCCGTAGTGGTGCATGGCGATGAGATGGAGCGGTGGAACCGCGTCGGCCGCGGTGAAGCCCCAGACGTCGACCTGGAGCTGGGCGCAGGCCTCGTAGTCCGACGGTTTCTCGAAATCGCGGATCTCGACGGGCACGGTGGAATGATATTTCCGCGACCGGAAGCGGTCAATCCGAAACGATGGCTCGGTTTTTGCCGTTCGTCAGATCCTCTTCCGCCCGTCGCATGAGGTTCGAGACCTCGCTTCCGTCGGCGGGAAAGGTCGCCATGCCGAAGTCGAGGGAGGGGACGATGGGAGGGAGCTCTTCGCTGACGCGGAAGGGCTTCTTGCTCACCGCCTGTCGCATTCGCGAGACGATTCTCCCGCCGCCGTAGCGGTCGGACGCGAACGCCGTCATCGCGATCAGATTCGTCGAGGTCATCATCCCGACGAGATCCACTTCGCGAAGGGACTCCATGGCCTGCTCGGCGATGTGCCACAGCACCGGCTCTCGGAAATCCTTGCCGAAGAGCTCGATGATCTGTCCGAGATCGCCGACGCGGATCAGAATCAAGGTCAGGGGACGGTCCACCCTCTTGCATTTCGAAAGCTCGCGCTTGAGCTCGATGAGGAAGTCGGGCTCGTCGTAAATCGGGACTTCCCCGACTCGAAAGAGCGGACGCCTCATCGTTTGGGAGGAGTCGGCGGCAGGGGGACTCTCTTCCGTCGGCTCCGACTCGCGCGCCGCGAGATCCTCGAACGCCGCCGGCTGCGCCGCTTCGGCTACACGGGCGGCCGCTTCTTCAAGCCTCATTTCCTGCGTCCTCGAGTCGACCTGAATCCAGCTGACCTCCTCGGTCTCGCTCGGGGGCGGCGCGTCGAGCAAGATCGACGGCGGCGGCTCCTCTTCGACGGTTTCCGGAGGGGGCACCTCGCCGGTCTCGGCACTCACCTCCGCTTCGACGATCGCTTCTGGCTGAACCACCGGCAGCGGTTCCTTGGGTGCCGGGGTCGGCTCGGGGGAGGCGGGCGCGACCGCGATCGTTTCTGGTTCCGACGGAGCCTTGCTCTCTGGGGGCTCGGGGACTTGGACCGGCTCGGGCCGCGGCTCGGACGCGGGCTCGGGGGCTTTCGCTTCGGGGGCGGGTGCCGGTTTTGGCTCTTCGACCACCGCAGGCGCGGGGGCGACTTCCGCGGCGGAAGCTTCGATCTCCGGGGCAGCTTCCACGCGGGCCGCCGCTGCCTCGACGACCGGTTCCGCGGGCGGGGCCGGGGGGATATCCCGCGCCGCGGGCGCGATGCGAACGGTCTCGGGCTCCTCGGCCTCGCTCCGTCCGAAGATCCTGCCGAGCAAACCCCACTTCTTGGGCTCGGATGAAGCGGGAAGTCCAATCCTGTTCAGGAAGCTCGACTGAGACACCCGCGTCTTTCGAGCCAGGAGCTGTACCACCAGACGCTGCAGCTCGGGTGGTCGGAACGGCTTCGTGAGGAACGCGTCCGCCTTAAACTGCTGGATCGCCTCGTGACGGTACTGCTGCCTCAGGTACACCCCCGTGAGGATGAGCACCTGAGTCCCTTTGAGCTGGGAGTCGGATTTTATCTGCTTGCATAGATCGAAGCCCGAGAGGCCCGGAAGAAGCGCATCGACGATCACTACGTCCGGCCGGTGCCGATGGACGCTGGGCAAGACTTCGTGAGGGTCCTTGATCGAGACCAGCTCGCTTCCCAGCGAGCGCAAGGTCCGCTCCACGGAAGCGAGGTCTTCCGCGTCGTCGTCTACGATGAGAATGGAGGACTGCGCGTCAGCCATAGAACGCCCGCTATCCCGATTCGAGCCGTTTCGAGCCCGCGCACTTTCGGCGTCCACGAGCCGAGCGATGCCTTCCTATGGAAATTGCCAACGAAGTTACGTCATCGAGCTCGGAGCGTTCTCGCCCCGCGCTACCGCACTCGTTCTCCGGGGTTCTCCCAGAGGGGAAACGAGGCTCGGGTTGTTTCGAATAAGTGTACCCTCGTTCCTCGAGGAATGCGACTCCAGATGGGCGAGAACCGATGCCCGCGTTGAAAAGCCCTCGAGCGCAGTGCTAGTCTGGGACTCGGTGACAACCCCGAATCACGAAGAATCGGAAGGCCTTCGGCGCCGCGTGTTCTTCCTAGCGGCAGGCGTCTCCGCCATCCTGGCCCTGGATCAAGCGACCAAGACCCTGGTGGCGAGTCGGCTCGTGCCAGGAGAATCGATCGAGATACTCCCCGGGCTCCTTCATCTCACGCTGGTGCGCAACACCGGAATGGCCTTTGGACTGCTCTCGGGTTTCGACATCCCCTTCAAGTCCCTGCTGATGACTCTTCTGTCCCTCGCCGCCCTGGCCGCGGTAATCTACTACGCCCTGCGCTCCCCCCGCGGGGAAACGATGACCCACCTCGGGTTGATCTTCATCCTCGGCGGGGCCTTCGGCAATATCCTGGACCGCGCCCGCCTCGGCTACGTCATCGACTTCGTCGACGTCTTCTACCGCGACACCCACTGGCCCGCTTTCAACGTCGCCGACTCAAGTATCTGCGTCGGGGTCGGCCTTCTGCTGCTCGCGAGCTTGCGACGGCACGAGCCCTCGCTCGGGGCCGAGCCCGAGATCGCGGGCGAATCGAGCAGGGGAGAATCCTAGTTGTTCCCGAAGCTCTTTGATTTCGGTGAAGTGAGCCTCTTCGGGCTGAATTTCCACGCCGTCCTCCATACGTACGGCTTCCTCCTCGCCGCGGGATTCCTCATCGCGCTGAAGGTCGCGGCGGTCCGCGGACGCAAGTTCGGGGTCGAAGCCAACCTCATGATGGACCTCGGCCTCTATATCCTGGTGTCCGCCCTGGTTGGGGCGAAGCTTCTGCTCCTGATCGTGGACTGGGAGCACTACCAGCACGACCCGCTGAGCCTCATCCGCTCCGGCGGCGTCTTCTATGGCGGTCTCGTGGCCGCGGTACTGACCTCGATCTGGTTCTTCCGCAAACATCGGCTCTCGGTGTGGCTCATGACGGACATCCTGGCGCCCTCCGTCGCCCTCGGGCACGCCATTGGACGCCTGGGATGCTTCACCGCGGGCTGCTGTTACGGGAAGCCGACGAACGTGCCCTGGGCCGTGACCTTCACCGACTCCTACTCTCGAGAGATCGTCGGCGTGCCTTTGAACATCTCCCTCCATCCGACGCAGCTCTACGAGGCGCTGGTGGAGTTCACGCTCTTCGGGCTTCTCCTCTTTCTCGCGGGGCGGAAGAAGTTCGACGGACAGATCTTCTGGACGTACGTCTTCGGCTATTCGCTCGCGAGGTTCGTCATCGAGTTCTTTCGAGGCGATCTCGAGAGAGGTTTCGTCTTCGGAGGCGCCCTCTCCACCTCGCAGGTCATAGCACTCCTTCTGGTGGTGGCCTCGTCGTTCGCGCTCTTGACCCTTCGCCGCCTCCCTCAGAAGCGAACCGCCTGAAGCTTTCATCTATCTGGGCGATGAGCCCCGAGAAGGAGCGTAAGGAGAGCTTCATGGTGGAAGAATCCGACAAGGGAGCGCGGATCGACGTCGCCCTAACCATCCGCCTTCCGGACGTGAGCCGCGCTCAAGCGAAGCGCTGGATCGAGGAGGGTCGGGTCACCGTCGACGGCAGGCCCGTACGGGCGTCCCGGATCTGCCGCGGAGGAGAGCGCGTCGAGGTCGCAATCCCGCCCCCCGCGCCCGCGACCCCCGTCCCCGAAGCCATCCCTCTCGACATCCTTTACGAGGACCGGCACATCGTAGTCGTGAACAAGAGGGCGGGCATGGTGGTTCATCCGGCGCCGGGCCACGCCTGCGGCACTCTCGTGAACGCCCTTCTCGCCCACACCACCGATCTGAGCGGGATCGGCGGCGTGATGCGACCGGGGATCGTCCATCGGCTCGACTCCGGAACGTCGGGCGTGATGGTGGTCGCGAAGAACGATCGCGCCCATCGGTCCCTCCAGGCTCAGTTCCAGAAGCGATCGGTCTCGAAAGTCTATCTGGCTCTCGCGCACGGGACGACCCCCGAGCGGTTCGCGATCGATCGCCCCATCGGCCGCGACGTCCTTCACCGTACGAAGATCTCGAGCCGGACACGGTCGCCTCGAGAGGCGATGAGCGAGGGGAAACGACTCGAGAGGCTTCCCGGTTGCTCCCTCCTCGAGATCCGCATCCTCACCGGAAGAACGCACCAGATTCGGGTGCACCTGAGCGAGGAGGGTCATCCCCTCGTGGGCGATCGCGACTACGGCGCCCCCAGCAAAGCGATTCGCCTGCTCCGGAACTTCGAACGCCCGGCGCTCCATGCTTTCCGTCTCGAGTTCCAGCATCCCGAGACCGGGGAGCGAGTGAGCTTCGAAGCCCCTCTGCCCGACGACATCACTCGTCTTCTCGACGAGCTCCGCGCGATTCGGGACAGGAAAGAAATTGCAAGGGGATAGGGAGATGGGAGGAGATGGGGAGATAAGGCAAAGGTTCTTTCTCGCGAACTCTCCGATTATCTCCTTATCTCCTCCATCTCCACATCCCCTTTCTTACACCAGAATCCAATGCGGAAGTTGACGAACAGCCTCGTCGCCGGCCAGTTCATGGCGCTCCTGGCAACGGAGCTGCTGTTCCTGATGAATCCCGAGGTCCCGCACACCTGGACGAGCGTCCTCTCGGTCTTCGGGGTATTCGCCGTCACCTACGGGATCGCCGCCGGAGTCGCCTTCTGGCTGCTCCTTTCGCTCGCGGAGGTCGTTCGCGGACGGCCCCTCTTACCCGCTTGGCTTTCGTTCCGCGTCCTCACGTGGCTGCTGGCTTTGAGCCTCGCCGCCGCGGCCGTCCTTCTCTGGCACAACCTCGTGAACCTCCGGCCCTATCTTCCGGCGGAGACGCGGAGCCTTCTCGCCATCGCCGCGACCGTAGTTTCCACCGCCGCGGCCGCGTTCTTCGTCATGGGTCTCTTCCACTACTCGTTCGGTCGAAGGGGAGCGTTCGTCAGTTACCTGCTCTCGACGGTCTCGCTCGTCGTCGCGGTGACGATTCCCCTTCTCCTGCGCTCCCGGCCCGAGCCCGAAGCCCCGATTCCCACGATGCCGCTCCAGGACGTGCCTCTCGCGCGGAAGGTGACTCTCATCGGAATCGAGGGGGCCTCGATGTCCTACGTGCTGCGGGCGGTCGCCGAGGGAAAGCTCCCGAACTTCGCACGCCTCATCGAGTCGGGGGCCTCGGGGGCGCTCCGGACTCTCTATCCCACCGAGTCCCTCGCGGTCTGGACGAGCATCGCTACCGGAAAGCTTCCGCGCCAGCACGGACTCAAGGGCTTCTATCGCTATCGCTTCCCGGGAGTCGAAACGCATTTCTCCCTCCGCCCTCGGGGGCTCGACTTCCGCAGCCTCGATCGCCTGGGACTCGTGCAGCGGAGCGCCTCGACTTCGGCGCTCCGGCGGACTCAGCCGTTCTGGACGATCCTGAGCGGCTTCGGCGTCGACGTGGGCCTCGTGCGCTGGTGGGGGAGCTATCCCGCGGACGAGATCCAGGGATTCGTCGTTTCCGAGTACTTCCATCGGCAGGTGCGGGAGAAGTTCGAGCCTCCACTCCCGCGCCTGACCTACCCCGAGGAGCTCTTCTCCCGGTTGAGCTCGGAGGTCGTGTTCCCCGATTCCATCGACGAGGAAACGCTCGAGCGTTTCGTCGACACCTCGGTAGTCCTCGAGGACGACGACTTCCCCTGGAAGGCCGCGCTCACCCGCGCTCTCGCCGACGATCTCACGTACCGGGGAATCGGGAACCGGCTCCGCGAGGAGTTCCAGCCGGAGGTCTTCGCGACCTATTATTTCGGGCTCGACGTGATCGGTCACTATTTCACGCGATATCAAAAGCCGGAGGAGTTCGGCGACGTGAGCGATGCCGAGGTCCGGCGCTACGGACGGGTGGTTTCGTCGTACTACCGGCACCTCGACACCCTCGTCGGCGAGTACATGCAGAAGCGCGCGGGAAACGAGACCATCGTGATTCTGTCGGGACACGGGATGGACGCGCTGTCTCTAGCGCGCCGAATCATCGCCCCCCTCGAGGGGAGCCCCTACCTCTCCGGAATCCACGAGAACGCTCCCGACGGCCTTCTGATCCTCAACGGCGCCGGGATCGCCTCGGGGAGGAAGCTCCAGGGCGCGTCGGTCGTCGACGTGGCGCCCACGCTCCTCTATCTCATGGGGCTTCCCCTGGGACAGGACATGGATGGAAGCCTCCTGACCGATGTCCTCGAAGACGAGCTCAAGAAGAGCCAGCCGGTCACGTTCATCTCCTCGTACCGCAACTTCCTCATCGAGTCCCATCCGGAAGATTGGCTGGTCGAGAGCTCTCCGCTCGACGCTCTTCCCGGGCTCCTGGAAAGCGTCGAGTAATCCGCGATAGGATGCGCGCTCGACACAATGAAGCCGAGAGTCATCATGGATAGCGGGACGTTCCAAGCGACGCTCGATCGCCTCGCGTCCGAGATCGTCGAAAGGACGCGCGGGCTCGAAGGTCGCGTCGCTCTCGTCGGGATCCGCACCCGCGGCGTCCCCCTCGCGCGCCGTCTCGCCCGGGGCATCGAATCAAGAACGGAAACGAAGCCCTCGATAGGAGCGCTCGACATCACTCTCTACCGCGACGACCTGACCACGGTTTTGGCCCAGCCCATCGTGCGGAAGACCGAGCTCCCGTTCGTCATGGACGACGCCTGGGTGGTCCTGGTGGACGACGTCCTCTTCACCGGCCGGACGGTGCGGGCGGCGATTACCGCGCTCATCGACTTCGGACGGCCGAGGAAAATCGAGCTTCTGGTGATGGTGGACCGCGGGTGGCGGGAGCTTCCGATCCAGGCGGATTACGTGGGGAAGGCGATTCAAACGGCGCGGGAGCACACCGTCCAGGTCCTCCTCGCCGAGGAAGACGGGCGCGACGAAGTGGTCCTGGTGGAAAACGGTTCCACATGAGGCTGAGACAAAAGGACCTCCTCGACATCGAGAGCTTGTCGGCCGAAGAGATCGGGCTCGTTCTCGATACCGCGACCTCGTTCAAGGAGATCGGGACTCGAACCATCAAGAGAGTTCCGACGCTTCGCGGGCGAACGGTGGTGAACCTGTTCTACGAGCCTAGCACCAGGACGCGCGTCTCGTTCGAGATCGCCGCGAAGCGCCTCTCCGCCGACGCCATCAACGTGAGCGTCTCCGGGAGCTCGGTCTCGAAGGGCGAGACGCTTCTCGACACCGTCCGAAACCTCCAGGCGATGGCGCCGGACGTGCTGGTGATGCGCCACCCGGCGTCGGGAGCTCCGTACTTCGTCGCGCGCCGGCTCGAGGCGGCGGTGGTGAACGCCGGCGACGGGATGCACGAGCATCCGACCCAGGCCCTTCTCGACGCCTTCACCATCCGCGAGCGCAAGGGAACGCTCGCGGGGCTCAAGGTCGCCATCGTGGGAGACCTGCTCCATAGCCGCGTGTTCCGTTCGAACGTGAGGCTCTTGACGCGGATGGGATCCGAGGTTTCGGTCGCGGGCCCGCCGACGCTCGTCCCCCCGGAAGTCGAAAAGCTCGGCGCCAGAGTCGCGCTCTCGATCGACGACGCGCTCGCGGGCGCCGACGTAATCATGATGCTGAGGGTCCAGAAGGAACGGATGCAGGGCGCCTACTTCCCGTCGGTTCGCGAGTACTTCCGCCTCTTTGCCCTGACCCGGGCGCGGATGGAGCGCGCCCATCCGGAAGCGATCATTCTCCATCCGGGCCCCATCAACCGAGGGCTCGAGATCGAGTCCGCCGTCGCCGACGGCCCTTACTCCCTGATCCTGGAGCAGGTCACGAACGGAGTGGCGGTGCGGATGGCGATCCTCTACCTCCTCACGGGTGGGGGAGGGGAGGCGTCGTGAAGGGCAAGCTTCTCGTTCGCGAAGCCCGCGTCGTCGATCCAAGCCAGGGCCTGGATCGCGTCTCCGACCTCCTGATCGAGGACGGGAGGATCGGAGGAATCGGCGGGTCCATTCCCGTTCAGGGCGCGGAAGTTCTGGAGGCCCGAGGACTGGTCGCGGTCCCGGGGTTCGTGGACATGCACGTCCACCTGCGCGAGCCGGGCTTCGAGTACAAGGAGACCATCGCCTCGGGAACCGCCGCCGCTGCCGCCGGCGGATTCGCCGCGGTGGCCTCGATGGCGAACACCCACCCGGTGAACGACTGCGCCGCGGTGACCGAGTACATCCTGAAGAAAGCGGCCGTCGCCGGAAAGGCGCGGGTGCATCCCGTAGGCGCCACCACCAAAGCGATGGAGGGACGAGAGCTCGCGGAGATCGGGGAGATGGTGGCGGCGGGTGCCGTCGCGATCTCTGATGATGGGCAGCCCGTCTCCGATCCGAACGTCATGCGCCGCGCGATGGAGTACGCGAAGATGTTCGGAATCGCGGTCATCGAGCACTGCGAGACCCTGGAGCTCCACCCCGGCGGAGTCATGAACGAAGGCTACTGGTCCACGACCCTCGGGCTTCGAGGGATCCCCCGGGCGTCGGAAGAGATCGCGGTCGCGCGCAACATCCGGCTC
>Ga0209002_10005079_pt1 | contig 10239 bp, 7 predicted proteins | sample Rifsed16ft2_FD_184010 | JGI IMG/M metagenome (GOLD analysis project Ga0209002, IMG submission 184010) | Soil microbial communities from Rifle, Colorado, USA - sediment 16ft 2 (version 2) | ecosystem: Environmental > Terrestrial > Deep subsurface > Rock core/Sediment | place: Rifle, Colorado...
AGGGTTTCGTTGAACTCGGCCGCATCGGGGTGGGCCGGGTCACACACCACATGGAAGTCGATCTTCGAGAAGACCGGAGGATAGATCTCGATATAGCGGTTGCTGTAGTTCGACCCCACGCCGCCGCCCTTCAGGAGCTCCTCGAACGTGAAGGTGAAGTGCTCAGCGAGTTCCTTGCGGGTGAATCCGGCGCAGTGGCAATTCGAAAGATACTGACGGTTGGAGACCCCGGTCGCCCAGAGGTGACGCCCCGCCGGGATCATGTCCATCTTATGGATGAGCTCGAAGAGCCTCTTGCCCTCGTGCAGCTCATGGAACTCAGGATCGACGAGGGCCAGGTTGCCCTCCACGACGCGCTTGACCGTCTCCGTCCACGTCTCGTTCTTGCCGTCGGGCTTGAGGCGGGAATACGTCCTTTCGTAGACTTCCTTGCCGATCGGTCCGAATATTACGTTCTCCTCGGCAGACTTGCTCGAAAGCGTGACGCCATAGAGTTCACTTCCGTCCGAAGGCGTCGCGCCCTTGGCTCGAGCCTCCCTTTGCCTCAGTACCCTTGCGGTCATAAAACGGCTCCTATTTAAGTATGGAATCCGGAACGGTTAATCTTCCTCACCTTCAGGATCAGCACCACCACTATACCCCGCGGGCTCTCCGACGTCCTTATCAACGACAGCCTCTCTGACTTCAATAGACTGGAGCTGGCGGTCCTGCGCCATCATCTGCCTGGCCTTGTCCTTGGTCGTCTTCATGTCCTTGGCCAGGGCCGCGGCAGCCTCCTCGGTGTCACCATACTTCTGCCGTGCAGCCCGGACCATGGGAAGGTTGTCGTCGTTCTCGGAGTAGCGCCCGAACATCAGCGTCTTCTTGTTGAGGATAAGATCGATCGGAGGCGGTTCCTCCGCGTCCCGGAGCTCGAAGCTGACCGTGGCATATTTGTTACCGGTCTGTTTGTTGAATTTCTTCTGAAGGAGCATATGGGCGTTACCCCAATCGCCGATGACCGAGGCACCACGGATCATATGAACGCCCTGCCGCTCCTCGTCGCCGCCGGCGACGGGCTTGCCGAAGTGATGGATGAGGATAATGCCGAGGACCCCGGCCTCACGCCCGATCTTCTCGAGATTCCGGAGGACACTGGCCATGTCCTTCTGCCGATTCTCGTTTTCGTTATGGAACCGGGCGAGCGGGTCGACGATCAAGAAGTCGGCCTTGATCTTCTTCACGCCATTGGCGACAGCAACCACATGCCGGGGGTTCCCCAAGTCGAAGCTGCGGTTCAGGAACCTGATGGGGAGATCGCGCCAGGCATCAATCTTCTTGGCGTCACAAATCGTGGCCAGACGGTAGTCCATGGAACTACGGGACACTTCGGCCTGGCAGTAGGCCACGATGCCGGTACGGTTGACGTTGAACTGGCCGATGAACTTTCCAGGGGCGCCAGAGAGAAGGATCGCGAGCTCCGTCACGATCAGGCTTTTGCCGGCCTTGGCCGCTCCCGATATGGTGAGCATTCCACCGATGGGAAGGATGTTGTCCACGGCGAACTGGAGGGGCGGGGCCTTGGCCAATTCGTGGAGCGTCTCGAACTCCACCATGTCGCCCATGATTTCGTCGTGCTGGAGAGACTGCTTCTGGAACTGGAGCTTCGCCTTGTCGATGGTATGGCTGAGATAGTGCTCCGCGTTTCCCTTGGCGGACTCTTCGCGAACCTTCTCGCTGATGCCGTATTTGGGATTCTGGAAGATTTCCCTGAGCTGGTCGTCCGAGAAACCGAACCTGAAGAGGTCGAGCATGACCCGGAAGTCCACGGCTGACCGGTCGAGCTCTTTGGTCTCCTGATCGCGTGCCTCGTACTCGCCTGCGGCGGCGGAGTAGCCCGAGACGATGACGTTTCTCAGATCCCAGGGCAGATCGAAGACGGTCTTTTTCTTCTCCTCTCTCTGCTGGGTCGCCGCCTCGGCAACCTTGATGCCTTCGAAATAGATCTCCGAATCGAAGACCAGGATTTCGCACTGGAGGTCCTTTTCGGGCTCCTTCCAGTTCTTGGTCCCCGGCACGCGGAGGATACGGGCGGCGTCGGTCGTATGGTCACCGCCGAACTTCACCTTGATGAAGTCGGCGTCCTTGGTCGCCCTGGCGATGTCGACCGGGGCATCTTTGTAGACGTAGTAGAAGTGCGCCCCATGGCCGGTCTTGACCACGACCGTGGGCTTAGGGTCCGCCTGGGCCACCGCCTCGTAGGTGACCTTGTCGTAGTCCATCCACGCGCAGGTCGCGTGAGAGATGTCCTCGTTCTTGCCGCCCAGCGGGGCCTTGTCCCGATTCCTCTTGACGACCCTCCTCGGGCAAACCCCGTAGAAGATGTCGTACCCCTTCTTGTTATTCCTGATGATCCAGTCCGCCAGGACATTGTCGAAAATCTTCTCGAAGTCCTTGATGGGGGCCATCTCGATCAAGACCCTCTTGTTGCCGTCGGTCGGAGCGGATACGTCTTTGGCCATCGGGTTCCAGATCAGGCGGAACTCGATGTACTGGTCGGGCGGGGCCTTTTCGAAGATGAAAGACAGCATCACCTCGGCCGGATAGAGCGGATGGTTGTCGGGCAGCATTCTGTGTCCCCTAACTCACGTATGCGAAGTAAAAGTGCGTCCCATAGTCGGTCTTGATTGCCAGCTCGACTTCCATCTTGTAGGCAACCCTGTCGTAGTCCATCCACACACAGACCGAGCGGCTGTCTGACATTTGCTCTCTAACTCATAAGCCATGCAGTAGAGAGACCAGAAGACTGCTCATTGGACCGCACTTACAGTTCTCCCTTCCCTAAGCCGCGGAGATCGTCCCGGCCCTCGTCTCGATAACCCACTTGACGGCGTCTCCCGCCTTGGGGTTATGCTCGAGGGCATAGATGTACTTGTCGTCGTAATAGTTCGGATAACCGTGCTGCTTGAGCCAGCCCAGAACGCGGCGGTGCTCCTTCACGCGGCGGTCGCTGCGCACCGGGCGGCCGAACTTCCCCTTCTCCATCTCGCCCGTCTTGCCGCCCAGGAGGCAGGCATAGGTGTAGGCGAAGAAGTTCTTGAGCATCCGCATGTTCATGAGCTTATAGGCACGGGCGACCGCCCAGCGGATGTAGTAGAGCGGGACCGACCGGAAGACCTCATAACGCAGGTGCGGCTTCCAGCCCAGTCCGCTCTTCCCCTGCTTCTCCTTGGCCTGCGTGTAGTCGGCCTTGAGGACGAGATTCAGGTGGCTGACTTCCTTGAGGAAGACGACCGGGTCACGGCCCATGTCGACCATCTCGGGGTTCGAGAAGTCCTGGCGGCGGGAGAAGCGCTTCTTCATGCCGTACTGGAAGGCCTTCTCCCCCTTATCCGTCATGCGCCAGAGGAAGGCCCTTCCTTCCTTGCCGGTCCGCTCGACCAGCCCGTTGCGCTCCAGACGGATAAGCGCGGTATTGATCGAAGCGCGGGAAATCCAGGTCACGATGCCGGTCAGCCATTTGATCGTACCCTGAGCCGGGTTGTCCTTCGTGTACTCCTTCTTGGGCACCGGCTCTCCGGGCTCGAGCCTGGCAGCTTCCTCGAAGAAGAGATCTTCGAGTTTCCTCAAGCCTGCCATCGTGCTCAGCAGGTTGATCGTCCAGCGCGAGTTGTCGCGCTCCTTACCGGGTTCACGATCGGGAAAGGGTTCGTTGAATTTGAGTTCGTCTTCCTTGAACTCGGCCAGCCTCTCCCTTTCCTTGAGGGGCTGGCCGAGGATCCATGCGGTTTGGCTCATGGAGAGGCATTATCTCCTATCATGTTTTTAATGGTTTAGTCGGATTTGGGGGGAAATAAAAAAGCCCTGTTACGGGGAGGGCGCACGCTGGGGGCGTGCACTCTTCGGCAGAGGGCATGCGTTGAGGAAAGGTTCCCCAACGCGCGCCTCGCCCCGTAACAGGGCTCGAAAGACACTTTGTCACCCCTCAGCCGAAAAGCTACTTGGTCCGCGCGCACCCGCATTATGGGCGGGGCACAACCTTTCCTCTACCTGTATATACGCTTAGGGTCGGCAGAAGTCAACTAAAAAATAAAAATAATCTAAAAAAAGTTCTGGCCTAAAGTGGGAGCCGGCGCGCCGCCGCCGTAGTAGGGTACCACGAAAAAACAATGGTGATAGTCCTGCTAGTATACTTATTTGTCATTGGTGTTAAGTTATGAGAGGAGATAACTCACCGTGGTTCCGTACTACGGGTACGGGCCGAGAGTTTACTCTTCCAATAACTTGACACAAAGCCATAAGTACATACATCGTGATACCTAACCCTGGCCCCTCGCGACCTGCTTGACCGGGAGATACCCCTTCACCTCAAACCCCTCCTTCCTGCATGCCTCAATTCTGGAAACCGAATGACGGGTCATATACCCATTCCCGGTATCGAAGAAGTCATGAATCAAGGCCACCTTCTTGCCTGGCGACATGCGGAGCGCGCGGCCGCAGCGCTGGATGAAGCGCGAGGCGGACTTCCCGCCGGCTGCGATGATAAGTACTTCAATCTCAGGAATATCCACACCCATGTCCCAGATGGGGGTTGAGATCATGATTTCGAGCGCACCGCTTCTTAGGTCCTTTTTGGCCGCCATTCTGTCAGAGCTGTGGTTATGTCCAGACAGCATACGCGACCTAACATTCTCGCCCTTAATGACTTCCGCGATGATCATGGCATGCCTGATCGTATCGCAAATGATAAGGCACCTCTGTCCGTTGTGGGCAGCATCCAGGGCGAGTGAGACGACCATCGCGTTCCGCTCGGGGTTCTCTTCGATGAGCACTCTTCGTGCGGTCTGCCAGTCCACCCTGAATAGCGGCTGGTTGACAACCTTGTGATAATGGACCTCTGCTGGGACAACCCACCCCAACTTGGCCATCTCGCTTGAGCGGCGCCGGATAAGGATCTCGCCGGTCGCAGCCTCGAGTCGGCGCTCCCGGACAGGGTCACCAATTTCTGGGGTACCAGTCAAACCGACCCTGAAGTAGGCGGGGATGCCCATGGCGACCTTGTACCAGGAGTCCGCGGCGGCTGCTGTATGGGCCTCGTCCACGACCAGGACCTTGGCATCCTGGACCTGTTTGAAGAACTCGGGAAGGTTCTTGAGGACCGTCTGGGGCATGACGATGATGAACTTCGTATCCTCCGTAGGTTCCTCCCAGACGCCGTCGCCGATCATGACCGCCGTCTCCCCGGTGCGCCACTTGATGCGTTCGGCTGTCTGGTGGAAAAGGTCCCGCTTATGAGTGAGCCAGACGCAAAGGCCATGGACGTGGCAGGCGGCCGCGATGCCGACCTCCGTTTTTCCTGAGCCTACCGACAAGGCAGCAATACCATTAACTTTTTTGAAAATTGTCTGGACTGCTTCGCTTTGGTGGTCGGAGAGCTCTTCAAGGTCGAGAAGGATGTTCTTTCTGAAGGGGATGACGGCAGGCCTATCCCGCTCGTCGATGACCTCGCAGACAGGAATGATTTTCTTCACCCTCTCGACAAGACCCGTCGGAAAGCTCTGGTGGACAATGTTTAACGGATGCCACTTGCCGTCCCAGTTGGGCCTGTACTGCTTTGCGAAGAAGGCCCCTGGAACCTCGACTGAAAGATGCTGGTCGAGGTAAATGATCGTGTTCCGGTCACAATCAATCTTCGAGTAGGCATTCCGGACGTGGATGACCGGAACAGGCATATCTCATTCTCCTCCATAGATTAAGTCTTCCCCGGCACCCCAAATGTTTTCACTGAAATTGTTTAGGGGTCGAGGGGAAGACTTAATCTTGGAGGGTTCCAGATGAGCAGCACAAACCGGGGGAGCAGCTACAAAGACAAGACTATTACCGATTACTACGTCACGCCCATCTCGGAGATCCTGAAGTTCTTTGCGGCTGTCGTCGAAGAGGAGTCGGATATCTTTTCGGGGTCGGTCGTCGACCCGGCTGCCGGCGGCGATCCGGCGCATCCTGCCAGCTATCCCGAGGCCTTGAGCGAGATTGGGATCCCGGAGTCCATGGTAAGCACGATCGACATCCGTGAGGACTCCAGGGCGGCAATAAAGGGGAAGAGCTATCTCGAAATGGAGCTCGCCGAGAAACCCAATCTCATTATCACCAATCCGCCTTTCATTATTGCCCAGGAGTTTATCGAGAAGGCCCTGAAAGACGTCAGGGATGGCGGATATGTCGTCATGCTGCTCCGCCTCAATTTTTTCGGCAGCTCGCGCCGGAAAAAACTCTGGGAGAAGTCCATGCCGAAGTACGTGTTCGTCCACCACCAGAGGATGTCCTTTACCGATGACAGCGCTACTGACTCGGTCGAGTACATGCATGCCGTCTGGAAGAAGGGGGAGAATCCCAAATCCTCCAAACTCTTTGTGATTTAGAAGGTTACCAATGCCCGCAATGCTCCACTGCCATACTGAGTATAGCACTCGGGACTCGCTCATCCGGGTCGACGACCTTCCGGTTCTCGCCAAGGCCAAGGGCTGGGACGCCTGCGCTATCACCGACCACGGCGGCGTCGAAGGGGTTCCGGACTTTCTCAAGGCCTGCAAGAAGGAGAATGTGAAACCCATCGTGGGGTGTGAGATCTACTGTGCCGTCCCGGATACCTATCACTTTGCGGAGAAGTACCACAAGGAGGACAAGCTCCATCATCTGACCATCCTGACCAAGAGCGCCAAGGGGTTCAGCTCGCTCCTTAAGCTCATTTCGGATGGGCACCGGCTTTTCTATGACGCCCGGCGCCAGAAGGCGGCCGTTCCGCTCAAGCTTGTTTATGACCAGCTCGAGGACTGCGTCATCCTGTCGGGCTGCTTCTCGAGCCCGTTCTGGAGGGGGACGGACGCCGCCATGGACGACCTGGCACTGTTCGTGGACAAGTTCGGGCACGACTTCTACTTCGAGGTTCAGCCCCACCACGACTGGGATGGGCAGATCGAGCTTAACAAGAACATCGTCGCCGTGGCCGAGACGATGGGCATCCCCATGGTCGTGACCCCGGACTGCCATTATGGCGAGTCGAACGAACATACCTTCCACGAGGCGCTTCTGGCCGTCTCTGACCGTAAGTCCATGAAGGACTCGAAGTGGAAGTTCTCGACCAAGGGGTGCTTCGTTAAAACGCCCCAGGAAGTGCTGAATGACCTTGCCGGTGCTGGACTAACGGTTGAAGCCGCCCGGAAGGCCCTGGAGGCCACGGACGCCATCAGCGAGCGTATTACGAGCTGGGCATGGGATGACCTTCCTAAGTCCACATTCCCCATCATTGCGGGCGATCTCAGGACTCTTTGCTATCAAGGGCTTGAGGCTCATGGACTTAGCGGAAGGATCGAGTACAAGGACAGGCTAGACCAGGAGTTGGACACCTTCATCAAGGCCGGAGCGGGCATCGACAGGTATCTTCTCCTTGTCCGGCACTGCATCAACCTCTTCAAGGCGGAGGGAGCGGAGATCGGGCCCCGGGGTTCGGTAGGCGGATCGCTGGCCGCCTATTGCCTGGGCATCACGCCGCTCGACCCCATCTTCCACGGGCTTTCCTGGCAGCGCTTCTATGCGCCGGGCCGGACGAACATGCCCGACGCCGACATCGACGTGGACGAGAAGTTCAGGCTCAAGGTCCCTGAGATTCTCCGGCGCGAGTTCGGCGAAGCGAACGTGGCCCAGATTTCGAACTACTCCGAGTTCGGGATGAGGATGTCCATTAAGGACGCCGCCCGCGCCTACGGGGTCAAGCTCTTCGACAAGACCCGCTTCCAGGACGACGACAAGGACGCCGTCAAGAACAAGGACCTTCTGGCCATCTCCCCGGGCAAGGAGCTGGCCACGAGAAGCGCCGATGCCTTCCAGTTTGCCAAGCACCTCGTGGGTCGTGTCCGTCAGTACGGCGCCCATGCGGGAGGTTTCGTTATTTCGGCCAGCCCGCTCACATCCGGAAGGGCCGCCATTGTGTCCCGCGGCAAGGACAAGGCCCTTTGTTGGGATATGCGTATTGCCGAGGAGCTGGGCTTCATCAAGATGGACTTCCTGGGCGTCGATTCGCTTTCGGCCATCCGGGCCGTAGGCGAAGCGATTGACGTCACCTGGAAGGACGTCCCGCTCGACGACCCCAAGGTCATGGAAGACTTCTCCGAAGGGCGTACGGCAGGCGTCCCGCAGTTCCTGACGACGGGCCTCAGGAGCTTCATCAGCAAGCTCAAGCCCAAGAAGTTCGCCGACATCGTCTGGGCGAACGCCGCCTTCCGCCCGGGAGGCCTTGGCCAGATGGGCCCCGACGAGCTTGCCCGGAAGTACAACGAGTCCCCGGAAGAGATCTTCGTCTACCAGGAAGAGGTCATGGACCTCTGCGTTAAGCTCGCCGGCTTCACCTGGATGGAAGCCGACAACGTCCGGAAGGTGATTGCCAAGTCCAAGGGGGCGGCGGAGCTGGTCAAATTCAAGGTCCGCTTCGTCGATGGATGTAAGCGGACGAGCGGCTGGACGTCCGAGGATGCCGGGGCCTTCTGGGACACTCTCTCGGAATTCGGGCGGTATAGTTTCAACAAATCGCATGCCGTGGCCTATTCGTGGAACTCGCTGAGGATAGCCTGGGCCAAGCGCCACCATCCGAGCCAGACCTTTGCCGCGCTCCTCAACAGCGACTCCGACAGTACCGAAGACCTGATCCGCGAAGCGCCCTACTATGGAGTGGATATCCGTGTTCCGGACGCCAATCACTCCGGGCTCGACTGGACGATCGAGGGGGACAAGATCATCCGCACGCCGCTCACGGCCATCGAGTCCATCGACCTCAGGGTGGCCAAGATCATCATGGGCCACCGCCGTGGGAGTCCGTTCATCGACAGGGACGATTTCAAGAGAAGGCTTTCTATCGAGTCTATCCGTAAGATCGACGACGTCGTTCTCGAGCTTTACTCCGGCAAGATGCCCGGTCGCACGTTCAAGCTGCCGGTCATCGAGATGGACAAGATTCCCACCAAGGACGAGATCAAGGAGCTGGCGCTTGAGGAGAAGACCTGCATCAAGTGCGACCTCAGGGCCTCCTGCAAGAAGGTCGTCCCCTTCGAGGTCGGGCGCACCAACGTCATGATCGTGGGCGAGGCTCCCGGCAAGGACGAGAATTGGAGAGGCAGGCCCTTCGTCGGCGCTTCCGGGAGGCTCATGGACGAGCTCTTCATGGAGCGCAATATCAACGGGAAGGACATCACCTGGTCGAACGTCTCCCACTGCAAACCGCCCTATATTCCGGAAGGCCAGGACAAGGGCCCGATCGAGGAGATGATGATGGCCTGCCCGTGGGTCGACAAGGAGATCGACCTCATGAAGCCGCCCCTCATCCTGGTCCTCGGCAAGAAGGCCTGGCAGAAGTTCGGCGGAAGAGGAAAGAGCATCCTGAAGGCCAATGCCACCGTTATGGAAAAGAACGGTACCAAGATCGTCATCTCGGTCCATCCGTCCTTTGTTCTGCACGACGAAAGCCGCCGGGGCGATATCGAGAAGGCGGTCAACGAGTTCGCCAAGCTTTACCACGATCTTGTCCCCCCGGTGCTGAGCCCCGAGCCCCGGCTCCCTGAGGAAAAGGTCGCTTCGTACCAGGACAGGGCCAAGGGATATTTTTCTCGCAGCTAAAGCATTTTTTGCTCAAATTGTTTGCCCGTGCAGGGGAAGACTTTACTTATGACGGGAAAAGAAAAGGAGGTTATGTTGGAAGAAAGAGCGGCTACTGTCGATCTGGTGATTGGAGGTGAGAAGTTCTCCTTCTCGCTTACCGATGAGCTCCAGATCGACCGGCACGATCTCGATCATGAGCTTGCCCGTCAGGCAGCCCACTTCGCCTGGTTCGGTGTTCTCCGGGAGCGTGCCCGGGCCGAGCGGATGAGGCTTGAGGCTGAGCTCGAAGACAGGGAGAACGATCTCTATATCGAGGCTTCCGGAACCGGGTCTAAGGTCACCGACACGAAGGCCAAGGTCCGGTCCAATACCGAGGTGAGGGGTCTCATCCGGAAGATTACGCGCGCCGAACAGGACGAGCGCATGCTCTCCATGATCGTCGATGCCCTGACCCAGAGAAAGGACATGTTGATCTCATTGGCTCGTAGCCGGCATCTGGAAATGTCGGCTCCTTCGTCGGATGAAGTCGAGCGTATCAAGAAAAACCTTTTGGGGAGATAAGACAATGGCTGGAAAGAGCGACTACGGCAAGCTCCGCGACCGCTTCGACGC
>Ga0209002_10005081_pt1 | contig 10231 bp, 10 predicted proteins | sample Rifsed16ft2_FD_184010 | JGI IMG/M metagenome (GOLD analysis project Ga0209002, IMG submission 184010) | Soil microbial communities from Rifle, Colorado, USA - sediment 16ft 2 (version 2) | ecosystem: Environmental > Terrestrial > Deep subsurface > Rock core/Sediment | place: Rifle, Colorado...
TTCAGCCGGATCTCTTTTCTTCCTCTATCTCCCCGAGTAGCCGCCGGTCCTCCTCGTTCAGATCAGCCCGCAGCAGCAGGTCCGGCCGGCGCGCCTTCGTGCGCCGCAGCGCTTCCTTTCGGCGCCAGCGCCGGATTCGCTCATGGTCACCTGACAGCAGCACCTCCGGAACCGAGAGCCCCTGAACAACTGGGGGGCGAGTGTACTGCGGGAAATCGAGCATGGCCTCCATAAAGGAGTCGTACCGCGCCGAGTCTGCATCTCCCAGAACGCCAGGAATCAGACGGATCGTGGCATCGAGGAGAACGAGGGCTGGCAGCTCACCCCCGGTCAGGACGTAATCGCCGATCGATATCTCGTCAGGGCACAGCCGCTCCCTGACCCGTTCGTCGAACCCCTCGTATCTCCCGCAGATCAGCAACAGATGTCGGTGCTCCACAAGCTCCCGAGCGATCGCCTGCCCGAATGGGCGACCCTGAGGGGTCAGGAGAATCAGGCGAGTCTCCTCCCCCCGGCTGATCCCGGCAACGGCCTCAAGGATCGGCTCAGGTTTGAGCACCATGCCGGCGCCGCCCCCATAGGGCCGATCGTCCACGACCGCGTGACGATCGTGCGTGAAGGCGCGAAGGTCATGAACGACGATTTCCACCATCCCGCGTTCTTGGGCCCGCTTGAGAATGCTTTCCGAAAGAGGCCCCTGAAAGAAACCGGGAAAGAGGGTGAGGATGTCATAGCGCCTCAGTTTCGATCATCCCTTCCAGGGGACGGACCAGCATGACCTCCCCCTCGAGATCGACCCGTCTCACGACCTCCAGGGTCGCGGGAAGAAGCCACTCACCCTGCTGGCCGTGGACGACGTAGACGTCGTTGGCACGCGTTTCTAGGATCTCCACGATCCGTCCCAGTTCTCGTCCTTCCTCGCTCCGGACCCGAAGGCCGAGCAGATCGGCATGATAGTAGCGGCCCTCCGGGAGCTCGGGGGCGCTTGATCTCGGAATGAACAACCCATGACCAACCAGGCACCTCGCCTGCTCCGGGGTCTCTACGCCACGAAGCTTCATGACCCAGGCGGAGCCCGCCCGCCGAACCCGCTCCACCTCGTACCGGGCAAGGTCGCCTCCCACAACCCTGAGATAGACCGACGGCAGCCCTGCCGCGTATGTCATGGAGTCAGCGTACGGCTCTACCTTGATCTCTCCCTTTAGGCCCCAGGCCTTGACCGCGCTGCCCAGTTGAAGATATAGCGACGGCATCGGTTATTCCAGGATCTCCAGGACAGCCCGGCGCTTCGATCGTGCAGCGATGGCGTGCAGCACCGTGCGCATCGCCTTGGCCGTCCGACCCTGCTTCCCGATCACCCTGCCGACATCGGCGGAGGCCACCCGAAGACGGATGACACACGCGTTCTCCTCCTCCGCGGCCTCGACGGTCACCCCTTCAGGGCTGTCCACAAGCGCCCGGGCCATCTGCTCAACGAGATGCTTCAGCGCGGCCGCTTCGTCCACGGGATCCCGTTGCGGAAGTGACGGACCACCTTCCATCTTCTCTCCCTCCGGGTGCGTCGGTCTCGATTGAAGGGTTATCGACCCTTTCCGGTGGCTTTGAGCTGGGCGAATTGACGCATAACGCCCGCTCGCCGGAAGAGCTGACGGACGCTGTCGCTTGGCTCAGCGCCCCGCTGCAACCAGTGCAAGGCCCGTTCCGCCTTGACCTGGAGCGCGGGCTGGTCACCGTGAGGATCATAGGTGCCCAGGTTCTCCAGCACCTTCCCCCCACCTGCTACACGCGACTCCCCCACGATCAGACGGTAGAAGGGGTGTTGTTTCGCGCCCATCCTCCGCAGCTTGATCTTGACACTCATCTCTACTCTCCCTTATCCATGCGGCGTCATGATCCCAGGAAGGGCAGCAGGCGCTTGGCCATCGTTCGTTTGGCACCACTCCCTCCTCCCCCCCCCGGCAGGAGCTGTCGCATCAATCTCTGGGCCTGAGAGAACTGTTTGAGGAGCCGATTCACCTCTGCCACAGATGTGCCGCTTCCTGCGGCAATCCGTCGGCGACGGCTTCCATTGATGAGCCCCGGGACCTCCCGCTCCTTCCGCGTCATGGAGTTAATGATCGCCTCAGCCTGCTTGATCCCCCGTTCCGCCGCGCCGCTGTCGGCTAGCCCCTTCTGTTGGGACAGCCCGGGGATCATCCCCATCACCTGTTCGAGCGGCCCAAGCTCCTTCAGTTGTCTGAGCTGCAGCCGGAAATCCTCCAGCGCGAAGCCTTCTGATGCGATCTTCTGAGTCAGCTCCGAGGCTCGCTTGTGATCGACGCTCGCTTGCGCCTTCTCCACCAGGGTCAAGATATCGCCCATCCCCAGTATCCTGGAAGCCATCCGATCGGGGTGGAAAGGCTCAAGGGCGTCCAGCTTTTCACCCACCCCAACGAACTTGATCGGCTTCCCGGTCACCGACCGGATGGAAAGGGCCGCGCCGCCACGGGCATCTCCGTCCAGTTTGGTCAGGACAAAGCCGGTCAGCCCGAGATCCGCATCGAACCGGAGGGCGGAGTTCACCGCATCCTGGCCTGTCATGGCATCGGCCACCATCAGGATCTCGGCGGGACACATCGCCTGTTTGATCGCGACAAGCTCCTGCATCAATGGCTCATCGACATGCAGCCGCCCTGAGGTGTCGAGAATCAACGGATTGTGCCCGCGCTCCTTGGCAACGGCCCGCGACTCCTGGCACACCTGCAGCGCCGCACCTGTCCCGACGAACACGGGTAATCCGAGGGATTTCCCGAGGATCTGGAGCTGTTCCCTCGCCGCCGGTCTGGCCTGATCCGCCGCCACCAGGAGCGGCGAGCGTCCCTCCGACAGCAGCCATCGGCCCAGCTTCGCCGCGGTGGTCGTCTTGCCCGATCCGTGAAGGCCAACCAGCATCAGAGCAGACGGGGAGTCCTGTGCGTACGCCAACGGAACGCGAGTGCTGCCCAACACCCCCACCAGCTCTTCGTAGACCACCTTGACGACCTGCTGGCCGGGAGTCAGACTCTCCAGCACCTCCCGGCCGACCGCCCGCTCCCGGACCCGCTCGATGAAGCCCTTGACGACCTTGAAATTGACATCGGCCTCGAGCAACGCAAGACGAACCTCTCGGAGCGCCTCGATGATGTTCTCTTCGGTGAGGCGTCCATGCCCACGAAGTCTTTTGAAGACCAGGGCTAGCCGTTCCGCGAGTCCGTCAAACATGACACTCCCTCTCAAGGACGAAAGCTAAAAATAGCCCTTTCCTCCTTTGGTTGTCAAGGTCAAACTGCACGCTGCAGGCCACCCAGAAGCCGCCATCGATCATATGGCATCAACCGACCACAATCAGCCGAACATCCATCACGTTGGTGTTCGTGGGGCCGGTAATGACGAGATCGTTCAGCCGTTGAAAGAGGTGGTACGAATCGTTCTCGTGGAGCGAGCGAATCGGTTCCAGGCCGATCGAGCGTGCCCGAGAGACAGTGGTGCCGTCGGCCACGGCGCCAGCCGCATCAGTCGGGCCATCGGACCCATCGGTCCCGGCGCTGAAGATCACGACATCCTGAAGTCCCTCGATCTCCAGGGCAGCGGCAAGGACAAACTCCTGATTCCGCCCTCCCAAGCCATTACCTCTGAGGGTCACGGTCGTCTCGCCTCCTGAGATCAGGCAGGCTGGGGGAGGCAGCGGATTCCCCGTGGCCCGAACCTCACGCGCCAGGGCCGCGTGAACCCTGGCCACCTCCCGGGTCTCTCCCTCGACTGAGGACGAGAGAATGAGAGGGCAGAGACCGAGACTGCGGGCCCGCTCCGCGGCCGCTCGAAGCGCCCGTAGATTGTTTCCGATCAGGAGGTTCCTCACCCTCGCAAAGTGAGGGTCCTGCGGCTTCGGCGTCTCCGCCACCTCCCCGCGCAGCCCGGCGTGGAGGTGGCGGAGGATCGCAGGGTGGAGGGTGCGCTCGAGGGCGTACTTGCTCACGATCGCGCACGCGTCCGCGAAGCTGCTGCTGTCAGGAACGGTCGGCCCCGAGGCGATCGCCTCGAGTGGGTCACCGACGACGTCGGACAAGATAAGCGCGAGCAGGCGCGCCGGCGCGGCCGCAGCGGCCAGATGTCCCCCTTTGACCCGGGAGATGTGCTTGCGTATCACGTTGATCTCCTTGATAGTCGCCCCGCACGCCAGGAGTTGTCGCGTCGCGTCCTGCTTTGCGGCCAATCCGACCCCCATGACGGGAAGCGGGAGCAAGGCTGAGCCGCCGCCGGAGATCAACGCGATAACCAGGTCACGATCCATTGCGGATGACACCAGGGAAAGGATGTTCTCCGCCCCTCTGAGGCCAGCCTCATCCGGGATCGGGTGCCCCGCCTCCTGCACGCGCACCCTCACCGTGGGTTGCACCTGCCCATATCCGACCGTGACCACGCCATCGGCAATGCGATCCCCGATGATCCCCTCTACCGCGCTGGCCATTGCCCCGCTTGCCTTCCCCGCCCCGACCAGATAGATGCGATCGATCGAATCCAGTCGATAGGACTCCCCGTCCGCCAGCAGGTGCCCCCCTTCACGAGCGAGATGCCGGCGCACCGCATCGGCCGCATCAACCGCCTGAAGCGAGGCGCGAAAAATCTGACCGGCGGCCTCTCTCAACGCCATCAGGTTCATGGTGGGGACCCCAGGGGAAGGCTGTGCAGGATAGAGTAGCGGGGCCCTTCACGGCCCAGGTCACTCTTCATCATCTCGATCCGATCGAGCACCATCTCGCCCAGCGGCTCGACCGGCGCCGAGATCAACGCGGCCGCCAGTTGTTCCCTCCGCCCCGGACCCCGGACCCGACCCAGCGTGAGGTGGGCCGTGAACGGCCGCTCTTCCCGAGGAAACCCGAGCGGCTCCAGTTCCGCCTCTAGCCGGGCCTGCAGCCCGGCAAGCGAATCTGCACCTTCAGGCACGCCGACCCACACGACTCGAGCGGCGCGGGGCTGGGGAAAGGCGCCAAGGCCTCCAAGGACAAATCGGAAGGACCCACACCCCCTGGCGGCTGATGCAACAGCCTCGGCAATGGCCTCCAGGCGAGTCTCCTCCACCTGTCCCAGGAATTTCAGCGTCAGGTGAAGATTCTCAGGTTTCACCCAGCCGACATCCGCGCGGGTCGCCTTGAGCCGCTCCATGACACGGGCAAGGGCCTCTTTCAGGGACGGATCCAGATTCACGGCGACAAACGCTCGAACCGTGGGGGAAGGCGGGCGATCAGGCCGGGGTGGCATCTCGGCGGGACATCAGGTGTCGGCGGACCATATCGAGGGCCGCCTGAGAGGCGAGCAGCTTATTGATCTCCCGGTCGCCCAGGAACCGCCACTCCCGGCAGATCACCCCCTCTGCCGAGGCGATTGCGATGTACGTCAGGCCGACCGGCTTCTCGGCGCTGCCGCCGCCCGGCCCTGCGATACCGGTGATCCCGAGGGCCAGATCGGTCCTGGCGGCCTCCCGCATCCCGGACGCCATCGCTTCGGCCACGGCCCGGCTGACTGCTCCGTGTCTCGCGATCAGCTCATGCGGCACGCCCACCCTGTCCTCCTTCGCCCGGTTGCTGTAGACCACCTCTCCCCGAACGACGTAGGCCGAGCTTCCAGGTGGATTCGTCAGGCGGTGGCAGACCAGCCCCCCGGTGCACGACTCGGCGACGGCAACAGTTTGCCCCGCATCCAGCAGGAGCCGCCCCACGACCTCCTCGAGTCGCTCCCCGTCCCGCCCGTAAAGCAGCGCACCAAGCCGCTCGCGCAGCCTGGCCTCGAGATCGTCGAGACGTCGCTCACCCTCCTCATGCGACTTGGTCTTGACAGTCAATCGAATGTGGACCTCCCCAGGATGGGCGAGCAACGCGATGGTCGGATTCAGTGATGAACGAGCAAGATCGCCGATGGCTTCGTCGAGCTGCGATTCGGTGATCCCGCAGGTCTTCAGAATCCGCGACCCGATTCGCGCACTGATCTCGAAGCGCTCGCGAAGTCTCGGGATGACCTGCTCAGTGAGCATCGGCTGCATCTCCGAGGGAACCCCGGGCATCGCCACCACCATTCGCCCATCGCGCGCGGGAATGAGCAGACCCGGCGCGGTACCTCGAGGGTTTGGCAAGACGGTGGCGCCCTCCGGGATCAGGGCCTGCCGCTCGTTGTTCTTGGACATCACCAGTCCTCGATCGGCAAAGCGGCGGCGGATAGACTCCAGCACTGTCTGATCGAGGACCAACGGTCGCGCCAGGACGGCTGCAATGACCCGGCAGGTCAGATCGTCCTCGGTGGGGCCGAGACCCCCGGTAGCGATCACGATCTCGGACCTGCTCAAGGCCTGCCGAAGCGCCTCCCCGATCCGCCCCTCGTTGTCGCCCACCGTCGTCTTCCAATAGACATCGATCCCGGCTGCGGCAAGCTGCTCAGCGACATAGGCGGCGTTGGTGTCAATAGTCTGGCCCAGCAATAGCTCCGTGCCGATGGTGAGGATCTCGGCGCTCATGTCCGTTGCCTTTCGCCCCATCTAACGCTCCTCCAACTATTTCGTCCTAACTTGATGGGCATCGTGCCGGGCCAAGAAACGAGCATAGCAAGGCGCGGACTCCAGGGCCGCACCCACTGCGCGGGTACCCGGCGTACATACCCTGGTACGTCGCAGGGAGCGCCCTGGGGGCCGGCAACGCTGCTAGGCGAAGTTAATTGGAACGGCACTAGCCGGTGACCCCCGGTAGCCACCATCTAAACAACCGGACGCACAGATTGGCGTAGCACCCTGCCACGAGATCGTCCAGCATAATCCCCCATCCACCCGGAAGAGTCTGTGCTCGGTCGGCCGGAAACGGCTTCCACACGTCAAAGAGACGAAAAAGGACGAACGCGCTCAGGAGCGATACGTGGTGTGGCGGGATCGCCAGCAGCGCCACCCAACAGCCGACGACCTCATCGATGATGACCGCGGACGGGTCCCTGGCGGCGAGCGCCCGCTCCGCCCTACCGGCCGTGTAGGTGCCAACAGCAAAGAGAATCCCCACGATCGAGAGGTGGACGGTCCAGTGCAGGTGCCGGAATGGAAGGAACAGTAAGAAGGCCGCCAGGCTCCCGACCGTGCCCGGCGCGTATGGAAACCGGCCGAGGTGGAAGCCCGTGGCAACCAGCAGAGGAACTCGCGAGAACAACGACCGACCCCGAGTTTCCCGAGGCCTCATGAGCTGCGGTAGGCTCTGACCCTCAGGCGAGGGAGATCTGATTGCCGCCCGCCGCCTTGGACCGATAGAGCGCCTGATCCGCCGCCCTGACAAGGTCTTCGACCTGGTCCATGTTCGGACCGAGACAGGCGACCCCGAGGCTCACGGTGATCCTCTCGCCCGCCGCCAGCTCCTGCCCGTGAGAGGGGTCACGTTCTATGGCGGAGCGGATCCGTTCCGCCTGCACCAGGGCCTGTTTGAGCTCAGTCTCCGGCAGGATGATGCAGAACTCGTCCCCTCCGTATCGGGCCAGGATATCCACCCCTCGCGTGTTACTTCTCAACCGGTTGGCAAGGAGACGAAGGGCCTCATCGCCAGCCAGGTGGCCGAGGAGGTCGTTATATCGCTTGAAGAAATCGATATCAAACATGATGAGCGAGAGTGGCCGATCGTACCGCTTGGCCCGCTTGAACTCCTGCTCGAGCTCACGATAGAAATGGCGGTGATTAAAGAGACCGGTCACCTCATCGGTGATGGCCAGCCGGTTGGTCTCTTGAAACAGCCGCGCATTTTCGATCGCGATAGCCAGTTGCTCACCAAGCGGCACGAGGAGCTCAAGCTCGCGCTCCGCGTAGCAGTGGGGCGTGCTGCTGTCCAGGCAGAGGGCGCCGATCGCCTCCCCCTTAGCGATCAGTGGCAGGCGGACGGTGGAGCGGATCCCCGCCTTCAGGAGGACCTCATCCTCGACGAACCGCTTCGCTTCGACCAGATCCGACTCGATGTGGGCACGTCGCTGGGACATCACCCACTCGATGCCAGTCCCTTCTTTCGCCAACCAGACGCTGGCCGGCTCGCCCGTGCTGAGCGGATCGGTCGCGAGCTGGAACATATTGAATCCCTTCCCTGAGCTATCCGGTACGACGACCCCCATCCGGTCGTACGGGATGAGCCGTTTCACTTCCGCGGCAAAGGTCTGGTAGACGACGCCGATATCGAACGAGGCGCTGATGACTCTGGTCAGTCGATTCACCGCCGCGATACGCTCTGCCCGATCCTGAAGCGCGGTGTACAGCCGCGCGTTCTCCAAGGCGATCCCCAGATGATTGGCGTACGTCACAAGGGTTTCGACATCGAGGGGACGGAAGTCTTTGGGGTCTCTGAAGTAGAGAGCGAGGGCGCCGTGACGGCCGGACAGGCCCTGCACCGGAACGGCTAGCAACGCCTCGACCCCTTCCTCCAACACCGACGCCGGGACATAATCGGGGATCTGGCTCGCACGAGGGATCAGGATCGGCCTGCCCGTATCCATGACCGCCTGGGCAATCGGGTCCGGAACCGATGAACGCTCGGAGCCCTGTCGGCCGCTCAGGAAGATTCCAACCCGAGTGACCGCGCCGGGCGCGGCCTCCTGCAACGAAATGAGGGTCCCGTTCGCCTGGAAGGCCTCAAGGATCTGTTGCGCGGCCAACTGCAATGTTTCTTCAAAATTCTGAATCGCATGCAACTGGTTACTGAGCTCGTAGAGGAGATTCGACCTCGCCAAGGCTGCATTGGTCTCTTCGAAAAGGCGTGCGTTCTCAATCACAACGCCGACTTGATGGCCGAGTCCGGCCAGCAGTCGCTCCTCTTCCTGAGAAAACTGGCGGGGATGTCGCCCGAACATGCTGATGGTCCCCACCACGCCGTGCTTAGAAACGAGAGGGACCCCTGCTGCCGACCGAACGCCTGGGATCGCCCCGACGGCGGCGAGCACACCAGGAGCCTCCGCGACATTGGGGATGAAGACCGGCGCCTCTGCGCGGACGACGGTCCTGGCGAACTCCTCGCAGGGCCCCACCGACCCGATGGCTTCCAGTTCAGCAGCGAACACCCCCTTCCCTGCTGCGATTCTGAACTCCTGTCCGCCCTGATCCTCCAAACGGACGAATCCGGCATCCAGCTCCATCAGGTCAAGGACCTGTTGAAGGGCCTGCTCCAGCACTTCCTTCAGATTGAGGGAGCGACTCAGCGAGGTGGCGATAGCATACAGGGCGGACAGGGCACGATTCTTGGCCATGGCTTCCCGTCGGAGGCGGCTGATCCGCAGCCACACCTCGACGCGAGCGGCCAACTCTTCAGGGTCAATCGGCTTGCCAATGAAATCGTCGGCCCCCCACCTCAGCCCCTGGGCGCGTTGCTGAGCGGTCACCCCTGTCGTGGAGACAATCACTGGCAGGTGTCGCTTCCCCTCGTCGGCCCTGAGGGCCGTGAGGATCTGACGGCCCTCGAGGTGAGCCTTATCGAGGTCCAGCACCATCACGTGCGACTGGCAGGTGACAAGCGCCTCCAGGGCCTCCTGCTTCGAGCGGGCCACCACGATGGAGAACCCCTGGCGCTCCAGCATCTTCTGAAATCTGCCGACCCACCCTGGCTCGTCATCGACGATCAGGATCGTCGCGTTCTCGTCGTTCCGACCTTCCTGCATGCGATCACTCCAGCTCAGCCACGCACTCAGATCTTACTTGATTTCGTCTCCCCGACAAAGGGAAAACACACAGGCAATCCTCATCCTTACCGATAATTGCCGAACTGCAGGTCAATGCCAAAATCGTGCGCCTGCAATGGCTGGATGACGGCCTGCAGGTCGTCCTTGCTCTTTCCAGAAACCCTCACTTGGTCCCCCTGGATCTGTGCCTGGACCTTGTGGCCAAGTCCCCTGATGGCCTTCACGATCTCGCGGGCCTTCTCGGCAGAGATCCCCTGTTGCAGCGTGACTCGTTGCCGAATCGTCCCTTTCGCCGCCGGCTCGGGGGCCTCGTAGACAAGCGCCTTCAGTGAGACCTTCCGCCTCACCAGCTTCGACTCCAAGAGGTCCACCACGGCCTTGAGTTTAAAGGTGTCGGCGGCGTGCAGAATGAGGCCCATCTCATCACGGACGATGCGGCACGCTGTCCCCTTGAAGTCGAACCGCTGCCCGATTTCCTTCATCGATTGCTGAACGGCGTTGTCCACCTCTTGCAGATCGACCGTGGAACTGATATCGAATG
>Ga0209002_10005086_pt1 | contig 10226 bp, 13 predicted proteins | sample Rifsed16ft2_FD_184010 | JGI IMG/M metagenome (GOLD analysis project Ga0209002, IMG submission 184010) | Soil microbial communities from Rifle, Colorado, USA - sediment 16ft 2 (version 2) | ecosystem: Environmental > Terrestrial > Deep subsurface > Rock core/Sediment | place: Rifle, Colorado...
CCCCGACTTCTAGATCGATGACACGTCACGGTTATCGTCACACGCGGCGAGGCTGTGCACCGGTCAGGCTGGGGACCTCAGTACGCGATCGAGGGCATCTTGCGCACGTACTCCGCGCCTGTCAGTTGCCGAATCATGAATTCGGCCACATCGCCGCGGGAGATGCGGAAGCCCCAACGCGGGATCCCCTCGCCGGCCACACGGTACTGACCCCTCTTCCGGCGATTCGTCAAGAGGACCGCGCGAACCGCAATCCAGTCGAGGTCCCTCTTCTGAATTTCCTCGAGCATTTTGCGATGCTCCGCGTACAGGCCTGGAAGAAGCAGGCGGAAGAGACCGAGACCTAGATTGCCCACGAGGAAGCCAGCGTCCTCACGGAGCGCGCCGGCTGCGGACAGGACCACGATTCGGCGCACGCGATGTCGCTCCATCGCATCGAGGACGTTCCGCACACCCTGGGAGAGGACGGGAGGCGGCCTCCAGGCGGGAATCCCGAGGGCGCTGAGGACAACATCGTGTCCGGCGACCGCGCGATCCACCGAGGCCGCGTCGAGGGCGTCCCCCCGCACGACGCGGAGGCGGCTGTGGACCACGGTCATCCGCGCGGGGTCGCGGGCGAAGGCGGTGACCTCGTGGCCCTCGAGGAGGGCCTGCCCGGCAAGCAGGCGGCCCGTCCGGCCCGTGGACCCGAAGAGAACGATCTTCACAGCCTTGGCCCCCAGTTCATTGCGCGTCGCGGCCTAAGAAACTGTGGCGTTTCTTGTCCGTGGCCCCGACGAAACAGGCAGTACAAGCAGGTGAGGACGGGATCAGGCGTTCTCCCTGCGGATATTCTCGAGCGCTTGGAGAAGTTGCCGCTTCGTCAGGCCTCGGCGTCGAGCCTCCGCTCGGAAACGAGCCGATAGCTTCTTGAACCGCAATTCCGACGAGCCCCAGATGCCCAGTTCCCTCGCGCGTGCTTCCAACCGAGCCATGGCATCTCCATCGAGATACGATTCCCCGCAAGTATCGCATACGAGGGAGGGATAAGTTCCCAGGTCAATTCCGAGGAGCTCCTCTCGAGACTCTTGGGGCCAGAGTCTTCCGCCGCCACAGGAAGGACAGATCTCCTCAGCCTTGACCTTCTTCTTGGACATGATGTCCTCTAACGATATCCGCGGCCCCGGATAAACACCTCGACGATCTTGACCTCTCGCCCAACGACGGCGTAGATGGCTCTGTAGTCGCCGATGCGGAGGCGGTACTTCCTAGGTTCCGTTCCCTCGATGGCCCGAATGTCGGCTCTCGGTCGATGCCGGAACGGATCTTGTTCGAGAACGCGCAACCCTTTCGCGATCCGATTCCGAATTTCCTGTGGCAGTTTCCGCAGCTGTCGGGCCGCTGTCTCGGACAGCGTGACCCGGAAGGTCATAGCTCATCCAGCGGGATGAACTCCTCTTCCTCGAGGATCCGGTTCCAGCGGGCGTCGAGATCCTTGATGGAGGCTCTCTCGACCAACTCCCGGATAACCTCGTCGTAGGTCTGTCCCTTCGAGCCCAGCTTGCGGAGCATCTCCTTAGTTTCCTTGCGGAGCGAAATCGTTGTGGTCGTTGCCATCTGTCGGGTCTCTCCTATAGCTGACATGGTACTGACATGGTACTTATATGTAGCCATGGTGGCAATATGGCGCGATTGTTACAGGTACCGCTTCCAGTCCACTAAGAAACCGGTGACATCTCTCCAGCAACCGGACCATTACCGACGGTGCGTGAAAGGGCTCGGTATTCCTCCCTACCGCTCCACTTCCACTAAGGCCCTATCCACGTCGAGCACCTTCCAGCGAAGTTTTTCCTTTCCGGCCAGCCGGAGCACGCGCGACAGGTCGGCCTTGAAGTACGTGCCGAGCGTGCTGCCACTGGCTCGGGTCACTCGGGTTTCGTAGTCGGCGATTATCTCGGAGCCCGAGTGCTCTAGAATCGTCGCGATGGCGCCTGCGTCATATGCAACAGATCTGCAGCGTGTGCACTGAGCACCAGGTAGTCCGACGAGGATGACGAGTCCCATGGGTACCGGGATGGTGCGTCTGAGATTGTTCGTCGTTACCATCTCACCATTGCAGATTTGGCAAGTTGTAATGGTGCCAGTCGGAAGCAGTGGCTCTCTTGAAGAGGCAAGAATTAGCTTTCTGGTGAGATCCATCTGCTCTTGAGTCAGCGTGGGCGTCTCGTTACGAGATGGGGATTCCGGTTTTTTCATGTTCTTCAGTCCTCCGGCATTACAGATATTATGTCGAGGAGGTCACCAGTTGGAGTCTCCTCAATCGCATAGACGCCTCGGCAGAGGCCATACCTGGGATGCCTGAGCCAGCAAAGGTAGACCCCGTCCGAAGGATTCCTTTTCTCATCTGGTTTGTCACGACTTCCCCAACGCACAACGAGCGCTCGATCGGTGTCGCTGAACTCCGGATGCGCCTCTCTAGCATGATGGATGACTCGGTACCTACCTTGGTCGACAAGGTCGTTGACCGCTTGGCGCAGTTTGCCCATGTCCGTGAATACGCGATTTCTCGGCCGACCACGAGGACTCATAGCGGATACGCAGTATATGTGACCTACTACGTAAATATTACGTAGTGTAAATCAGTCTGCCGGCGAGAGGCCATTCCCGCACGGGACAACATGTCGAGGTTGCCACTTCACATGGCCTTTTATGGGTGAGGAGCGTGGTCCGAGAGCGTTATGGTCAAATCTCGCATCAAGAGCCGCCGAAGGGGAGGGAGGCAAAGGCGGCATTCCGCCAAGAAAGCTGACGTCGAGTGGAACCGGATTCTGAGGGAGCAGCGGTTCACTCCACTTGGAGAGCTATGAGCTGATTAACGCGTCCCTTGCGTGGACTCTCATCAGCGATAGACAGTACTCCGATGGCCGAGAGTGAGCACGATAAGCACTTCACGTTCCCACTCTACATCGAGGATGATTCGGTAGTCACCGACTCGGAGTTTGTAGGCCTCCACGGAACTGAGCCGAGAAAGAAACCGCTTTGGATCGTCCGACACCGCTTCGAGCTTTCGAGCGATTCTGTCCTTCAAAGTCTTCTCAAGCTTGCGGTACTTCCCGGCTGCGACTTGAGAGAATTCGATCCGGAAGCCCAGAAGTTCATCCCTCTGCCTTCAGGCGCTCCCACGAAACCGTCTTGCCCGCTCGGACCTGGCGACGCGCTTCGAAGATCTCTTCAATCGTCTCGACGCTGAGTCGATCCTCGAGCGCTCGGGCGAGAGCATACCGTACGAACTCGGACTTCGAAGGGAACCCCTCTTCCTTCGCCGCTTTTTCCAAGAGTCGGGCCTGCTCCTTTGTAAGTTTGAGGCTAATCGTTTCCACGGGAGATAGTAATACGAGGGTATTACTTAGACCTTGTGTCGAGGGTTACTGTGCGTGTAGTCGGCGGAAACCGGGCGTGTTCGCCCGGTCATGATGTGACGCGATTGTCTCACGTTGAGACTGCGTGACATGAGATCACGATTCGAATCTTGGGTCTGATATCCTAGACAGTCGGGGAGACAAATGTCCTTGCCGACTACCATGAATCGAGGGATCGTGAAGCAACGGTAAAGGGCCTTGAGGATTCTACCCTGTCGATATTCACACATGACATGGTCTTATACAATGCTGGGGCAATGGGTGTGAGGCGGGAGAGAGCGGGTTGCGAAAAGCTGCGTTGGTCGTGTCTGCGCTGCTGCTGTCCGCCGTACTTGGATTCGTCGGTCAGGTAACGCTGCGCACCGGTCCGGACAGAGACGGGGTTGTCCTTCCCCGTGATGGGAACAGCCTTTCGCACCTGGGGGACTCCTCGCCAGTGCTCAACGAGAAGGCCGACTGGAGGAGGATGTTCTCTCGTCCGTCTGGACGATTGATGACCACCATGGCCTACGACAGCGAATCGGATCGTGTGGTCCTCTTCGGGGGATCGATTTTCGTCCGGGGATCTACGCTGCATACCGACGAGACGTGGGTCTACGACTTTAACACGAACTCGTGGACTTTCATGAATCCCACGACCCGTCCCTCGCCTCGATCCGAGCACGCCATGGCGTACGATGCACAATCGGATCGAATCATCATGTTCGGGGGTTTCGTGGGAATGCCCACTGTCTTTGCCGACACTTGGGCCTACGATTTCAACACGAATACGTGGACGGACCTCACCTCAGGGATGGCCCCCTCCGGTCGGGTCCACCCCGCCATGGCCTACGACGATGAATCGGACCGAGTCGTCCTTTTCGGGGGATCGACCGGAGCGGAAAGTGACGAAACCTGGGCCTACGATTTCGAAACAAACACGTGGACGGACGTGACCCCCACTGCGAGGCCGTTCGGCAGATCAGGCCACGCCATGGCTTATGACGCTCAATCGGACCGAGTCGTCCTGTTCGGCGGGCTCGGCCAGTTCGGGCCAAGGAACGACACCTGGGCCTACGATTTCAACACGAACGTGTGGACGAACTTGGACCCGGCGACGCATCCGTCAGCTCGGGTTTCCCACTCCATGACGTACGATACGGAGTCGGACCGGGTGATTCTCTTCGGCGGCGACCCGGGTGTTCTGAACGATGAGACCTGGACCTACGACCTCGACGCGAACGTGTGGGAGAACGCCTCCCCGGCCACGGGCCCTGCCGCCCGATCGGGTCACGCACTGTTGTACGATGCACAATCCGATAGGATTGTCCTATTTGGAGGCTTAACTTTCATCGGAGGATTTGTGGACCTTCCCAGCGACACGTGGGCGTACGATGCGGATACGAACGAATGGACGAACGCAAATCCGCAGGAGCCGGGACCCCCCGGGCGGTGGCGCCACGCCATCGCGTACGACGCGGAATCGGACCGAGTGATCCTGTTCGGTGGCGACACAGGAGTACCTGACGGCGAGACCTGGTCGTACGATCTTGACAGGAACGCATGGTCAGACATGGACCCCGTAACGAGTCCGTCCCCTCGATGGGGACACGTGATGTCGTACGACTCTCAGTCGGATCGGATCATCCTGTTTGGAGGAGAGACCACACCTTACGTGTACGAGTATAGCAATGAGACGTGGGCCTACGACTTCAACACGAACGAGTGGAGGAACGCTACGCCACCCATAGGACCCTCCGCCCGACGTGACCCGGCGATGGCGTACGATTCGGAGTCGGACCGCGTGGTCCTGTTCGGTGGCTACACCCCATCGGAGAACCTCGACGATACGTGGACATACGACGTGGACACAAACACGTGGACCGAGATGGCGCCGCAGCAGAGGCCCTCCGCCAGATCGGGACACGCCGTGGCGTACGACGCGGAATCGGACCGAGTCATTCTTTTCGGGGGCACTTCCGGATTCAGCCCACTCAATGAGACGTGGGCATACGACCTCAACGCGAACGAGTGGACGGGTATGCAACCTTCGTTCGTCTGGCCCCCAGCCCGCTTCAACCACGCTATGGCCTACGACGCCGAACTGGACCGGGTCGTCCTGTTTGGAGGGGAGACGGACTCAAGATACGAGGATGGCGAGACCTGGTTGTATGACTTCGACCTGGACATGTGGACGAACGCGACCCCGACAACGGGCCCTTCGGCCCGATTCTGGCACGCCATGGCCTACGACACGCAATCGGCGCGAGTGATCCTGTTCGGCGGCTCATCCGGGGATGACGAGACTTGGTCGTATCCGGGAATCACCCTTCCGGGTACGCCTGCCGGAGGAGTTCCATGGTTCGTAACAGCCCTCGCTGCTGTGGCGGCCATTGGCTTCACTGTCATCGTGGCTGCACTGTTGATAAGGAGACGCTGGAAGGGACGGACGGGGACGAAAGAGAGCGACGACCACGGCAAATAGGAGAACTGGGACTCGAACCCGGGATCGCCTTCGCTGCGGCTCAGAAGCTCATCGACGCCTCGTAGTCGGCGATATCGCCCGCTCTTCCGGACGAGCCACGGGCCCTCGACCTTCCTGGGTGCATGATGACATGAATGGATTGCCACGCCCCGTTCTGGCGCGTTGGATCTACAGTTTCCAGAAGTCCCCTGTGAGTCCCAAGGAGCGGAAGTGCTCGACGAGCTGAATCTTCGCGGGCCGCGCGTACTCGAGCTTCATCTTGTCCCGATAGATCGGAAGCCCGAGGGCGTGCGTCTGCTCGATCGTGAGCGCCTCCCCCGCCAAGCCGGGGCTCGCGGCCTTCCAATCCTCCAAATGCTCCTCGGATCGAAAGAACACCATGTGGTTCGAGCACGTGTTCACGATGTCGTCCCACCACTGGGAGGCGGGGAGGGAGAGGAACACGAGCGGCGGGGGCTCCGGGGCGTCCACCACGCGACCCTGGGAGAGCTCGACCGCGATCGGCTCCGCGCAGTGATGACAGTAGGATGCGATCTGGATCCGTTCGCCGAGCATCGCGTGGAACGCCACGGCGTCCCACGCACAGTTTGCGAAGTACTGGCGTCCGCCGGGAGCGAACACCTGGAACGGTGTCGCGACGGCGGAGAAGGGAAACGCCATGAGGATCCGCTGGGTACCGGGCACGAGCCGCAAGTGGCGTGCGGCCTCCAATTCCTGGAGGACAGCAAAGGCCATCGGGCGGTTGAGCCGAAAGCGCGCCATGATTTCCTCGAGGACGGGCGGGGCGGCGTCCACCGTGAAGTGGTCGAACACGAACTTCCGGACGTCGCGTGCGAGTTCGCCCGGGATACGGCCCGCCATGGAAGCTCCGCCGGTCTACCGCAAGGCCGTGGAGGACCTTCAGGTTTCTGATGAGGTTCGATCTCGCCTGCGTCACAATCCGCAGTGATTGCCTCCGCGCCTCGTGGACCGACGTGGAAACGCGAGAGCCTCCTCGCGTCGGAGGCCGTCGCTGGGACGGAACGGAAGCTATGGACGTTGACACCAGATTGCGATGATGTGTCGCTTCGCGCCATACCCTCGGAGCAGCTCGTCGAACGCTTCGATCCTCTCTTCCGGTATGACGACCGCTCCACGTCCCACCCGCCATCCGCCCTGCTCTTCTAGGAAGCCTTTCTTCTCGACGACGTAACGCTTTCCATTAACGCGTTTGACGGTCCGATACCCGTCGATCGCACGGAGCAGTTTCGCTCTCTTGCGGGGGTTGAGCTCACTCGTTTGGTAACTCACTAGCCGCAGGGGTTGGAGATCTAGGTCCAACGGGTTCAAGGGTGGCATCGTCCCCTTGAGGACCCGTCCTTGTCGTAAGATCGACTCGAGAAACTGCAAATCAAGTCGACGCCACTCCCTCCGACGATAGAATATGGGGGTGAATATGACGTCGAACTGATCGCCCAAGTCATGGAGGGCTCGAGCCACCTCGGCTTCCCTCTCCCGGTCGCACTCGATGAGCAAATCGATGTCGCTATCCTCCACTGCACTTCCCCGCGCAGTCGAACCGAAAAGAATTGTAGAACGAACGGCCGGCATCTCGGTCAGCATCCCTTGGGCGGCTTGGACAGCCTCCTCAAATCGCTTCGGATTCATTTCAGCAAGGCCTCGCAGATGACCACGATTGTATCGAAGCACTCTCGTGCCCGTTGGAGGTCGGCTTTTGCCCCCGAGGCACCGTAGACGAACTTTGCCCGTGCCTCGTAATCCAGGTACCGGAACGCCTCGATGATCTCGGTGGTCCGTTCGCGGAAGATGCTACGATCCCTCTTGAGTTCTGCGGGCACCTTTCGGTGCTGCTGAATGTGCAGTCGGTGCTTGGCGGCGCAGGCTTCGATGTAGTGGTAGCCACTCAGGAACCACAGCTCGACCTGCGATCCGGGGTCCTTCGATCGCTGAGAGTCCTCGCGATAGGCGCGAGCTCTATCGAGGTGCACCTCGAGTTTGGTCATTCGCGTACTAATTCCACGACAAGTACTTAAGCCTCTCGGCAGGACTCGCGAAAGTGGATCGTGGGTCAGGCCGACGACAACAGAGGCGACCGGTTTGCTGAGTCAAGTGGTGCTGTAGGAGGCAGATACGCTTGAATGACTCGGTTGCGATACGCCCCGAGGCCGCAAGAGACAATCTGCACAGATTGTCACGGCCCAAGCATCGGACTAGATGGCCATCTTCTCTGCGTGTTTCCTTACAAGTGTTGATCACGACGCCCGGGAATCGAGTCTGCCGGTTCCGCACCGAGGAAAACCAATTTAGGGTCGCTCGTCCATTTGGAAAGTATGGCCACGGAGGAGATCATTAACGGCACGAACGTTGCCGAGTTCAGAGAGTTCGTCGAGCGGGTCCGCAAGGATCCGTCCAAGGCGGAACGCAACCCGAAAATCGTCGCTCAGTGGCTCGGTGGGTCTCGCGCCCGCGTCGAGCGGGAGGGTGTTGTCATACATATGGGAGGGGACCAGGACCCAAGCGCGATGTGGATGTTTCTCGCCTCGCTCGCAGCGTGTGACGTGGAGGTCGTAGCGACCCACGCATCCGTGCTCGGCTTGAAGATCGAGAACCTCGAGGTCGAGGCCACGGGCCACTTCGACATCCGGAGGCTCCTCGGCCTCGACGGGCCGGGACCGGGTTACGACCGGATTGCTTACACCGTCCGTCTCCGCGCCCCTGGGGCGACGAAGGAACAGATCGAGCAGCTCCGGGCGAAGTGTGAACGTGCCTCCCCGGTCGGCGATTCCCTTGGCCGGGCGATCCCGCTCAGACTCTCAATCGAAACTTGATACGACGCAGCCCTCACGGCGCCGGCATCGCTGAATACCGCGGCCACGGGATCCAAGCGCCGCGCGAAGTCTAATCCGCGGCGGGAGGATGGGGCCGGGACATGGAGCCGATCATCGCGGGCCGAGACCTCCGGAAATCCTGGGGCCCCACGCTCGTCCTCGAGCACGCCGACTTCCTCATCCACGCGGGGGACAAAATCGCCTTGGTCGGCCCCAACGGCTCGGGGAAGAGCACCCTGTTCCGGCTCATCGCGGGGGAGACGACGCTGGACCTCGGGGACCTCGTGTTGAAACCCGGGCTCCGCCTCGGCTACCTCCCTCAGGTCCCGAACGTCCCGCCGGAAACCGCGGTGCGGGAGGTCCTCTCCGCCCCCAGCCCGGAGGCGCAGCGCATCGAGGTCGAACTCGCGGACCTCGAGGCGTGGATGGCGCGGCCGGATGCCTGGGACGCCGCAGACGCGACCGCGCGCAAGGCGCGGTACGAATCCCTCCACGACGCCCTCGGCGCTGCCCGGAGCCGGAGCGTCATCGTGAACGACCCGATCCTGAACGACCTGGGGGTGGGGGAGGAGCTGCTCGACCAGCGGTTCGGCTCGCTCTCCGGCGGGGAGAAGTCCAAGGTCCTCACCGCCCGCGCCCTCGCGAACGCGAAGGAGAAGGACATCCTCCTCCTGGATGAGCCGACGAACCATATGGACATCGACACGATCGAGACGATCGAGGAGTTCCTCCTGGAGATCGATGCCGCCGTGCTGCTCGCGAGCCACGACAAGTTCCTCCTCGACGCGATTGCGCACACGGTCCTCGAGGTGGACCGCTTCCGCATCCTCGCGTACGCGGGCAACTACACGGACTACCGCGTGCAACGCGACGCGATCCAGCGGGCCCGGGAGGCGCAGCGCGCGCGCCACTTCAAGGAGATGAAGCGCCAGCTCGCGATCATCGAGGAGTTCAAGTCTCGGAAGGTGTACGAGCAGGTGCGCTCCCGGAAGCTCGCGATCAAGCGCATGGAGCGGGAAACATTGGAGCCGGTGCCGAGCAGCGGCCGCGCGTTCCGCCTCACGTTCCGCACTGGCGGGTCGGGACGGGGGGTCGTGCGGGTCGAGGGCGTCGCAAAGTCCCACGGCGGGCGCCTCCTGTTCGCGGACGTCGACGTCGAACTCGCGAAGGGGGACAAGGTGGGGCTCGTCGGCCCGAACGGCGCCGGGAAGACGACGCTCCTGGAGATCCTCATCGGACGTCAGGAGCCGGACGCAGGGTCCGTGTACCGGGGAAGGAGCCTCAACATCGGCTACTTCGCCCAGGAGGCCGAGGAGCTCGACTTCTCCCGCACCCTCCTCGAGGAGATCCGGAGCATCCGGCACCCGCCCCCGCCGGAGGGATGGGCCCGGGGCCTCCTCGGCCGGTTCTGGTTCCGGGGCGACACGGTGCACGGCCGCGTCGGCGACCTGAGCGGCGGGGAGCGTGCGCGCCTCGCTCTCGCGAAGTTCATCGCGCAGGAGTACGACCTCCTCGTCCTCGACGAGCCGACGAACC
>Ga0209002_10005092_pt1 | contig 10223 bp, 7 predicted proteins | sample Rifsed16ft2_FD_184010 | JGI IMG/M metagenome (GOLD analysis project Ga0209002, IMG submission 184010) | Soil microbial communities from Rifle, Colorado, USA - sediment 16ft 2 (version 2) | ecosystem: Environmental > Terrestrial > Deep subsurface > Rock core/Sediment | place: Rifle, Colorado...
GCGCTCCCGCCGCTCCTCGAGTCCGCGCGTGGCGTACACGCGGGTGAACCGCCCGTCCGCGACCCTCGAGACGAGGCCCAGGGCCTCGAACGAGTCGAGGAGGGACGCGAGGGCCTGGCGGGACATCCCCACGGCGTCCGCGAGCTCGCCCACGGACAGCCCGGCGGTCCCGTACGCGGCGGCGAGGGCCCGGCGGGCGGGCGCGGTCGCGAGGGCCCGGAACAGCGGGAGGTCGTCCGGCGGCACCAGGCCCGCGGGGACGAAGCTCTCGTCCGTCGCCGCGAGGTACGCCGCCGCCGCGAGCCGGAGCGCGTGGAAGCGGACCGTGGCGGGGGAGACGCCGAGGGCGCGGGCGACCTCCGCGATCGATCCGGCGGGGTGCAGGCAGAGGGACTGGAACACCCGCCGCCGCTGCGGGTTCCCGAGCACGGATTCCCGCGCGCCGGGGGCCGCCTCGGCCTCCTTCTTGATCGCCGCGAGGAAGGCCCGCCCCATCCGCTTCGTCATCGTCTAGCCCGTGCCGTACTCGTGTCGGATCAGCTCGAACAGCTGCTCCGGCTTCAGGTTCCGGAAGTCGTCGTCGGTCAAGCCCTCAAGCATCCGCTCGATCCGGTCCCCGACCGCCCTCGGGATGTCCGGCCGCTGGAGGAGCTGCCGGATCTGGGCGGGGATGCGGGTCGTGTCGGACCGCCGGAACTCGCCCTGCTCGACGATCAGGCCGAGCCCGCGGACGATGTGGTACGCGTGCGAGAGCTGGCTGTGGCGTGTCGAGCGGGCCTTCACGATCTTCAGCTCGCGGTTCACGTTCGCGCCGTCGCTCCTGTATCGCAGGTGGATCACGCAGTCCGCGAGGTACATCGGGATCACGACCTCCGGGCTCGTGAGGTCCCCCGCGCCGTGCTCCTCGAGCGTGCACAGGACCGTCCCGACGCGGCGGGTCTGTTTCAGCATGAAGCCGATGAGGTCCCGCTGCTCGTAGTTGTCCTTCGTGGACCACATCACGGGGGTCAGCGGGTCCACCGCGATGCGGGCGTTCGCGCCCTTCCAGTCGTCCACGAACGCGGGGAGCTCCTTCCGGATGAAGTTCGAGAACTCGCGTCCACTCGCATCGATGAACACGAGGAGCTCGTCGTCGAGGTACTCGAGGATGTCGGACCAGCCCATCTCGACGGCCTCGCGGATGATCTGCTCCTTGTTCTCGTCGAGCGAGACGAAGATGCCCTCCTGCCCGTCCTGGAGGCCGCGGCGGATGAACTGGGTGGCGAACGTCGTCTTCCCCGCGCCGGAGCGCCCGATCACGACGGTCGTGGAATTCTCGTTCATCCCGCCGTCGAGGATCGTGTTGAGGCCGAAGATTCCGCTCTTGATTTTCTTCAACGCCGCACCATTTGGACGTCGATATTAAAGGGTATTCCCGTGGGCATCGGGCCCCAGAATCACGCCCTCTCGCCCCGACCGTGGACAGGGTCAGGGCGTGGCGACGGCCGCTGCCTGATTGAAAATCGCGGCGAGGTCGTGGTCCCCGAGCCCACGGCCAAGGACGCCATCCCGCCGGTGCACCGGCTGCCCCTTTTCGAAGAGCACGAGCGTCGGCACGACGTCGACGCGGTACTCGTCCCACAGCGGGTTCTCCCAATCGTCGATGTAGATCAACGCGGAACGCACGTGGGCTTCCCCCGCGGCCTCGACGAACTTCGGCTTGAACCGCCGGCAGAACGGGCACCAGGACGTCGTGAACATCACGACCGTGGGCACGTTCCTCCGCTCAATCTCGCGGCGGAAGTCCGCGACCGTCGTGAGCTCCAGGGGCGGGTTCATCCGGGGATTCAAGGGTATCCCTGGCTAAAAGGGTGTGCCGAAAGGGGCGAACGAAGAGTGCACGTTGCCGTCGAATTATCCAAACCGTGGGCAATCGGTAGGCCGCTTGTCCCACGCCCAATCTTGGATTCGAGACAGTTTCGCGCGAGCAATCCATCCCTCTCCCGCTTGAGGATCCAGCTGCATGTGCGATACTCGCGCGCGTGGACGAAAAACGTTTTGTAGAAGGGTGGTTGTCGCCCTTCGGGAAACGGACGAAAGGCAAAGTACTCGCTTGGGGGATAGCGTTCAATGGAGTGGATCCGACGGCGGGCGGGGCAATAATCGGGACGCTTATTGGAGGGGAGGCTGTCCTGAAATGGATTACCAAAGCGGGGAGGCTCGGCATCCGATGACGAATTCTCTCGCACGCAACCAAGGCGCTAGCTTTTTCGACAAGGTGACCATCCAGGTTCATGAAAAGAAAAGCGGGCGGGAAAAAGAAGAAGAAGCGTGGCAAGCGGTTTGATACTCGAACAATAGATGGGCGGAAATGATGAATCTGCCAAGAGGCAGCCTATCTCCTCGGCGAACGGTCCAATCAGTCTGAAGACCTGCGTTCTGCGAGGCGGTGAAGCGACCTCAACGGACGTTGGCCGTCGGCTTACCGAATGTCAGAATCATGCTCGGGGCGTGCCGCCGTTGAACTCGGGGCAGCTTCTTGGAGAACGCGTCCTGAGGACATGTGAAAGTCTTTTACGCTGACAGACCATGCGGGCGCGTTCCCCCGTTTTCGAGATGGGAAGCCCATGGCCCACCCTGTACGCTCCGAGGAGATGCGCCGCTACTTCGCGGACCTCGAAGCGGGAGCCGACGCGGCGTACCGCGTCGCGACGGAGGCCCGGAGGAAGGGCCTCGACCCCTCGCGCGAGGTGGAGATCCCGAAGACCCAGGACCTCGCGTCCCGCGTCGAGAAGCTCCTGGAGGAGTACGGCGTCGAGGGGGTCGCCCGCCGTATCCGCGAGCTCAGTGAGCACCACGACCGCGAGGAGACCGCGATCCTCGTCGCGAAGGAGTTCGCGCACCGCCCCGCGAAGACGCGGGAGGAGGCGATCGACCGCGCGGTCCGGGTGGGTCTTGCGATCCTCACGGAGGGGATCCTCGTCGCCCCCCTCGAGGGGCTCGCGGAGGTCCGCGTGAAGCGGAACGCGGACGGCACGAACTACGTGGACCTCTCCTTCGCGGGCCCGATCCGCTCCGCGGGCGGCACAGGCCAGGCCCTCAGCGTCCTGATCGCGGACGTCGTGCGGCGAGACCTCGGGATCGGCCGCTACGTGCCGACCCGCCCGGAGGTCGAGCGGTTCAAAGAGGAGATCCCCGTGTACAAGCAGGTCCAACACCTCCAGTACACGCCCAGCGGCGAGGAGATCGAGCTCATCGTCGGCCATTGTCCGGTCTCGATCAACGGCGAGGGGACGGAGGACGTCGAGATCAGCGGGTACCGGGACCTCCCGCGGCTCGAGACGAACCGCCTGCGCGGCGGCGCGTGCCTCGTCGTCGCGGATGGCCTCTGCCTGAAGGCGCGCAAGATCCAGAAGCACGTCCGGCGCCTGAGTATCGACGGCTGGGAGTTCATCGACACGTACCTGGAGGCGAAGGGCGGGGCCGTCGAGACGCAGGAGAGCGGGTCCGTCCTGGAGCCGAGCGAGAAGTTCATCGAGAACATCGTCGCGGGCCGCCCCGTACTCTGCCACCCGAGCCGCCCCGGCGGGCTGCGGCTCCGGTACGGGAAGAGCCGCGCGAACGGGCTCGCGTCGCTCTCCCTCCATCCCGCCACGATGGCGATCCTCGACGACTTCATCGCGGTCGGCACGCAGATCATGACGGAGCGCCCCGGGAAGGCGGGCGCCGTCACGCCGTGCGAGTCCGTCGAGGGCCCCCTCGTCGTCCTCGACACGGGGGATTTCGTCGCGGTGGCCTCGGAGGCGCAGGCCCGGGAGCTCCGGCCCCGCGTGAAGGAGATCGCGGACCTCGGGGAGATCCTCGTGCCGTACGGTGAGTTCCTGGAGAACAACCATCCGCTCGTCCCGGGCGCCTTCGCGATCGAGTGGTACCGTGAGGAGCTGCGCGCCGCCGCGGGGGAGCTGCCCGCAGACTGGGAGTCGCCGACCTGGGAGCGGGCCCTCGAGCTCTCCAAGGACTATCGCGTGCCCTTGCATCCGAGGTTCAACCTGTTCTGGCACGACTTCGACGTGCCGACCCTCGTGCGACTGCGGGACTACATCTCACGGGAGGGCCGCCTGGATGGCGGCGCGCTCCTCCTCCCGACGGAACCCGGAATCAAAAGCCTCCTCGTCGCGCTCGGCGCGACGCATCGGGTCCGCGGCGCCGAGCTCGCGGTCGAGCCGCATGGCCCCGCCCTCCTCGCGGGCCTTGGAATCGAGTCCACCGGGACCGGGCTCCGGACGAGGCCGCTCGTCGAGGCGGCGAACGGGCTCGAGTTCGCGTCCCGCAACGCGGGGGTCCCGATCAAGGCGCGCGGGCCCACGCGGATCGGCGCCCGCATGGGGCGCCCGGAGAAGGCGGCGCCGCGGGAGATGCAGCCCCCGCCCCACGCCCTGTTCCCGATCGGCGCGGCGGGCGGGATGCAGCGTCTCCTGAACGAGGCCGTCACGAAGGACGCGGTCGAGGTCGAGGTCGGCCTGCGGGTGTGCGGGACGTGCGGGAAGCGGTGGTTCCTCCCGCGCTGCACGTGCGGCGGGTTCACAGAGCCCCGGAACCGCGCGATGAAACAGTCGATCCCGCTGCGGGAGGCGGTCGACGCCGCGATGGCCCGCGTCGGGATGTCGTCCCTCCCCGCGGGCGTGAAGGCGGTCCAGGGCATGATCTCCCGCTCGAAGACCCCGGAGCCCCTCGAGAAGGGCCTCCTCCGCGCGAAGCACGCGATCCACGTCTTCAAGGACGGCACGACCCGTTTCGACATGACGAACCTCGTCCTCACACACGTCCGACCGGAGGAGATCGGGCTCGCCGTCGAGAAGGCCCGGGCCCTCGGGTACGCGCAGGACGCCCACGGCGCGCCCCTCCAGGACGGCCGGCAGATGATCGAGCTCCGGGTGCAGGACGTGATCATCCCGGAGGACGCGGGGGACTACCTCGTCCGCGTCGCGGAGTTCGTGGACGAGCTCCTCGAGCGGGTCTATGGCCTCCCGCCGTTCTACCGCGTGTCGACCCGTCAGGACCTCGTCGGCCAGCTCGTCGTGACCCTCGCGCCCCACACGTCCGGCGGTGTGATGGGCCGCGTGATCGGGTTCACGAAGGCCCGGGCCTGGTTCAACCACCCGTACTTGGTCGCGGCCCGCCGGCGGAACGCGGACGGCGACGAGGACTCCGTCCTCCTCCTGCTGGACTGCCTGCTGAACTTCAGCCGCTCGTTCCTCCCGGAGAAGCGGGGCGGGCTCATGGACGCGCCCCTCGTCCTCACGACGCAGATTGACCCGAACGAGGTCGACAAAGAGGCGCACAACCTCGACGTGATGTCCCGGTACCCGCTCGAGTTCTACCGCGCGACGGAGCGGTTCGCACACCCGAGGGAGGTCGAGCCGATGATGGACCTCGTCAGCAAGCGGATCGGTACGGTCCTCCAGTACGAGGGCTTCGGCTACACGCATCGCGTCGACGCGGTCGCCGCGGGGCCCCTCACGTCCGCGTACGTGAAGGGATCGATGGAGGAGAAGCTGGAGGCGCAGCTCCGGCTCGCCCTCCGGATCCGCGCGGTGGACGCGACGGACGTCGCGTCCCGCATCGTCGTCCACCATTTCCTCCCGGACCTGATCGGGAACCTGCGGTCCTTCTCCCTCCAGAAGGTGCGGTGCACGAAGTGCAGCACCCTGTACCGCCGGATGCCGCTGCGCGGGAAGTGCACCGCGATCGTGAACAAGCGGGAGTGCGGCGGGAACCTGACCCTCACCGTCCACGAGAGCTCCGTGAAGAAGTACCTCGAGCTGACGAAGCGGATCACGTCGGAGTACCCCGTCTCCCAGTACCTGCACCAGCGGATCGCCCTCATCGAGGAGGCGATCACGTCCCTGTTTACGGACGAGCGGACGCAGGACCTGAAGCTCGACGACTTCCTCTAGGCGCTCGGCGCGGAGAGCCCCTCCGCGCGCCGGAGGATCGCCCCGCCCGCGAGCCCCGCGACGAGGCCTGCCCCGATCAACAGGACGCCGCCCCAGGGCGGTTCCGTCGAGGTGCCGAACACGAAGTCGTACAGCTGCTTCAGGAGGCTCGTGAGCTGGAACGGGGGTGGGGCGAGGCCGAGCGGCCTCACGAGGATCGCGTCCACCAGGCCCCACAGGGCGGCGAACACCGCGTCCGCGGTGAACGCCCACACCGCCGCAATGGCGAAGCCCGCGGCGAGGAGCGTGAGGCCGAGCTTCACGATGCCCGGGATCCGGACCACGAACCCGCAGGTCGGGCACACGGACCCGAAGTCCGCCGGGAGGTCCCTCGCGCACCGGGGGCACGCCGCCATCGCCCCCCGCAAGCGCGTCCGCCCGAAAACCCTTTCGGATTCGCTTCGGCTTACGAGAAAGCTACTTCGACTCGATTCGGACCGTTTCCTTCTGACGAAGAGGTGTGAGTTCCACTACCATGTCGGACGAGTCGACTCGACTTGACCGCCCCTCGTGGACCACGGTTCTAGGAGGAGCCTCAGTCGAAAGTGCACGTGATTCTCGGACTTCCATCGGAAGGTTGAAGCTAGACGTCTTCCGTTCCAAGGCGGGATGGGTAGGAGGGCGGTATGAACTACGAGAGCCAGAAGAAGGCGACGTCTCGACGAGACGCCGACGCTTGGCGCGGGTTTCTCTTGGCGTCTCTCGCCTCGAACGACGAGAATAATCGTTTCGTTCTATCCGCAGCTCTCGTCGCTTTGGGTCTTCTTGTCTCCGTGATCGTCTCAGTCGTGGGGGGCGACGCTGATTCGGGAACCGTTCTCGCCCAACTGACCTTTCTAGCAATCGGAGCGATTGCCATTCTCGTACTTCTACGACGCTGGGTTTCTACCACGATTAACGATCGAAGATTCGTTCACGGACTTCTTGAGGACCTTCTGGAGGGCGGCGATGTCGACGAAGTCGCTACGAAGTGGCGAGAACGAAATCCGCGCCGAGAGTCTAGCAAGAGAGAATCAAGAAAGGTCGGGTAGGTCGTGGAGGGGTAGTAGATGGCAGATGAGAACGTACTCTTTCTAATAGGCGCCGGAATCGGCGCTCTGGCGGGTTACTTCGTGTGGGGAGGTCTCGCTGGGGTCATTGCGGGAGCTGTCGTGGGTGCCGTCGTCGTCGGGATCGTACTCGCGATCGGCTCGGCATTCTCGGGTGGATCGGGCGGAATATAGCTACCTGCTACGATACGAAACGTTCAAGGATAAGACTCGGGATTCTCGTAGCCTCTTTGGGTGGAGGGCTAGACTCTGGATCGAACATATGACTTGCCGCGAGTAGAACTCGATATCGAAGACCTCCGTCAGGTGTGGATGAAGCTCTCGGATCTCTTCGCCTCAGCACCGCACGAGATACGAAGTTCGATGAGTACGAGCTTCGAGGTAACGACAAAGCGTGGCGAGACCATCGCAGATTCCGACATCGAGCGCCTTCTACGGAGCGGGTCTATAGGGGACGTCGTCGAGGAGGCATCGTTTACCTTCCGGGGAGGTTTTAGCTCGAAGGAAAGTCCGAAGGAACTCGACTATCGTTCGATCGTACTGAGTTTCGGGGGCTCTCTTGGTACGCGAACGCGGCTCTCGGGAAGCCCCGAATGGATCGATCGAGTTCGCGGGTCGATTGATCCCTATGTCGGGCAGCGAAGGAGAGACGTCGGAACCCGACGATTATCACTCATTATCGGACTCTCGCTGTTCCCGTTTGCCGCCCTCGCTGCCCGTGCCTTTCTCGACTCTTCTATCGTTTTTGTACTAGCCGCTCTCGTATGGATCCAGACTGTTGGTTTTGTCACATTCCAACTCGCGGAGCGAATCTTTCCGGACGATCTCATCGTGATAACGAGTCGAGGTCGAATCCCCTCGTGGTATGTCGATTTAGGAGGCAAGATTCTACTCGCCGTCGTCGCTTGGGCGATAGGTCTTACTCTTAGCGCGATCTTATGGCCATAAGAAGGAAAGGTGCCCGACCCCTGCTCTAGGGCTTCGCCTTCTTCGGGCGGATGCGCTCGATTCGCTGTAGAAGATTCGCGACGAAGCCAAGCGCTTCATTAATGTCGGGGAAGAAGCCAGACGGATGGGCGGACTCGTTTCGAATGCTCAGGAAGCCGTGGAGAGACTTCATCTCGCTCTTTGTAACGAGCTCGACCTTTCTGAGCGCCTCGATGATTTGGTAGTCGTTGGTACTGTCACGAAGATCGTCGATATCTGTAATCTTCCAATTGGGATACTTCGCGTTGAGCGCGCTGAATCCATCCTCCGCGACCTTCTCTTCTACGAAGTCCATGAACGCGGCCCACGCCATTATGATCGCCGATCGATAAAGACTGTTCTCGATCGATCGAAGCGCCTGCCAGAAGAGATCGTCTTGGCGCAGAGACAGCTTCCCCAGACGCGCGTACGTATCCTCTACCGTGATTACGCGAGTCTTCGAGGATTCGTGCGTAGCGAGAATCCGCCTAGCATCTCGCTCGGCGCGAACGATACGACGAACGATCTCGTCTAGATCGGCCACTACTTCTCCTCTTGCGTGGGCTCCAATAGATTCTTGCGGAGAGACGCGAAGAGCTTCTCGTAGACAGCCTCGTTCTCGGTGATTGGCAGCTGCAACTGAATATTGATCGTTATCGCGGGCGTCGAGAAGCTGGGTGGCAGAGCCCTTGTCTTCCTTTCATCCTTCGAGACGATTTCGCGCTTCTCTGGCTCCTTCTCTTCTTCGATCGTCTCGATCTCTCCGAAGTCCGCGCTCTCGCACAACGTCTTGAACGTATTCACGATCGCGCTTACGGTTCGTTCCGAGGCGCCCGTACGCGTACGGAAATAGTTCGCGAGAGTCTCGTTATCTAGCTTGTGCGCGTCCGGGTACGTCGCGTAGAGACCCGAGTATGCCTTGAGTATCGCTCGCGCCAGGACCTTCTTGGCTTCCGCGCGATTCTTGTACGAACGATAGACCTCGGTCGGAACGCCTGACTGATTGATGAAGCCGAGAGCCCTGAAGAGAGGAATGAGTGGTCGATCGTTCGAACTCGCCAATCCGATCGAGGCGAGATGTTTCTGACTTACCGCGGCAGGGATCCCCGTCTCTTGGACTTTCGACAAGAAGGTCTTGATCGCACTCGTCTTCGTCAGATATGGATACTCTGCCACTTTACCCCCTCCCCAACGCGGGACGACGGGGCGCTCTCGTTTATCAAGCTTGCGGTGGGTTGAACGAAAGAAAAAGATGCCCGCCCTTCCCTAAGCGCGCTGAGATAACGTCTGAGACTGAGACGATCTAGTCGAAGCGACGCGGGAACGTCGCAGAAGGCGTTGGCTATGTTCGAGAATCACATCTCGATCTGCCTCGTCGATCTCTTGAGCGCAGAAGGTTGAGAAGCCTTCGATAATCTCCGCCGCTAACTCGCGAATGGGGTCGTAAGACCGTTTCTTTACCCGTCTTGGAAGAGAGATCCGACCTCCGCTTCCGTCAACATACAGGCCCAGATTCTTCGTTCTTGGTAGCTCTCCCAGTAGTCGGAATAGCTTCTGGATTCCTTTGGCGACTCGACTGTTCGGGCGTGCAAGCTCGCTCTCGTATCGAAATTGTGCCAAGATCGCCGAATGAACGAGTCTTCGAAGCTCCAACTTCGACTTAGCCGGTTCGAGAGTCTCCACGAGTTGGAGGAGCGGCGCGAAGCGTATTCCGAAATAGATCGCCCCCAAGACGATATTCTGCTTTATCGCGTGCTGCCGCAAGTCTGCTTCCATGAATGTCGTGATGTGATTCGGTCTCCGTTTGACGAATCGCACGAGTCGATTCGCGACCATGTGATACATAACTGACTTCGCGCCTTCTTCGATTGCCAGAATCGCCATTGACGACGCGTACCCAAACTTCCGCGATTCCGCGAGTCGATCGGCAGAACGCAGCAGATCCCGAGCGTTGCGGAGGGACTCGTCGCGAATCTCGACGTAGTGATCGAGGCGCTTCATCTTCCGAATGAAGACGAAGGCTTTCCGTCTGCTTGAAGGTACGCAAGCCACGGCGATTTAGAAGACGAAAAGGTGCCCGCCCCGCGCGGGGCGGGCTGAGGGGACAAGGGCGAACCGTCGTCTCGACGCCCGAGACCCGTTTCTGTGTCGCCTCCGAATAATGGATAACCCTTTCGCGCGCGGGCCCGGGGCTGTCCCGTGGTAGCACGGGCCCCGAAACCTTTTCGAGCCG
>Ga0209002_10005093_pt1 | contig 10221 bp, 9 predicted proteins | sample Rifsed16ft2_FD_184010 | JGI IMG/M metagenome (GOLD analysis project Ga0209002, IMG submission 184010) | Soil microbial communities from Rifle, Colorado, USA - sediment 16ft 2 (version 2) | ecosystem: Environmental > Terrestrial > Deep subsurface > Rock core/Sediment | place: Rifle, Colorado...
AAGAACAGGCTAAGAACGGCAAGGCGACGCAGCATGGACGTACCCCGAAGGAACAGGCTGTGTTGCGCGGACCGGCGAATGCCCAGAAAACGAAGCATGTCGCACCTGAAAGGACGACACTCTTACTGACCAACTTATATAAGGACAAATATCGTTTTGCAAGGATTACCGGGAAAGATGCTGCCGCGGCAGGGGTCAATCGGGAAGCTGGCGTTTGTGGCTTGCGTGGCTGCGGGGTGTAGTGCTACTTTGCCCGCGCCTGAAAGCCCTCGTGTGTCTATAGCGGCACGCGGGCAGCGGCACGTGAGACGTGGAACCTGTGTCAGGGAGGTGAGGGATGGCATCGAAGCCGTGGAGCTCGACAGCGCCACCGAGCGAATTCCGGCCGTACGTCGAAGCCGGAGAGAGCCAGGCGGAATTCAGCGTACGGGCGGTGATCCTGGGCGCGGTGTTCGGCGTGCTGTTTGGCGCGGTGACAGTGTACGTGGGGCTGCGCGCCGGGCTGACGGTTTCGGCCTCGATCCCGATCGCAGTGCTTTCGATCAGCATCCTGCGGGCGTTCGGGAAGGCCTCCATCCTCGAGAACAATATCGTGCAGACCACCGGGTCGGCCGGAGAGTCTGTGGCCGCAGGCGTGATCTTCACGCTGCCGGCGCTAATCTTTCTGGGCTACCCGCTGGAGTACTCGAGGGTGTTTCTGCTGGCACTGATCGGCGGGTGGCTGGGCGTGCTGTTTATGATTCCGCTGCGGCGGCAACTGATTGTGAAAGAGCACGGGAACTTGCTTTACCCGGAAGGAACGGCATGCGCGGACGTGCTGGTGGCGGGAGAGCGCGGGGGATCGTTTGCGGGTCGGGTGTTCTGGGGACTGGGACTGGGCGGTGTCTATACGTCTCTGATGACCACGGTCGGGGCGTGGCGACCGCAGCCGGAGTACCGGCCTGACTGGCTGCCCGGGGCGTCGATCCGGGGGGCCATCACGTCGGAATACCTGGGCGTGGGGTACATCATCGGGCCGAAAATCGCCGGGACGATTTTCGCAGGGGGCGTGTTTTCTTGGCTGGTGCTAATGCCCGCGATCAAGTTTTTCGGACAGTTTGCGCCCGGGCCGCTCTATCCAAGCACGGTGCCGATCCCGGACATGACGCCGGACCAACTCTGGGCCAGTTACATCCGGCCGATGGGGGCTGGCGCGGTGGCCACGGCGGGGCTGATCACGCTGATGCGGACGATGCCGACGATTGTTGCGGCGCTGACTTCGGGACTGAAGGACGTGCGAGCTCAACAGGCGGGAGCGGAGAGCCAGGCCGGACGTATCGACAAAGACCTTTCGATGCAGGTGGTGCTGCTGGGCTCGTTGGCGATCGTGGCGATGATGTGGGCGCTGCTGACGTTCAAGCCCATCCCGGGTGCGTTCACGACGCTGGGAGCCAACCTGGTAGCCGCCCTTTTTGTAGTGATTTTCGGATTTTTGTTCGTAACGGTGTCGTCGCGGATCTGCGGGTTAATCGGGACGTCGGCAAACCCGGTGAGCGGAATGACCATTGCGACGCTGATGGCGACGTGCGCGGTGTTCCTGGTGAAGGGATGGACGACTGACGCGTACGCGGCGCTGGCGCTGACAATCGGCGGGGTGGTGTGTATCGCTGCGGCGAACGCCGGGGCGACGTCGCAGGACCTGAAAACCGGCTACCTGGTGGGAGCGACACCGGTGAGGCAACAGATCGGGCTGATTATTGGAGTGATGGTTTCGGTCTTCGCGATTGGCGGAACGCTGATCCTGATGAACAAGGGACTGGAAAAGTACAATGCGATGCAAATCCACCTGAACATCGAGCAGTTGCCGACCGGGGTGCGGCTGGAAAGCGACAATTACGTCTACAATGAAAAGAGCTACATGTTGGTGAACGCGCTGGGAGCACAGGGCGTGCCGGATGGGAAGTACCTCTATGACCCGGCGACCAAGCAAATCGAGATCCAGTGGGTGCAGGGAATCGGCAGCGAGCAGGCCGCCGCTCCGCAAGCCAGACTGATGGCCACGGTGATCAACGGCATCCTGAACCAGCGGCTGCCGTGGAGACTGGTGGCGCTGGGTGTGTTCCTGGTGCTTGCGGTCGAGTTGCTGGGGATACGGTCGTTGTCGTTTGCGGTGGGGTCGTACCTCTCCATCGCAACGACGCTGGCGATTTTTGTGGGAGGCGTGGTGCGCTGGCTGGCTGAGCGCGGGAAGAAGAAGGCCGAGCACGCCGAGAGCGAAGTGAGTCCCGGGTCGCTCTATGCCAGCGGACTGATCGCGGCGGGCGGCGTCTTTGGGCTGCTGGCGATCATTATCAACGTGCTGGAAGGGGCGGGATGGATGCGACCCAACCTGTTCCGAGTGGGACCGAACATACTGGGGTCGCTGACGCAGAGCAACCTGTTTGCCGTGGCGCTGTTTGCGCTGCTGGCGGGATCATTGTATACATTCGCGAAGAAAAAGCTGGACTGAAGGTCGAAGAGTCTAAGTGTCGAAGAGTCAAAGCACGTGATGGAAGGGGCCAGCCGAGGGGCGAAGTTTTTTGAAGATCTTCACGTATTCCAGGAGGCGAGAAAGCTCGCGAACCAGTTGTATGATTTGACCCGTCAGAAGGCTTTGTCGCAGGACCGGCCGCTGGTGCTCCAGATGCGGCGCGCTGCTGTTTCAGTACTCTCCAACATTTCGGAAGGATTTGAGCGGGGCACGGATCGTGAGTTTGTCCATGCCCTGTTCATCGCAAAGGGATCTTGCGGTGAACTCCGGGCGCAGATTTTGTTAGCGAAAGATCAAGGGTTTCTCTCGTCCGAACAGGCAGAGGGAATGATCGCCCAGTGTCGGCAGGTGAGCGCGGGGATCGCCAACTTTATCAAGTACTTGAGGCGACCGAGCGGCCTGAAGAAACAAGCCTAGACAAGTGTGGTATCTGTTCGTGGAAGCTTGCTTCTGCAAGGCCTTTGACTCTTGGCCTCTTTCACTCTTACACTCTGACAAATGAGATCGTATCCACGATCGTACGGCTACCGGTTCGACTGGCGAGGGATGTTCACTCCAGCGATTAAGACGCTGGTGATTGCAAATGCGGCCGTTTTTCTGGCGCAGGGATTTGTGGCGTGGGATGGGGTCGGCGGGTCGAAGGCGGCGTATGAAGGGCTGATTAAGTGGTTCGGGCTGATCCCTTCAGCCGTTATCCCCGGGCTGAGGATCTGGCAGCCGTTCACGTACCTCTTTCTCCATGACGGCGTCTGGCACTTGCTGATGAACATGCTGGTGCTGTGGATGTTTGGGCGCGACCTGGAGATGGCCTGGGGGAAGCGGCGGTTTTACATCTACTATTTTGTGTGCGGCGTGGGCGCGGGGCTGATCAACATCGTGGCCAAGAGCATCCCGCTGGCCTGGGGCGCGGAGCCTTCCATTGTGGCGACGATTGGCGCGTCGGGAGCGATCTACGGGATCCTGATTGCAATGGCGATGGTTTTTCCGGACCGGCAGGTATGGCTGATCCCGTTTCCGATTGTGCTGCGGATGAAGGTGCTTGTTCTGATCATTGGTGCGATTGCATTCTTCAGTTCGCTGGGAAGCGCAGGCGACAACATCAGCCACATCTCGCACCTGGGCGGAATGCTGGTGGGGTACGTGTACCTGAGGCGCGGGTCGTTCTTCTACGGATGGAGGAACTTCTACACGCATTGGAAGCGAAAGAGAATAAAGAGAAAGTTTGAAGTGTACATGAGGAATTCGCAGGATAAGCCGCCGTCCCGACCTGACAATTGGGTGAATTGAGGCAGGCGCCCCCTAGGCTGAAACAGCGTGGCGGAGGACTTCGGGCGGGATGTTGGCGCCGGTAACGAGAAGAACGACGGATTTTCCGGCGAGGGATGTGCCGGTGGCGAGAAAGACCGCAGTAGCGGCGGCGCCGGCGGGTTCGGCCAGGACGTGCTCTTCAAGAAGCAAGCGGGAGATGTCGCGGAGCATCTGCTCGTCTGAAACCAACTGCATTTCATCCACAAGCTCCCATAACTGACGGGCAGATGCTGGCGCAGAAGATCGCGGGCGCGCTGGACTTCCTCGAAATCCATGAGGGCTACCGGGAAACGGTGTGCAGCTTCATGAAGTTGGTGGTGCCGCGGACGCCGAAGGGAGTGCCGGCGACGATGCCGATGACGTCGCCGCGAGAGACGAGTTTTTCTTCGAGCAGGCGTTTTTCGGCGAGCGCGGTGAGGCTATCAATGTCGCGCACCCGCGCGATGGTGCGGGGCAGGACGCCCCAGAGAAGGCTCAGGCGGCGGCGCGTTTCGGTGTTGGGCGAAAAGCCGACGATGGGCGGGCGGGGACGATATTTCGAGACCAGGCGGGCTGTGGAGCCGCTCTCCGTAAACACGGCGATGAGCTTCATCGGAAGCTCCTCGGCGGCGTGGGAGATGGCTTCGCAGATAGTCTCGGCAACGTTGAGCTGCTCGCGGCGACGACGCCAGGGGTGTTGTGGGAAACTGGCCTCTGCCTGGCGGGCGATGCGGTCCATCATCTGAACGGTTTCGACCGGGTAGCGGCCGACAGCGGTCTCGGCCGAGAGCATGACGGCATCGGTGCCATCGAAGATGGCGTTGGCGACATCGGAGGCTTCGGCTCGGGTGGGGCGAGGATTGACGGTCATGGACTCGAGCATCTGCGTGGCGGTGATGACCGGGATGCGAAGCTCGCGGGCGCGGGAGATGATTTTCTTCTGGACGATGGGAACAACCTCGGGGCTCATCTCGACGCCGAGGTCGCCGCGAGCAACCATGACGCCATCAGCGACGCGAAGAATGGCGTCGAGGTTTTCGATGGCTTCGGGCTTTTCGAGCTTGGCAATGACGGGGGTGGACTTGCCGGCGCGGGCGATGGCCGAGCGGGCGGCCAAAACGTCTTCGGGGCGGCGAACAAAGCTGACGGCGACGTAATCCACACTGTGCTTCAGAGCGAAGGCGAGATCGTCGCGATCTTTTTCGGTGAGCGCGGGGACGCGGAGCTTGACGCCGGGGAGATTGATGCCTTTGTGCTCGCCCAGCTCGCCGCCATTCACGACCTCGCAGGTGATTGCGGTCCGGGTGGTGGAGAGAACGCGCAGTTCGATGAGGCCGTCGGCGAGCAGGATGCGGTCGCCGCGACGGACCTCGCGGGGCAGGGCGGAGAAAGTGGTGCTGACGCCGGCGCTGGTGCCGGGGCGCTGGCCGGTGGAGATGGTGAAGCGTTGACCGGCGCGCAAGACAACGGGCCGGCCGCCGACCAATGGGCCAGTGCGAATCTTGGGACCCTGCAGATCGGCGAGGATGGCCAGCGGTCGTGCGTGGCGACCAGAGGCTGCGCGAAGGCGGGAGATGGTGCGGGCGTGCTGGGCGTGCGTGCCGTGTGAAAAGTTTAAGCGGGCCACGTCCATGCCCGCGCGGATGAGGCGATCAATCATCCGGGAGGATTCGGAGGCGGGGCCGAGGGTGCAGATAATCTTGGACCTGCGGAAGTTCATGAGTGACAGACCGGCGGTGCCTACTTCGCCCGGGCAAACTCCTCGACCACGCGGTAGAGATATTCGATGCCCTTGCGGAAGGAGTCGAGCGGGATGCGCTCGTCATCAGCGTGCATCCGGCTGATTTCTTCTTCCGGGAGAGGGAAGGGGAGCAGGCCATAGGCCTGGACCTGGCGGAGACGGAGCTGCGCCGAATCGGTGGCGCCAGTGGACATGAAAGGCAGCACGATGGCTCCCGGGAAAACAGCCGGGGAAACACGCTCAATGGTCTGATAGAGATCGCTTTCAAGGGAAGAGGGAGGAGCGGGCTGGCGCGAGGCCGGCTCGATTTCGAAACGAATCTGCGGGTCGTTGACGAGCTTTCTGAGGTCAGCGACGAGGACATCAATGGATTCGCCCGGGAGGAGACGGATGTTCAGGGTGGCGCGAGCTTCGGAGGGGACGACGTTGGAGCGAATGCCGGCGCGGAGGATAGTGGGCGCGATGGAGTTGCGCAGCATCGAGTTCCAGACGGGGCTGGCCTCGGAGAGGCGGCGGGCGGCACTCTCCATGCGCTCAGAAGTTTCCAGGGCGCGCATCCATTTGGCGAGGTCGGGGTCTTCGATGCGGGCGAGCTGCTCGAAATAGCGGCGGATGATGGTATTGGGCCTGGCCGGGGCTTCATAGCTGCCAATTTTTGCGACGGCGGCGGCGAGGTGGACGACGGGATTGTCCTTGCGCGGCACGGAGCCATGGCCGGATGGGCCGGAGGCGATTACGGTGACATTGACCGGAATTTTCTCGCTGGCCTGAACGCCGACGTACTGAACTTTTCCGTCTTTGACGTGGACGCGGCCGCCTTCGTTGATGGCGTAGCCGGCGGCGATCTTCTCCCAGTGATTCTTGATGGCAAACTCGATGCCGAACTCGCCACCCTGCTCTTCGTCGCCCTCGGCGAGAAAGATGACGTCGCGGTCCAGGCGGACGCCGGCACGCTTGAGGCCGACGAGCACGGCCAGGCAGGCCACGGTCATGCCCTTATCGTCGATGGCGCCGCGGCCGTAGAGGAAACCGTCGCGGGTGACGCCGCCGAAGGGGTCGACGGACCACTTCTCCCGCTGGACGCCAACTACATCGGTGTGGCCGAGGAGGAGAAGGGCGCGGGAAGGGTCGGCGATCGGTCCGGAACGAAGACGAGCGATGACGATTCCGCGGCCGGGGGCACTTTCGATGACTTCGGCGGGGATGCCTTCCTTCTGGAGGATGTCCGCCAAATAGCGGGCGGCGGCGAGCTCGTTGCCCGGGGGATTGGTGGTATCAATGCGGAGAAGGCCGGTCAGCCAGGCGGTGGCATCGTCGGAGAGCCTGGCGAGGTCGAGCCGGGGAGGCTCCTGCGCCCGGACAACCGGGGAGATGCATCCAATAGCAAGGGTGAGCAGAAAGACGATTGCCAGAAAGGTGTGACGGGCGAGACGTGACATCCAGAAATCCTCCGCAGAGATGAGGAAACTTCCCGAGCACAAAACGCTTCATAGTATCACAGGGGAAAGCTCGCAACCGGCGCGGGGGCGGGCAGGTGTCCAAATTGAAGATTGTGCGGAAACGTGGCAGGATGCGATAGAGAGGGAGACATGAGATTGAAGGTCTTTCGAGTCCTGGTGCTGGGGTTGCTGGTGACGGCACTCGTCATGCCCGCAGGTGAGCTGCGGGCGCTGGCCCAGCAGCAGGAGCCGCCAAAGGGCAAACAAGAACCCAGGCAAGAACCCAAGCCGCCGGAGAAGCCGGGAGAGTTTGCCATCACGGTGGACGTGCCGCTGGTGAACGTGGACGTGGTGGCCACGGACGCGGCGGGAAACTTCATCCCGGGCCTGAAGAGAGAGAACTTCCGCATCCTGGAAGACGGGGTGCTGCAGACGGTTACAAACTTCGCGCCGACCGAGGCGCCGATCACCTGTGTTCTGCTGGTGGAATACAGCAAGCTGGCGTATGGATGGTTCTCGTACAAGTCCAACACGGCGGCGTATGAGTTCCTGAGACACCTGAACCCCAACGACTGGGTGGCGTTGGTCTCCTACGACATGCGCTGGCGGACGGAGGTGGACTTTACGCAGGACAAACGCCAGATCCAGACGACGCTGAACCAGATGTTTTTGCCGGCGTTTACGGAGGCCAACCTGTTTGACGCGCTGCTGGATACGCTGGACCGGTTGCAGGACGTGAAAGGGAAGAAGGCGATCCTGATCCTCGCCTCGGGTTACGACACGTTCAGCAAGCACACGCTGGACAATGTGCTGAAAACGCTGAGACAAACCGACGTAACCATCTTTGCGGTTGGCGTAGGAAAGGAATACTTCGAATACTACGACGCACGGGGAGCGTACGGCGGAGCGTCACGCGTTGGCTATTACCAGGCGGAGAACCAACTGAACTCGTTCGCACGCATGTCGGGAGGGCGGGCGTGGTTCCCGCGCTTCGACGGCGAAATGCCGGGGATCTTTCGCGAAGTGGCGGCCAGCCTGCGGAACCAGTACGGCCTGGGCTACGTGCCTTCGAATCAGAAGCGCGACGGGAAGTTTCGAAAGATCAAGGTGGAACTGGTGAATGTTGACGGAACGCCGATCAACATCGTGAATGAAAAGGGCAAGAAGGTAAAGTACGTGGTGTATGCGCGGGAAGGATATACGGCGCCGAAGGGAAGCGTGAGCGACTAAGGCCGGCGCGTTTCAGGAAGGGAGCCGGGTCAGCAGGGCGCGGGCGCGCGCGGCGTCCAGGGCAAAACAGGAGTCAAGCTCGGAGTAGGGAGCGTCCTTTTTCGGGCGGTAGGTTTCCAGACCAGCGCGCAATTGAGTTTCCGCAGCGCGCAGTGGGTCCAAATTTTCCTTTAGAACAATTTCGGCATCCGCGTCCATGCGGACGGGGATGCGATAAAGCCAGCCTTCTTCATCCAGCACAAGAAACTGATAATCATGAGCGTCGAGGTAGGCGCCGGCGCGGACGGCGGGCGTCCTGCCCTGGAACTGGTATTCGTAGCGACCGGTGGGGGTGATGAGGCGCGTCCAGCCGGATTGGGGCGGGCTCGTCATCAGTAGCCTCGCGTGAGATCGACCTGATTGAGGAGTTCGCGGCCGGAAAACCAGCGGTCGAGATTTTCGAGAAGGAGGTCGGTCTGGCGGTCCCAGAGGTATTCGCTGACGGCGCTGATGTGCGGGGTAATAAAGACATTGTCGAGAGACCAGAGGGGACTATCGGGCGGGAGAGGCTCATTCTCGGCAACGTCGAGAGCGGCGCCGGCAAAAGAGCGGCGCTGGAGGGCGGCGACTAAGGCGGGCTCATCGATCAAGGTGCCGCGGGCGACGTTGATGAGGAAGGCGGTGGGTTTCAATAGCGCGAGGCGGCGGGCGTCGAGCAGGTGATGCGTCTCGGGGGTTTCCGGGGCGGCAAGGACGACGAAATCGGCCTGGGGCAGAGCTTCGTCGAGATGAGAGGCGGGGAAGGCGCGGTCGGCGAGGGAGGGGTCGGGCTGGCCGGTGCGCGTGACCGTCCAGATCTTCATCCCGAGCGGGCGGACGCGACGCGCGAGTTCGCGGCCGATGGCGCCAAAGCCGACCAGCAACAAAATCTGACTGTGCAGTTCGCGAGGGCGGAGAGGGAGGTCCCAGATTTCCTGCTGGGCCCAGTGGCGCTTGAGCTGGTAACGCAGGGCGGCGGGGAAGTGGCGCGCGAGGGCAATGAGCATGCCGAGGATGTGCTCGGCCATTGGAATCGAGTGAATGCCGCGGGCGTTGGTGAGGACGACGCCCGAATTGCGCAGGGCGGGAAACATCAACTGGCCGACGCCGGCAGCAGTGGCGTGGATCCACTTGAGCTTGCGGGCCAGAGAGAACTGGTTGGGGCGAAGAGAAAAGCCGACGAAGATGCCGGTGTCGGGCAGCTCGCGCTCGAGGTGGTCGTAGGTGGGGAGGTGGACGACGTTCATCTCCGGCCAGCGGCGGCGGATGTGGACGGCAACGTCGGCGGGAGGGCGCCAGAGAGTGAAGCTGTGCCAGACGCAGAGGAGGAGCTTGGTGTCCGCTGGTGGAGGGCGGTTCATAGGGGGCAAAAGACTAGCACAGAGGACGGAGAGAGGCGGAGCACATACAGACGATCATCGTTCGAACAGTTCCCTCATCAGCGAGGCCGACTCCATCTCCAGATACTGGGCCAGAAGGCGTACCAGCTTTCAGAGTGTGCCGATTCTCAATTCAGGATGGTCGGGAATTGTGATGTGGTGGGGAGAGCCCTTATGGTTCGAAGTTAATCGAAGATGACTTCCTTCCTGCCGGATAACTGCATACCCGAAACGCCTGAGGAGCTGAGCAAAATCCTTGCCGCTCAAGTCGCGCGGCAGCTTCAAACCGGCAATACCTCTTCCTTCAGAATGTGCAGGCGAATGACGGCTGGCCTCTCTTCTGGCTCAAAGTGACACCGCACTGCATCTCGAACCATCCGGCGCAGCTCTTCCAGGGTGTCGCACCCGCAATATCCCATGCCGGATTTGACTCCCCCGACGAGCTGTAACACCATCGCTTCCAGAGGTCCTTTGTACGGGACTCGGCCTTCAATTCCTTCGGGGATGAGTTTGTCGGGCTGAGTCACGGACTCCTGGCTATAGCGGTCGGCGGCGCCCGACTCCATGACCCCGAGCGATCCCATGCCGCGGTAGGTCTTGAACGTCCGGCCCTGGAAG
>Ga0209002_10005094_pt1 | contig 10221 bp, 9 predicted proteins | sample Rifsed16ft2_FD_184010 | JGI IMG/M metagenome (GOLD analysis project Ga0209002, IMG submission 184010) | Soil microbial communities from Rifle, Colorado, USA - sediment 16ft 2 (version 2) | ecosystem: Environmental > Terrestrial > Deep subsurface > Rock core/Sediment | place: Rifle, Colorado...
AGAAAGGGGTCGGCTTGGCCACTCGAGGTTTGCGCACGATTGGCTTGCGGCGGAATCAGAGTGTGCGTGAGACTTGCATCGCTTTCGCGCAAACGCTCGTGGTGGCGCACTGCGTTGTCGCCGAACCGCCGATCGGCTTGAGCCAAGAACGGGGCTCCCGCCGCGAAGCCCGTGATGGCCCGATTGAGGTAGTCCGGCGCCCGGCCCATCATGCCGCAAGTATGCACAGCGGGGACTCTCATCGCGCGGCTTATGCTCTCGAGCTCGTCGTGCGTCTTCGGGATCAGGAACGAGCGTGCGACCTTGCGGCCGGTGGTCGGCGAGTCGTAGAGAGAGACGTCGGGGTCACGCCATTGGAGATCGTAGAGATCGGCGAGCGTCCGGACACCGCCCGCGAACGCGGGATGCGAAGTGACGTCCTCGACCTGCTCGCCCGCGTGCCAGAGCGCCGGCGGCCGCTCGCGCAACCGCTCTAGAACTTGCGTTCCGCGTCGAGCTTCCTGCGTCTCGTGCACCCTACCGGCAGCGCGATCGTCGGAGCGCAAGACTCGTTACTGCGTGCGCGTGTCGTCCGGCATCATTGCCGTCAACGCTCCGGCCTGATTCTCGAGGCTTCCTGCCGCGAGCTCCGTCTTGATCTCGTAGTCCTGCCCGGCGCGTAGCGTGAGCTCGGTCTCGAACGATTCGTAGCCGGGAAGAGCGATTGTGAATCGATAGGTGCCCGGTGCCAGGCGCATGCCTCGACGTCCGTCGAAGCGGTCGGTGTGGCCCGCATAGGCATCGTTGATGAATATCGCGGCTTCCTCGGGCTTCACCGAGACTCGCAAGCGCGCCGTGTTTGCCTTCTCCGGATAGCTCAAGTTCGCCGCGGGAGACAAACTTAAGCGATAACGCTTTTGCTCGCCGGGCTCGACGACGATCGTGGTCGCGATGTCATCGAATCCGACGAGCTTGAAGAGCAGGCGGTGCTCGCCGGGCACGAGCACGAGCCGGCCGCTGCCCTCGAGATCCTTGACGAATCCCATATATTGGCCGTCGAGCCAGAGACCGGCATTGCGATCGACTCTGGTCGCGGCCTCGATCTCGACTTCGCCTTGTATGGGATTGGCTGCGAACGCGCTCGCCGCAGCAAACAACCACACGACCCCCAGCAACGACGTTTCCTTGCGCATCGACAGTCTCCGTGAGTGCATGAGGTCGGATCATCCCCCACGACAGATTACGTCTGTAATGACGCAGTTCTCAAGACGGGATTTCGGCCTCGCCGCGGCGACCTGGCTGTAGGAGCGAGCTTCGCTCGCGATAACGGGTCGGAGCTACAAGGATTCTTGCGCCAAGGCCCTAATTCTCGCGTCGTATTCGTCCCTGGTCTCACCGGCGCCCGCGTGATCTCTGGCCCGAATAAAACTGGTTGCGGCGCTCGGCCGTTGGCCGAGCTCGAGATGCACGAGACCTTGCAGATAGTAGAACTCGGGGTCGTCGCGCTTCAAGCGCACGGCTCGCTTGAGTGCGGCCAAGGCGTCCTCGAACCGGCGTTGCCCAAAAGCGTCGCGCGCGATTGCATAGTGATAATACGGGTTGCGCTGTTGGTAACCGCGTATACGCTCGCGGTAGGCTTCCGCGAGCTCCTGGTTGCCGAGCGCCGTGTGCAGACTCGCAAGATTCGTCAATGCCGTTCGATCGCGAGAGTCCGCCGCCAACGCTTGCAGATAGGCCGCTTCGGCATGCTCATACCGCCCGAGGCGCGAGTACAACAGCCCGAGATTGGTCCATGCGCCCGCAACACGCGGCTCCGTGGCGAGCGCCTGCCTAAAGTAGCGAAAGCTCAGATCATATTCTTTGCGGATCAGCGCCTCGGCGCCCAAATTATTGTAGAAAAGCGCGAGCGCGTGGCCGTCTGTCACGTCACGCCGCGAATGTTGACTGCTGTAATCCATGAAATTGAAATCGACGATGTAGTCCGTCCCCGGCAAATCGACCCAAGCATTGATATGGTTGCCGATGACCACCAAGTCGGATTCGTTGACCCACGTAGGCGGGACGTCGACGATCTGGAAGGTCGTCTGAAGACCGGCTTCGCGAGCAAGAGCTACGAACAACATCGTGAAGGAAAGGCAATTGCCGCGCCGCTCATGAAAAGTCGCGCGCGCCGTGCGCGTTGTGCTCGGCGTGTAGTCCAACGAGAGAAGGCCAATGTCCTTCATTCCGGCCAGCAGCTTATGAAGGATCACTTCCTGTGCACGGCTGTCCCCGATTTGCGCGGCGACGAAAGCACGCATTTCCTCATCAAGAAAGAAAGCGTCTTCGCGAGAGATTGGGGCCGGCGCCGGGGCGACGGCTATGGCCGCTCCCGACAAGAGCTCCGCCTCAGTGAGCGCGGCGCGGCGTGGGCTCGACGTGGCACACGCCGCAACCGTAAGGGCGAGAATACAGAGGAGCGAAGCTCGCGCCATGAACCCTTCACCGGCAATTAATGGACGATTCTACTCCTCCGCGGGCGAACCGGCGACGGGTGCCCAGGGATGCCTAACGAATGTGGCTAATGTCGGCGCTCAGGCCCCCGAAGGTGACGAGCAGGTTCATCATCTGCGCGACCATGTCGGCCGTATGTCCGCCGCGAACCTTGCGCATCAGCTCGTGTCGGTCGATGTCGTCACCGTGCCCTGGCCGCGTTTTCGCGGTGTCCTATGCTTGTACCGCCGGCGAAAGGGAAAAGTTACATGCCGCAGGGTTCACACAACCGTAAAGCGCCTCGACGGGCCGCCGAGAAACGTGACCTGCGTCGGGTACCTCGGGGACCGAACAGGCTAGTTTGCGAGGCTCAGACTCAATATATTGGCTAAGCACCTTCGCCAACTAGGGTGTCCTGTGCCTGGACTGGTCCGAAATGAAAGCCACGTCCTTCTGCTGGCCGCGCCGGCAATGAGCGGCGTCGCGGCCCTACAAGGTGCGGCCCACCTGCTGCATATGAGCATCGGCTCGGCACACCGCGAGCCCGGTGCGCTTGAAATCCGGCGCTGTAGTCGCGGAGCGTCTGCATGGGAGCCCTGAGCACGGCACCCGCAACTGCCGAAACAACCGCGCCCATCCGGATCTTGATGCTGGAAGATAACGCATCGGATGTCGAGCTCATACTGCACCGACTGAAGGTCGACGGCCTGAACGTCCTGCATCGTGTCGTCGTCGACGAGCACGAATTTCGCACGGCGCTCGGCGAGTTCCTGCCGCAATTGATCTTGTCCGACTTCTCGCTGCCGCGATTCGACGGACTGGCCGCCCTCAAGATCGCGCGCGCGGAAGCGCCCGCAGTACCCTTCGTTTTCGTCTCCGGCACAATCGGTGAGGAGCGCGCAATCGACGCGCTGAAAACCGGCGCTTCGGACTACGTTCTCAAGGAAAACTTGAGGCGCCTCGTTCCGGCGATACGCGCCGCGATACGCCAGTATGAGGTGGCCAAAGCCAGAGATGTCGCCGAGGACATGCTGCGCAAGAGCGAATCGCGCCTACAGGACATCATCGATACATCGGCCGATTGGATTTGGGAATGCGACGGCAAAGGCAGATTCACGTTTTCGAGCCCGAGCGTGCTCAACATCTTGGGCTTCACGCATCACGAGCTCTTGAACAGACCCATGTTCGATTACGTCGAGCCGGTCGACCGCGGAGCGTTGGAGGCCGCGCTCGGCGAGCCCGAAGCCGCCGCCGATTCTGCGGAACCCCTGACTTTGCGGTGGGTGCACCGCAACGGCAGGACACGCTGGCTGGAAAGAAAGATGGCCGCGCTCAAGGGGAAGGACGGCGAACTGCGAGGCTTCAGGGGTGTGGACCGCGACGTCACGGGCCGCAAGGTCCAGGAGGCGCGCATCGCCCGTTTGAATCGTGCCATACGTTTCTTAAGCGGTGCTAATTCCGCAATCGTGAGGATTCGAGACCGCGGCGAGCTGCTCGCCGAAGCGTGTCGGCTGGCCGTGCAAATCGGCGGATACGCAATGGCCACGGTCTACCTGCGGTCGCCGGATGGGTCGGATAGCGGCGTCATCGTCCGCCGCGCCGTGAGCAGCCGCCAGGCGGAGGCAAAGCGTCCACACCGAGAACCGTTGGACGGCGCCGGGCCCGTCGGTCGGGCGATGGCCACTGCCGAGCCTGTCGTCGTGCCGGATCTGAGCGACTCCGCCGTTCACGTGCCGGACCGCGAGGTCTTGCTCGGAATGGGGTTGCGCTCGTGCATCGCGCTGCCGCTCGTCATGGACGGCACGCCCATCGGTGTCACGCTCCTGCACGCAGACGAGACACACGCGTTGGGAGAAACGGAGCTCGCCTTGCTACGGCAGGTCACGGGCAACATCACGTTCTCCCTTCAGTACCTGCACAGCAAGGAGAGCGCCGAGTACCTCGAGTACTTCGATACCTTGACGGCGCTCGCGAACCGTTCTCTCTATGTGCAGCGCCTGGACGCGATGATCAAGGCCGCCGAGCGCGAGAGCGGCGGGCTCGTGTTGTTGGTGTTCGACATCGCGGGCTTGACCGTCATCAACGACGGCTTGGGCCATCACGCCGGTGATCTCGTGCTGCAACTGGTCGCGGAGAGAATGAAGAACGTCTTTCGCGATTCCAATACGCTGTGTCACCTCGGCGGCGGACGTTATGCCGTAGCTTCCCACGATACCTGCGAGGCCTCGGCTGCGACGACCGTGTTGCGCGAACGCGTCGGCTTTCTGTTCGACAAGCCTTTCACCGTCGGCGATCAGGACCTGCGCATATCGGTGCGAGCCGGCTTCGCGCAATTCCCCGAAGACGGGCGCAACGCGGAAGCCCTTTTGCACCACGCTCAAACGGCCCTCGATCACGCGAAGCAGGCCGGAGAGCAATACCTGCGGCACCGGCCGGATATGAATGTCGTCGCCTCCGAACGGCTGAGCCTCACGAATGCTCTACGGGCGACCGTCGCTCAACAGAAGTTCGTGTTGAACTATCAGTCCAAGGTGGGTATCCGAACGGGACAGGTGGACGGGGTCGAGGCCCTATTACGGTGGCCGGATGCATCGGTGACGCCGGATGTGTTCGTTCCGATGCTCGAATCGCTCGGCCTCATCAACGAAGTGGGCCTATGGGTCATTAGGCGGGCGCTGACGGAAAGCGCCGAGTGGTTTCGAGGGCCGGCAGGCGTCAGTTCGCGCGTCGCCGTCAACGTATCGGCCCTCCAACTCAAACGCGAAGAGTTCGCAGACGAGGTGCTGCGCGTGGTGAGCGATTTGGGCGCCGGAACGCCGCGTCTCGAGCTCGAAGTCACGGAAAGCATGGTCATGGCCGATCCCCGACACGTAGGTATCATCCTGGGACGACTCCGCGACGCCGGCATCACGGTCGCGATCGACGACTTCGGAACCGGGCATTCGTCGCTCAAGGCGCTGTCCCAGTTGCCCGTGGATGTTCTCAAGATCGATCGAAGCTTCGTGCGTGATCTCGCGTCCAATCGCCGGCACCGCCTCGTCGTTCAAGCGACCATTACGCTCGCGAAGTCGCTGGGGATAAGAACCGTCGCGGAGGGCGTTGAGACGTCGCAGCAAGTCGACGTGCTCGGCGAGCTCGGTTGCGACGCGATGCAAGGGTACTTCATCCATCGCCCCTCGTCCGCCGCCGAGACCGGCAGTTGGCTCGCGACGATGAAGGGCCGCCCCGGCACCGCCTTTCGACGCGCCTAGCTCGAAATCGTCCGAGCAACTAGCGTGCGCGCCGCCAAGCTCTCGTTCCGACTCGCGCCGGGTTCGATACGGTCCGCCGCGTTCGTGCTCATGGTTCTCGCTGCTTGCGGCTTCTCATGGGCGCAACAGACGGACACTGACCGACCGAGCACGCTGCGCGTCTCGGAGCAGAGCGTCAAGGCCGCTTATCTATATAAGTTTGCCGGCTACGTAGAGTGGCCCGACACACGGCCGACCGATGCCCCGACTCCCGTGACGATCGGCGTATTCGGTGCCGCCTCCCTCGCCCAGGAGCTCGCGCAAATAACGATTGGCCGAACCGTCAACGACCGGCCCATCGACGTGCGGCGAGTCGACTTCGACGATCGACTCGACGACTTGCAGATCCTTTTCATCGGCGCGCAGGAGCGAAATCGTTTGGGCGAGCTGTTTGCGACGGTTCAGCGCTTGCCGGTATTGACGGTGACGGAATCCGAGGGTGCCCTGGCGCAAGGGAGCATCATCAACTTCACGCTCGACGAGCAACGCGTGCGCTTCGAGGTATCACTCTACGCCGCCGAGCTCAGCCGCATCAGGCTGAGCTCGAGACTCCTCGCAGTCGCCCAACGCGTTTATCGGTCACCGGAGTGATGGCAATGGTCGCCCAACGGACGTCAGTGCACGGCAAGTTATTGTTGCTCGTGCTTGCGACCACGGCGTCTGCCCTCCTGATCACCGGCGCCGCGATGGTTACCTATGACCTTTATACGTTCAGGCTGACATGGGTGGCTGATCTCACGGCGCAAGCGGACATCCTCGGTCTCGCCGCGGCGCCCGCTCTCGAGTTCGAGGATGCCGAATCTGCCGAGGAATACTTAGAGCTGCTGCAAGCCAAACCGAACATCATGGGTGCGGCCATCTACACCGCGACCGGCGCGCTGTTTGCCGAGTACCAGGCCGCGGGGCAGGCCGGCCTCCCGTTTCCACACCTGCCCGACCTGGATGGCTATAACATCAAAGGGGGTGAGCTCACGCTATTCAAACGAATCGTCGCCGATCGCGAGATTCTTGGAACCGTATATATCAAGGCCCGGTACGGGATAGTCGGACGCTTGCTCGATTACCTCGGCATTGTCGGGGCCGTGGCGGTCTTGAGTCTCCTTGCCGCTGTCTTGATTTCCCGACAACTGCAGAAGAGCGTCACCGGGCCGATACGCGAGATCACTTCCGTTGCGCGTAAAGTGGTCGACGATCGCGATTTCAGCGCGCGGGCATCGAGAACTACCGACGATGAGATCGGCGTGCTCGTCGACGCGTTCAACGGCATGTTGTCGGAAATCGCGAACCGCACTCAGGTCCTCGAGGAATCGAACTTGCACTTGGGGCGCGAGATCGCGGAGCGGGAACGAACGGAAGAAGCGCTGCATGCGAGCGAGAATCGCCTGCGCTCGTTGAATACGGAGCTCGAAGAGCGTGTCGCCGCTCGAACGGCGCAGCTCGAAGCTGCCAATAAGGACTTGGAGGGCTTCAGCTACTCGGTGTCCCACGATCTTCGCGCGCCGATACGAGCGATCAGCGGTTTCTGCACGCTTCTCGTGGAGGACCATAAGCAGCAGCTCGACGAGGAAGCATCACGCAAGCTTGGTATCATCGCCGCCGAATCCGAACGCATGGGAAGGCTTATCGACGATTTGCTCGCCTTCTCGAGACTCGGGCGAAAAGCTCTGGATCCGGCCGAGTTGGACATGTCGGAGCTGGTTAGGGACGCCCTCGAGCGATTGAACCATACGGGACAGAATCGCAAAATCGACTTCCGCGTGGGCTCGATGCCCCGCGCGCGGGGCGACCGAAGCCTCTTCGAGCAGGTATGGATCAATCTGTTGTCGAACGCGATCAAGTTCTCCTCCAAGAAAGATGCTCCAGTTATCGAAGTGGGCGGGATAAGCGAACAGCAAGAACATGTTTATTTCGTCCGCGACAACGGCGCAGGATTCGACGGCCGTTATCAGGGAAGGCTATTCGGAGTGTTTCAGCGCCTGCACCATGACCACGAGTTTCCGGGTACCGGTGTCGGCCTCGCGCTCGTGCACAGGATCGTAACGCGGCATGGCGGCCGCGTCTGGGCGGACGGCAAGCTGGACGAAGGCGCCACGTTTCATTTCACCCTGCCGAAGGGAGCAACCGATGGAAGAGTTTGATCAAGTAGACATCCTCCTGGTCGAGGACAATCCATTGGACGCCGAGCTCACGATGCGGGGCCTCAAGAACCAAAAGGTGGCCAACAACATTACGTGGGTCAAGGACGGCGAGGAAGCACTGGATTACGTATTCCGACGCGGGCAGTACGCGAATCGAACCGATAGCGGTCCGCGCCTCATCCTTCTCGATCTAAAGATGCCTCGCGTCGGGGGCATCGAAGTTACCAGGGCGATCAAAGCCGACGAGCGCACGCGACGCATTCCGATCGTGATCATGACTTCCTCCAAGGAAGATAGCGATATCGTGAACAGCTACAACCTCGGCGCGAACAGCTACATCGTAAAGCCGCTCGACTTCGATACGCTCGCAGAAGTCGCTCGTCAGGCGGGGTTCTACTGGCTCGCGATCAACCGCCCGGCACCGTAGGCGTCGACGGGTCCGAACGGGCCGCAAACGATTGCAGGGCGTATCAGCCCGAGACGATCAGCCAGTTCAGAGAAAACACCATCGCGCCCACGACCAACGTCGCGAGCGCGAGAGAAGCGCCCCAGCGCGCGATGCCGGGGCCGTTGTCCAAACAAAACGTCACGGGCACACCCGGCAACGACGCGACCATCGCGGCCGATCGCAACCACAGAGCGACTCGTGGCCAACGACGGCTCCAGTCGAGCAGCTCCGCGTGCGCCAGTATCGCCGCCGCAAGCGACTCCTCTCGGCCGAGCAACGCCTGAGCGTAGCGGCACGCCTCGTCGCTCGACATTCCCGCGGCGAGCGCGTCGCTCTCGAGGTCGGTGTAATGCTCGCTGAGCTCGAGAATCGCGCGTCGAACATAGAACGGGGCGACGCCGCCGCGCAGCAGCTCGAGCTTCAAGTCATTGAACTGCGGGCTAGGCATGCCCCGGTTCGCCGAGCGCGGAATTCACTCCCGCGCTCACACGCCTCCACTCCTCGCTGAGACGCTCCAATCGGCGCCGGCCCTTGGCCGTCAACGTGTAGTAGACGCGCGTGCGACCGTTGACGGCCTTGCGTTTTGCTTTCAAGGCGCCGCCATGCTCGAGCCCATGCAGCACCGGATAGACCACGCCTTCGCCGAGCCCGATAGCCTCTCCCGTGACGAGACGAACGGCCTTCACGAGCTCGTACCCGTACATTTCACGATGCGCGAGCAAGCGCAGCACGAGCAATTCGGGCACGCCGGTCATAAAGGGTGGATTCGTTTGCGCCATAGTCGTTACTACGATAGGCCCAAAGGAGCCGCCACGGCAACGGATGCCGGTCGCTCGACGAGGCCCCTACTCTTCCAGACGGAACCGAATCAGCGTCTGCATACCGGCGCGCTCAACGGGCACGCCGTTCACGACCTTCGGCTCGTAGCGCCAGCGCCCGATGGCCTTGAGGGCGGCTGCTTCGAATACGTTCTCGGGAGCGGCGTCGACGACGATCGCATCGCCGACCATGCCCGTCGCCGTGATCGAGAATTGCACCTTGACCCAGCCCTCGGTGCGCCTGCGCAATGCGCTTAGCGGATAGTCGGGGTCGGTGCGCACGACGGGGATGGGATCGTGGTCGAAGCCCGCCGGCATCGTTGTCTCGGCCGGCAAGCCGGCCGTCACGAGCACGCGAGGAAAATCCGGCTTGGTGCGGCCCACGGGACTGGGCGGAATGGTGATCCCCGCCCCTCGCGGTATCGTCGGCGGAGGAAGAATCTCCACCCTTACGCGAGCCGGGGGTTCGACGGGCGGCTCGATCCGCGGCGGTGTGAATCTGATCGGCGTGGCCTCGATCACCGCGCCCACGTCGATCGGTCCGCTGATGAGGCTCCAAAGCAGCCAGAACATGCCGATGCCGATCAAGCCGCTCGTGCTTACTGCCAATGGAAGTCTTAGCGCTGCCATGGTGACGTCCTCCCTCGAAGCTCAAACCGCCCCACCCTGCTCGGCGGCCAGCGACGCTCGTCGGAGCCGCCTGGACGATCCAAGTATACCTCGCAGTTCAAGGTATAGCAAGCCGAACGCGGCGCGGCGCCTGAGCTCGGCGTTACATAATCAAGAAATCATCGGCGGACGGAAAAACGTGAGCATGCGGCCGCAACACATCACGCCGACCATGATCAAGAGCGACAAGGCGGCGGAGAGCTTGGTGATCCGCGGAGCGTCGTCGCCGGGCCCGAGCGACTTGACGACGCGAAATGGGGCCGAATAGAAGAAAGCGACGTTGATGCCCATCGCCAAGAGAAACACAACCTTCAAGTGAAACGCCGAGTTGTAGAAGTACTGATCGGGAGTTCCCGCGATGAAAAGGACACCCGTGCAAATCGAGATACCGAAACCCGCAAGGCCGA
>Ga0209002_10005099_pt1 | contig 10218 bp, 9 predicted proteins | sample Rifsed16ft2_FD_184010 | JGI IMG/M metagenome (GOLD analysis project Ga0209002, IMG submission 184010) | Soil microbial communities from Rifle, Colorado, USA - sediment 16ft 2 (version 2) | ecosystem: Environmental > Terrestrial > Deep subsurface > Rock core/Sediment | place: Rifle, Colorado...
CTTTCGCGGTTCTCAAGGGCGAGTTGCGCGATCATCGGACTTTCGGGAACCTGAAACTGCTGATCATCGGGGATGAGTTGAGCGAGCATCCCGAGTTGCGCCGCTCGGTGATTCGCACCCGCATGCAAGACGACGTGCGGTTCCTGGGCTTTGTGCCAGTAGAGATTCTGCGCGTGTTCTATCAGGCTGCCGAGGTGTTTGTGTTTCCCTCCCTGCATGAGGGATTCGGACTGCCACCGCTGGAAGCCATGGCGCAAGGCACGCCAGTGGTGACGTCCAATGTATCGTCCCTGCCGGAGGTGGTCGGCGACGCCGCGGTGCTGGTTGCTCCGGAAAACGTCTTCGAAATCGCCCGCGGCGTGCAGCGAGCCTTGCTCGACGAAGAGTTGCGCAGCCAGCTCCGCCTCCGCGGCCACCAGCAGATTGCCCGGTTCAGTTGGGACCGCTCCATTCGGCAAGTGCTGGAAATCTACTCCGAGGCCGTGGCATGACTGCTCCGATGCCTGAACCGGTCCGCGCATCGCTCGCGGAATCGGTCAACGACCAGCCGCATCGAGCAGCGGTTCCCTCCGAATTTGAATTTCAGGTGACGCATCGCGACGCGCAGACCAAGGCCCGCCGCGGCTGGCTTCAGACGCCGCACGGCGCCGTCCAGACTCCTGTCTTCATGCCCGTGGGCACGCTCGGAACCGTCAAGGGGATTTCTCAGGAAGAGTTGGAGCAGCTAGGCGCACAGATCATACTCAGCAACACCTATCACCTGTATCTGCGGCCCGGAGAGGAAGTGGTGCGCGGCATCGGCGGCCTGCACCGCTTCATGGCCTGGAATCGCGCCATCCTGACCGATAGCGGCGGCTACCAGGTCTTCAGCATGAGCGCCTTACGCAAACTAACCGAGCAGGGCGTCGAGTTCCGGTCGCATCTCGATGGATCGCTGCACCATCTTACGCCCGAGCGGGCGATGGAGATACAGGCGGCGCTCGGCGCGGACATCCGCATGGTGCTCGATGAATGCACCGAGTATCCGGCAGGCATGGTGGCGGCGCGAAATTCTATGGAACGGACACTGCGATGGGCCGGGCGCAGCCTGGTGGCGTGGCGGAAAATATCAGAGGAAGGAAGAGAAACCGGCCCGGGGCTGCTGTTTGGGATCGTGCAAGGGGGGACTTTTCCCGAGCTGCGAAAACAGTGCTCCGAAGAATTAGTGGCGATGAATTTTCCGGGCTATGCCATCGGAGGCCTTTCGGTGGGAGAGGCGCGTCCGTTGACCTATGAGTTGGTGGCGGCTGCGGAGCAGGCCTTGCCGGCCGAGCGGCCGCGGTACGTGATGGGCGTCGGGCTGCCGGAAGAGCTGCCGCACTATGTCGCGCTCGGCGTGGACATGATGGATTGTGTCCTGCCAACACGGAATGGCCGCAACGGCTGCCTGTTCACATCTCAAGGGCGGCTGCACATCCGCCAGGTTCGTTTTGCCAGAGACGCGCGGCCATTGGATGAAGAATGCGCTTGCAGGGTCTGCCGCCGCTACTCGCGGGCCTACCTGCGGCATTTGTTCATTGCCCAGGAGATGCTCGGGAAGACGCTCAACAGCTACCACAATCTCTTTTTTTATCTTGACACTATGCGGAGGATACGGGAAACTATCGCGGCTGGAGATTTTTTCCGCTTCCTCTCTGATTTCCCCCGGAGGGTCCAGGGGGAAGTACCCTGATACCCCGTTGCCCAGCCGGGGTGGTGTGCGCAATAATAATGAAGGAGTGATTCAGATCGATTGTTCCCGGCGGCTTTTTTCCTGCAAGCAGATTCCGGCGGCTCGCCGTTGGTCAGCCTGTTGCCGCTGGTGGCCATCTTTCTCGTCTTCTACTTTCTCCTTTTCTTGCCCAATCAGCGCCGGCAGAAAAAGCAGCAGCAAATGCTCGAAAACCTGAAGAACGGCGACCGGGTAGTTACCAGCGGAGGCATTCACGGAACCATCGTGGGGCTCCGGGATGAATACATCCTGTTGCGCGTTCCGCCGGACTCTGTGAAACTGGAAGTGCAGAAGAGTGCCGTGGCTGGGTTGGAGAATCGTCCGGAGGAACCGTCGTCATAGCACAATCTTTGGCAGACCAGGCCCCGGTTCTTGAATGGTCCCGCCTCCGGGGTCAGCCGGCTCGCAGGACTGCTCAAATTTAGGAACGATAGAGAATGCCATCCAACATCGGGAAGAGAGCCCTTTTTATCCTGGCTGTGATCGTGGTGTCAGCCTATGGCGTCATCGGATTGCCGACCAGCCGCAAATCGCTCCTTGAGAATATTCAGAAACGGATCTCGCTGGGTCTGGACCTGAGCGGCGGCACTCATCTGGTTCTGCAAGTAAACGTCTATGACGCCATCAATGCCGAAGCTGACCAGACCATCGAGCGGCTGAAGCAGACCCTGGACCAGCGGCAGGTGACCTATGCCGCGATCACCCGCATCGACGCCAAGGAAATAACCGATGACGGAGGAATTCGCGTGGAAGGGGTGCCCCCGGAGCAGAACAGCGCTTTCCGGGAGGCGATCGATCAGACAGAACTGAACTGGCTCCTGACGCCGGAAGCGAATGGCTATGTGTTGACGCTCAGGCAACCGGTACTGGCCGATATCCGGCAGCGAACCCTGGCGCAAAGTGTCGAGACGATTCGGAATCGCATCGACCGGCTAGGCGTTACCGAGCCCACCATCCAGGAGCGCGGCCAGGGCGAATACGAAATTCTAGTGCAGTTGCCCGGCGTGGACGACCCGCAGCGCGTCAAGGAACTGATTCAAACGACGGCGCTGCTGGAAATCAAGAAAGTTGAGGATGGCCCTTACCCTTCGCGGGAGGCGGCCCTGACTTCTCGTTCCGGCGTGCTGCCTACGGGCACGGAACTGCTGGAATCGGTTGAGATACCGGAGGGCACGGTGGGCGGCGCGCCGGTCCGTGAATGGTACCTGGTGTCTCGCGTCCCGGCGGTAACGGGAAGGGATTTACGCAGCGCCCAAGCTGGCCGTGATGAGAATAATCGTCCGGAGGTGGATTTCACGTTCGCAGCCGATGGCGCGCGCCGGTTCGGAGATTTCACCGAGAAAAACATTGGTCAGCGCCTGGCCGTGGTACTAGACGGCAGGATTCAAACCGTTGCAACCATCCAGAGCCGCATCTCCGACTCCGGCCGCATCACGGGGCGGTTCAGCCAGCAGCGCGCCAGCGACCTGGCCCTGGTGCTGCGCGCCGGAGCACTGCCGGCCTCGATGCGCTATCTCGAAGAACGAACCGTGGGTCCCTCGCTGGGAGCCGATTCGATTCGCGCCGGCGTTTCCGCCTCGCTGCTGGGTTTCATCCTGGTCATCAGCTTCATGGCGATCTATTACCGGCTGGCGGGCTTCAACGCCATCATCGCGCTGGTCTTGAACTTGGTGTTGCTGCTGGCGGCCTTGGGCTACATCCGCGCTACGCTGACGCTGCCGGGCATCGCGGGTGTCATTCTCACCATCGGCATGGCAGTGGACGCCAATGTGCTGGTTTTCGAGCGGATTCGCGAGGAGCTGCGCGCTGGCAAGACCGCCGTCTCCGCGGTGCAAGCCGGGTTTAGCAAGGCGCTGGTAACGATCATCGACACCAACCTCACCACGGTTATCGCGGCCTTTTTTCTTTTCTTGTTTGGAACCGGCCCGGTGAAGGGATTTGCCGTGACTTTGAGCATCGGGCTGGCGGCAAACCTGTTCACGGCAGTCTTTGTTTCCCGCGTCATGTTCGACTACGTTCTGGCGCGCTCGCCGCGCCAAGCGCAGATCAGCATTTGAGGCGGCGGAGGGAATTGCCACGGGCGGGAACTTTTTGGGCTCGCTGGTGTCACTGTAAATAGGTAAGAGTAACGGGACGGGGCAGAAGCGGGTTACCGCCGCAGGATGTAACGCAATCATGGAATTATTTCGTAATCCGAATATCGACTGGATCGGCAGGAAGTGGCTCTTCATCGCCGTTTCTTTCTTGCTGAGCTTTGCCGGAATTGTCTCGCTGATTGCCAAGGGCGGGCCCCGGTATGGAATTGATTTCCGGGGCGGCACCTTGATCCGCGTAAAGTTTCGCGAGGCGCCCTCGCTCGACCAGTTGCGCGCTGCCCTGCAATCACAAGGCTTGCGAGAAAGCACGCTGCAACAGTTTGGGAATGAAGCGGACCACGAGATCCTGGTGGGCCTCGATATGGCGGTCGACCAGGACACCAATCTGGATGCCGGTCGCCAAGCCATTTTGAATGCCATGCGCCAGCAGTACGGAGGAGAAGACAAGCCCAATTGGAACGAGATGGGAGCGTCTTCCATTGCCGGCGAGCTGTCGCAGGACGCTTCCGTTACCGGGGCGGGGCTGACGCCCGAACAGGTGCAGGAGATTTCCGCCCGGATGATCAGTTTCCGGGATTCCCCGCCACACAATGGAATGCTTGCCAGCTTCGATGACTTGCGGCAGGTGGAGGGGGTTACGCCGCAGATCACCCAGGCGCTCGCGGCGCACTATGCCCTGCCGCCCTACGCGGTGCGAAACGTGGAAATCGTCGGACCAAAAGTCGGAGCGGCGCTCCGCCGGCAGGCGCTGAATGCCACGCTGCTCGGCCTGGCCAGCATGCTGCTTTACATCGCCTTTCGATTTGAATGGATCTACGGCGTGGCGGCGGTGCTGGCCACTTTCCATGACGTCATCATCGCGGTGGGCTTCCTGTCGATCGTCGATATGGAGATCACCCTGACGGTGATCGCGGCGCTGCTGACCCTGGTCGGCTACTCCGTGAATGACACCATCGTGGTATTTGACCGCATCAGGGAAAACGTCAAACTGATGCGGCGCGAGAGCATGACCGACATCGCCAACCGCAGCATCAACCAGACCCTGAGCCGCACGGTGCTCACCAGCGGCCTGACCTTTCTGACGGTGCTGGTGCTGTTCCTATTCGGCGGCGAGGTGCTGCGCGGCTTTGCCTTCACTCTGGTGGTAGGGATTATCGTGGGAACGTACTCCTCCATCAGCGTTGCCAGCACGGTGGTGGTGAGTTGGCAGGAATACATGGCGCGGCACCGCCGCGGCGGCGCCGAAAAAATCGCCGTGGAGCGGGGGAAATCGAAACGATCGAAAGTCGGGGCCGGGGCCAATGCCTAAACGCCTGTGCGGATGGCTCTCCAGCGAACGGAAAAAATGCCGTGCAATAACACTTGTCAAACCGGGGAAAGTGGAATAATCTATGGGCCGTCCTCCAAGACTTCGGAATGTAATGAGAGCGCGAGGGTGTAGCGTTCACATAAGCGGCAATTATTAAGTTTATAAGAATTATTTGTTTTGCAAATGAAAACTGATTAGCATTAAATGCTCCGGGAATGGAGGAGAAATTCCCGGAGCCAGGGGAGCACAGAGAGATGTTTGAAGATTCCCTTTTGGAAGCGGGCGGCAGGATGGCAACGAAGAAACCCCTCACGGTGTTTATTTCGTTCGTCGTGCAGATTATCATCACCGGGATCATGGTCCTGATCCCTTTGATTTACACCGAGGCGCTGCCCAGACGAGAACTGATGACCTTTCTGATGGCGCCGCCACCGCCACCACCGCCGCCACCACCACCGGCCCCGCCGGCGAAGGTGCGGATAATTCCCAGGGTGGTGCAGCAGCCGCAAGAGATGGTTCAGCCGAAGGCGATTCCTAAGCAAGTCGCGATCCTCAGAGAAGAGCCGCTGCCGCCTCCGGGTCCCGTCGGGGGCGTGGTGGGAGGAATGGACAGTGGTTTGATGGGAGGGGCTGCCGGAGGCATGCTGGGTGGAATTATCGCGGCGCCACCGCCGCCGCCACCGCCGCCACAGGAACGCATCCGGGTGGGCGGTCAGGTGCAGTCGGCCAAGCTGGTCAACCAGGCCAAGCCGCTCTATCCCCCGCTGGCGCGGCAGGCGCGCATCCAGGGAACGGTTCGCCTGGAGGCGGTCATCAATAAGGACGGCGTCATCGAGGAGTTGAAAGTCGTCAGCGGCCATCCGCTGCTGATCAAGGCGGCGCAGGATGCGGTGTTGCAGTGGCGCTACCAGCCGACCATGCTCAATGGGGTAGCCGTGGAAGTCATCACGACCATTGACGTCAACTTTACGCTGGGCGGATGAGCTGGCCCGGCGAAACGGATTTGTTCGAAACGTTCTGATAGGCAGAATAAAGTTTGCAGGACGCGCCGGCGGAAGCGGGTGCGGATCGAATTTATTAAGCAATCAGGATCTGGAGAGTTCCTGAGGAGGAGAAACGAACGATGTTGTACACGAAACTGTTGGGGTTGTGGCTGTTCCAGGAGGCCGCGGTAGGTTTTGACATGTTGAGCATGTGGCGGAGCATGGGAATCCCAGCCAAGCTGGTGGTAATCATCCTGTTTGTGATGTCGGCCTGGTCGATCGGGGTGATGATCGACCGCTGGCTGGCTTATTCCGCTGCCCGGAAACAGTCGCGCACCTTCGCCCCGCTGGTGGCGGGCGCCTTACGCGAAGGGAAGATTGATGAGGCCATCCGAATCGCGGAGCGCCACAAGAAGTCGCATCTGGCGAAGGTGATCACGGCGGGATTGCACGAATTCCAGGCCCATCCGGCCGGGAGCGCGGTTTCGGCGGAAGATATCGAAGCCTCGCAGCGCGCGCTCGACCGGGCTTCGGCCATCGTGCACGCGGAACTGAAGAGGGGACTGAGCGGCCTGGCGACGATCGGTGCAACCGCTCCATTCGTTGGTCTGTTCGGCACGGTGGTGGGAATCATCAACGCCTTCAAAGGAATTGCTTCGTCGCAGGCTACCGGATTGGCTGCGGTCGCGGGCGGCATTTCTGAAGCCTTGGTTGCGACGGCTATCGGTTTGTTTGTGGCCATCCCGGCGGTTTGGGTTTTCAACATCTTCACCTCCAAGGTGGAGGCCTTTGACGTCGAGATGGACAACTCCACTTCTGAGCTGATTGACTATTTCGTGAGACGCAGCGGAGTTGCGGGGAGAAAGTAAATGTCATTCAGGAAACCACTGGCGGAAGTCAACTCTGAGCCGAACGTGGTGCCGATGTGCGATATCATGCTCGTCCTGCTGATCATCTTCATGGTGATCACTCCCATGTTGCAGAAGGACGTCACTGTCGACCTGGTGAAGGCCGTCAATCCGCGCAACATGCAAGACGCGGACAAAGAAGATGCCGTGGTCGTGGCGATCACCCGGGACGGCAAGGTGTTCATGGGCAGCGATCAGACGCGGCCGGAAGACCTGGTCGAAAAGGTGCAAGAACGGATCGCGAATCGCGTGGATAAGACCGTCTATCTGAAGAGCGATGCTCGCGCCAAGTATGAAATCGTCGTGGACGTCGTGGATGAAATTCGCGCCGCGGGAGTAGACCAGCTCGGATTGATCACGGAAAAGGTGGAAGACCGGCGACAGGCTCAGGGCCGGTGACGTAAGAATCGTTTGCTGCATTTTGCCTTCCGCTTCCGAAGAGCGATTCGTCGCGATTTGATTGCGGCAAGCAAGAGCGACTCCGGTTTTGGCTGAGGGGTTGCTCCTGGGAAGACGAAGGAGAAAATACTATGGGAATGGCTGTCGGGGGAAAAAAGGGAGTCAATTCCACCCCCAATATTGTTCCACTGATCGATATTTTGCTGGTGCTGCTGATTATCTTCATGGTCATCCAGCCACGCATTCCAAAGGGATTGGATGCACTGGTTCCGCAGCCCAATCCCGATAAGCCGGACCAGCCGCAAGAAATAGATGTCCGTACCGTGGTGGTTTCCATTGACGCCAACGGCGCGTTGAAGATCAACCAGGACGATGTTCTGAAGGAGTACTTGGGAGTCCGCCTGGAGGAGATCTTCAAGACTCGTGCCGAACGAACCATGTTCGTGAGGGGCGATAAGGATATCACGTTCGGAGCGGTGGCTGAGGTCATTGACATCGCCAAAGGGGCGGGCATAGATAAGATCGGCCTCATTACCCAGGACGTCGAAGAGGGGCAGTGAGGATTGGCCGGATGCGGCTTGCAGGGGGAGGGGGTGCTGGTTCTACCCGGCACGCAGCGAGTCTCCGGTTGAGTACCCGTTTCGCCGCGTATAAACCGGAACAGGAATGAAGAATTTCAGTCTGTGGAGAATGGAAATGAATGCACGTAATTGGAGATACGGAGGAGCGGCGGCACTGGCGATTGGCCTGCTCCTGGTGTCGAGTGGCTGCCAGAAGTTGAAGGCCCGGGATGAGCTCAATAAAGGCGTTAACGCCTATAAAGGAGCAAAATATCCGCTGGCGGTGGAGCACTTTAAAGTTGCCGTCGAACTCGACCCCACACTGGTCAACGCGCGATTATATCTGGCGACGGCCTATGCCAATCAGGTTGTTCCCGGTTCACAATCCGAGGAGAATCTGCAGATCGCCGAGCAGGCCATTGCCGAGTTCCAGAAAGTTCTTGAAATGGATCAGAACAACCTGGGAAGCATCGCCGGCATTGCCAGCCTCTACTTCCAAATGAAACGGATGGACGAAGCCAAGGAATTTTACAAAAAGCAGATCGCCCTGGACCCAAGTAATCCGGAGCCTTACTATTCGGTCGGAGTGATTGACTGGACGCAAACCTATCAACCCCGCATGGTATTGAAAACGCGGCTGAAACTCAAGGCCGAAGATCCCATCAAAGATGCCAAGGAGCGTCAGGCCTTGTCCGAGAGGAACAGGCCGCTGGTCGACGAAGGCATGGAGATGCTGAACCGGGCGATGCAGCTTCGTGAAAACTACGATGACGCCATGGCCTACCTAAATCTGCTGTATCGCGAACAGGCGGATATTGAGGAAACCCCGGCGGCGCGGGAGGAAGCTCTGAAAACGGCTGATACGTGGATGGATAAGGCTTTGGAGCTCAAGAAAATGAAACAGGCTGAGGCAGCGAAGAATCCTCAAGGAAGCTAGAAGTCCGGATTTCCCAGCCAGCCACGAATTCGTCTTATAATGAAACCCTGGAGGAGTGAGAAGCTCTTCCAGGGTTTTTTCTTTGAACCCGGCGGGAGAGGGAACTGGCTTCGGCGACCGCGGCTATGACCTCCCGCTGGCAGGTATCGTCGTGGCTAATATCCCCAACGCGTTTCGACAGGCTATCTCCACCAATCTTCTGACGCTGACCAAGTTCCGCGAGTTGCTGCGGAAGATCAAGAAGAACCGGCCACAGGAAGACCTGGAGCTGCTGCGGAAGGCGTACCAGTTTTCCGCCCAGCACCACATACGTCAGGTCCGGCTATCGGGCGATCCCTATTTGGTCCATCCCCTGGAGGTGGCACACATCCTGGCGGACATGAAGATGGACCTGCCGACGGTGGCCACGGCTCTGCTTCACGACATTGTCGAAGACACCAGCGTCACGCTGGAGCAGGTGCGTGCGGAGTTCGGGAAGGAAGTGGCGCACCTGGTGGAGGGTGTGACCAAGATCTCGAAGCTCGAATTGGTCAGCCGCGAGGAGCGCCAAGCCACCAATGTCCGCAAGATGCTGCTGGCGATGGTGGACGACGTCAGAGTCATTTTCCTGAAGCTCGCCGACCGTCTGCACAACATGCGCACGTTGCAATACCTGCCCGCCGATAAACAAAGGCGCGTGGCACAGGAAACCCTGGATATCTACGCGCCTTTGGCCCACCGCATGGGCATGGGCAAGATCCGCGGCGAACTCGAGGATCTGGCCTTTGCCTATCTGGACCCACAGGCCTACCGCGATATTCAATCGGATCTGGAAAGCAAGCGGAAGGCGGGTGAAGAGTTCCTCAAAGAGGTCGCCTCGGAAGTGGAAGTAAAGCTGAAGGAGCACGAGATTTCGGCTCGTGTCGAGTGGCGGATTAAGCGCCCCTATAGCATCTACCAAAAGATGAAGCGGCACACTGAAGGACTCGCCCAGGTCTACGACCTGCTGGCCGTCCGCATCATTACGGAAAATGTGCAGGACTGCTACGCTGCGCTGGGGGTGATCCATGCGCTTTGGTCTCCGGTGCCCGGCCGGATCAAGGACTTCATCGCCATGCCCCGGCCCAATCTCTACCAGTCGCTGCACACCACGGTGATTGGCAAGAACGGGCAGCCGTTCGAGGTGCAAATCCGCACCAGCGAGATGCATCGCACCGCAGAAGAAGGTTTTGCTGCCCATTGGAAATACAAGGAGGGAGCGGCAGTCTCGGCCGCGGACGAGCAGAGCATGGCCTGG
>Ga0209002_10005101_pt1 | contig 10214 bp, 10 predicted proteins | sample Rifsed16ft2_FD_184010 | JGI IMG/M metagenome (GOLD analysis project Ga0209002, IMG submission 184010) | Soil microbial communities from Rifle, Colorado, USA - sediment 16ft 2 (version 2) | ecosystem: Environmental > Terrestrial > Deep subsurface > Rock core/Sediment | place: Rifle, Colorado...
CGCGAGCGCAAGCGCTGTGCGCCGCCCACTGCGGCAGTACACGACGACATCCCGCTCGTCCGGCGTCCCGAGCTCGCCGATCCGCTCGCCGATGGCATCGTGCGGAATATTGATCGCACCTGGCAGGTGCCCTTCGTCAAACTCCGCGGCGCTGCGCACGTCGAGCACGAGCAATTCCGCGTCACCCGCCTCCAGGCGTTGACCGAGTGCCAGCGGCGCGATTGTCGCGAATTCCTCGGCCCCTGCAGCACCCGCGAATGCCGATGCCAGGATCGCGATCAGGACCAGGAGGCGCATGAACTCAGCCTTCCAGGATGAAGGTGATCCGCATCCGGACTCGGTAACCGGTGATCTTGCCCTTGTCGAGCATCACTTCCTGGTCGGCGATCCAGGCACTGGTGACGTTCTTCAGTGTCTTGTTGGCCCGCTTGATGCCCTGGCGAATGGCATCACCGAAGCTCTTGTTCGAGATGGCGCTGATTTCACTGACTTTGGCAACGGTCATGGCGTGCTCCTTCCCGGCGATGGTTGATCGGGCGATGATACGCCCTCCCCTGGCGGTTCCGGATCGCGGTTCAGCAGCAGGCTTAAGCAAGCGGCCGAAGGCGCCGCGTCGCCGCGTTCCGGGAACCGGACGCGGATCGTCCGGTAGTGATAGGCGAAGCCGACACCGGCGAACAGGGACTCCAGCCGCGCGGCGGCTTCGGCGCCGTCCGCGGCCGCGATGACCTCCGGCGCGGGCAGGACGCGGCGCGAGGAGCGCACCAGCAGGTCCACCTCGAATGCGCCGCCGGGGCGCACAACATGAGGCCAAGCACGATGCCGAGCCGGGTCGCCTGCCGCATTCCGGAGCCTCTTCCATGCCACTCGCCGCTATGATGCACGCCCCGATGAACTGGCGCAGCCCGTTGCGCCCGGAGTATCCCGATGTTCCGCAAGCTTCGCAGCGCCCTCGTGAGTGGTCTCGTCGTCGTGATGCCGATCGGCCTGACCGTGTGGCTGTTGTGGTGGTTTGGAAGCAGCACCGAGTCGCTGCTGCGGCAGGTCATCACCCTGCTGATCCCGGACGAGTACTACCGCCCGGGCATGGGCATCGCCGCCGCCGTCCTGCTGCTGCTTGCAGCCGGCTTCCTGCTGAATGCCCTGTTGGTACGGAGGATGCTGGCCGCCTGGGAGGGGTTCCTTGAGCGCATCCCGGTGGTCAAGACCATCTATGGTGCAATCCGCGACTTTACGAAGCTCCTGCCGGCGGGTGACAAGCGGCGTGACCTGCACCGGGTCGTGCTCGCCCGCTTCGGGGAGGCGCGGATTGTCGGCTTTGTCACCCGCGACGACGCCTCGGAACTCGGCATCGTGGCACCGGCGGACGGGCTGGTCGCAGTGTACTTCCCGATGAGCTATCAGATCGGCGGCTATACGGCCCTGCTGCCGCGCTCGGCGCTCAAGACGCTCGACCTTCCGGTCGAGGCCGCGATGCGCCTGGTGCTAACCGGCGGCCTGTCCGGCGGCGCTAACTAGACGGTGCCGGTTATCAAAGGGGACGCAACCCTTTATCCGGATAAAGGGTTGCGTCCCCTTTTTAAGTCACTTATTGATCTCGGAGATCTTCGAGCCCTCGAAGGTCAGGTTGTACATCAAGCCCTTGTTTGAATAGATGAAACCGATGATCGGCTTCTTGGCCGTCTCGGTATCGACCTGGCCTCCGGCACCGAGTGTGGCGAGCGCGACGCTGCCGTCTGCGCCAGCCTTCCAGCCATCGCTCTTGCGAAACTTGTCGAGTTCACGCTCGCTCATGAACAGGATCACCTGACTCCTGCGCTGCCAACCGAGCTGGAAGCCGATGGAACCCGAGACGATGTTGTAGTACCCGACGGTCTTGCCGCCGATGAGCAACGCGCCCTCACCGTATTCGCCGCCGATGCCGATCCCGCCCTTGATGACCTTCGGGAACACGAGCATCCCGGCAGCCTTGGCGGCGAGTTCTTTTGCGGAGCTCGAATACTCGTAGAGCTCGTCAATGGCCTCGCGGACGTCCGCGTCGAGTTGCTCGCGCGAAGTCGCTCCCGCCGGCAGGGTGGCGAGCACGAGCAGCGTGGCTGCCAGCAGCGAACGGACGATACCGATCATGAGATTCTCCTGCGGCGGGGGGCGGACACATTCTAGCGTCCGCAGGCCCGGAAGGAACCTCAGGCGTAAGCGGCGCGAGGCCTGTTCTGGGAGTACAGCAACTCGACGTGGCGGATGCCGGAAGTGCAGCGCGCCACCCGTTTCACCGCCTGGACCAGACGCAGGAGCAGGTTGTACTTGGCGCGTGGCCCGCCTGCGGCATAAGCCTCGGCGACCACCAGGTGCAGCACCGTGATGCGTTCGAAGCTGTCACGCACGTAGAGGATCACGCCGACCGGCCGCGCGGCCTTGCCCTCGCGTTCGACCGCGAACAGACACTGCGTCTCGGACGGCCCTGCAACGCACACGCGTAATGAATTGCCGTCCTTGATGATTTCCGGCGGGCCATAGCGGGCGATGGCGGTGACGATGCCATGCCGGACACGATCCTGGCGCCCGTTGAAAAACAGGAGCGCCTCAAGCTGATGGTAGTGCTCAGCAGGCAAGCTCGACACGAATGCAATCTGGCGCTTGATGCTCGGTACTCCCGGCATGCATCCCCCCCATCACCTTGCGACCGAGCCACCTTACGCGGGCACTCGGCCCGCTGTCGAGATTCACATAATCCGGTGCAAACTGCCGGCTGCGATTCGGTTGTGGCGTGCATGCAACGCCGGTAATCGTCCGCGACAGGTCTCGCCGGGCATCCAATGCAAGTCCCGGAAATGACGGGGTTTTTCGAAGTCGGTCACGCCGCCTGCGCCGGAAATGCGAACTGTATCTCGTTCGCCACGGTGGATTTTGTCAAAGATGGCCAGCATTCGAGCGCCTCGGCCCCGGCGGTGCGCGTCGAGGCATTTTTGCGCGAGTTGTCGAATTCCCGGGGTGCCATCCAGGCGATACGTGAATGCCGTGATCATCGATTACACCGCCGCCGAGGAACCGACCATCCCGGGTGCGACCGCACCGTCGCACTCCAGTGGCGCCAATATCATCGTTCTCTCCGCGGATCCCGCGCTGATCGAATTGCTGCGCGATTCGCTCGCCGGCAGTCACCGCGTGTGGCGAGCCGACGACTGGACTCATGCCGCCGACCTGATGGTCGCGGCCGGCAATGCCGTGCTGCTCGTCGACAGTTCCCTTGCCGACCAGGACACGCGCGAGCTGGTCAGCCGGATCCATCAGCAGTTTCCGGATCTGCCCGTCATCGTCGCGGGTCGGCGCGAAGACGAGGCCGGACTCACGGAGCTGATTTCGCAGGGCGCCATCTTCCGCTTCCTGCACAAACCAGCCTCCGCGGAACGGATCCGCAATTTCGTGGACGCGACGCAGCGCCACAAGTGTTCAAGCACCGACCTGCCGGCCGCTGCGCGACACCCGGCCCTGGCGCCCGTCGTCAGGCTTTCGACGATCGCGCTGCCCTGGACCAGGCTGGACCGCGCAAAGCTGCGGCGCTGGGCCCGGCGCAGCCTGCTCCTCATTCCGGTGGCTGCAATTGTCTACCTGATCGCGGCCTGGAAACCTTGGGACTACGTCATCGACCTGTTGCCGCACCCCGACGCCGCACCGATCGCTCCGGTCGATGCCGGTCAGGATCCAAGGGTGTTAAAGCTCCTGGATGCGGCGGGACTGGCGCTGACACAGGGCCGTCTGATCGACCCACCGGAGCGCAATGCGCTCGAACTCTACCGCGCGGCGCTCGCACGCGATCCGGATAACCGGATGGCGCATCGCGGCGTTGACCGCATCGCGGACGAGCTGCTGGCCGAGGCCGAGCAGGCGTTGACCGACCAGGATCTCCCGCGCTTCGCGAGCGCCGTGGATGCCGCCCGCTCCGCGCGTCCCGATCATCCGCGCCTCCAATTTTTCGCGACCCAGTTCGCGCGGGAGCGCGAACGACAGGCGAAAGCCACGCAGTCGTTGCGCGCGGCGAGCATGGCCGTCGGACAGGCCCTCGATTCCAGCGCCATGCGGACCACGGCCGGTCGCGTGCAGGGCCTCGTCCTGCTTGCCAACGAGCGCATGCGCAGCAATCAGCTGGTCGGCGGCAATGACAGCGCCCATGCCTACCTGCTGGCGGCGCGCCGCCTCGATCCGGCCGACCCTGGCGTGCAACAGGGCGTCACCGCGCTGGTCACGTTGTTGCAACGCAACGCCCGGGAAGCGATTCGCGAGGGCCGGCTCGACGAGGCCGGCGGCTGGGTTCACAACGCCATTGCGCTCGACGTCAATCGGACGGAAGTGGCACAACTGCGCTCCGAACTCGAGGTCGCGCGACTCGGCAACCTGCGCGAGGATCGCGCGCGGCTCCTGATGCTTGCAAACCAGCGTATCGCCCAGGACCGGTTGATCGAGCCCGTCGCCGATTCTGCGCGGCATTATCTCGACCTGCTGCGGGCTTCGGACCCCACCTACGAAGGACTGCCGGACACAAGCGCCCTGCTCGCGACCCGGGCACTGGCACAAGCGCGTCGCCTGGCCGCCGCCGGCGATGCCGACGGCGCGGAGGCCATGCTGAAGGCAGCAGCCGGCGCCGGCGCGAAGCGCGCGGACGTTACGGCGCTTGGCGCCGAAATCGCGGTCGCGCGCGCTGCGACGCCAAAGGCCAGGCCGGCGCCCAGCTTGTTGCCGGAGAATGCGTTGCGCCGCATCCGGTTCGTGCCGCCACAGTATCCGACCCGCGCCCTCGAGCGCGGCGTCAAAGGCTGGGTGGATCTCGAGTTCACCGTCGCCGCCGACGGCACCACGCGAGATGCCAGGATCCGCGCGGCCGAGCCCGCGCAGGTCTTCGATCGCGCGGCGCTCAACGCGGTCCTGCGCTGGCGCTATGAACCTTACAAGGTCGACGGCCTGGCCGTGGATCAGCGCGTGGCGGCGCGCCTGCGCTTCGAACTCGCCGACTGATCAGCCGGGCGGCCGGGCCGGGGCCATCCGCTCGTGGGCACGACCGAGCAGGAAGGCGACCACCGCCCACACCGCCGCGACACCCGCGCCCAGCAGCGCAATGCCCGACAGGCTGGCGGAGTACGCCGCGACGATCGCGTCGTGGCCCTTCGCGACGACGAAGTCGCTGGTGCGGTAGACCAGCGTGTCGTTGACGTTCTTCGCCTTGTACTTCGACTCGCGGTCAACCGTCGTATAGAGCATTTCCCGGCAGGGGCGTACCACGGCGTACTGGCCGACGCGGCGCGCGATGAAGACGCCGACGAGCGTCGCGAGCGTCGGCGAGGCCGCGATCAGCAGGAATCCGGCAACGACGAAGACCGGCACCGATACCAGCATCGGCGTGACGCCCAGGCGGGTGGTCAGCCGGCCGATCGCAAAGACCTGCAGCACGACCGTGATCATGCTGAGGATCAGTTCGATGCGGCTCAGGAACGCCGTGCGTTCGGAGCCATCCGGAAAATGGACCCGCAGCAGTTCCGCCTGTTGCAGGTACAGGAAGGTCGAGACCGCCGCCATCAGGAACACGAACGCCGCAATGCCGGACAGGTAGCCGGATGTGAATACGCGCCCGATGCCGGCGAAGGGGTTGCCGCCGATCGGGCGCTCGGGCAGGCGCCCGCCATGCTGCTCCTGCCCCGCGCTCCAGCGCAGCAGATAGCGCATCAGCCCGATCGTGGAGGCCAGCAACGCGGCCGAAATCAACAGCAGATTGACGTCCCCGAGGGTCTCCGCAAAGAAGGCCGGGATGCTCGAGCCCGCAATTGCGCCCAAACTCGCCCCTGCGCCGATGAATGCGAACACGCGCTTGCCCTGTTCCTTGTCGAACAGGTCCGCCATCAGGCTCCAGAAGACGGAGACCACGAACAGGTTGAAGACGCTGACCCAAACGAAGAAGGCGCGCGCCGTGGGCGCGTCGTCGGACGCGAGCCGGAAGACCGCCCAGAAAGCCACAAGCTTGATCACGAAGAATGCATAGGTCCACGGCAGGAACACCGCGCGGCGGAAACGGCCGCTGACCCAGCCGAACAGCGGCACTGCAAGCAGCATGCCGAGCAGCGTGAACCCGAACAGGTCGTCGAGGTTCTCGACGCCGCCGGTAACACCCATGCTGTCGCGCAGCGGCCGCAGGATGTAGTACGCGGCGAACAGCAGGAAGTTATAGGCAAATGCCGCGAGCAGCGCCGGCGTCTCCGCGGGCCGGGCGTCGACGAACCGGCTGAACAAAGCGGCGGCCCGTGGCGCCCAGTTCATACGCCCGCAACCGGCTTTTCACTCGTGATCGCGAGCGTATTGCCCTCGGTGTCCTCGAAAAAGGCCATCCAGACCTCGACGCTATCGAGTCGCGCGACCAGGTGCGGTCCGCGCAGGAACTCCACGCCGCGACGCTCGAGTTCCGCGTGCGCCGCATCGATGTCCGTGACGCGGTAATAGACGATCGAACCGGGCGGTTCGTACATCGGATCCGAGGCGATCGACAGCGCGAGCCGGATGCCATCGCAATCGAAGAAGGCGAGTTGCGGCGGCACCTCGAACAACAACTTCATCCCGAGCATGTCGCGGTAGAAAGCGGTGGCGCGCGCCAGGTCCCGCACCGGGATCGCGACTTGTTCGATGTGAGACAGGTTCATCGCCTATTCCCTGATGCCGGACTGGTCGAGGATGAATGTGTATTCCTCGGCGATCTCCCGGTAACGCTGGAAGCGGCCGGACTTGCCGCCGTGGCCCGCCTCCATCGTGGTACGGAACAGCAGCACATTGGTGCCGGTCCTGCGCGCCCGCAGGCGCGCGACCCACTTGGCCGGTTCGAAGTACTGCACCTGGCTGTCCCAAAGTCCGGTCGTCACAAACATCGCCGGGTACTCGAGCCCCGCGACATTGTCATAAGGCGAATAGGACAGCATGTAGTCGTAATAGGGCTTCAGCTTGGGGTTTCCCCACTCGTCGAACTCGTTGGTCGTCAGCGGAATGTCTTCATCCAGCATCGTCGTTACGACATCGACGAAGGGTACCTGCGTGACGATGGCGCGGTAATCGCCCGGCGCCATATTGGCGATTGCGCCCATCAGGAGCCCGCCGGCGCTGCCGCCCATCGCGGACACCCGCTTCGGGTCGGCATAACCCTCGCGTACCAGGAAATGCGTCACGTCGATGAAGTCCGTGAAGGTATTGATCTTGTTCAGCAGCCTGCCCTGGTCGTACCAGCGCCGGCCCATCTCCTGGCCGCCGCGGACATGCGCGATTGCGTACACGAAGCCGCGATCGAGCAATGACAGCCGCGGGATCGAAAACACCGGGTCCATCGAGTAGCCGTAGGAGCCATAGCCGTACTGCAGGAGCGGTGCGCGGCCATCCCGGCTGAAGCCCTTCCGGTAGACCAGCGACACCGGCACTTTGGCGCCATCGCGCGCGGTCGCCCACAGGAGTTCGGTCTGGTACCTGACCGGGTCGAAATCACCCAACACCGGGTCGCGCTTCAGCAGCTGCCTCTCGCCAGTCTGGATGTCGTAGTCATAGACGCTCTTCGGTGTCGTCAGCGAACTGTATTCATAACGCACGATGTGCGTGTCGATCTCGGCGTTCTGGCCAAGCGCCGTCGTGTAGGCCGCCTCGTCCGCCGCGATGAAGAAGTCTGCGCCGCCGGCCCAGGGCCGGATCCGGATCTTGCGCAGCGCGCCGGAGCGCTCCTCGATCGCGAGAAAATCCTTGAAGACATCGAAGCCGTGGATGAACGCGTCCTCACGATTCGCGACCAGTTCATGCCAGTTCGCGCGATCACCCTCCTCGCCGACCGCCGCCGCCAGCAGCCGGTAATTCGGTGCCTGCCAGTTGCTGCGGATGATCCAGCGGCCATCGAGATGCTCGACGAAGTATTCGTGATCGTGTTCGCGCGGCAGAAAGACCCGGAAACCCAGCGCTGGGTCCGTGGCATCCGCATAGCGCACCTCGGTCGTCAGGGTGCTGTCGGCAATGATCAGCAGATAACGATCGTCCTTGGTTGGGCGGACGCTGGTGTAGAAACTGGTGTCATCCTGCTCATAGACGAGCGGATCCTCGGCTGGGTTGCGGCCGAGCACATGGCGGCGGACGCGGTAGCCCAGGAGCGTCTCAGGGTCCTTTTCCACGTACAGCAGGCTCGCGCTGTCCGCTGTCCAGGCGATATACGGGTCGACATTCTCGATCGTGTCCGGAAGCGTTACGCCGGTCTCAAGGTCCTTGATCCGCAGCCGGAACTGGCGCCGCCCGATCGTGTCCTCGACGTAGGCGAGCAGCCGGTCATTCGGTGCGATCGCGAGCGCGCCGATCTGGTAGAAGTCGTGGCCCGCGGCCAGTTCGTTGGCATTCAGCATCTGTTGCTCGGCGGCGTCCGGGCCGCCTGCCTTGCGCGCGTAAACCGGATATTCCTTTCCGGTCTCGTAGCGGCTGTAGTACCAGTAGCCGCGCTTGCGGTACGGGACAGTGGAGTCATCCTGCTTGACGCGCGCGACGATTTCCCCGTAAACGCGGTCCTCGAGCGCCTTCGTGTGCGCGGTCATCGCCGCCTTGTAGGCATTCTCCGCCTCGAGGTAGGCGAGCACCCCGGGAATCGAGCGCGTGTCGTCGCGCAGCCAGTAGTACTCGTCCTGCCGTGTACCGTGCTCGGATATGATCTCGTGCGGACGAACTGCGGCGATCGGCGGCACCGGCGCGGTCTTCGGCATGCTTGCGGGCTCCGATTTTCGCGATGTGCCGCCGGCACACGCCCCCTGCATCAAGGCGAGGGCGGCGACCAGGATCCATGAAACTTGCCGGCGATTCATCGAACGTCGTGCATCTTACCGGAGGCGCCGGAATGCCGTGTTTACGCCAGCGCCGCACCAAGCGCGGCGCCGAGGGCGTCTCCCGACATGAAAGCCGCTTCACCGCGGGCGTCCAGGCACCAGTCGCCACAGAAGCCGATGCCGGCTGCCTGATCGAGCAGGAATAGCTCACCGAGCGGTGCCACAACACGTGCATGGCGCCAGCGGTAACAATCCGACAACCGGATTCCTGGCAATGGTTTCCCCAGCCGCACGGCGAACCGGTCAATCAGCGCCTTCTGCACGCGTGGAGGCGGCGCATCGAACTCCCGGCGCGAAAAATCTGCGGAAGCATGCAATACCCAGGTGTCGGGCGCATTGCGGCCGGGTTTCGAGCCATTGCGCGCAAACCATGGCAGCACCGTATCGTCGGTGAACCCGGCATCCGCAACCTGTTCCAGCGGACCATCGAACCCCAGCATGACAGCCCAGCAAGGTGCCATCGGGACGGCGCCGACGCGTTCTGCGAGCGGTGTGTGCATCGCCGCCAGCGCCGCAGCCTCGGGCGCCGGCATCGCGAGCACCACGCAGGCGAAATCCGGATGCCAGGAACCGCGATCGTCGATGACTGCCCAGCCGCTGCGCGCGCGCGCCAGGCGAGTGACGCGCGCCCCGTACTCGATGTCCAGTCCCTCGGCCAGGTAGCGCGGCAGCGCACTCATGGCGGGAGTGCCGACCCACAAATCTGTTTTCTCCTGTTCGCCACCAGGCCAGTCAGGCTGCCAGCGCCCGGCAGCGCCGGTTGCGAGCGCGGCGTCGATCGCTGCGCGAAATACCGGATCGCGCGCGGTCAGGTACTGGGCGCCATGATCGAAGGTGGCGGCCTCGAAGCGACGCGTACCAAGGCGCCCACCTGGCGCCCGCTGACGTTCGAAGACGACCACATGGCGGCCGGAAACCGACAGGCGCCGCGCGCAGGCGAGACCTGCGAGGCCTGCTCCGATCACGGCGACGGAGACGGATTTCATGCTAGCCTCGACTGCGATGCGGATATCAACGACGTTCCTGTTTTGCGTAATGGCCGCGGGATTCGCGGGCTGTGCGACCCTGCCCTCGCAATCTTACCCGGCGGCGACCGAGGCGCGCCTCGCGCTCTACGCCAGGACGAAGCCCTGCTGCGACGATCCGTCAACCCTGGCGTTTCGGCCCCTGCCGGAGCGCGGCTTCACGGAAGCGACGATCGACCGCGCCAGTCAGGCATTCGAGTTCCACAGCGGCCTGAGCTTGCTAGCCGCATTCGAACTGCCAAAGGTCACGACGCCGTATCGGCTGCGCGTCAAGAGCCTGTTCGACGACGGTCATGAGGACGAGATCAGCGTCTTCTAC
>Ga0209002_10005103_pt1 | contig 10212 bp, 8 predicted proteins | sample Rifsed16ft2_FD_184010 | JGI IMG/M metagenome (GOLD analysis project Ga0209002, IMG submission 184010) | Soil microbial communities from Rifle, Colorado, USA - sediment 16ft 2 (version 2) | ecosystem: Environmental > Terrestrial > Deep subsurface > Rock core/Sediment | place: Rifle, Colorado...
CACATGAGATCCACGTACTCCGCCGCGTAGCCCCAGTCCCGCTTCGCGTCGAGGTTGCCGAGGGAAATCGTTTCCTGAAGGCCGAGGCTGATCCGCGCGACGCCATGACTGATCTTACGTGTCACGAATTCCACGCCGCGCCGCGGCGACTCGTGGTTGAACAGGATTCCGTTCGACACGAACATCCCGTAGGCTTCCCGGTAGTTGATGGAAGCCCAGTATGCGTACACCTTCGCGACGCCGTACGGGCTCCGCGGGTGGAACGGCGTCGACTCGTCCTGCGGCTCCACCGTCACCTTGCCGAACATCTCGCTCGAGGCGGCCTGGTACACGCGCGCGTCGGGAGCTTCGGACCGCACGGCCTCGAGGAGGCGGACCGCGCCGAGCCCCGTGATCTCCCCCGTTAGCACGGGCTGCACGAACGAAGTCGCGACGAACGATTGCGCGGCCAGGTTGTACACCTCGTCCGGACTGGCCTCCTTGACCGCCGAGTTGAGGGACGTTTGGTCGATGAGATCGCCGTCGGCGAGGACCAGATCGTCCGCGATGTGGCGGATGTTCCCGACGTTCGGGACGCTCAGGCGGCGGACGAGGCCGTGGACCTTGTAGCCCTTCTTGAGGAGCAGCTCGGCGAGGTAGGACCCGTCCTGCCCCGTGATGCCGGTGATCAGGGCGGTCCTCGCCATTCCCGTGGTTCATCCCAAGGCGGGTCTTAATCCTATTCGTCCCACGAGCAAGACTTCATCGGGACGCCTGGGGGCGAGTCCTGGTCGCAACTCCTTAAGCGGCGACCCGGATTGCGGGCGCATGAACCTTCCCCTCGACGGCGTCGTAATCCTCGACTGCAGCCGCCTTCTGCCGGGCCCCTTCGCAACGCAACTGCTCGCTAACCTTGGCGCCGACGTCATCAAGGTTGAGGACCCTGCCCTCGGGGACTACATGCGTGTGCTCCCGCCGCTCGTGGACGGGACTTCCTATCCGTTCTTGATGGTGAACCGCGGGAAACGGAGCGTCGTCGTCGACCTCCGGAAGGAAGAGGGCCGAGAGGTGCTGTACCGGCTCGCGAAGAAGGCGGACGTGTTCGTCGAGCAGTTCCGCCCGGATACGACCAAGAAGCTCGGGATCGACTACCCGCGAATTCGGCGCGCAAACCCGAACATCGTGTACTGTTCGTTCGGCGGCTTCGGACGCACCGGGCCCCATGCGAACAAGCCGGCGCACGATCTGAACTTCGAGGCGCTGGCGGGAATCCTGAGCGTGACGTCCGCGCAGGGAGGCAGGCCCGTCATCCCCGGCGTCCCCGTCAGCGACCTCGCGAGCGCATTCCTGGCGGCGATGTCGATCGTGGCGTCCCTCCACCGCCGCAAGCGATTTGGAGGCGGAGAATTCCTGGAAGTGTCGATCTTTGACGCGAGCCTCAGCCTCATGGTGCTGAACCTCGCGCACTATCTCGGGACGCGCACGCTCCCGAGCGCCGGCGAGACGATCGTCACCGGCATCTTTCCCTTCTATAACCTCTACGAGACACGGGACGCCCGTTGGCTCTCCGTCGCGTGTGTCGAGACGAAGTTCTGGCGGCGCCTCTGCGAACTCCTCGGGCTCGACGAGCACGTCGAGGACCAGTTCGCGGGCGGCGAGGTCGGGCAGCAGGTGTTGGAGAAGCTCCAATCTGCTTTCCGACAGCGTACGCTTGCGACGTGGACGAAGCTCTTCGAGGCGGAGGATCTGCCGGTATCGCCCGTCCGGACCATGGACGAAGTCGTTGGAGATCCCCACGTCAAGGCCCGCGGGCTTCTTCCTGAGGTCCCGGTCGGCGGCGGGCGCTACCCGGTGCTGGCCCATCCGGCGAAGCCACATGGCTCGCGGGTTCGGACCCCTGCGCACGCGCCCGCTCAGGGCGAGGACACGGACGAGGTGCTGCGGTGGGCAGGGTTCTCAAAGGCCCGGATCGCCGCCCTTCGAAGGGGACGCGCGGTCGGCGTCACTGGCCCTTGAACTTCGGCTCTCGCTTCTCCATCATGGCCTGGATGCCCTCGTACGCGTCGTCCGTCGACGTGATGTGGCCGAACGCCAAGGACTCGTCCTCAAGGGCTGCCTGCAGGGGCATGTCCGATGCCCGGTTCAGCACGCCCTTCGCGAGACGATATGCGATCGGCGCAGACTTCGCGAGTCGCCCGGCGAACTCCTGGACCTTGGCGGCGAAGTCCTCGTTGTCCAACGCCTGCGTGATCAGGCCGATGTTGTCCGCCTCGTCCGCGGTCAAGCGGGGGGCGAGCAACACGAGTTCCTTCGCCTTCGCGAGGCCGAGGAGACGCACGAGCCTCGGGATGCCGCCCGCCCCGGTCAGGAGGCCGAGGCTGAGCTCCGTCTGCCCGATCTTCGCGCGCCGCGCGGCGACCCGGAAGTCGCAGGCGAGGGCGACCTCGAGACCCCCGCCAAAACAGTGACCGTTGATCGCTGCCAACGTCGGCTTCGGGAAGTCCGCCAGACGCTGGAGGACCTGCTGCACGCGCCGCGAGTAGCTCCAGGTCTTGTGGGACTTGTCCACGCTGCCGAACGCGGTCACGTCCGCCCCCGCGGAGAACGCCTTCTCGCCCGCGCCCGCGACCACGAGACACCGGACGTCCTCGTCCTTCTCCAGCGCGACGAACGCACGCTCCAGCTCGTCCACCATCTCAGACGTGATCGTGTTCAGCCGGTCCGGACGGTTCAGCGTGACCGTCGCCACGCCGATCTCCACGTCCTTCGTCACGAGAATCGTCTGGTATTCCATCCTCGACTCCTCCTTGCCGTACTCATAGAATCCCTTCCCGCTCTTCGCGCCTAATTCGCCTCGTGCAACCATCTCGCGGAGCAGCTGTACGGCCTCGTGTCGTTTCGATCCCGCCAGCGCCGCCAGCACCGCATCCAGCCCGTACTCGTCCGCGAGGCGCAGGGGTCCTTTGGGAAACGCGGTCCCGAGTCGCATCGCAAGGTCGATCTCCTCGGGCGACGCGACGTGCCATTCGACGAGCCTCGCGGCCTCGTTGGCGATCGGCGCCAGAATGCGCAGGGGGTCGAAGTCCTTCCCCTGATCCGGTGCAATGGGAGGCTTCCCCTGCTCGCGGTAATCGTAAAACCCGACGCCGGACTTCCGCCCGAACCGCCCTGCCTCGTACAGCGCGACGATTGGCGGCGGGACGGGCAGTCCCTGTTTCGTGGGCGCTGTGTACAAGAGGTCGATGCCGACCTGGTCCGCGAGCTCGAAGGGGCCCATCGGGAAGCCGACGCGGAACTTCATCGCGCTGTCGATGGCCTCCTTCGGCACGCCCTCCTCGTGGTGGATCCACGCGGCTTCATACATGTACGGAAAGATCGTGCGGCTCGTGATGAACCCGGGAACGTCCTTGCGGCAGACAATCGGGGTCTTGCCGAGCATGCGGGTGAACTCCTCCGCGCGTCGCAGCGTGTCGTCGCTCGTGTCGTCCCCCCGGACGATTTCGACCAAGGGCATCCGCACGACCGGGTTGAAGAAGTGAAGGCCTACGACCTTGTCGGGCCTCCTCGTCGCGCGACCCATGGCGGTGATGCTCAACCCGCTCGTGTTTGACGCGAGGACGGCGTTCGTGGGCGCGTGGGCGTCGAGCTCCGAGAACACACTCTTCTTCAGATCGAGGTCCTCGAACACGGCCTCGACCACGAGGTCCGCGTCTTCAACCGCCTCCGCCAGGTCGACGGTCGGTCGGATACGGGCAAGGGCTTGATCCGCCAGCTCCTTCGTGACCTCGTTGCGCTCGATGAGCTTCCCGAGCGACCAGCGGATCCGCTCCATGCCGCGCTCCACGAACTCGGGCTTCATGTCCCGCATACTGACCCGGAGGCCCCGCAGGGCGCACAGCTCCGCGATTCCGTGACCCATCTCCCCCGCGCCGATGACCGCGACCTTGAGAACCATCGCCGTCTCCTGCGGATGAGCGCTTGGAATAAGGAGCTTTGTGCGGACCTATTTCGTCCGAATCCGGCCGGTCTTCACCCAGTCCTCCGCTGAAGCGATGGCCTCCTTGAGCTCGGGATCAGGGGAAACCCGATACACTCCGCGCGCGAGCGGCAGGTAGAACTTCTCATACATGAGTTGCTCCTTACGAATCAACCGGTCGTCCGCGTACGGGTTCCGATCGACCGCAATTTCCATCTGTTCCCGCCAGAGCTTGAATCTCCGGTCGTAGAGGAAGCCTACGACAAGGATGAACGCCGCGAAGAGGAGGAAGAGGACTAGGAGGCCGACGATTGTGATGCGCTCCGCCGGGATTCCGAGCCAAATTAGCAGAGAGTAGAGCGGGCCGGGTGGGTTGCCGCTGCCGACAATCGGCCAGAAGATACCGGCGAGCGCGGTGCTCCAGAAGAATAGGCTGAGGAGAGGGCCGGTCTGTGTGATCCGCCATACGAGGGTCATCAGGAACTTCTTTGCCATGGCTTTGCCGAGAGCGCGAAGTCCCCGGCCATATTTGTCGGTTCGCACGGCGGTTGGAGGCCGGGATGGCAATCCAGACGACCCACCCCCCTTTTCCCCAGCGGTCGGGCCGATTGGGAGGACGGTGCGAGTCAGGACCTTGGAAGCACCTTGCTCAAGTCGAAGGCGCCTTTGATTGGAGGCCAACGTGGATTGTGAAAGGGGCGGGGAGCTACGGAACCATTAATTCCCCGGTACCCATGAGCGTCTGATGATTCGCGGGGAAAAGGTCATCTTCCGGGCGATCGAGCAGGAGGACCTACCGCAGCTCCGCGACTGGCGGAACGACCCGGAAGTCCGGACACGGACGCGGGAATTCCGGCTGCTCAGCATGGAGAACCAGGAGCGGTGGTACAAGGCCCTTCATGATGATCGAAACACCATCATGTTTGCGGTTCTGGATGAGAGCAAGAAGCTCATCGGCGTTGTCGGGCTAACGTATATCGATTGGAAGAACCGCCGGGCCGAGGTCTCAATCTACATCGGGGACAAGGGGGCGCAGGGAAAGGGGCATGGCCTCGACGCGCTAAAGACAATCATACGTTATGGGTTTCACGACACGAACCTGCACAAGCTCTACGCTGAGATTTTCGCGTTCAACGAGCCGAGTGTTCGCCTGTTTGAGAAAGCGGGGTTCGGGCGGGACGGCGTAAAACGGGAGGACCAATTCGTCGACGGAAAGTACTGGGACACCTACGTTTACTCGATCTTGGATGGCGAGTTCAAGGGCTGACGATCACACGTCGTCCCATGTGAGCGCCGTGTGGGCGCGGATGTCACGACGGGCTTGGCGGCCCTCGACTTGACGGAAGAACTTCGGCTCGATGCCGTCCGTGCCCCGAAGGATGGCGAGCATCTCCGGTCGGACGGCTGTCCCTCGAGGAATGTCCATGATGGCGAAAATCCGTCGGCGAGCGAGGCGGTGGAGTTCCTCCTCCTCGGGCATCCGGTGTTTGCGGCCGGTGCCTAGGGCGGCCTCCGTGTCGCGAATCCCCAGGACCATTTGTTTGAGCTCGGCCGGATCGAGCGCAAACAGGTGATCGGGGCCGGGGAGCTTCTTGTCGATTGTGAAGTGCTTTTCGACTACGCATGCCCCCAGCGCGACCGCGGCGACGGCCGCGGTCCATCCGGGCGTATGGTCCGAGTAGCCCACGGGGACGTCGAACGCCTCGCGCATGGTCTGAATCGCCCGAAGGTTCGCGTGCTCGATTGGGGCAGGGTATGAGGAAGTGCAGTGAAGCAGGACGACTTGGCGGTGGTGGGGATGAATGACTGCGAGCGCGTCCTCGATGTCCGACAAGTCAGCCATTCCAGTAGATATGATCATTGGTTTCATCTTTCTCGCCACATGTTCCACGAGGGGCAAGTGGTTCAGCTCGAAGCTCGCGATCTTGAAGCACGGAACGCCGATGGAATCCAGAAGGTCCGCGCTCGTCTCGTCGAACGGTGTGCTGAAGAACAGAATGCCATGGGCTCTGGCGTGGTCCCGGAGGTCCTCGTGCCATTCGTATGGTAGCTCGAGCTTGGAGAAAATGTCGTGCATACTCTCGTCGGGGGACGTGATCGCGTCGAGGTACTTCGGGCGGTCGCCCACCTTGGCCACTATTCGGTCCGCCTTGAAGGTCTGAAACTTGACCGCATCACAACCCGCAGCAGCTGCCACCTCGACAAGGTTTTTCGCTTGCGCGAGCTTCCCGTCGTGATTTGAGCCGGCCTCCGCGACGACGAAACAAGGTTCACCCATGCCAACGGCTCGGTCTCCGATCTTCACGCGGTCCATTCCTGGCTCCATCGCACCTCGCGTATAAGCCAATCCCCCGGTGCATCGAGAACCGCCCTAAGCGGGTCCGACAATTGTGAGGTCCTTTCGGAGGAGCGTGTCATGTCGACCTAGCCGCGCGACGTCCTCGCCCGGCGGGCCGTTTCGCATCGAGCACTTTTCGCAGGGCACGCACGACATCCGTCGCATCTCCGTCGGTCATCTTGGGGAAGAGCGGCAGTGTGAGCACGCGCTCGTAGGCGCGCTCGGCCCGGGGGAATAGTCCGCGCTTGAATCCGAAATGGTCTCTGTAGTACGGATGGTAGTAAACCGGAATGTAGTGTACGTTCACGCCCACGTTCTCCGCGCGGACGGCGGCGAATACATCGTCTCGCCGATGCTCGAGCCACTTGGCGGTGAGCTCAATCACGTAGAGGTGCCATGCGTGCCGCACGTATGGCCGCACGATGGGGATCGCAATCGCATCGAGGGAGGCAAGTTCCTCGTTGTAGAAGTCCACGATCTCTCGCCGTCTCTTCTGGAAGCTTTGAAGCTTATTCAATTGCACGAGGCCAAGGGCGGCCTGCATCTCCGTCATGTAGAAACGGTGGCCCAAGTAGTGCATTTCGTAGTAATGGGAGCCCTCCTTGGCCCACCGCTTCTCAGGATCCTCAACGATACCGTGCGCTCGGTACGCCCGTACCTTCTCCGCAAGCTCGTCCGAGTCGGTCGTCACCATGCCCCCCTCCCCCGTCGTCATGTTCTTCACTGGGTGGAAGGAGAAGATGGTTAGGTCGCTCAGGCCGCCAATCCGCTTGCCTCGGTACTCAGCGCTGACGGCGTGGGCCGCGTCCTCGATGACCGTCAAATCGTGGTCGAGCGCGGTTTCGTGGAGCGGGTCTAGGTCACACGGGTGGCCGGCGTAGTGTACGGGGATCATGGCTTTCGTCTTCTTCGTGACCGCCTTCTCCGCCGCAACCGGGTCAATATTCTTCGTGTCGGACTGAATGTCCGCGAAGACGGGCCTTCCCCCACGATACAAGACTGCGTTGCTCGTGGCGGCAAACGTGAAGGGCGTCGTAACAACTTCGTCGCCCGGTTCGATGCCCGCAGCACTCACCGCCAGATGGAGCGCAGCGGTTCCCGTGTGACACGCGACTGCATGTCGCGCGCCCACGTACTGTGCAAACTTCCTTTCGAACTCCTTTGTGACGGGCCCGGTCGTAATCCAGTCAGATCGCAGCACTTCGATGACCTTTCGCTCCTCCTCGGGTCCGATCCACTGTCGACCGTAGGGGAGGAAGGTGTTCCGCACCGGCTTGCCGCCGTCGATCGCGAGCTTCGTCGTCAGGGAGACATCCACTCCTTCGTTCGCCGAATCCCTTCCTCAAGCGTCACCGTGGGTTTCCACCCGAGGAGTGCCATCGCCTTCGAAGGGTCGCACCGCAACCGGTGAATCTCGCTCTGGGGATGTGGATGGGGCTTGTGCTCGATGCGTCCGGCCGGCCCCGCGATGAGCCTCGCGAGTTCCAGGATGGTAATCTCCCGCCCCGTGCCGCCGTTTACAATCTCCCCATGGGCCCGCGGGTCGGCCGCAGCTCTCAGGACGAGGTCCGCGCAATCGTCCACGTACAGGAAATCCCTGGTCTGGCTACCTTCGCCAAAAACCGGAAGGGACTTCCCCGCCAGGGCGCGCGCGAGGAATACTGCCACGACTCCGCCTTCCTGGTTCGACTTCTGATAAGGCCCGTAGGTGTTGAACGGGCGGACGATGACAACGGGCAAGCCATACGAATGATGGTAGGAGAGCGCCAACATGTCCGCCGCGAGCTTGCTCGCGGCATAAGGGGAGGCGGGTTTCGTGGGATGGTGTTCCGAGATTCCCTGGCCCGCTCCCGCCATATCGTAGACCATGCAGGTGCTCACGATGATGACCTTCGCATCGTGCTGCCGGCACTCCTCGAGGACGTTCGCGGTGCCCGCCGTGTTCACGTCGAAAGTGCGACGGGGATCCTCGATGCTCTTCTGAACCTCGATCATCGCCGCAAGGTGGACGCACAGATCGAATCCGGGTCGAAAGGCATCGGCGACCGAACCCGGGTCCGAGACGTCACCCTTCACGAATCGAAAGGTGCGCGTTCGTCGGAACTCCTTCAGGTTCGCTTCGCTTCCGTTCGACAGGTCGTCCAGCACGACAACCTCATCCTTCCGGGCCAAAAGCGCGTGCACGACCCAGCGGCCGATGAACCCGGCCCCGCCTGTGACCAAGACCCTCACGGTTGACCCCTCAGAGGAGACCTTCCCGACGTAAGAAATCCCCGAGGGCTTTCGGAGAGAGCGCCGCGACCTGATCGGAACGATAGGGGACATGTCGGGCCTTCCGTGCCTTGGGGAACGGCTTGAGGTCTTTGGGGACGAGTTCCGGCATGCCGGGCGTGATGACAAACATGTCTTCCATCTCGTACGCCCGCTCAACCTCCTCCTCGGTCATGAGTTCCTCATAGAGCTTCTCGCCCGGCTTCGCCCCGGTGTGACGTACCGTCATCGGCTCTCCACTCCGACCATGGGCACCGGCCATGAGTTCCGCGGCGTCCGCGATGCGCACGGAGTCCATCTTCAGGACGAACGTCTCGCCGCCGCGAGTCATCTCGACGGCCTTCAGGACGAGTCGCACGGCCTCTGCGAGGGTCATCACGAAGCGGGTCATGCGCGGATCGGTCAAGGTGAGGGGGCCGCCGGCGAGCGCCTGGCCACGGAACAGGTGTAGTGCGGAACCTCGCGAGCCGATGACGTTGCCGAACCGAACGCAGCTGAAGGACGTTCGGTGCCGGCCGCGGTAGTAGTTGGCCGCCACCGTGAGCTTCTCGCCCAGCAGCTTCGTCGTACCCATGACGTTGCTCGGGTTCACGGCTTTGTCGGTACTGGTGAAGACGAACCTCTCCACGTCTGCGTCCCGGGCTGCGGCAATCGCGTTTTGCGTGCCCAGCACGTTCGTTCGGACCGCCTCGAAGGGATTGTACTCGCACGCTTGGACATGTTTCAGCGCGGCGGCGTGGATGACGACATCGATGCCCTCGCAGGCCATCCGGAGCCGTTCCTCATCGCGGACGTTCCCCAGGAGGAAACGGAGGTTGGTGTTTCCTCGGTACGCTTCCTGCATCTCCCATAGACCGTTTTCGTCCTGGTCGAAGACCCGGATGACCTTCGGCTTGCGCCGGACAAGCTCCTCGGCGAGCCCGCGCCCGAGCGAACCGCTGCCTCCCGTAATCAGGACGGACCGTCCACGGAAGAATTCCCTTGAGGCCATCCGCGTCACCGCGCACCCAAATCAGCCTATTTAATGCCTCGGGCCGTCATCGAGGTACCAGTGCTCCCCGCGCGCGCGCTGGAGGAGGTAGAACTCCGCGAGCGGAACCTCGTCGGGGTAGTCGACCTCGAGGGAGTACATGGGATGATCTTGGATGAGGACGTGGAGCCTCGGCCCAAGCCATGCGTGTGCGGCACGATTCCTTTCGGTATCGAAGAGCGTCTTCGTGCGCACGGCCAGGACCGCGCCGTCCAACGCGACAAGGTGTGGCAAGTCCTGTTTCCGGAAGGGGTAAGACCCAGGTAGAAAAGGGACGACCTCTCCCGTTGTCTCGTCATTCACAATCTTCGCCCACTCCGGGCGTGAGCGCATCCGGCGGGCAGTACAGACCGCCGTCGCCTCAGGGAGGCTGTGAAGCCGGTTCACGGCTTCGTCGATCTGACCGGCCTTTCGGACGGGGACGTTGCCTTGCGCCACGACGACGGTTTCCGGTTCGAAACCATCCCGGTCGGCCAGGGTCCTGCACACATGTCGGACGGCGTCATCGAGGGACGCCGCATTCGTGGCCAAGTCCGGGGGACGCGGGATTACGTCGAACCCGTATTTCCAAGCGAGAGGGTCGAGGTCCCGATCGTCCGTGGAGAGCACGCGACGGCT
>Ga0209002_10005109_pt1 | contig 10208 bp, 9 predicted proteins | sample Rifsed16ft2_FD_184010 | JGI IMG/M metagenome (GOLD analysis project Ga0209002, IMG submission 184010) | Soil microbial communities from Rifle, Colorado, USA - sediment 16ft 2 (version 2) | ecosystem: Environmental > Terrestrial > Deep subsurface > Rock core/Sediment | place: Rifle, Colorado...
ACGACGGCGGCGATCCCGCCTATATTGCCGCCGATCTCCTCGCCCAAGCCGAGCACGATGAGATGGCGATGCCCCTCTGCATCACGGTGAGCGAGACGCTGGCCGCAGGCGTGGTGGCGGAACTGCAGCGGCAGCTCGCCGCCCTGCCCCGCCGTGGGATCGCCGAGGCGAGCCTCGCGACGAACGGCGCGATGCTCATCGTCTCGACCCTGGACGCCGCCTTCGCCCTGGTCAACAGCATCGCCCCCGAGCACGTGGAGCTCCACTGTCAGGATCCGTGGTCCCACCTCGACCGGGTCCGGCACGCGGGCGCCGTCTTCCTCGGGGCCTTTTCCCCCGAGGCCCTCGGGGACTACCTGGCCGGGCCGAATCATGTCCTCCCCACCGGAGGGACGGCGCGGTTCGCCTCACCGCTGTCGGTGGAGGATTTCGTGCACCGCACAAGCCTCCTCCATTTCACCGAGGCGGGGCTGAAGCGGCTGGCCGACCCGGCGGTGACCCTGGCGGTCCTCGAGGGGCTCGAGGGGCATGCCCGGGCCATTCGCATCCGGCGGGGATCGTGAGGGAGGCATCGTGGCGGTGAAGGCCAAACCGAGGTCCCGCAGGGCGAACGTCCGTCGGCGAACCAGCGAGACGGATGTGACCGTGGAGCTCGCCCTCGACGGACAGGGACGGTACCGGATCAGCACCGGCCTCCCCTTCTTCGATCACATGCTGGCGCAGCTCGCGAAACACGGCCTCTTCAACCTCATGCTCCGGGGCAAGGGGGATCTGGAGGTCGATCCCCACCACACGATGGAGGACGTGGGACTGGCGCTTGGGGAGGCGTTCAGCCGGGCCCTCGGGGACCGAGCGAACATTCGCCGCTACGGGCAGGCCACGGTGCCGATGGACGATGCCCTCGGGTGGGTCGCGGTGGATCTCGGCGGTCGGCCCTACCTCGCCTACCGGGCCGAGGGATTGGTCGGCAAGATCGGTGAATTCGACGCGGCGCTGTTGAAGGAGTTCTTCCGGGCCTTCGCGACGGCCCTGAAGGCGAATCTCCACATCGGGGTCCAGTATGGTGAGAACACGCATCATATGGCGGAGACGCTCTTCAAGGCGATGGGACGGGCCCTCGACAGTGCGACGGCTCTCGACCACCGCATCAAAGGGATCCCCTCGACCAAAGGCCGCCTCTAGCAGGCCCCGCTGGGGCCTTTGTTCACGGTTGACAGTTCACGGTTCACGGTCCGAATCGAGGATCATGCGCCCGGGGGTCTTCTCTGTGAACTGTGAACCATGAACGGTGAACCGTCGTGATTGCGATTATCGACAGCGGGATCGCCAATCTCCGAAGCGTGGAGAAGGGATTCGAGCGGGTCGGGGTCCCCGCCCGCGTGGTCCGGGAACCGTCCCGCCTGCGGGACGCAGCCGGGATCGTCCTTCCGGGGGTGGGGGCCTTTGCGGACGGCATCGCCACCCTCGAACGGGCAGGGTTCATCGATCCGATCCGTCACGCCATCGAATCCGGCAAGCCGGTCCTCGGGATCTGCCTGGGGCTGCACTTCCTGTTTTCGGAGAGCGAGGAGTTCGGCCTGCACAAGGGCCTCGATCTCCTCCGGGGACGGGTGCGCCGCTTCCCTGGAACTGCCCCGTCCTCATCCCTCAGTCCTCAGTCCTCAGTCCTGAAAGTCCCCCACATGGGGTGGAACCGCGTGTATCTCAGGCGCGACGCTCCGATCATGGAGGGTATACCGGACGGCTCCTACTTCTACTTCGTCCACTCCTTCTATGTGGACCCCGAGGACGACGGGGTGGCGGCCGGCGTCACCGAGTACGGCATTCCGTTTACGTCCCTGATCTGGCGAGACAACCTCTTCGCCACGCAGTTCCATCCCGAGAAGAGCCAGGCCCTGGGGCTGAGGCTCCTCGCCAACTTTGGGAGGCTGGCCGCCCAGTAGCGCAGTCAGCTGTCCGCTGTCAGCAAAGGATTGATATTCGAGTAGCTGCTGATAGCTGATGGCTGACAGCTGTGGAGCCATTGCCATGTTGATCATTCCGGCCATCGACATCAAGGACGGTCGGGCCGTGCGGCTCACCCAGGGGGATCCGGCGCGAGAGACGGTGTACGCGGAGGATCCGGTGACGGTGGCGAAGGCGTGGGAGGAGAAGGGGGCGCCGCGACTCCACGTGGTTGACTTGGACGGGGCCTTTGCCGGGACCCCCAAACAGGGATCCGTGATCGGCGCAGTCGCCAGGGCGGTTCGGATTCCCGTCCAGGCCGGGGGAGGGCTCCGGACGCCGGAAACCGTCGAGGCGGCCTTCGAGGCGGGGGTCGCCATGGCCGTGGTCGGGACCTCGGCGATCCTCGACCCGGATTTTCTCGACAGGGTCTCTGCGGCCTTCCCGCGCCGGATCATCCTCGCCCTGGACGCCCGCGACGGGAAGGTGGCCGTCAAGGGATGGCGTGAACTCTCGGATCACGCGGTCGATGAGGTGGTCGAGCGGGTGGCCGCCTTGGAGCTGGCCGCGATCCTGTACACGGACATCGTGAAGGACGGGACCTTGGCGGGCCCCAATTTCGCCGGGCTGGAGGCGATCACCAGGCGGAGCCGTCATCCGGTCTTCGCCTCGGGCGGCATCGCCTCGGTGGAAGACATCCGGCGGCTTCGCGGCATCCGGGGCGTGGCGGGAGCCATCCTGGGCAAGGCCCTGTACAGCGGTGCGATCGACCTCGAGACGGCGCTGCGGGTCGCGGCGGGGGAGACGGGGCGGCGATGCTAGCGAAGCGGGTGATCCCCTGTCTCGATGTCAAGGACGGCCGGGTGGTGAAGGGGACGCGGTTCGTGGATCTCAGGGACGCCGGGGATCCGGCCGAGGTGGCCGAACGGTACGATGGGGAGGGGGCCGATGAGCTGGTCTTCCTCGACATCACCGCGTCGGCGGAGCGGCGCAGGATCCTGATCGACGTGGTCGGGAAGACGGCCGAACGGGCCTTCACCCCCCTGACCGTCGGCGGGGGCATCCGGGAACTGGAGGATATCCGCGCCCTGCTGCTGGCCGGCGCGGATAAGGTCTCCCTCAACACCGCCGCGGTGCAGAATCCGCGGCTCATCCGGGACGCGGCTGAGCGGTTCGGCAGCCAGTGCATCGTGCTCGCCATCGACGCCAAGAGGCGTCCAATGTCCAACGTTCAACGTGCAACGTCCGGGAAAGATCCGGGAAACCTCGGTCCTCAGTCCTCAGTCCTCGAACCAGCGTGGGAGGTGTACATTCACGGCGGCCGGACGCCAACGGGGCTGGATGCGGTGGATTGGGCCGCGCGGGGGGCGGCGGCGGGCGCGGGGGAAATACTCCTGACCAGCATGGATCGGGACGGGACGCGCGAAGGGTACGATCTCGAATTGACGCGCGCGGTCGCCGAGGGCGTCGAGGTCCCGGTGATTGCCTCCGGGGGGGCCGGGACGGTCGAGCATCTGTTCGAGGCCCTCGCCACTGGCAAGGCCGATGCGGCCCTGGCCGCCTCGATCTTCCACTTCCGGGAGATTTCCGTGGCGGATGTCAAGGCCTACCTGAAGGAACGGGGCATCCCCGTGCGCCTGTAAGGCCCAATTGGAGCCTTGGTTCACAGTTCACAGTTCAGGGTTCACGGTGTTGAAAACTATGCGGGCTCAAACCTGGCAATCCGGACCCTGGCCTTTTGGTATTTTCCGTGAACAGTGAACTGTGAACCGTGAACGAGCGGCTGCGATGGGTGATTCCTGCGCCGTCAACTGGGAGGGCTTCTGGTGAGCAAAATGGCGGGAAGCGTGAAATTTGGCAAGGATGGCCTGATTCCGGCCATCGCGCAGGATGTCGAGACAGGCCAGGTCTTGATGATGGCGTATATGAATCGGGAGGCCCTCCGGAAGACCCTGCAGAGCGGCCTGGCGCATTACTTCAGCCGGTCACGGGGGCGGTTGTGGAGGAAGGGGGAGGAATCAGGGCATGGGCAGCGGGTCGGAGAGGTCCGGCTTGACTGCGACGGGGACACCCTGCTGCTGCAGGTGCTCCAGGAGAGCGCCGCCTGCCATCTCGGGTATCGGTCCTGCTTCTTCCGGAAGCTCAGGCGGACCCTCGTTCCGTCCCGCCCCGTCGCAGCGCAGGTTGTTCGTCCTGAAGCGGTGTATGGTCCCTCGGTCCGGATCCTCGATGCGGTCTATCGCACCATCCTCGACCGCAAGCGGCGCCGCCCCCCGGGTTCCTACGTGGCCTCCCTCTTTGCGCGGGGAAAGAGCCAGATCTTGAAAAAGATCGGCGAGGAGGCTGCCGAGGTCCTCGTCAGCGTCACGGGGGGTCGGCCGCGCGAGATCGTGCACGAGGTGACCGACCTCTGGTTCCATACGTTGGTCCTCCTCGCGGCCTGCGGCATTCGTTTAGAAGAGGTGTGGGAAGAGTTTGAATCGCGCGTGGGGAGGAGGAGGGCACACGGGCGAAAAAAGAGGCAGGGGAAGGGCTCAAAAAGGCATTGACACCACAGGGAGGATGTCTTAGCTTATTTTTGTACTGCCCTGAATCACCACGGCATCACGTATTGCATCTATCGAAAAATACATACAGGTGGGAGGTGTCAGCGGTGACCACGGTGCTCGTCCGGGAGGACGAGAGCTTCGAGAGTGCGCTCCGGCGCTTCAAGAAGCAGGTGGAGAAGGCTGGGGTTCTGTCCGAGATGCGCAAGCGCCAACATTACGAGAAGCCCAGCGTCCGCCGCAAGAAGAAGGCTCTCGCCGCCCGGAAGAAGATGCTCAAGAAGATGCGGATGATTCAGGAGTAGGATGGAGTTCACGGAGCGCCTCCATCGCGACCTTCAGGCCGCCTTGAAGGCCGGCCGGAAGGTGGAGGCCTCGACCCTCCGTCTGCTGCTGACCGCCCTCAAGAACCGCGAGGTAGAGCGACGAGGAGAGCTCACCGAACCCGAGATCCTTCAGGTCATCGTCAAGGAATGTAACCAGCGCAAAGAAGCGATCCCACAGTTCCGGCAAGGAGGACGTGAAGATCTCGCCCGGAAGGAAGAGGCGGAGCTTCAGGTCCTCGAACAATTCCTCCCACGCGCGATGCCCCCCGACGAGCTGTTGGCCACGGTGAAGGAGGCGATTGCCGCCACGGGAGCCGTTTCGATGAAGGACATGGGGAAGGTCATGACCTACCTCATGCCCCGGGTGGCGGGGCGGGCCGAGGGAAAGGTGGTCAGCCAACTGGTCCGACAGGAGCTTTCGGGGGCAGGATGACGCGCCTCGCATCAGACACGAGACAGACGACGGATCGAGGGACTCGTTTCAGGGTCCCTCGATGTGTTCCTGGAGCGATGGGCAGATGGATGAGCGCTCCCGGACCGCGCTAGAGTTCGCCGGCATCCTGGACTTTCTCCGGGAGGGGGCCGCCACTCCGCTCGGCAAAGAACGGGGGGCTGACGTGCGCCCGCTGAAGGACCCCACGCGGGTGCGGGAGGCCTTGGCCGAGGCGGGCGAGATGAAGGCGCTCCTCGATCGCGCGGAGGAGCCCCCGTTCGCCGGCGTGAGCGACATCCGGCCGCATCTGGCCCGCGCCAGGCTCGAGGGGGCCGCCCTTGAGCCGGGCGCGCTGTGGGAGATCTATGAGACAGTGACGGCGGCCCACCGCCTCAGGACCTTCTTCCGCCGCGCGAAGGATGCGGCCCCCCTCCTCTGGAAGCGGGCGAGCAGCCTCACCCCCCCGGAGGCCTTGTGCGCGGCGATCGCGGAGGCGATCACCCCAGAAAAGGGGGTGGCCGATACCGCCAGCCCGGGACTGTCCGCCGCACGGCGCGAGATGCGCGCCCTTCGGAAGGCCGTCGTCGCCAAGCTCGAGCGGTACCTGACCTCCCCGGCCTATCAGTCGGCGCTCGCCGAGGCTATCATCACCATCCGCAACCAGCGGTACGTGATCCCGGTAAAGGCTGCGGCGAAGAGTCAGATTCGGGGCATCGTCCAGGATCAATCGGGGAGCGGCCAGACCCTGTTCCTCGAGCCGACCCCGGTCGTGGAGATGAACAATCGCCTCCGCGTCCTGGAGGGCCGGGAAGAGGAGGAGGTGCAGAAGGTACTCCTGTCCTTGACCGCCCAGGTAAGGTGTGAGACGGAAAGAATCCGGGACCTCCTCGAATGCCTCGCCGGTCTCGACCTGCTCCTCGCGACGGGACGCCTCGCCGTCCGCCTCACGGCCCACATCCCGCGCGTCACCGAGGACCGCCGTCTCATCCTGTATCAGGCCCGCCATCCATTCCTCGTCATCGGGCGCGCGAGCGACGAGGCAGGGGTGCCAGGTGCGCGGGACGCCGTCCCCATCGATCTCGAAGTCGGCGGGGCCTTCTCCGTCCTGGTGATCAGCGGACCGAACACGGGCGGAAAAACGGTGGCCCTCAAGACCGCCGGAATCCTCACGGTGATGGCGCTCTCTGGCCTCCCCATCCCGGCCTCTGCGGACAGCCAGGTGCCGTGCTACGGCGCGGTCTTGGCCGATATCGGGGATGAGCAGAGTATCGCCGAGAGCCTGAGCACCTTCTCGTCCCACATGGGTCAGATCGTCAGGATCCTGGACCGTGCCGGGCCCGAGACGTTGGTCCTGCTCGATGAGCTCGGGGCCGGGACGGATCCGGCGGATGGGGCGGCCCTCGGCATCGCCATTCTGGAATTCCTGCGGGAGCGTGGGGCGTCGGTGATCGCGGCCACCCATCTCGAGGCAATCAAGGCCTTTGCCGCCGTCACGGCCGGTGTCGAGAACGCGAGCGTGGAGATCGATCCCGAGCTCCTCGTGCCCCGGTACCGCATACGGCGCGGCCTCCCCGGGCAGAGTTACGGGCTGGAGATCGCCGGACGCCTCGGTTTGCCGGCCGAGATCCTCAAGCGGGCGCGCGGGATCCTTCCCGAGGGGCACCGACAGGCGCAGGCCCTTATCGAGGTGCTGGAGGAGGAGCGGCAGCGGATCGAAGGCCTGAGGGCGCGGTTGGAGCGCGGGGTCACGCAGGCGGGCGCCCTCGCGCGGGAGGCGGCGGACCTGCTGGGACGGCTCCGCGAGCAGGCCGGGATTCTGACACGTCGGGCGCGGGAGGAAGCGAGGCAGGTCGTGGCCGATCTCCGGGAGCGGGGCGAGGGTCTCATTCGCGCGCTCACGGACCGGTCGGCCCAACCCGAGGAGGCCCGGACCTTCCGTCGAGGACTGGAGGTTTTGAGTAAAGAAGTGGAGGCGACCGCAGCGGCTCCGATCCCTGCGCCGCGGCCGAGCGCCGACATCGGCCCCGGCCGATGGGTCCGGGTCGCGGGGCTCGGCCGTGAGGGGCGCGTGCTCACCGAAGTCTCGCCCCAGGGGACGGTCGAGGTCGAGCTCGGCATCGGCCGGGTGCATTTGCCCGTCGCAGCGCTCCATCCGGCTCCGTCACCGGGACGTCCCGAGTGCACGGTCCCCTTCTTCGTGGAGACGACCGACCCCATCTCCCCGGAGATCAACCTGGTCGGATGCACGGTCGAGGAGTCGAGCCGGCGGCTCGAGAAGTATCTGGATGCCGCCTTCCTGCAGGGTCTCCGGCAGGTGCGGGTGATCCATGGCAAGGGGACGGGGGCGCTCCGGAAAGGGGTGCACCAGTTTCTGGCCGCCCACCCGCTCGTCGAAGAGTACCGCCTCGCCGAGCTCAACGAGGGGGGCAGCGGCGCGACCGTCGCGGCGCTCAAGGAGCGGTGACGAGGGAGACCATGGCCTTCATTCCCGAGGAAGTCATCGAGAAGATTCTCCGGACCTCGAACATCGTCGAGGTGGTCGAGGGCTATCTCCCTTTGAAGCAGACCGGGAAGTATTACCGCGCCCTCTGCCCTTTCCACAACGAAAAAACCCCGTCCTTCACCGTCAATCCGGAGCGGCAGATCTTCTATTGCTTCGGATGCGGAGAAGGAGGGGACGTCTTTCGATTCCTGATGCGGCGGGAGGGATTCACCTTCCCCGAGGCGGTTCGCCATCTGGCGGAGCGCGCCGGGGTCCCGCTGCCCGAGCGGGGCCGCTCCCGGCACGGGGACGGCCTCCTCAAGCTCTTCGAGCTTCAGCGGGTGGCGTGCGACTACTTCCGGAATGCCTTGGGCGGTCCGGAGGGGGCCCAGGCGCGGGAGTATCTCGCCCGGCGGGGTGTGGGCGACGATCTCGTCGCACGGTTCCAGCTGGGGTACGTCGGCCCGGAATGGGAGGGCCTCCTGCGGGAGCTGACCAAACGGGGCTTCACGCCCCGGCAGGTCGAGACGGCCGGACTGGTGCTGCCGAGGCAGGGGGGGAAGGGATACTACGACCGGTTTCGGGATCGCGTGATGATTCCGATCTTTGATTCCACCGGCAAGATCGTCGGGTTCGGCGGCCGGGCGATGGGCGACCAGCAGCCCAAGTACATGAACTCCCCAGAGACGCCCATCTACAGAAAGGGGGTGCACCTGTACGCGCTCCATCTGGCGTCCCGGGCTATCCGGGAGGCAAAGGTGGCGCTGGTCGTGGAGGGATACTTCGATGCGATCTCCCTCCACACCGCCGGCTTTCCCCAGACCGTGGCGCCGCTCGGGACCGCCTTGACCGCCGAGCAAGTGGGCCTCTTGCGGCGGTATACGGGGAAGGTGAACCTCGTCTTCGATCCCGACCCGGCGGGGGTGCAGGCGGCCTGGCGCGGGCTCGAGCTCTTGGTCGCCGAAGAGATGGGTGTCGGCGTGGTCGTGCTCCCCCAGGGGAAAGATCCCGATACCTACGTCCGGGAATGCGGGAGGGAGGCACTGGCGGAACGCCTTCATGCCGCCCAGGATATGGTGGACTTTCTCCTGGCCCGCGCAGAGGAGCAGACCGGTCTCGAGGGCGTCGACGAGAAGGCGGCGGCGGCCCGCCAGGTTGTGCGGCTGATCGCCCTGATGCCCGAAGGGGTCCGGAGAGCGAAGTACATCCAGAAGCTGGCCGAGCGGTTGGGGGTCTCCGAGACGTCGGTGGTGGGGGAACTCACCCGCCTTGCCTCGGCGGTGGCCGCCCCTGGCGCGTCCCCGCCGCCGCCCCCGGCGCTGCCGCCGGTGGAGAAGACCCTGGTCCAAATCTGCCTCCTTTTTCCTGAGGTGCGGTCGATGGTGTGGCGAAGCCTGCGGGGCGAGGAGCTGTTCGCCTCCCCCCTCCGATCGATTCTCCGGTTCCTGCGCGAGTACACGGGCAGCGAGGAGGCACTGGCCCGCAGTCTCTGTCACCACCCCGATCCTGACGTCCGCCAAGTGGGGGCGGAACTCTTCGTCCACGACGGGGGAGAGTTCATGGATCCGCACCGGATGGTCCAAGACTGTCTCCTCCGTTTGAAGCTTCAAGAGATCCAAGGGGAACTCAGGAAGGCCCGGGAGGCGGGGGACTTCGCCCGGGTGAAAGCGCTGCTTGAGCAAAAACAGGCGGTCGCCGGTGGCCGAATCCCGGAAACGGACTATATTATCCCTTATGGGGACGCCCCGGACCGGCGTGAACACGAGGGAATCCGCACGGATACATAAGGGGGATAGGTCAGCATGAAGAACGAGGGGAGAGGGGAAGAGCTCAGGGCCCTCATCAATCTGGGGAAGAAGAAGGGGTATCTCACCTACGCGGAGATCAACAGCTATCTCCCGGAAGACGTGACGTCCGCCGAGGAAATTGATCGGATTCTCAGCGGCCTGGATGAGATGGACATCGAGGTCATCGAGACCCCCCGCGAGGCGGGGCAGCCGGAGGCGAAGAAGGGACCTGCCCACCCGGCGGGCGGGGCCGAGTCGGAGGTGGACCTCTCCCCTGCGCCGGTGGGCCGGACCGATGATCCCGTCCGGATGTATCTCCGGGAGATGGGGAAGACCCCGCTCTTGTCCCGGGAGGGGGAGATCGGGATCGCCAAGCGGATCGAAGAGGGACGCCGCGAGGTGAGCGAGGCCGTTTGCCGGGCCGGGATTGCCGTCCGGGAAGTGGTCTTCCTGGGAGAGCGGTTGCTCCAGGGGCGGCTGCGCGTGTCCGATCTCATCGCGTTCAACGACTTTGACGAGCTCTCGGAGCAGAAGGAGAAGGAGCTGGTTGCTGAAATTGCGCCGATCCTGAAGGGCCTGCGGCAGGATCAGGACAGGATCGAGGACCTGGTAAAGCGGTTCGAGCGGGCCGAGCAGCACGGCAGCGTCAAGCGGGCGGACCGGTTGCGTGAGGAGACTCAGGAACGGCGG
>Ga0209002_10005113_pt1 | contig 10207 bp, 6 predicted proteins | sample Rifsed16ft2_FD_184010 | JGI IMG/M metagenome (GOLD analysis project Ga0209002, IMG submission 184010) | Soil microbial communities from Rifle, Colorado, USA - sediment 16ft 2 (version 2) | ecosystem: Environmental > Terrestrial > Deep subsurface > Rock core/Sediment | place: Rifle, Colorado...
GGAGAACCGGAGGGATCTTCGCGGTGGGCCGGCGCGAGCTCGGAAGCTCCGCCTCCCGCGCGCCCCGGATCGAATGGCCCGACGAGAAAACCGCGAAGAAGCTCACCACCACCGAGCAGATCGTCTGGGCGCATCGGGTTGACAAGGACGCCGAGGTGAAGCCGGGCGCGACCCTCAGGGTCTACGCGGATCTTCTTCCCGCATCCGACGGCACCGCGCCCTTCGCCATTCATACGTTCAATCAGATCACCGGCGGGAACGCGGTCTATCCGCGGCAGGCCGCGATCGCGAACGACCACTTCGTGTTCACCGGAGTCGAGGCGGACGACCGGCAGACGTCGATCGGCCGCGACTTCGCGCGGAAGAACCGGATGGAGAGGCCGTACTACGCGACTCCCGGCGACGGAATCTTCCACTTCTACTTTCCCGAGCAAGGCCTCATCCTCCCCGGGCAATTCGTTCCCGGGGCCGACTCCCACAGCCGCGCCTACGGGGCCTACGGCGCCGTCGGAATCGGCGTGGGCTCGACGACTCTCGGATTCGGCTGGTCGACGGGCTACATCTATTTCACTCTGGCCGCCGCGCGGCGCGTAGTCTTTCGAGGCGCCCTTCAGCCCTGGGTCAGTGGCAAGGACGTGGTCCTGGCCCTTCTCGAGCGGTGGGGAGAATCGCAGTCGCGCGGCATGTCGGTCGAGTTCGTGGACGAAGGGGGCGAGCTCGGCATCGCCTATCGCAACACCATCTGCAACATGATGGCCGAGGGCGAGGCGCTGAACGGAATCTTCGCCGCCGACGACGTGACCTACGATTGGTATCGTTCCAAGGGGATGACGTCTCTTCCCTACCCGCGCATCCAGCCGGGAGCTCTCGCCCATTACGAGATCGACGAGAGCCTCGACCTCGGCTCGGTCCGCCCGATGATCGCGAAACCCTACTCGCCGGGAAACGCCTTTCCCGCCGGCGAGGTGGCGAAGGAGCGCCTCTCGTTCGACAAGGCCTATATCGGCTCCTGCACCAACGGAAGCTACGACGATCTCCTCCAGGCGGGGCTCGTCCTTCGCGCGGCGCGCGATCGCGGACGGGAGAGGGTTTTGCGCCCGCTCGTCGTCTTCCCCGGCTCGGGCGGCGTCAAGCGGGACATCGAGCGTCCCGAGTCCCGTCTCGGTGGCGAGTCCATCGCTTCCGTTCTGCGTTCGGTCGGCGGTCGGATCCGCGATTCGTGGTGCGGCCCCTGTTTCGGCCAGGGCCCCGACGCTCTCGCGAAGGGCGAGACCGCCATCACCAGTTTCAATCGCAATTGGCGCAACCGCATGGGTGTCGGAGGGCTCGGGTATCTGGCGAGCCCGGCAGTGGTCGCTTCTTCCGCGCTCGTCGGCTACATGGCGCCTCCGAGCGAGCTCGGCCTCGAGTGGGATCCCGAGAAATTCGGAGTGTGATGGCGAAGACCTTCGTTCCCGCCGACTACCAGCTCCCGCTCCCGGTGGACGAGCTCATCTCGAAGTCCAAGCCCGGCGAGGAAGCGGTGCCCATGGACGTTCTCTTCGTGGGCGGTGGGCCCGCGGGGCTCGCGGGCGCAATCGAGCTCGCGCGCCTGGTGAAGAGCGACCCGTCGCTCGGCCCGATCGAGATCGGCGTCCTCGAGAAGTCGGAGGAGCTCGGCCAGCACTGCCTTTCGGGCGCTGTCATCAATCCCGTCTCGTTCCGCGAGCTCTTTCCCGAGCTTCGGGACGAAGACTTTCCCTTCCGGGCCCGCGTCGAGCGCGAGCGCGTCTATCTCGTCACCGGATCCTCCTCGATTCGACTCCCCACCCCGCCGACGATGGCGAACCACGGAAACTACGTGGCCTCGATCAGCGAGATCGTCCGGTGGCTCGGGACGAAAGCGACCGATCTCGGAGTCAACCTCTTCACCGGTTTTCCCGCGGACTCGCTCCTCGTCGAGGAGGGGCGGGTCATCGGCGTGCGCACCACACCCGCCGGCCTCACCCGCGAGGGAAAGCCCGGCCCGGCCTACGCCCCTCCGACCGACGTCACCGCGAAGGTCACGGTGCTTTCGGAAGGAACGCGCGGACCGCTCACCCAGGCGTACCTGAGCTGGCAGAAGATCTCGTCGCCCAATCCCCAGATCTTCGCCCTCGGGGTGAAAGAGCTCTGGGAGGTGAAGCGGCCCGTCGACGCCGTAATACACACGCTCGGATGGCCGCTTCCGCGGTCCGCGTTCGGCGGAAGCTTCTTCTATCCGTTGGCCCCGAACCTCGTCGCCATCGGCATCGTCGTGGGTCTGGACTACCGCGAGTCCTCTCTCGATCCCCACGGACTCTTACAGGAGCTGAAGACCCATCCCCTCTTCCGTCCGTACCTCGAGGGAGGAGAAATGGTCGAATGGGGCGCGAAGACCATTCCCGAGGGCGGCTACTACTCGCTTCCAGAGAGGATGTCGGGCGACGGCCTTCTCCTGGTGGGCGACGCCGCGGGGTTGGTGGACGTGCCCTCACTCAAGGGAATCCACTACGCGATGAAGTCCGGGATGCTCGCGGCCCGTTCCATCTATGAGGCGCTGAAGAAGAACGACACCTCGAAGGCTACCCTCGCGTCCTACGATTCCGCAATTCGAAAGAGCTACATTCGCGACGATCTCTATCGGACCCGCAACATGAGGCTCGCTTTCAAGTCCGGCTTCTATGTCGGAGGGGTCAAGGCCGCGCTCATGACCGTGAGCCGGGGAGCCTTGTTCGGGTCCCGGATTCCGATCGAAGAGGACGCTCGCGAGCCGAAGACGACGACACCTCCGAAGGAGGCGAAGCCGGACGGAAAGTTGACTTTCACCAAGCTCGACGGCGTCTTCCGATCGGGCAACAACACCAGGGACGATGCGCCCTCGCACCTTCTCGTCCGAGAAAACCTTCCCCTCGAAGTCCAGAGGCTCTACGTCGACACGTGCCCCGCCGGCGTCTACGAGCAGCAAGACGGCAAGCTCGTGGTGAGCTCCTCGAACTGCGTCGACTGCAAGGCCGCCGACGTCCTCGGCCCCCGCTGGAGACCGCGCGAGGGAGGGGCCGGAACGAAGTACAAGAGGATGTAACCCCAACCCATGCGTCTTTCCCTGGCCATACTCCCTTTCGTCGCCGCCTGCGGTCCGCGCCCCCCCGAGGGGGAGCCGACTCCGCCGCCTCCGGTCCTCACGTTCGAGATGCAAACCCGGGAGATGACGTACGAGGACTGCGTCGCGGGAAGCGAGGGTTGCACGTACATCCGCTTCGACTACCCTAGTGTCGTCGAAGCCCCCGTCGGTGCGACCGTCGAGGCCGTCACCTCGGCCATAGACTCCTTCCTCGAGGCGCCCTTCCATCAAGAGGAGCCGCCGGCGAGCGTGAACGCTCTCATGGCGCGATTCCTTTCGGAATACGCCGCGTTCAAGGCGTCCGTGCCCAAATCGGAGCAGAGCTGGTTTCTCGAGCGGAAAGCGTTCGTTCTGAGGAGCGCCAGAAACCTCTTGAGCCTCAGCTTCTCGGAGCGGTCGTACCTCGGCGGCGCCCATGGCCTCGCGACCGTCCACTACCTCAACCTCGATCCTGGGACCGGCGCCACGAAGGTCCTGACGGACCTTCTGAAGGAAGAAGCTCTCCCCGAGGCGATCGCTCTCGCGGAGGCGCGTTTCCGCCAGGTCCGGGGCATCGCCGAGGGCACGACCCTGAAGGACGCGGGATTCACTTTCGAGAACGATGCCTTCGTTCTGCCGGACGACTTTGCGCTCCGCGACGACGGACTCGCCTTCTACTACAACCCCTACGATGTCGCCCCCTACTCGATGGGGGCCACGGAGATCGTGCTGAGCCCGGACGAGATCCGGAGTTTGTTGAAGCCCGAGTACGCTCAGACGGGCACGACGTCGCCACCACAGCGCGAACAGTGAGGCCGCCTTCGGCCCACCCGCCCGATCCATCCGCACGACGGACATCGTCCTTCGGAGTACCCCCGGTTCATGTCTTCGAGGAGAGGCTTGTGGTGGAGGTAGTGGAGGACGACTCTTCGATAGTTTTTCAGGGCGTCGGCGGACGTCGCCTCCCGATCGATCTCGATACCCATCGCCGAGGCGGCGCCCGGTTCGGCGCTGAGAAGGACGCGGCGCACGGTGCCGGTCAGCGCGAACGGAGGCGCGACCTCGGGGTAGCCGTCGAAGCCGATGCTCACGCGATCGCCCACTTGGACCAGCGTCGTCGACTCCACCGCAAGCCCGGGAAGGTTGACGTCTCGCACTCGGGCGTCTCGAATCTCCATGCCGTTCACCTTGATGCGGACGGCGATGGGGAGCGGCACGCGCTTGCCGGACCGGCGCTCGGGGCTCGAGCCAGGCCGCTTCGCGATGGGTGGTTGGCTTTTTTCCTTGCTAAAGAGACCCATGACGCACCTCTCCTTTAAAGAAACCGAAAACGCCAGACGCAAGGGATTCTACGATCTTCCTGCCGTCGCGGCCAACGACCACGCTCCGGGTTAGAGTGGCGCCATGCGTCCATGTCGATTCATCGTTGGCCCGCTCGCGCTCTTGGCGATCTCTCCCCTTTTGATCTCGGTCGGAATCCCGCGAGATTGAGAGAACCACTGTGGCGCATATCCCCTCGTGGCATGCCTGGTACGGGGTGATCCTTCTTCTCGGCGTTTACATCAATTCCTTCATCGATCGGACCATCCTCACGCTCCTCGTCGGCCCCATCCGGGAGACGACGGGTCTGAGCGACAGCCAGGTGGGCTTCCTCATCGGGCCCGCGTTCGCGATCTTCTACACCATCGCCGGGCTTCCCCTCGGCTGGCTCGCCGATCGCGTAAGCCGGGTCTGGCTCATCGTGGTGGGACAGATCTTCTGGACCATCGCTTCCGTGAGCTTCGGGCTGGGCCGGAGCTTCCGCGCCCTCGCCCTCGCCCGGATTGGCGTCGGCGTGGGCGAGGCGTCGCTCTCCCCCGCGGCCTATTCGATCATCTCGGATCTTTTCCCCCTCGAGCGCCTCGCGCGAGCGCTCTCGGTGTACTCCATGGGGATCCACCTCGGAGGCGGGCTCGCGTCCGTCCTCGGAGGCTTCGTGATCGGCTGGGCGGGCGAGGCCTCGTCGTTTCGCCTCCCCCTGGTGGGTGAGCGCCATCTGTGGCAGGTGGTGTTCTTCGTGGTGGCGCTTCCGACGATCCCTCTCACCCTCCTGCTGCTCACGACGTTTCGAGAGCCAAAACGCCGCGAGAGCGGAGGCCGCGCGGAGGCGGTCGCGGTCTCGACCGGCGACTTCTTCCGCTACTTTCGCGCGAACGCGGGGGCGTTTGTCTGCCACAACTTCGGCTTCGGGCTTCTGGCGCTCTCGGGATACGGGGCGCTCTCCTGGATCCCGGAGTTCTTCGTGCGCATCCACGGATGGGACCGGGCGTTCGTGGGGAAGGTCGTGGGGCTCAACTCGATGATCGTCGGCGTCGCCGGCCTCTATTTCGGGGGCTTCCTCGGCGACCTCCTCGCGCGCCGCGGACGGACCGATTCGAAGATCCTCGTGGGTCTCCTGGCGATCCTCCTCTGGCTCCCCTTCGGGCTCTTTCTCCCGTTCGCGCCCACGGGAGCTCTCGCGTTCGCGCTCTGGATCCCGGTGACGTTCGCGGCGGCGATGCCGTGGGGCGCGGCCGCGGCCGCCATCCAGGAGGCCGTCCCGAACCAGATGCGCGGCCAGGCGGCGGCGATCTTTCTCTTCGTCATCAACCTGGTAGGGCTCGGGCTCGGCCCGCAGATCCTTCCTTGGGTGACCGACTACGTGTTTCGAGACGAGATGCAGATTCACCTCTCTCTACTGACCGTCACCACGACCGCGGAAGTCGGCGCTTTCGCGCTTCTTCTTCTCGCTCTCCCCCGGTTTCGGCGGGCGATTCGGTACCGCGATCGCTGGATGGACGAGCGTTCCAAACCCCGCCGAAATCTTCTTTAAAAAAGAGGCCCAACCGCGGCCCGGCCTCGACTTCGAGACCCTGCGTTTCGTCGACAAGGAAGTCTTCGCCAACGTCCCCGAGGGCAAGGCGCGCGAGGCCGACGTCGTCGCCGGCTCGAAACCCGCGACGGAGAGCCGGAGCTCGTTCTCGTCCATGTGGAGGTCCAGGCGGAGCCCAGGAGCGACTTCCCCCGCAGGATGTTCGAGTACTACGCTCTCCTGCGCCTGCACTACGGGCTTCCGGTGTTTCCCATCGCCCCGTACCTCCGCCGGGGACCCCGCTCCAGGCTTGCCGAGTACCGGGAGGCCCTCTTCGGGCAGGAGCTCTTGCTCTTCCGCTACCACAGCGTGGCGCTGGCACGGCTTCCCGCGGAAGAGTATGTTGGCGCGATCCCGCTCGGAGCGGCCCCCTCCCCCCGTGTGCCGTATCGCTCCAAAGCTACGGCACAGGGGAATTAACGCAAAAGCCGCAGAGAAGGGGTTTGAAAGTGTGCATTTGGATTTCTTCTTTGCGCCCTTGTGTTCCTTGCGCCTTTGCGTTTAATCCCGTTCGTTAGCGTAATTCGGGAGTCCTAAGACTGTTGGACGCTCGTCGAAACCGCTGGTATCCTGAGTGTCAACTCCTGGAGGCGGCCTCGAATGGATCCCGCCTTTTTCCATATGACGGAATCTCGATGACCGATGGCGCCGGCGAGATCGGCGAAGGACCTCTGGTCCGGGCGCTCATACAGGTCCTCGGGACCCGCTACGAGTTCGTGTCCCGGCTCGGGGCGGGCGCGTTCGGCGAGGTCTACCGGGTTCACGACACGATGCTCGAGCGCGACGTCGCCGTCAAACGGGTGCGGCTCGACGCTTTCGCCGACGCATCGCAGAGGAAGGAGCTTCGGGAGCGGACCATCCGAGAAGCGAAGGTCGCGGCCAAGCTCAAGCATCCCTACATCGTGACCATCCACGACGTCGTCGATCGCCCGGACATGAGCTTCATCGTGATGGAGTTCATCGAGGGCCGGACGCTGGCGAAGCTCCTCAAGGATCAAGGCCGACTCTCGGTCGAAGAGACGGCGCGGCTCCTCGGTCAGACCGCCTCCGCCCTCGACTTCGCGCACCAGAAGGGCGTCGTCCATCGCGACATCAAGCCCGCCAACATCATGATCGAGGCCGGGAGCGGGAACGTGAAGGTCACGGATTTCGGCATCGCGAAGTCCGACGCCTTTTCGGAGCTCACCGCCGCTGGAAGCGTGATGGGAACGCCCAACTACATGTCCCCGGAGCAGGCCCGGGGCGAGTCGTCCATCGGCCCGCGCGCGGACCTGTTCTCTCTGGGATGCGTTCTCTACGAGTGCCTCGTCGGACAGAAGGCGTTCGTCGGAACGACGGTGATGGCGACGCTCCTGACCATCATGAACGAGGGTCCGAGGTCTTTCGATCGCGAGGCTCTCGGCCTCAACCCGGGAATCGACGACGTGCTGAAGCGCGCGCTCGCCAAAGATCCGGCCGAGCGTTTTTCCACCGGGGTCGAGCTCGTCGCGGCCCTGACGTCGCTTCCCCCGGCCGACCAGGCGACGGTGGTCATCCAGGCGCCCGAGCCGCCGCCTGCGGCGGCGCTGGTGGTCACCCGTCGCGAGCCCGGCGAGCGCTCCTCGTTCGACGCCCACCTCCAGGGAAGCCTTGCCCACACCACGGTCGCGGAGCTGATTCGCGAAGTGTACAGCGCTCGCAGCACCGGAATCCTCCACTTCGAGCGGGATGGCGCCTCGAAGCGCATCTACTTCAAGAAGGGCAACGTGGTTTTCGCCAACTCCGACGTCAACGACGATCGGCTCGGCGAGTTCCTGATTCGAACCGGGGAGACCGATCGCGCCACGTTCGAACGCGTCTCCGACTTGACGCAAAAAACCGGCCAACGTATGGGGACCACGCTCATCGAGCTCGAGGTGCTGAGCCCCGAGAAGCTATCGGAGCTCGTTCGCCGCCAGGTGCAGGAGATCATCTACTCCGTCTTCGACTGGGACCGCGGCACCTACGGGTTCGAGATTCTCGACCGCCCGGTGGAAGAAGACATCGTCGTCGATCTTTCCACCGCGGAGCTGATCCTCATCGGGGTGCGCGCCATGGGGTCGCTCGATCACATTCGGAGCGCGCTCGGCGCTCTGGATCGCGTGCTTCGTCACACCGAGAATCCACTCCTGCTCTACCAGAAGATGACGTTGACTCCGTCCGAGGGCTACGTGCTCTCCCGGGTCGACGGCTCCACGTCGGTGGCCGAGATCGCATCGATCTCTCCTCTCGGGGAAGACGAGACGCTTCGCTGCGTCTACGCCCTCGTTTCCGCCGGAGTGGTGGAGCTCGCATCCCGAACGTTCCCGCCCACGTCTCGAATCCAGCCGCCGGCGGCGCGCGAGGAGCGCATTCCCGTTCCGGAGGTACAGAAAAAGGAGGCCCAAGAGCCATCGGCGCCGTCCGGCAAGGAAGAGGAAATCCTCGCCGATATCGCGGCGAAACACGCTTCTCTCGAGACCGCGGACTACTACGAGCTCCTGGAGGTCAGCCCGGGCGCCTCCGACGACGAGATCAAGAAGGGCTACTACGCGATGGCGAAGAAGTACCATCCCGATCGCCATCACCTGCCACACCTGCGGGAGGTCCAGGGACTCCTCGAAGAGCTTTTCGCCAAGGTGACCGCGGCTCATCAGGAACTGTCGGATCCCGCCTCGCGGCGCCGCTACGACGGCGCCCGCCAGCAGAAGGCCCGTGCGACCGGCGAAGTCGCCCGCGATGCGGGGGGGCAGGGCCCCACACCCTACACCGTGCCCCCCGAGGTCGTCGCCGAACGACACTATCAACAGGGCTACACTCACTTCGAGCGCATGGAGTACTTCGACGCCATACAGTGCGTGCGGGAATGTGTCCGCATGATTCCCGGTGAGCCGAGGTACCACAAGCTACTCGCCAAGGCTCTTTCCAAGAACCCTCACTGGAGGAAAGAGGCGGACGATCATTTCATGGTGGCGCTCAAGGCCAACGAGTTCGACCTCGAGTGCCTCCTCGGGCTCGCGGAGAATTACGAGGCCGCGGGTCTGACTACACGGGCAGCAGGATTCTACGAGCGCATCCTCGCCTTCGATCCGGACCATGCCGTGGCCCGTGAAAAGCTCCATGGCAAGCCTCCCGCCAAAGGCAAGAAACCGCGCAAGTAGACGCTATCGGGTCCGATAGATGACCCACCTTGCTTTCGCGCTCAGCCTCTCGTTCTACGCTGCCGCCTTTCTCTTCACCTTCCACGAAGCCGACGAGGACCTTTGGGGGCGCATGGCCGCAGGCCGGCTCACGATGTCCGAGGGGCGTGTTCCCGAAAAGGACGTCTTCGCCTACGTGCCGACGAAGCCCCTTTGGGTCGACCACGAGTGGCTCTCGGGAGTCGTCTTCTACGAAGTCCATCGCGCGTTCGGAGAAGCGGGACTTCTGGTTCTCCGCGCGGCGCTCGGTGTGGGCGCCATGGCCCTTCTTCTTCATGCCGCGCGCGGCGCGAGTCCCTGGACGCTCACGCTTCTCTCGCTCGCCGCCTGGCCCCTTCTCGCCCAGGGATTCAATTCGGTGGTGAGAGCCCAGGCCTTCACCTTCCTGTTCTTCGCCCTGACCCTCTTCGTCCTCGAGCGAGGCAAAGGGCGCCTCGCTCTCGTTCCCCTCGTGGCCCTCTGGGCGAACCTGCACGGGGGGTTCGTCCTCGGTCCGCTCCTTCTCCTCGGCTACGGCTCTTATCGCGTCGCGGCCGCCTGCCTCGCCGCGAGCCTCCTGAACCCCTACGGGGTTGAGTACTGGCGTTATCTGAGCGAAGCGCTTCTGATGCCGCGCCCCGATATCGTCGAATGGCGCTCCGCGGACCTGTCAGGGATCGCGGACCTCCATATTCAAGGCGCTCTCCTTCTCACCGTCGTACTCGTCTGGGGACGGCGACCGAGGCCCGCCCACCTCGTGGCGCTCGGCGGCGCCGCGCTCGCGAGTCTTCTCCACGTCCGCTTTGCCCCCCTCTTGGGAATGGTGATGGTCGTCACGCTCGGCGGCTCCTGGGAAGCCACCTTTCAGAAGAGACGCCACGCGCTCGCCGTCGGGGCGATGGTTCTCGCGCTTTCGCTCGTCGCCACCGGGGGGGCCGTCGTCTGGCTCCGCCGCGACCTCTCGCTCCAGATGAGGGTCCCGGCCGACCGCTATCCGGTGGCCGCGGTCGAGCGCCTGAAGGACGAACGCGGGAACCTCGC
>Ga0209002_10005115_pt1 | contig 10206 bp, 7 predicted proteins | sample Rifsed16ft2_FD_184010 | JGI IMG/M metagenome (GOLD analysis project Ga0209002, IMG submission 184010) | Soil microbial communities from Rifle, Colorado, USA - sediment 16ft 2 (version 2) | ecosystem: Environmental > Terrestrial > Deep subsurface > Rock core/Sediment | place: Rifle, Colorado...
TATGTCCGCATCCATATCTTCTGTTGGGTGAAATACCTGCCCAACATGCACGGTTTTCTTTGCGCCATCCACAACCGCCATCACTACGGGAATCCCTGCTTTTTTGGCGATGTGATAAAAGCCCAACTTCCATTCACGGACTTGATAACGCGTGCCTTCGGGGGTGATGGTCAAAATAAATTTTTCCGATTTCTCGCAGGCCACCACCATTTGTTCCACGAGTCCCTGTGACCTGGTACGATCCACCGGAATGCCGCCGCACCAATAGAAGAACCATCCGAACGGATTACGGAACAACTCCGCCTTGCCCATAAAGCCGACGTTGGCCCGCAGGTGGAAGATGATGCCGAGGAACAGTACGAAATCCCAGTTGGAGGTGTGCGGCGCGCCGATCAATATATATTTTGGCAGGTCGGGCAATTTTCCCTCCACACGCCAACCGACCATGCGGAGAATCAAATTTGCCATCATGCGTAGAAATATGCTGAGAATGGGGGTGTTGAAAATAGTGGTTTTCAATTTTTTGTCCTCAACTATATAACCCTCAAATTTCGTTTGCGTCACTCAAACTGGAGCGCAGATTGGGGATCCCTTCAACTTGAGACAATCTGTGGTTAAATACCTGCATGGCTTTGAAATCATCTCTCCGCACTATTATTTATGAAACAGAAAAACAGATACAAAGTGTCCGCTTCGCATCTGTACCCCGGCCAAAAAACGACTGGCCAATCCTGCTCGGCATTTCCTTTCCAAAAAGCGGCACCCATCTGCTCGACCAAATTCTACTTGGTTTTGCAAATGTCGCGCCGTTCTCAAAACGACTGCATTCTTTTTACGCGGAATATGAGGGTGAAAGCGGGCGCAAGCGCACATCTGAACAAGCGCTCGCCTGGCTTGATGCGCTTCGTCCGCGTGATGTTGCTTCGGCGCACCTCTTTGCGCGGCCGGATGCAATCAAGCGCGTGTGCGCACCTGCCTTCGTCCCTTATTTTATTTTTCGCGATCCGCGGGATGTGGTTGTCTCGCATGTTTTTTACGTCACCGAAATGGAAACGCGTCACGTTCATCACGAATATTATCAGTCTCTTTCTGATTTCAATGCGAGATTAAGTGTCAGCATTTTAGGAAAACCCAACACGGAAGTAGAATTCCCTGACATCAACGCACGGTTTGCTCCTTATCTTGATTGGCTCAATCATCCTGAAGTAATGGCGATTCATTTCGAAGATTTAATTCATAACCGCGCCGCCATATTGACCCGCATCATGGGACATTTCCTGGCCCGCGTCCCGCTTCACGCTTCGCGAACCCGAGGGTTGATTCTAAATGCCCTCGAAGCATCCATCAACCCGACAAAGTCCCCGACCTTCCGCTCAGGCAAGACAGGCGAATGGAGGAAATATTTCACCGATGAACACAAGAAGATATTCAAGGATGTGGCGGGGGATTTGTTGATGAGGTTAGGATATGAAAAAGATAATGATTGGTAGTTGCTCCATCATCATCCGCGCTTATAACGAAGAAAAGCATCTTGGGCGTTTGCTCGAGGGGATTCGTCAGCAGACTCTCAAAGATGTGGAAGTGATTCTTGTTGATTCAGGTTCAACCGATTCAAGCGTCTCGATTGCCGAGTCGTTTGGAGCACAGATTGTGAACATCCGCCCCGAAGAATTCACTTTCGGACGCTCGCTCAACCTTGGGATCAAAGAAGCGAAGGGCGAGTTTATTGTCATCGCCAGCGCACATGTCTATCCCGTCTATCCCGATTGGCTGGAGACTTTGCTTCGTCCATTTCAGGATAAAAGTATTGCATTAACTTATGGCAAGCAACGCGCACCTGAGTTTGCAAAATATTCCGAGCAACAAATTTTTCTTCAGTGGTATCCCGGTACAGGCAAGGCGAAACAAGCCACCGCGTTTTGCAATAATGCCAATGCCGCGATCCGAAAAAGTTTGTGGGAGAAAAATAATTACGACGAAACACTGACAGGTCTCGAAGACCTCGCGTGGGCGAAGTGGGCTAAAGAACAGGGACATGCCATCGCGTATGTGGCCGAGGCGGAGATCATTCACGCGCATCATGAAACTCCGCGCGGCGTATTCAATCGTTATCGTCGTGAAGCCATGGCCTTCAAAAAAATATATCCTGAATCACATTTTAATGTGTATGATTTTTTGCGTCTGACCACAACAAATATTTTGAGTGACCTGTGGCATGCCGCGCATGAACACATGTTATGGAAAAACATCGCTTCGATCTTCTGGTTTCGCTTTATGCAATTTCACGGCACGCGCCTGGGACACCGCGAGACGAGCCTCGTCACCCCGCAACTGCGCGAGACTTTTTATTATGCCAGGGAGAGGAAACCGAAAGATGGCGTAAAAAGGGACGTCGAGCCGATAAGCTATGATGGGGAGTAAGTTGTTAATTTCCCTTCGTTAACCAAGGTTCTAACGTTTTTCAATTAACTTGAAACGCGTAAACACCCAGGGCGCGCCGCCCGTCACCCACCAACCCACCAAGGCATAACGAACAAAGCGCAAGGAATAAACAAGGAGTCCATCGCCGCGCGGGAAAATTTCGCCCAGCCCCATCCAAAGGAGGAGGACGCCGATCAAGCCGATGACGTAACGAAGAGCGCGCATCCATACTGGACCCGAGGCCTGATACCCGCCCAAGGACACGATCCACGCGAGGCCGAATGCCAGCCCGAAGAAGGTCCCTGCTGAGGTGAAGATTCCGTTCGGGTCAACCGGAGCAGGTTCCACGTTCCCGCCGCGAAGCGCGTTTTCCATCCATGAAATAGGGAGTTGATAGTCGCTTCTCAATGAAACCAAAGCCCATCCAATTGCAACGAAAACCATCGAAACCAGAAATGCAATCAAGGTTTGTTGTCTGAGTGTTTTATTCGCAAGCCATGCGGCCACTGGATCCCAAAAACGTAGAAAGGCCCACAAGATCACCGCGCCGAACAGCCAGCCAATGATCACGTCATGCGGAAAGTGAGCGCCGAGGTAAATGCGTGAAAAACCGATCAGGAAAATAAGCAGGATGGCAACAACCCACACCCAAACCCGGCGGCGGGATGCGGCAATGATTCCCCAAACGCTCATGGCATTTTGGGCGTGACCAGAGGGAATGCCGAATGACGTTTCCGCCCACAGTGCGCGGACGTGTGAACTGGCCCAATAGGGGCGCGGTCCTGCAAAGAGCAATTTGCCCATGTAGTTAAACATACTGCTGGTAACGAGGATGAATCCCACCCGCAAGCCAAGGGCTGAGTCGATGCTCCAGTAGATTAAAGGCAGAACGAGGAAAAAGAAATCCTCCGTGCCGAGATAGCTAAAGAAACGCATGGGGGCGATTAACCAATCCCCCGTACTTTGCATGGCAATCACAAAGGCAATGCCACTATCAATCAAGGTCTGCATAGGTCCTCCGGTGGATTTTTAATCGTATTGCGATTGACGAAGATACTGCCTTCATTGTACACTCAAAGGATGGAAAAATCATCTGCGCGCTGGTGGGATCTTCCCTCCGCAATTTTTTTATTTCTTGCAATCCTGTTCTCAGCATGGCGCTTGCAATCCACCGGCTGGACAGATGGGCTTGAACACGTCCGCAATGTGGCTTTGCTGGGGTTGATCATCGGGCTGGCGCTGGGGCAAGGTAGTTATCAAAGGCGTGGGGTTGTGCTTTTATCAATAGGGTATATGCTGGTCGTTTTCTGCTGGCAATGGCTCGGATTTATGGAATTTACAGAAGAACAGAGCTATTTAGGGGATAAGCTTTTAATCCTGGTTAGCAGATTATTGCTGGGATTGAGCGAATTCGCTTCAAACAGACCTGTCAAAGATCCGCTGTTTTTTGTAGCTCTTCTTTGCATCCCTTTCTGGTTCACAAGTCTATTCAGCGGATATCAATTGACGCGCTATGCCAATGGGCTTGCCGCTGTTTTACCGAGCGGATTCCTGATGTTCGTCATTTACCTTAACCACTACACCGCCAAAGATTACAGCTGGCTTTTCGGCGCTTATTTATTCATTACACTACTCCTGCTCGGACGTCAAAAATATCTAACTGATCGGAAAAAGTGGAGGGAAAAACGTGTGCAGATTTCAGCAGAAAGCGGCCTGGATTTCAATAACACCGTCATGATCAGCGCGGCAGTTTTGATCATTCTGGTGTGGGTGCTTCCAGGTGCTCTGCCATTTAACCCGCAGGCGAGGAAAACATGGCAGAGAATATCGAGGGACTGGTCCTCAAAGGATGAACGCCTTGAAAACATGTTTGCATCAGTAAAGAAAGATAACCAGCCCTCTAAAGATTACTATCGAAATGAATTACCGCTTGGCACACGAATCTCACTAAGCGAGTCTGTGGTTTTTCTTGTTTATGCGCCATCCGCTGCACTTAATTTCCCGCGGCTATACTGGCGTGGACGTGTTTATGACCACTTTGAAGAAGGCCGTTGGTCAACTGCTGATGTGGAAGGTAAAAACTATAAACCACAAGATGGTGATTTTGAGATCCCGGATACGGATAACCGCGAAAAAATAAATTTCACGTATAACGTTTACATTAAAGGACAGACCATCCTTTACACTGCGGCGCAGCCCGTTTGGGTAAGTCATCCAGCGAATATCGCCCACACCAAAATCCCTGCTAAAAAAGAGGAAGAGGAGGATGTTATGGATATTGTGACACTACAAGCGTCGCCTTATCTAGAAGCGGGAGAGTCGTATCACTCCACTGCCCTGCTTGCCAATCCAACCATCCCTGAATTGCAGGAAGCCGGTGAGGAGTATCCCGAATGGGTCACGGAAAAATACCTGGAACTACCTGCGGATTTCTCCCCGCGTATCCAGGCACTGGCCTTGGAAATTACCGCCCCCTATGATAGCCCTTACGATAAGTCAGCTGCCATTACAAATTACCTGCGCACAGAGATCAAGTATGCCCCGGCCATATTCTTTCCGGAAGAACCTGTTGATAGGTTAGAGTATTTTTTATTAGAAGGCAAACAAGGGTTTTGCAACTATTATGCCAGTGCGCAGGTATTAATGCTTCGTTCTGTCGGCGTGCCGGCGCGGCTGGCAGTTGGTTTTGCGCAAGGCGAATCAAACTTACAAAACACTTTTTACACCGTGCGCGAACGCGACGCACACGCCTGGCCTGAAGTTTATTTCCCGGGATATGGCTGGATCGAATTTGAGCCGACTGGAAACCAGGCACCTCTTGAACGTCCGCAAAAACGGGAGGAAACATCAGCCTCAGATCAGAGTAACAATCCACTTGAATTTGATGCGCTCGAACAGGAAGAGCCTCAACTGCAAATCCCTTTGGAGATGCCGAAAGAAAACATATCCAGTATACAAATTTTTCAGATCGGCATCATTGCAAGCGGATTTATAGTGGCCTTTCTTGCCATTTTCCTTAAGAAACGTTACGCACCAAACATACAAACGGCAGTGATCCTAAAAACTCTGGTGGAGCGCAATGGATGGGAAGCCCCGGCCTGGTTAAACAATTGGACAGGCTGGGCAACACTCACCCCCATCGAAAGGTACTTTCATAGCATCAATGCCAGCCTGCGGTGGCTGGGAAAACCTCAACCGCTTCACATCACAGCCGCAGAACGCGCTGACATTCTAAAGGAGTTCCTTCCCTCCGCCGCGCCATCCATCGATATTTTGCTGTATGAACATCAATCCGCACTATTCAGCCCGCGCGAAGGGAATGCACTAATTGCGCGCCGTGCGGCATGGACGATCATTTATCAAGCCATAGCAAGACGTCTTAAGATCTTTGTCTTAGGATACAATCAGAAAAATTAGCAGGAATTACAGAAAATCCTCGCTTGGTATCCACTATGAATTCTGATAACGCCCGCCCAACAACCGTGCATGACCAACTGCTTAGTCTCAGCGTTCAGGCGGGCAAGATCCGTACTGAGTTGGAAGCCAGCAAACTAAAACTTCCCAAAAATACAACGGGCGACCTGCGCAACCTGCAAATAACACTGGAACAAATCAGCGAAAAAATACAAGCCTTTCAAAAGGAACACGGCAATATGCTGGCGCTGGCTGATGTGGGACAGGTGATCAATTCATCTCTTGAACTGGATGAAGTGCTTCGCATCGTGATGGACAACATCGTGCGCCTGACGAAAGCGGAGCGCGGCTTCCTGATGCTGCGGGATGAAACAGGCGAAATGGTCATTCGCATGGGGCGCAATTGGGAAATGGAATCCATCAATTCGTCAGAAAAGAATGTCAGCACCACCGTTGTGCAGCGAGTGATCAATACCGGCGACGCCATTGTCACCACCAATGCTCAGGAAGACCAACGCTTTTTGGGACAGGAAAGCATCGTTGCATTTAACCTGCGTTCCATTTTGTGCGTACCCCTCAAGGTAAAAAACGAACTGATCGGCGTGATCTATGCCGATAACCGCATTCGCACGGGCATCTTCGCCGAGAGTGAAAGGGACCTGCTGACCGCGTTTGCAAACCAGGCCGCAGTGGCAATTGAAAACGCGCGCCTGTTCTCCTCACTCAAGCACACCCTTGAAGAAGTAACCGAGTTAAAAAACCTGATGGACAATGTTTTCGCATCCATTGCCAGCGGCGTGATCACTGCGGATGTCGAGAATCGAGTTACCCTTGCGAATCGAGCCGCAGAATATATCCTCGGCGCCACCTCAAGCGAGATTATCGGTCATCATCTTAACGAGGCGCTTGCTTCCGTTTCGGCTGAGCTTGAGCCGCATCTGACGCAAGTCCGCGTAACCGACAAAGCCATCGTAGACCTTGAACTCAGCCATAACCTTCAGAAGCGCGGTATAGTAGACTGGCGCTTGAACCTCTCGCCGCTCAAAGATGCAGGGCAGAAAATTCAAGGCATAGCCATCGTGCTCGACGACCTGACAGAACGAAAGAAGTTGGAAGCCCAGCGCCGTCTCTTTGAACGCATGGTCTCCCCGGCTGTCATCGCCCAGCTTGACCCGAACAGTTTACAACTGGGCGGTAAACGTGTGGACATCACCGTTTTGTTCGCAGATATCCGCGGCTTCACAACCTACAGCGAAAAAATAGCCCCGGAAAAATTGGTGAAAATCTTAAACCGCTACCTCGCCGCCATGGCGGAAGCCGTGCTCATGCAGGAAGGCACGATTGATAAATTCATGGGTGACGCGATTATGGCATGGTTCAATGCGCCCGTGCCTCAACCAGACCACACCCTGCGAGCCGTAAAGACCGCACTTGCGATCCGTGAGTCCGTTGAAAATCTATACAAGGAATTGCCAGTGGATGCACACCTGACCTTTGGAGCGGGCATTCATTATGGTGATGCAATCCTCGGTTTGATCGGTACCGAAAAAAGACTGGAATACACCGCGATCAGCGACAGTGTCAACGTTGCTAAACGCATCCAGGAGAATTCGGCCAAGAATCAGATTCTGATCAGTAAAGCTGCGTATGAACGGGTCAGGAAACAAGTGGAAGCCAAACCCTGCGCCGAAATGAAATTGAAAGGCAAGGAACATCCGCTTGAGGTGTTTGAAGTGCTTGGGTTAAAGTGAGAAGGGGAAAGAGGGTAAGTAGTGACTGGTAATAAGTAATTGGGAGATTGGAGATTTTCGAGGCGCTGATGGCTTTGGAAGTCTTTTTTGATTTTATTTCAACATACCCACAGATACCTGAACACTAATTACCATTCCCCGCCAACTCTACAAACCTCACCAAAATTTCCATCCCTTTTTTCACCGGATCGATATCAATATATTCATTCGTTGTATGCGCGCCGCCTCCGGTTGTAATTCCCATAACAATAGCGGGAATATTTTGGCTCAATGGAATATTCGCGTCGGTTGAGCCTGTTGTAAGGATTACATCTACAACCTGTTCTTGCGAACACTTAATTGCCAATTGCACGAATTCATGCTTTTCCGAAATTCCACCCGCAGGTCTTTCACCGATGGCCTCCGTCATGATCTTCACACCTGCGCGGCTTGCATGAGTGATCAACTCTTCCACTTGATGCACCAGTCTCGCCAGCGTTTTTGGATCTTCCGAGCGCAGGTCTAATTCACATTTTGCTTCCGAGGCCAGCACATTGACACCCGTGCCTCCGCCCATCGTGCCTACGTTCATCGTTGTGCGAGGTTCGCGCGGCAATCGGATCGCGGTCAATTTTGTGATCAATGAGGCTAGTTCATGGACTGCCGAAGGCTGGCCATAATCAGACCATGAATGTCCGCCCGCAGTTTTTACAGTAATGCGATACCTCTTCACGCCAATTGCGCGATGATAGACATGCCCAAGCGCAAGCCCTTCCAGCACGAGGTAACCAAGCACATGAGTACCAAACCGTTCCACCACAGCCCGCATCCCTCGCAGGTCACCGAGCCCCTCCTCCCCAACATTTGCCACAAACCAGACGTCATTTTGTAACGTGATTTTCCTCTCACGCAAGGAACAGATGATTCCAAACAAGGCCGCAACACCGAGTGAATTATCGCCGATGCCGGGTGCGATGATTTTTTTCGCTTCCTTCTTAATCTGCAAGTTGACAGTGGCAGGAAAGACGGTATCCAAATGAGCAGATACGATCAAAGCCTTCGCCTTTTTCTGTTTCCCCGGCAATCGCGCGAAGACATTTCCCAATGAATCCACTGAAACATCCTTTAGTTTTTCCTTGATAAAAAGTTCGCGCACAAATTCACCCCGCTCTCCCTCCGCAAAAGTTGGCGCGGGGATTTGCTGTATTTGGATGGCAAGGTCAATGATTTGGGTTGGAAGATTATTCATGGGTGTAAGTATACAGGTAGACAAGTAGACGGGTAGACAAGGAATACGCGTTGAACTTTAAACATTAAATGTTGAAAGTTCCACTTCATCCTTCATCCTTTATATCTCCCGTGCCATTTCTTTTAATGTATGCAAACGCGCTTCAGCCAGTCCGGGCAGAACTTCCAGCGGATAAAATGGGCCGCTGCCTTCGATCTTCAATGAAGCAGAAACACTTCCATGTATTGCCGCCATGAGAGGGTCGTTTGTCTTCTGAAAGCCAGCCAGGTAGCCACCGCAAAACGCATCTCCTGCACCGGTCGGGTCTGCCAGACGCGAAGAGTAGGCAGGAACTTCGTAACGATGATTTCCTGCGGCATCATATACCAATTGACCAAGAGCGCCGCGTTTTATGACAATGATCTGCGGCCCATACTGACTGACCTGCTGCGCCATCTCCCACAAGTCATTGGTCTCACCCCAAAAGAGCGCACGCATTTCATCTTCTGAGGGTTGAAAGACTGTAACCCCTTGCAATACCAATCGCAGGTCGCGCCAAAAGCTAGTGGTCATATAACCGGGAGCAGGGTCCAGGCTGACGGTCTGATTTGAGCCGCCTTTAAAGAGGTTGACCATCTGGCTCTGGCTGACAAAATCAAAGGGGCAGAGATGCACATGGCGGACATCCCGAAAATATTTTGGCACATCCAGCGCAGCCGGAGAGGCGGCATCTGGTTCACGCGGGTCTTTGCGCGCTTCATCCACAGGGAGATAGCCAAGCAAGGCTTTTGGAAAAGGCAATTGGCGGCGCACAAAATGAGTAACTGCATTGGATTGACTGCGCTCATTTGAATCCGTATAGGCAATGAAACTGCGCAAATCAATGTTTTGTGATCCATGCAGTGTGATAATGCCGCGAATATCAAAACCGCGTTTTTCGAGGTCACGCAGCCAGGCCTGTGGATAGTCCTCACTGACACGCCCAAGCAAACCTGCATTCGCGTTCGCGTCCCAAACCGCAAGCCCGCCTGCGGCATACAGCAAATTACCCCCGGGCGAATCGATCAGTGGGTTGCCCGATGGAGGCAGGATATATTCGCGGGTGAGCTTGCCGGCGATGACAAATGTTGGACTCATCATTTTCCCAAGTATATAAGGTGACAGTCACTTTGCCCACTCTGCTTCGTTTTGGTATGCTCGGCAAAAGTGACTGTCACCTTTTTCTCATCCATGCCGGTTTTTGCGCGGCAACCTTTTGATAAATGGAACAATTTTTTTGATGCGCACCCGGTAAATAACCCGTAGATACGAGAAACTCATTGACGATTTCACTGCCAGTGAAGACGAAGGTTTTCTTGAAAATTTTTGACCAACTATCTATTGTTAATGGGTGATTCGCGTCCAGCCAGCCTT
>Ga0209002_10005117_pt1 | contig 10204 bp, 7 predicted proteins | sample Rifsed16ft2_FD_184010 | JGI IMG/M metagenome (GOLD analysis project Ga0209002, IMG submission 184010) | Soil microbial communities from Rifle, Colorado, USA - sediment 16ft 2 (version 2) | ecosystem: Environmental > Terrestrial > Deep subsurface > Rock core/Sediment | place: Rifle, Colorado...
ATTATATACATCCATTGTTTGGTGAGCAGCTTTATCCCAACTGAACTCTTTTGACCTTTCATATCCCTTGCGGCTCAGTTGGTCCCTCAATCCAGGCTCAGATAGGATTCTAATCATAGCTTGAGCAATGGTCTCAGGTTTCGTATCAGGTAATAATATTCCGGCATCTCCTATTACTTCAGCAACCGCACCAGCTGAACTTGCAATAACTGGTGTCGCGCAAGCCATGGCTTCTAACGGTGCTAGTCCAAACCCTTCATGGGTAGACGGGAATAGTTTGGCAATGGCGCCGGATAACAATGCTGGTAAGTCAGTATCCGGTGCAGCACCCGTCAGGATGACATCTTGCTCCAAATGAAGTTCCATAATGGTTGGCATCAGTTCATAATCATGCCCTTTAGGATATTCTGGTCCTACTAGCACTAATGCACCAGTAAACTTAACCTTATCTTTAACCATTCGAAATGCCTTAACCATGTTCGTAAGGTTTTTCTTTCGATCCAGATGACCAACATGGATAAAGTACTTGTCTGGCAAATTGTAGTTACGCTTTATTATTGAAATTATGTCTTCTGGGGCTGGTTTAAAGTGTGCTCCTGCTGCTAGATGAATCACTCTGATTTTTTCCTCAGGGACATGATAAATTTCTTTAATCCCTTGAGCCGCGTCATGAGAAATGGCAATAATTCTACTCACACTTTTTAGCATCTTCTTTTGGATGCCAGAATAGTACCAATGATCGATTTTAGGGATGAGTTCTGGATGAAGCACATGGGTCATGTCAAAAATAGTGACAACTTGTGGAGGTTTTATACCTAGCAGGTTCAAGTTTTTGGTGAAATGGATTAAATCGTAATTTCTAAATTTAATTGGAAAAATAATTTGCATAAAAATCCGTGCAAGAAACCGATTTTGAATTGGAATAATCCATTGCCTTATACGGTCATTATTCATATCCAGCGTAGGTTCGAATGCGCTTAATGCAACTAAATATTTATTTTCTTCGTCGATTTTGAAAATTGATTGAAGTAACTGGAGTGTGGCAGTTCTTCCTCCCCCGTACTTATTAATTCCTACTGCATCGATAGCGATTCTCATTTTCGTTAATCCGAATGAATTAATGGCAATATACTGTCAAGGAATCGTTTCCCGAGAGGTTGTAGACTAAAGTTCCGCATTACATAATCCTGACCTTGTTCAGCAATGACGGAGAGGATTTCGGGATTGTCACGTAAAAACTTAATTTTAACTGCGATTTCCTGGGGATTGCGGGGAGAAGTTATTAAGTGAGTACCGGAGATAAAAACCTTAAGAATCGCAGGAGATTCACCTGTCAACAATGGTTTCCCCATTATTAATGTTTCGTATATTTTATTTTGGATGGTAATCATTGAATGCGTGGTTTGACCAAAGGATCCCAAACACAAATCAGTTTTTGCGATATGCATGAAAAATTGTTCGGAGGGCAAATATCCTGAAAAAGTAACATTATTCAATTCTTTTTCCTTGGAATATGATACGGTCTCCTTATATTCAGGCCCAATTCCAATAAATTCAAATTGAATAGTCTCCTCATTTTTCAGAAGTTCGGCCGCTTTGATCATTTGGTCTAGTCCATGGTTTCGTAGGAAAGACCCAAAATAAGCGACATGAAAATTGGGCTGTTCTGGCGTCAATGTTGAGAGGAGAGATGGAAAATTCCTTTCATTAGTGCCAAGGGGTACTTTTTGGAATTTATGCGGATTTAGAGAATATTCTTTGCTCAACCAGTTAGCGTAATCATCACCCTCTACAATAAGCAATTCAGGCAAGCGTAAACCAATTGACTCAACTACGTGAATAAGTGACTTTGTAAGTCCATTCGACGTCCCTAGATTTCTTTCAATCATAAGTAAATAAACTGACATTAGGACATCCCAAACCAACGGTTTGCGTCGAAGTCGGGTAAGGATCCATCCGATAAGGACGTCGAGCTGGCCTGGATAACCTACAATTAGGAGATCGTAATCGCCGATTTGTCGATATTTCCGTAACAATCTCCCATAAGCCTGAAACAATCTTTGAACAAAATGTAAACTAAACCAACCACCACGAACGACCTGCACACGGTCGTCTATGCTATGCCACAACTGTTCGTGGCATTCAATAACCTTGACCCCGTTCAAACGTAACCCTTCGATTACGTTAGTAGTACGGGTAAATTCTTCCCGATACGTGCCAAAAAACACGACCTTGAGAGGAGTCTGAGAATTAGGCGGCTCAGCCACTGAAAATATTTACCTCGCCTCCCCTCCCCATTAGTTTTAGGACTAGCTTTATCAATTGAAATATTCCAGAAATAAAGCATGCAGAATCAAATGACCTTATCCAAAAAAGGCCATCTAATGACAGAGGAGGGATAAAGATACATGACTATTGTTTATTACAAGCGGAAGAATTAAGTATAAAAACGCATTAATTGATGTGGCCTAACCCCGTAAAACCAAGCAAAGCCTGATGAATGGTTGAAAAAGTATATCATATTGGACCTTTACCTATGGACTGACAACTAAAATTAAATGTCGTAATCATAAAATAATTTGAGATCAGCTAATAAATAATGGGTTTCATTGTATATAGATACGATATACTTTCTTGCGGATGAAGAGTTAAGAAATTCTCCAAAGTCATTGATTTGTTTTCATTCTGCGTTGTTCTTCTAGGTTATCCCATGCCCACATCCCTCATCACCGGAATCACAGGCCAGGACGGCTCTTACTTAGCGGAATTCCTGCTCGAGCAGGGGTACGATGTGCACGGCATTGTGCGCCAGGTCGAACTCGAAGACCCGATCCGCAGCCTGGCGCGCATTTCGCATATTTTGGACCGGGTGCAGCTGCACGCTGGTACGATCGATTCTTACCCGAGCGTATTCCGCATTGTGCGCGAGGTACAGCCGGCTGAATGTTATCATCTGGCGGCGCAGAGCTTTGTCAGCTATTCTTTCGAGGATGAATTCTCGACGCTGAGCACCAACATCAACGGCACGCACTACCTGCTGGCGGCGTTGAAAGATTTGGTGCCGCACTGCCGCCTGTACTTTGCCGGCTCGTCCGAGATGTTCGGTAATGCGCCGGTTTCACCGCAGGACGAGTCCACACCGTTCAATCCGCGCTCGCCGTACGGCATCTCGAAGCTGGCCGGGTTCCACCTGGTGCGCAATTACCGCGAGGCTTATCATCTGTTTGCCTGCAACGGCATCATGTTCAATCATGAGTCGGAGCGCCGCGGGCATGAATACGTGACGCGCAAGATCACCAGCACGGCGGCAGCCATCAAGTATGGGCACGCCCGCGAGCTGACGCTGGGCAACCTGGACGCCCGCCGCGACTGGGGCTACTCGCCGGAGTATGTGCAGGCTATGTGGCGCATGCTGCAGCAGTCAACGCCGGATGACTATGTGGTGGCGACCGGGGTCTCGCATTCGGTGCGCGATTTCGTGGCGCTGGCCTTCTCGCTGGCCGGCCTGAAGTGGGAAGACTATGTACGGGTTGACCCTAAGTTCTACCGCCCGGTAGAAGTCAACGAGCTGCGCGGCAACCCAAACAAGGCCAAAACAGTGTTGGGCTGGCAGCCAACGGTCACATTTGAGCAGCTGGTCGAGCGCATGGTCAAGCACGATCTGGACCTCGAGCAGCAGGCGCACGGTTAGCGAAACGCGGCAATTTAGCCGTTAAAACCTCGAAAAAAATCCGTCCCTTGACCAATTTGGGACGCGAGTTTATAATTCAACAATTGAATATTGACCTATGATGACAACACCACCTGAAACCAGTCGCGATCTCATCATCCTTGAGCACATTGAAAAAGATCCCGACGCGACCCAGGCATCACTGGCGTCTCAGCTTGGAGTAGCTGTCGGGACAATCAACTGGCATCTTAAACGCCTGGTTGCGAAAGGATACGTCAAAGTGCGGCGCGCCGAGCGCCGTAAGCTGCGTTATATCATCACCGCCGACGGTCTGGCGCTGCGTGCCCGGCTGACGATCGACTATATTCAAAATTCGTTCCACCTCTACCGGCTTGTTCGCGAACGGATGCTGGACGTGATTAAAGATGTACGGGCTCAGGGTCACCGGACAGTACAGCTGGAAGGCAGCGGCGACGTGGCTGAAGTTTGCCGGCTCACCTGTCTGGAACAGGGGCTGACCATCGTGGAAGATTCGCATGCCCCGCGCCTGGTTATCCGCGGCTTGAAAGTATTCCTTGAACCAGAGGAGCGAGATTAACACTATGACCGATTCGAATTTCTGGGCTACGCGCCGGGTGACGCTCACCGGCGGTGCGGGATTCCTTGGCTCGTTCGTCACCGAGAAATTGCGCCAGCGCGGCGTCAAGGACATTTTTATTCCGCGCATCGAGCAGTACGATCTGGTCAATCCGCAGGACGTGGAACGCTTGCTGGATGATGCGCGCCCGGATGTGGTTATTCACCTGGCAGCGCACGTCGGCGGGATTGGCGCCAACCGCCTGCACCCGGCTGAATTTTTCTATGACAACCTGATGATGGGCGCCCAGTTGATGCACCAATCCTGGAAGCGCGGCGTGGAAAAGTACACCGCCATCGGCACAGTATGCGCTTACCCCAAGTTCACCCCGGTGCCCTTCAAAGAGGATGCCATTTGGGACGGCTATCCCGAAGAAACCAACGCCCCCTACGGTCTGGCGAAGAAGATGCAGCTGGTACAGGCGCAAGCCTACCGCCAGCAGTACGGTTTTAATGCCATCTTCCTGCTGCCGGTCAACCTGTATGGGCCGCGCGATAACTTTGACCTTGAATCTTCGCATGTGATCCCAGCACTGATCCGCAAGTTCCTCGAGGCGCAGGAAGCCGGCGTCAACCAGGTGGAGGTGTGGGGCGACGGTTCACCAACCCGCGAGTTCCTGTATGTTGAGGATGCCGCCGAGGGTATTCTGCTGGCGACTGAAAAGTACAACGGCGCCGAGCCGGTCAACCTTGGCTCGGGCTACGAGATCAGCATCAAGGACCTGGCGGAGTTGATTCAACGCCTCACCGGCTACCACGGGAACCTGGTATGGAATACCGACAAACCCAACGGGCAGCCGCGCCGCGGGCTGGACACCACCCGGGCTGAAGAGTATTTTGGCTTCAAGGCTACTGTATCCTTTGAGGAAGGGCTGCGCCGCACCATCGACTGGTACCGCGCGCAAAGCGCGCAGCGCGTCAAGGCATGACGACCACCGATTCCGGCCGACTTAAGGCCGCCGAGTCTGCGAAAGGGAATATGACCGTTCGAACGGAGTCACCGGTAACCCTGATACGCCCGCCGCGCGGTTGGCAAGCCGTCAACCTGCGCGATCTGTGGTTGTACCGTGAACTGATCTATTTCCTTACCTGGCGCGATATCAAAGTGCGCTATAAGCAGGCAGTTTTAGGTATTGCCTGGGCGATCATTCAACCCATTGTGACCATGGTGGTCTTCACCTTCATTTTCAACCAGTTCCTCAACGTCAAGCCGGATGAAGGCATATCTGAAGCCTGGTATCCTATTTTTGCGTTTGCCGGATTGCTGCCGTGGCAATTCTTCCAGGGCGCATTGCAGCGCGCCAGCACCAGCCTGGTCTCCAATGCCAACCTGCTGACCAAGGTCTACTTCCCGCGGCTGATCATTCCCTCGTCCGCGGTGGCAGCCGGCCTGGTGGATTTTGCCTTCTCGTTCGTCATCATGATCGGTCTGATGATCTACTTTGGCGTTCCATTCACCGTACAGCTATTGTGGCTGCCGGTATTCCTGTTGGTGGCGCTGCTGACCGCGCTGGCGGTTGGTCTGTGGCTTTCGGCACTCAACGTACAGTACCGCGATGTTCAGCACATGGTGCCGTTCCTGCTGACCATCTGGATGTATGTTTCGCCGGTGGTCTATCCGATCGACATCATCAACGTCAGTAAGTTCTGGCAGGTAATTTACGCGCTTAACCCCATGGTAGGCGTGATTCAAGGGTTTCGCTGGGCGCTGTTTGGTACCAACCCGCCGGGCTGGATGTTTTTCGTCTCGCTTGGCATGGTGCTGGTACTGCTGGTTTCCGGCATATTCTATTTCCGCCGCATGGAGCGGACCTTCGCGGATCTGATATGAGCGATATCGCCATTCGCGTCAATGATCTTGGCAAACGCTACCGCCTCGGTGCGCTGCATTCTTCCAATTACCATACGCTGCGCGAGTCGCTGGTTGGCCTGTTTCAGCCGCGTGAAAAAGTACCCAATGGACACATCTGGGCGCTGCGCAACGTCTCCTTCGACGTCAAAAAGGGGCAGGTGTTGGGGGTCGTAGGCCGCAACGGAGCCGGTAAGAGCACGCTGCTCAAGCTGCTGTCGCGCGTCACCGAACCGACCGAGGGCGAGGCCGAGATTCACGGGCGGGTCGGCAGTCTTCTGGAGGTTGGCACCGGTTTTCACCCGGAATTGACCGGGCGGGAAAATATATACCTGAACGGCGCCATCCTTGGCATGAAACGCACGGAAATTGAGCGCAAGTTCGATGAAATCGTCGAATTTGCCGAGGTGGACAAATTCATCGAGACGCCGGTCAAGCGTTATTCCAGCGGCATGTATTTACGGCTGGCGTTTGCCGTGGCGGCGCATCTGGAGCCGGAAATTCTGGTGGTGGACGAGGTACTGGCGGTCGGTGACGCTGAATTCCAGCGCAAATGTCTGGGAAAAATGGGCGACGTGGCTCGTGAAGGCCGCACGGTGCTGTTCGTTAGCCATAATATGTCAGCGGTGCTGCGCCTGACTGACGAAACCATTGTGATCGATCAAGGCGGCCTGATTATGCGCGCGCCTACCCCGGAAGCGGTGGACTTCTACCTGTCGCGCGGGTTCGCCCAGGAAGGTCAACGCATCTGGGAGAACGGAGAGGTGCCACTCAGCGCGGCGCCATTCCGCCCGCTGGCGGTACGGGTGCAAAATGGGCAGGGGAAAGTGGTCAACACCATCCGCTCGATCGAGGAAAATGCCCTCGAGATCGAATACAGCCTGTCGGCACCGGTGACCGGGCTGCGGGTGGGCATTTACCTGATGAGCACGCGCGGCGAGTACGTGTTTACCTCCTTCGACACGGACGACTCGGCTGACTTTGAACGTCTGGCAGTGCGGCCGGCCGGCCGATATTTGAGCCGCTGCACGCTGCCGGCAAATTTCCTGAATGAAGGACGCTTTGTTGTTGGAGTCAACGCCAGTTCCTACCGCGTCAAGCGCTATTTTCAGGACGAACAGGCATTGACCTTCACCGTAGATGCAGCGGGCGCGCCGGGGATGCACTGGCCTGAGGCCAGATTAGGTCCGGTGCGGCCGCGATTAAACTGGCACGTAGAGGCTATTGAAGCATGACACCATCCGGAACAGAGACCATCAAACGCATATTGGGGGGAATTCCCTTTACAGCCGAACTGTACTGGTTGATTCGTCAACGCGGTAAACAGATCAACACACGGTTTTCACTGAAGGGTCTGCAGGCGCACATGCCGGAAATTGCCCCGGTAGTGAACAGATTACACAAAGCTGCGCCGGCAGGCAAGAAAGTATTTGTGTTTGCCACGCTGCATTATTGGATCGAGCATGCCGCCATGCTGGGAATGTCGCTGGCAGCCCAGGGGCATAAGGTCACCATGGGTTACCTGCCGTATGCGGACTGGCAGAAAGAAATTAATATGTTCGACCTGCGCCGGCAGAACGCCTACGCCCGCAAAGTGCTCGAGCAGGCTGGCCCGGCAATGGACGTTGTTTCCTTCCTTAGCGCGCGTGCGCCGTACATTCCGCTGCCGGCAGACCTGGTGACAGCGGTCAAGGAAGTGACCCTTTACGATACGCAATACACGCTGCAGATCGAGGACGTCGATCTGGACAGCGATATCTACAAATTACGCTTCAACCGCAACCGCGATTTAGCCCAGGCAGCCTTAGCCTGGCTGCGCCAATCCAAACCGGATGTGGTCATCGTGCCCAACGGCACCATCCAGGAACTGGGCGTGTTTTACCGTGTCGCCCGTCACCTGAAAATCCCCACCGTGACCTACGAGTTCAGCGATCAGCGCCAGCGCATCTGGGTAGCGAAGAATAACGAAGTCATGCGCCAGGATACCAATGGTCTGTGGCAGGCACACCGCGAGAATCCGCTGACCGAGCAGCAAATGGAACGCATGCACTCGCTGATGATGGCCCGCCAGCGCGGTTCGATGTGGGAGAATTTCGCCCGCATGTGGCAGGGGGTACCGCAGGAAGGCGGGCAGCAGGCCCGTCAACGTCTGGGGCTGGATGACCGCCCGGTCGTGCTTTTGGCGACCAACGTTCTAGGCGACAGCCTGACCCTGGGACGCCAGGTATTCTCCAAGTCCATGGCGGAGTGGATCAGCCGTACCGTGCAGTATTTCATCGGACGACCAGACATTCAACTGGTCATCCGCGTGCATCCCGGCGAGCAACTTACCCACGGTCAATCCATGGTGGAGGTGGTGCATGAAGTGCTGCCGCGTCTGCCGGAAAACATCCGTTTGATCAAACCTAAAGACGAGATCAATACCTACGACCTGATCGACGTCGCCGACCTGGGATTGGTGTACACCACCACGGTTGGCATGGAGATGGCGATGAACGGCGTGCCGGTGGTGGTCGCCGGACAAACACATTACCGCAATCGCGGCTTTACGCACGACCCGGACTCATGGGTGAGCTACTACAAGCTGCTTGGCCAGATTTTGGAGCATCCAGATCAGCACCGGCTGCCCCGCGAGCAGGTCACCGCAGCCTGGGCCTATGCCTACCGCTTCTTCTTTGATTATCCGCAGCCCTTCCCGTGGCATTTGGTGCGGCTTTGGGATGACTATAAGGCTCGCCCGCTGGAGATGGTCTTACAGGGCGAATGCAAAGAGCAATATGCCCGCACCTTCCGCTACCTGGTCGGCGAACCGATTGACTGGAGCCTGGAACGCGGCAACGGTCAGTGCGACTGACCAGAATTATTGGTACGTAAATCCAAAAGACAAGGTGAAAGGAGAAACAGGCAGTGGAAATAAAAAAGCAGGAAATCATGTACCGTTACCAGTTCTTTTATGGCAAAACTCCGCTCCCGTTGGAACGCTGGGCGGTGTATACCATGCCCGACGGAAACTGCCTGTCAACTCATCCCGACTTAAGCGTGACGCAGATCGAGCGCAACGGCTTTCAGGTGACGCTGCTCGGCTTTATTCTTGACCCCGACCGTCCGGAAGACAACGACGTCCAGGTTTTGACCCGTATTTGCGACTCCGCCGCCAGCATCGACCAATGGATCGAGTCTACCGAACCGCTGGGCGGACGCTGGCTGGTATTTTTGCATCACGGCGACGCCAGCGTGGTATTCAACGATCCGGGCGGGCTGCGCACCACCTTCTGGCATGTGGACGCTGAAGGCAATCCCTGGCTGGGGACGCAACCAGGATTGTTCCAACTGATGTTTGGCTTCCAAATTTCCAAAGAAGCTGCCAGTTATATGGCCTCGCCGCGCTTCCAGGAGAAAGTTGAGACCTGGTGGCCGGGCGACAGCGCACCTTTTGCTGAAATCAAACACCTGCAGCCAAACCATTATTTTGATTTGAATGCCAGGAAAGTAGTGCGTTTCTGGCCGATTAAGCCGCTCAAGCAGTATTCGCTGGAAGAAGGCGTGAAGATCGCGGCGCAAACGCTGAAAGGCCTGGTTGAAGCCGCGCATAAACGCTTCCCGCTGGCAGTGGCGCTTTCTTCCGGGTTGGACAGCCGCATGATGCTGGCTGCCACCAAAGACTTTGCCGAGGATGTGTTTGTTTTCTCGATGATGTACCGCCACCTCACCACAGAGAGCGACGATGTGAAGGTGCCGCGGGAAATTACCATCGCGGCCAACCTCACACATCACATTGTCGATTCGCGCGTGCCGATGAGCGAGGAATTTGGCGAAGTTTACAACCAGACACTGGTCGGCACCAAAGACGACTGGGGCAACATGGTAGAGGCGCGCTTCAAGCACATCCCACAGGGGCGCGTCATCCTCAAAGGCACCATCTCGGAGATCGTGCGTGTGCGGTTCTGGTCGGTGGGGGTGTACCCATACCGGGTGACCCTGCGCGACCTGGTGCGCATCCTTAATCTTGGCAACGACCCATTGGTAATCAAAAGCCTGAAGGACTGGAT
>Ga0209002_10005118_pt1 | contig 10203 bp, 11 predicted proteins | sample Rifsed16ft2_FD_184010 | JGI IMG/M metagenome (GOLD analysis project Ga0209002, IMG submission 184010) | Soil microbial communities from Rifle, Colorado, USA - sediment 16ft 2 (version 2) | ecosystem: Environmental > Terrestrial > Deep subsurface > Rock core/Sediment | place: Rifle, Colorado...
CCGGAATCCAGGAAAATCATATAATTTTCTGGATTCCCGCCCCCGCGGGAATGACGAAAGCGGAATTAATCAAAGTTTCCTTAAATAAATCGCCTTTCCTGGCGACCCTGGCGCCCTGGCGGTTCAGAATCATATTTATTTTTAGAGTTTCTTAAAAAAACAAACCCCGCGGGCGCGGGGTTTGAAATCTGACACCACGGGAACGTCAGGCGGCTTCGGGCTCGGTCTCGCGCCGGGTTTCCTTCTCCGGCTCGGGACGCGGCGCGGACTTGGCCTTTTCGATCATCTGGTCCGCCTCTTTCCTGGCCTTTTCCAGGGTCTTGGTCACCTGCTCGCTCTCACTCCATTTTTCGTAGCACATGGGGATAAACCTCCTGCCCTGCCTTGGGCGTACTTCGCATGAACGTCCATGCGCAAATCAACTTACTCCGGTAAGGAAAAATATCAATTAAAAATTTTTTATGTTTCACCCCGGGCGTTTCTCCAGATCACGCACGAAAAAACAAAACACACAGAAAGAACATGGCAATGGGTTGCCAAACCCTGTTTTTGAGTAAAAAAATTTGCCTGTCCCTTTTCGTCCTGTTATTGACCTAGCACGATTGTACTTGAGCGAGGGCAGCACGCGACGAGTCTTCCATGCCCTTGATGGCGATACGTACGTGCCGGGTCAATAACGGAAATCATGTGAATTTTCGTTTATTGAGGCGGCAGGAAGACGTCCATCCGGGGGCCAAAGCAAGGCAATAGGTCATCCCCCGTTCAAGTCGATTCATGCCGCCTCAATAACCCACCAACAATCAAGAAGGAGACAGACATGAAATGCTACAGCGTTACAAAAGACGGCGTTGTTCCCGGCATTCAATTCCGGCGCGAGCCTTATCCCCATGTCGCCGTCGGCGACCCGGCCTTGGCATCCGCCGACTACCGGCGCGTGGAAATTGATACCGCGCCGGCAGACAGCGCCGGCGGCAAGGGACCGCAGGCGGAAACGCCGGTGAATCTGGTGGTGCTGAAGAAGGGCGATGAGGTGAAAATTCACTGGGCTCAAACAAAACCGCGGGCGCGCCGCGGCCGGAGGGGTTCGCGGCTGTTTTGACCCATTCTAGGTACCGGGGTCACACCCCGGCCCGCTTTATTCCCTCCGGACGCATACCCCCGCGGGAGCATGCGGCCACCGTTGACCGGCGCACCCGAATAACAACAAGATAGCGATATTCACGGTCACCCGGGATCAATCCATGTCCGAGAGGTATCCTATCGTCGCTGTCACCGGCTCTTCGGGCGCCGGGACGACCACCGTGCGCCACGCCTTCCAGGATATTTTCCGGCGCGAAGGCATCACGGCAGCTTTCGTCGAGGGCGAGGCCTTCCAGCGCTACGAACTTGAGGAACGCATGCGCCGCATCCGCCAGGCCCAGGCCGAGGGAAAGATGCTAAGCCTGTTCGGGCCGGAGATGCACCAGCTCGACCGGCTCGAGGCCTTCTTCAAGGAATACGCCGAGCACGGCACCGGGCAGATCCGGGAATATGTCACGCCCGACAACCAGGACGAGCTCGGCTTCCCCGCCGGTACCTTCACGCCCTGGAAGGCGTTGCCCCCCAAAACCGATTTACTGGTCTACGAAGGCCTCCACGGCGGCATGGTCGCCCGCGCCTGGACGCGCCGGAAAATGAGCCCGTCGCACAACCCCGCCGTCATCGAACGGCGCAGCGCCACCAACGGCAACAACGGGGTGGATATCGCGCAGCACGTGGACCTGCTGCTCGGCGTGGTGCCCGTGGTGAACCTCGAATGGATACAGAAGATCCACCGCGACACCAACGTGAAAGGGCGTACACCGGAGGCCGTGACCAACACCATCCTGCGCCGGTTGCGCGACTACACGCATTTCATCACGCCGCAATTCTCCATCACCGACATCAATTTCCAGCGGGTGCCGGTGGTGGACACCTCCAACCCCTTCATCGCGCGCAACGTGCCGACGCCGGACGAAAGCGTCGTGGTGATCCGCTTCCGTGACCCGGCGAAATACGATTTCCCCAATCTCATGAAGCGCATCCACGGCTCGTTCATGTCGCGCCCGAACACCCTGGTCATCCCCGGCGGCAAGATGCATCTGGCCATGGAGATCATCTGCACGCCGCTGGTGCATGAGCTGCTGGAAAAGCGGGAAACAAACTAGAACCTTTCTCAAAAAAATCGACCGTAGATGAACGCCGATAAAAACACAGATGGACGCAGATGGAACTGAGAATAAAAACCTGAACCAGGCGTTTCTGACCAAAATTATCTGCGTTTATCCGCATAACTATCTGCGTTAATCTGCGGATGAAGTATTTCTCTCTTAATGCCGCGACGGCTCGATGGTGGCGTCCAGGTTGAGTTTGTCGCAGAAGCTGGTGAACTCGTCGCGCAGGCGGCCGATGTGCACGTCGGCCGGGATGCTCACGGTCATGTTGAGCGAGAACATGGGCGTGCCGGTGTGCGCGGCGGGATAGGTCCACGTCCCCAATTCCTCGATGTTGATCGCGCGGCTGGCGAAAAAATCCGCGACCTCGTGCACGATGCCTGGATGGTCCATGGCCACGACGTCCACCGTGTAGGGCACCCGGTCCGGCGCGCTCGCGCGCGGCTCGGTGTGCTTCGACAGGATGGTCAGTTCGAGCTTTTTCTCCATGGGCGGGAGCTGCCGTTCCAAGCGCGTGATGGCGCCCCAGTGGCCGGAAACCATCAGGATCAGGGCAAACTCCCCACCCAGCACGGTCATGCGGCTGTCCTCGACATTGCATCCGCTGTCGAGAATGGCTTTGGACAATTCATGGACGATGCCGGGACGGTCCTTGCCAAGCGCGGAGATGACGAAATATTTTTTCATGGCGGGGGTGGAAATCGGGCCTCAATTGCCCGTGTCGGGAAGAAAGTTTATCGTTAACATCCCTTCGCGACCAGCCGGACGAACCATCGTGCGCCAGTATTGTCGGGATATTTACCTTCACGGGCGTTTTCAGGCGCTATGCGGACTTGCTGTCCGGAGGAAAACCGGGCGCTTGAAATCCGCTGACCTTCACCGCGTCCCCTTGCGTCGCCCCAGACTTTCGAGCCACATATCCACCCTGCCCCACAGCCGTTCGCGCCAACGGGCGTGCCAGGGACGGCGACGCCAGTCTTCGTAACGGCACTCGATGCTGTTCTGGAAATCCTCCTCGAACATGGACCGCGCCGCCTGGGCGAACACGGCGTCATCCACTTCCTGATTGGCCTCGAGGTTCCAGCGCAGGTTCCAGCGGTCGAGATTGCTCGAGCCGATCGAGGTCCAGTCGTCGCACAGGACGGTCTTGGCGTGCAGAAACCGCGGCTGGTACTCGAAAATGCGCACACCGGCCCGCAGCAGGTCGCTGTAGAAGCGCCGCCCGGCGTGGCGGATCGCCGGGTGGTCGGTGTAAGCGCCGGGCAGCAGCAGCCGCACATCCACGCCGCGCCTGACAGCGTGCTCGAGCACGCGCCGGAGCTTGCGCGACGGGACGAAATAGGCGGTGGCGATCCACACGCGTTTTTCCGCATGGCGCGCGCGATTGTACAGCGAACGCTTGATCTCCTGAATCGCCAGGGCGCTGGTGATGGTGACGCGCCCCGGCATTCCGTCGGCCATGGCCGGCGGCGCGGGTTCGGGCAGATCAAGGGGCCTGGAGGCGTGGCGATTCCACACGCGCAGGAACAGCGCCCGCCAGTCCGCCGCCACGGGGCCGTGCGCACGCACGGCTGTCTCGCGCCAGCTTTGTTCGGGATGTGCCGGCAAATCGAACTCGTCGGTGATGCCCGCGCCACCCACAAAGGCAACCTCGCCGTCCACGACCATCAATTTGCGGTGATCGCGGAACATGTTGCGCAGCAGTTTGCGAAAGTGGAGCGGATTGTAAAACACCAGATCGACGCCGCCCTGAGTGAGCTTCTCCCGATCCTGTCGGGTAAGTCCCAGCGCGCCGAAGTCATCGAGCAGGAGTTTGACGACCACGCCGCGGCCGGCGGCGCGCACGAACGCATCGATGAAGCGCGTGGCAACCCTGCCCGATTCGAAAAGATAGATTTCCAGCAGCACGTGATGGCGCGCCCATTCGATGGCCTCCAGCATGCGCGGGAAGAAACGCCGGCCGTCCACCAGCAGCTCAAAGCGGTTGCCAGGGCGCCAGGGGAACAGATATTTACGCAGCGGTTTCGTATTCATGGGGAGTCGCGACAGCGCCTTATCCATTGCCCGGCCACGACTCCCTCAGCGGGAATCCTTCCATTCCTTGACGACCAGTCTCCGATGGCTTCCCTTCCACTGCGACAGGCACAAAAGCCTTCCCGCGCTATCCACGTCGAGATCGTATAGGGGCGCGGTTTCCCTGATCTTCCTGAGTCCCGACTTGTCGTAAACAAACAGGAAGTTCTCCCTTTTTTCATAGTCCGGACCGGTGCTGACCTGGAACAGCACGCGGTCGCCGCGCGCGTGCTCCACGCGCAGGCCGGTTTGCTGGTAGTTCTTCACGGGAAAATGGTATAGCAGCGCCAGCTTGCCGCCGGCGTGCCGCGCCAGCCAGGCCTCCTGACCGTAGGACACGAGCAGGATAAAGGCATTGCCCGAGGCGAACCCGCCCCGCAGGCTGTAGATCCACGTCTCCGGGATGTCCACGAGCCTGGTCATCTGCCTGCTGCCGGCGTCGAGATACCAGATGTGGTTGTCCTGCTTCCAGTAATTCTTCTGCACGATGTATTTTTTCTCGCCCACCTTGAAGCCGTTGGCCAGCGCGTTCGCCAGCACCGGCGGCGGGACGGAGGGAAACGCGGCGGTCAGCTCGGGCGTCAGCGCCTCTTCCTTGCCGGGCACATCGTCGGCCAGCGAGAACGGTTTCTTTCCGATCAGTTTGCCGGCGGCCACGTCGAAAATCAGATCGATGCCGTTTACGTCACCGTCCGAAATCCCGGCCTTGAGCGTGGTGGCGTCCTTCCAGCTGAATCCGGCGACGAAACTCTTGTACATCGCGAATTCGCGCGAGCCCTTGGCGTCGAGCAGGGTGGTGACCTTGAGCGTTTTGAGATCGAGCGCCTGGATTTCCGTCAGCTCGGTGTTGCCTTGCATGACAACGCGCGCGAACGCGAGGTAACGCGCGTCGGGCGAGAAGTGCGGCAGCACGTAATCGCCGTCCTCCAGCGTCATGAGAATTTTTCCGGAAGCCGGGATTTCGCCCGCGGGCCGCAGCGGCAGCGTGGAAAACGGATTCGCCAGCGCCGCCATTGGCAACAGGCCCGCCGCCATGAACACCGAACGCATCCAACGTCGCATTAATGAAGCCCTACTCGCTGCGCTCGTTCGTCCTGGCATATGACGAGAAGCCCTACTTCGCTGCGCTCCGTTCGTCTTGTCATAACAGGTCGCCCTGCTCCGCTGCGCTCCGTTCGTCCTGTCATAATGCGAGTCCCCGCTCCCGTCCCCCGGTCGACGCCGCCCAAAGAATATACCTCCCGCGACCGGAAGGGGAGGGTTCAGCGCGAGACCACGTTCAGTGCTGGATTTCGCTGGCGGTGAGCTGCTGGATCAGTCCCTGCACCGTCTCGGGTTCCATGTCAAAACCAAGCTCGGAGTCGGGGTTGAGCATGATGCCGTAGCCGCTGCCCATGTTCTGCAGCACCCATTTGAACGACTCAAGAATGCCGCCGGTGAAACCGGGGTAGTTCTCGAGGAAGGGCTTGGCGCGCTCGGGGCTGGAGAACAGCGCCAGGATGGGCGTGCCCTCCTCGGCCGACAGCACCAGTGGCTGGGCACGCGTGGAGCGCTGCACGTTGAGCACCGGCGCCTTTTCATCCTGCACCGGCATGAACACCTGCGATCCCATGAGCGTCTTGAGCAGGTCGTCGCTCGTGATGTGGCCTTCCTGCGCCTCGAGGATTTTCGCTTCCAGTTCGTTGCGGGCTTCGGTGTCGGTCATGGCATGTCCCAAAAAATGAGCCGCCATGCTCGGGTATCCCGCCACCGATTGCAACCCTGTGATCGTTATGGTATTGCGCCGGGTTTTTGGCCGGCGCTCAGCGCGCCTGCGGCGGATTCGGCATGTCGGCGACGACGTTGTACCAATGGGTCGGAATGTCGGATTCGTCGAGCAGGATTTTTGTCTGAGGCATATGGTTCTCCGGATCAAACCGCTAACCGTTTTGCGGCCCCCTTGGTCGATACCCCCCGAAGACGGCTACTTAATGCCAGAACCCGGGTACGGTCAACGTGGCGGCTGTGGTAATCTCGGGCACGTTGTCATTGCCAGATCGATCCCACGGCGCAAGCGCGGAAAAATCAGGGCGGATCGAGGCGCCAGCAGATTTTGCGGAATAGACATCTTCCAAATAAAGAAACCCCGCCCGACATTTCCGTCACCACCCACCGGTATTGAACGAGGAGAGCTGCGGTGAGCATAAAAAATAATCAGCCTGACTGGGACAAGATCGCCGAAAAATTCGACGTGTGGCTGCCGCACATCGCGCCCGTCGGCGAGGTATTGCTGGCCGCGCTGGATGCCAAACCAGGCGAACGGATTCTCGATCTGGCGTCCGGCACCGGCGAACCGGCGCTGACACTGGCGCGGCGCCTGAAGGGGCATGCCAACATTCTCGGGATCGACACCGCGGATGGCATGGTCCGGGTCGCGCAGGCCAAGGTGGTGAAGGAACGGCTCACGGGGATTTCCTTTCGGTGCATGCCGGCGGAACAGCTGACCTTAGAGGACAACACTTTTGACCGTGTCCTGTGTCGCTTCGGCGTAATGCTGTTCACCGATCCGCTGCAGGGGTTGAAGGAAATGCACCGTGTGCTCAAACCGGGCGGCCGCTTCGCCCTGGCGGTGTGGAGCACGCCGGAAACCATGCCGACCCTGCATTGGGCGTATGAGACGTTCAAATCCCGCCTGCCCGAAGATCTGCACCCACCGCTCGCCAAGGTGACATCGATGGGCGCGCCGGGCCTGCTTCAGGACCTGCTCAACGAAGCGGGGTTCTCCGGATTTTCGGTCGAGCCCAGGGCGTTCAACTACCAATTCAGGTCTTTCGACGACTTCTGGGACACGGTGGAGGCATCGGACATTCTCAAACAACAATACGACGCCCTGCCGCAAAGCGAACGCGGCAAGATTCGCGATGAAGTGGGGCGTTTTGCCCGGGATTTCATCCACGACGGGCAGCTGAGAATCCCGCATGAATATCTGGTGGCGGCGGGAAGCAAATAATCCCTCTCGCCACTGCGGGACGGGGGCCTCAATACCTACATATCGTTCAAATAAGACTTGGCTTCCTCGCCCGGATTGGGCAAACCCGCCACGCGCCACGCGCCGAGACAGGTGGTGAAACAGGTCATGGATCCAATGCCTGTCCTTGCCGTGGCGGCGGCAGATGTGGCTCATGGCGGGGGCCACACCGAACTTGGCGTAGTGTTCGCGTAGCGAGCGGATGACTTCCCAGTGCTCTTCGGTAAGCTTGCCGATGCCGTCACGCCGGGCGATTTCGGCGGCAACCGCTTCGCTCCAATCTGCCGGGTTCTCTAACAAGCCGTCTTCGTCAAATTTAACTTCTGGGCGTTTCTGAATCGCGGACACGTGACACCTCCTTTCCCGATTCCCCGGATGATAAAGCGACCTCCAATTTCATTATGCTACTGATTCAGGAACAGCGCCCGTATAGTGATACGGCAAATGTGGGATTCATTCAATGACCGGTGGCCGCTCTCGACATACCTGTCTCCCGCGGCAGTTGTGCATCCTGCACATCGCCGGTCAGGAACCAGCCACATTTAGTGGCTAGTCCCCGATGAACGGGTGATTTTGTTGTAAACGTTGTACTTTCCGGACGGTTTTTTCATCGGCAACCGTTTTACTTCCTTGAAGGTCGCGGCGTCGTACACCACCAGCGCGCCGTCCATTTCCCACACACTGACCAGTGCGTATTTGCCGTCGCGCGTGAATTCGGTGTGCGCCGCGGTCTTGCCCGGTGCGGGCGTGAGCGTCTTCACAACCTTGAGCGTACGCTTGTCGATGATCTGGATTTTGTCCTCGTCCTTCGGACTCATCATGACATCGACCCAGGCATAGGGCGTGTTCTCGTGCGAGCGCATGAAAAAGCCGGGTCCGAGGGTCTCGATACGCTTGATGGTTTTCCAGGATTCCATGTCAATGATGGAAACGACGCCTTCCTTGAGGTTCGGTGTGGCGAGCACCGGCGTGCCCTGCCAGTCCCAGGTGATGCCCGAGCCGAGATGCGGCAATCCGGGAAGATCCACGTCAGCGATCTTGCGGCCCACGATCAAGTTCAGCACCTGCCCGTTCTTGCCGTTGCGCGCCGCGCCGATCAGGTGCTCATACGGTTGGTCGAAGAAAAAATCATCGAGATAATCCTCGAGCCGGATGCGGCGCACCGGACAATCTTGCCGGGAGCAAGATTGGACGCGCTTTAGCGCGCCCGCAGGGCGAGGGCCAGGATGGCCCGAGTCAAACGGTCCCTTGGCTGCGAGCGCCTCGCCCATGCGGTAGTCGTGCACCAGCCCCGGGTAGATCGGTTCGGCCTTTTCATCGTAGGGAATTTCCCACACCTCGGGGATATCCTTGAGCGCGGCGATAAAGCTCTTGCGCGGCGCGGCATCGTAGACGGCCGAGACGCGCGACGTCTTCCCCTCGCGTCCTTTGACCTCGATCACCTTGAGGGGAGTCAAATCACGCGCATCCAGTATCACGATGCTGTGTGGCAGGTAATTGCCGACGGCGACGTATTTGCCGTCGCCCGAGACCGCGGCGTTGCGCGTATTGATGCCGGCGCGAACCTCGGCGATGAACTTCAGGTTGTAGATGTCATATTTCGATATCCAGCCGTCGCGCGAGGCGAAGTAGACGTAGCGCCCGTCCGGGGAATATTTCGGCCCGCCGTGCAGGGCGAAACGCGTGGGGAAGCGCGCGATCGGCTCAAAGCGGTCGCCGTCCAGCAGCGTGGCATGGTGATCGCCCAACTCCACCACGATGAAGAGATTGAGCGGGTCCCTGACCTTGAACACGGGCTTGTCCGAAAGTTTTTCCCCGGGCTTGACGTGCAGCAGGTGTGACGCGCGAATTTCCGTCATGCCCCAAGGTGGGACTTCCGCCAGGGGCTGGTAGATCAGTTCAGCGAGTTGCGCGATCTGCTCAGCGGCAAGTTTGTCCTTGAATGCCGGCATCTGGGTCGCGATGCGCCCGTCGTGGATGGCGGCGACCGCCTCCTCGCGTTTGAGTCTTCCGAGGTTCTCCGGCAACAGCGCCGGACCCATCTTTCCGAAACGATCGGCGCCATGACAGGACGCGCAGTGTTCGTTATACAACGTGCCGGTGTCGTTGACCGAAAAAGCGAAGGCCACAGAGATCACAGAGAAAAGCGGGAATATCAGGATGAAAACCTTGTTCACAAAGCTCTCTCTGTGCTTTCTGTGTACTCTGTGGCCAATTATTATTTGCTGGCAGTGATGGGAATGCGGGTATAGGGCCGGTTCTGCAAACGCTCGCCAAGGCCTTCCACGCCGATCTCTTCATCAGTGAGATAACAGGCCGGGTCCTCGGCCCAGGGATCGTTGGTCAGCTGATGTGCGCGCACGCGAGTATTGCCGCCGCATATATCGAAATACCGGCAGGCGCCGCAGCGGCCCTTGATCGTGCGCGGGCTGGCCTTGAGTCCGGCCATGAGTGGATCGGAAACATCCTGCCAGATCTGCGAGAACGGTCGCTGCTTCACGTTACCGAGCGTGTAATGCCACCAGAAGGTGTCGGGGTGGACGTTGCCAAGGTTGTCGATGTTCGCGATGTTCACGCCCGATGAGTTGCCACCCCACTGCGCGAGCTTGGCGCGCATAGGATCTTCCAAGTGCGGGAAGTGCTGGCGTACCCAGAACAACAGGTACACGCCGTCAGCGTCATTATTGCCGGTGACGAACTCCTTATGCAGACCGCGCTGCGTGTATTCCCAGCATTTGTCGAACAGCAGGTCCATGGCCCAGCGCGTGGTTTTCAGGATCACGTCGTCCTTGCGGTTGATGTTGCCGCGCCCGGCATAGTTGAGGTGCGAGAGGTAGAACTTGTCGATGCCCTCGGCTTCCATGAGATTCAGCAGTTCTGGAAGCTCCGCGGCGTTGTCCTGCGTCATCGTGAAGCGCATGCCGACCTTGA
>Ga0209002_10005121_pt1 | contig 10198 bp, 9 predicted proteins | sample Rifsed16ft2_FD_184010 | JGI IMG/M metagenome (GOLD analysis project Ga0209002, IMG submission 184010) | Soil microbial communities from Rifle, Colorado, USA - sediment 16ft 2 (version 2) | ecosystem: Environmental > Terrestrial > Deep subsurface > Rock core/Sediment | place: Rifle, Colorado...
ATGGCTTTCGAGACGTCTCTCTCTTCGAAGCTCACCCGATCGGAGACTCCGGCAGCCTCGGCCCGCTCGAGGGCATGCTGCACCGTGGGACCGAAGGCGTCGTATCCCACGAATCTGGATTTGGGAAACGCCGCAGCCAGCTTGATGAGCGCTCTGCCTCTCCCGCAACCGATGTCCGCCATGCGGACCCCGCCCTCCAGCTTCTGCTGGACGTCGGGCATCGCCGGTATCCAGACTTGCATCAAGAAATTCTCGAACCAGCCGCTCGTGAATCGCTCCATGCCGTCCCACTGATGGCTGTCGTAGCGGGACTGGAGTACGCCCCCGCCCTTTCGGAAGGCCTCGGTGACGTCATCGATGACGCCCATCCAGGACGAGATCATCTGGTGGGCGCCGCCGAAATAGAAGGGTCCGTTCTCCTGGGCCAGAACCGGAGCGTGCTCTGGCGGGAGCGTGAATCGCCTCGTCTTGCCGTCGTAGGTCAGGTAGCCCGCCGAGGCCATTCCACCCAGCCACTCCCGCGCGTATCGCTCCTGAATTCCGGCGCGATCCGCGAGCTCCTCGCTCGTCGCCGGACCGTTCTCCGCGAGGTTCTTGAAGAGCGAGAGGCGGTCGCCGATCATCGCCAGGACCGTTACCAGGCTCCCCGCGGTGTCGCCGAGCACCTTGCCTACGAACGCTTCAACTTTCTTGGGATCCATCGCATTGGCCTCCATCATTTTCCGATATCCACTAGAGCTTGGTCTTGAGCTCGACGCGAACGGCTTCGCCGACGCTCGTGCCGACGTTCTTGGTGCGATGCGGGGGGCCACCTTCCGTGAAGCCGCCCACGGAGCCCGCCTTCACCAGCTGCGCCGCCGTTGCGGGCTGACCCTGATAGTCCGCTTCCCATGTCCGATCCTTCGTCGTGATGCTGATCCCGGGGAGGTGTTCGTGAAGAGGAGTCTCGTAGCCGGGCGGAAGGGTTGCGCGCACCACACGCACCTGATCGTTCTCGAACTCCACTTTGTGATAAGCCGCGTCGACTTTGACCGCATCGTCCGCCGGGGGGGTCAGCGCTTGTTTTCCGTTCTTCTTGATCTCGACCCGAAGGAGCTCGAGCGCCCGATCGCCTTGCACCTGGTTCGCGTGCACGGCGGTTCCGTCGGACCAGGAGACGGCGCCGCTCTCGGTCTCCCCATCCGTTTCGTCTCCCGACTGATTCCAGGTGTGAACCTTCGTGCTGGAGAGCATCACCGTTACCCCCGGCAAGTGGCCGTGCATCGGTGTTTTGTAACCGGGTGGGTAAACCATCCGAACGACCCGGATCTGATCGTTCTCGAACTCGACTTTGTGGTGCTCGGGGTCGACCTTCACCGCGTCTTGAGCGGAAACCACCCCTGCACAAAAGAAAAGAATGGGAAGAACGAATTTTTTCAACATCGAGATACCCTCCGTGAACGGGCGAGAGAATACAACAGGACCACCGGTTGCGACAAACAAAAGATGTACGGAGTCGAAGCTATCCAACGCTTAGCGGAGGCGGAGCGGGCCGGCGCTGCCTGAGCACTTCATAGACCGCAATCCCGACGGCGGTCGAGAGATTGAGCGAGCGGATGGCTCCATCTTTCATGGGGACGGAGACGAGGCGGTCTCCGCGGCCCTCTCGGATTGCCGCGGGAAGTCCCGTGGTCTCCGATCCGAAGAGGAGCACCACGCGATCAGGATAGGAGACGTCCCAGATCGTTCGTTCCGCGTCGGGGGAGACGAAGAACGGCTCTCCGAGCTCAGGGAGAGCCCTATCGAGCTCCTCGAAGCTCTCCCATAGACGAAGGGGGACCCTCTCCCAGTAGTCGAGCCCCGCTCGCCGCACCTCCTTCGCGTCGAGCGAGAATCCGAGCGGCTTCACCAGGTGGAGCGTCGCCCCGGTGGCGAGGCAGGTGCGGCCGGCGTTTCCCGTGTTCCAGTGGATCTCCGGAGCCACCAGGACCACGTGAAGATCGCTCATCTTTCATTGGGGGCATCGGGCAGCGGGGGCGCGCAGACGTAGCGACAGAAGACGACGGAAGCACCCCAGACCTCCGAGCGGGAGACGTCGAGGGGACAAAGGCGCTTGAGGTCTTCTTCGTAAAAGAGGGCGCAACGGTCGACGGTCAGCATCTCACCGGGGCCGGTCGCGGGCGTGTTGAAGAGGCGCGTCCGAGTCTGGAGCTCGATTCCCCCATCTTGCGACCACTTCTTCAGGTCCTTCAACAAGAGCTGGACCTGGCGCCTGGCCTCGGAAGTGGTGATCACGTTGTCCTGATTCTTTCGGACGATCTCGCTCGCCCGCGCCTGTAGCTCCTCCTGGGGGGAGACGGGAAGGAAGAGCGCGAAGAGGACGTTCGAGAATCTCACCGGCGGAGATTAGCTCAGGAGCTCGATTGGGTCGCCACGCCGCATCGTTCCCTCTACCAGTACGGCGCCGTAGACTCCGGCCTTGCCCTCGTGGGCGCGAGCGACCGTCCGGAGAACGTCCGGGTTCACTTCCGCGGTATCGGGATCGAGCGTGATCATCTTGCAGCGCGGGTCGCGCTCGAGAATCGAGATCACCGCCTTCGATCCAATGCGCAGCGCTCGGCCCACGAACGTATCCTCGATGAAGCCCGGGGCGGATCCGAAATCCCCATAGATGTTCGCTCGGAACCGCCGCAGGTCGACGGCGGCGCCGATCTCGTTACCCACCTGCCGTGCGGTTTCGACCCCGAAGAGCGAGACCGGGCGGCAATCGGTCAGCGCTCGGTCCGAGCGCAATAGCGTGAGGGTCCCCTCGCCGAGGCCGCGCATTAAAGCGGGGTGATCCACTGCGAGCACCTCTCCCGACGGCGTCTCGACGTCCACCATGAGCTCCGCCGGATCGGCGTAAAGGGGAGTTGCTCCGGGCGCGATGCTCTCCGCTTCGGCCAGATTGACGGGCTTCGCCGCCGGGCTCGGATGGCGGAATCGGGGCCGATGGAGGAGCATCTCTTTCTTCTCCCGCCCCGTCAGGTAAGGGAACCCCTTGTGACCGCCCTCGCTTTTGAAGGCGAAGAGTCGGTCGCCGTAAATTCCGCAGAACCCGAGGAACGCCTCCTCGAGCTCCTCGCCCCGCATGCTCTTGACCGGATAGCGCCAGAGGCCGTTGACTCTCCCTACGACACTCATGTCGGATCGTCCTTTCTCGCGGCCGATAGTCCCAGGCTGGTCCGTGGTTGTCAACTCGACGCAGTCGCAGGCATAATCGATCCAAACCTACAAAACGCTCGGAGGAGTTCATGACCGAGGCCGCGATCGAGTGGCGGGCGACGAATCTCGTCGCTCTGGGGGAGGAGCTTCGCAACAAGATTTCCCGGGTCACGCAGCAGTTCGAGGAGCGGGCGTCGATCGCGCGAAGTCAGGACGAGGCCAGCAGGCTGCGCCAGAGGTTGTCCCAGCTCGTGGACTCGATCCAGATGAGCTACCGCTCCCAGCTCGAGCGCTTGACGGGCGAGCAGGAGAGCGACGAATCGCTCTACGACACCACTCTCGCCGGCATCGATATGAACCGTCTCGTCTATCGCGGGGACCGCAAGGCGCTCGCGGAGCTCCTGGCCGATGCCGAGTTCTCGTCCACCGTGAACCAGCTCCTGTCCGATCTCAAGCCCTACAACGCCCGGAAGGATCTCCTGACCAAGGCCCTCAAGATCACCCGCGGAATGATGGCGGGCCTCTACCATGTCACCGATCACTGCTCGAAAACGTTGAAGCTGAACGCCGAGATCGAGGTCTACGTCAACCAGGACAGCCGCTTCAACGCCGCCTGCTATCCCCCGATGAAGGACAAGGTCCTGCTGTTCCTCACGAGCGCCCTCCTCGAAAAGTTCTCGCAGCAAGAGCTGGCGTTCGTCATCGGCCACGAGCTCGGACACTATCTCTTCGAGCACACCCGCTTTCCCGTGGACTACATCCTCCAGAACCACGGCGGCCAGCTCTCGCCGCTGCACGCGATGAAGATGTACGCGTGGATCCGAAATGCCGAGATCACCGCCGACCGCGTGGGCATGATCTGCTGCGGCGATTTCGACGTCGCCGCCAACACGTTCTTCAAGCTCTCTTCCGGCATCACCACCGCCGCGTTCCAGTTCAACCTGAAAGACTACCTGGCGCAGCTCGAGGACCTGCAGGGCGAGGTGTCGGGACAGGAGGCGGACCCTCAGGACTGGTTCAGCACGCACCCATTCAATCCGATGAGGCTGAAGGCTCTCGAAGTCTTCATCCAGGGCCAGACCTACCACCAGCTCACCGGCAAAACCGGCGGCCGTCTCACCTCGGACCAAGTAGAGAACCAGGTCTCCGAGCTGATGAAAATGATGGAGCCGACCTATCTCCAGGACACCGGCGACGTCGGGACGAAGGCCAGGCGGTTTCTCCTCGCGGCCGGGTTCCTCGTGGTAGGGGCGAACGGGGTCATCGTGCGCTCCGAGGTCGACGCTCTGGCCTCGGTCGTGGGCGCTCAGGTCTCGCCCGACGAGATTCGCGAGATGTTCAGCCGCCCCGTCCCCGAGGTGAAGGAGATGGTTCAGTCTCTTTCCAAAGACCTCACCGCGCTCATGACCGGGGTGCAGAAGCTGCAGCTGGTGCGCGATCTGATCGTCATCTCCTATGCCGACGGCGCCATCGACGAGGCGGAGGTCAACTGCCTGGTGTGGCACTGCGAAGGTCTGGGCGTCGATCCCCGCTTCATCGAGCAGGTGCTGGCGTCCGCCCGCCGCGGCGTCGACTGACCGATTGTCTCAGAGCCCCCGGACTTCGGACTCGAGCTGCCGGAGCTCCACGGCGGATTGCTCGAGCGCGTCCCGCGATTCGGTGAGACGGCTACGCTCGGCGCGCACGAATCGAGTGTAAGGGGCGACCGCCTCCTGGGTCCGCGACACGCTCCCTGCCGTCTCCTTCTCGAACTGCTGCCGGAGAGAGCTCATGAGCTGCTCTCGAACGGTCGCGACCTTTCGATTGAGCTCGGCCTTTGCACGGCGCTTCTTCGCGGGAAGCACCAGGAGGCCCACGACGGAAAGGGCGCTTGCGGCGAGGACTCCGGTGACGTCGGCGGCGGTGGTGGTGGCGATGATGGTGACGAGCGCCCCGAGCCCGACGGCGGAGACCTGAAGAACCGCCGTCGACGCCACCGCCGTCTGAACGGAGTCCGCGAGCCGGGAGGATTCCCGGTCCCGGTCATAGCCCTCGATGGCCCGCCTGGCCGCCGCACCCACCGTCTCGAGCAGGCGCTTGCGGTCCTGGGCGAACGTCCCAGGAAGCCGCCCCACCATGCGCTCTTCCCCCGTTTCACGGGAGGAACGCCGCTTTTCGATATGGTCCATGACCGCCTGCCATTGCCGGAGCTCGCTTTCCACCATCCAGTCGATGACCGCCTCGACCCGCTTCTCCACGACCCGGGGAAGATCGGCGACCACGCTCCTCTCGAAATCGGCCTTGACCTTCGCTTTGTTCACCAGGTCGAACACCCGACCCAGGCGAAGCGTCTCCTCGAAGAAATCGGCGCCCCGGCTCTCGAAGTCGAGAAGGGCGTTATCGATGTCCGAGAGGCGGTAAGAGAAGTTGCGCTTCTGATCCTCCTCGTACAACGCGAGCTGACGCTCGATATCCGAGAGCATGTCGACGTCGTCCTCCAGGAGATCGAGCTCGGTTCGGGCGATGCCCGCATACTTCCCCGCGAGCGATAAACCGACTCCGAGCGGGTTGAGGAGCTTGAGGCGCACCCGCTCGCGATCGTCCAGGACCGAGACCACGTGATCCTCCAGGGGAGAAAAGCGGCTCTTTGCGAGGAGCGCCGGGTCGCTCTCGGTCTTCGCCCGGAGCGCGAGCCTCGCGGAGACCGAGAAGACCTCGGGCGAAGCTCCGAGGAGCTTCCTTCCGTTCTCGCGCACGAAACCCTCGACCTCCGCGACATCCTCCTCCCGCTCGAGGAGGTCGACTTTGTTGACCACGAAGAGGATCTTCTTCCCCCAGTCGCGGATGCTCTCGAGAAACGACCTCTCGCTCTCGGTGAAAGGCCGGTCGGCGGAGGTCACGAACAACACCAGGTCCGACCGCGGGATGAAATCGCGGGTCAAGGCCTCGTGCTCTCGCGCGATGGCGTTGGTCCCGGGGGTGTCCACGATGTCAACCTTCTCGAGCACCGAGAGGGGAGCCTCGACGACTTCGACTCCATCGACGCGTCGCTCCCGCTCCTTCTCCCCGTGTTTCACCAGCGTGATCCGCTGAGTGGTCGGAGTGACGCCTTCCTCGAGCAGGGCTCGTCCCAGAAGGGCGTTCACGAAAGCGCTCTTTCCCGCGTTGAACTCCCCCGCGACCACCAGAAGGAAGAGCTCGTCCAGCTGGCGGATGGAGGCATCAAACGAGGCGGCGTCTCTTTCTTCGATCGCGACCCGCTCGAGCGATAGCCGGCACTCGGCGAGCGCCCGGCGCTCGCGGGCGAGGATCTCTTCTTCTTTGTCGCTCAGAATTCTCGAAAGGTTCATGATGGGATCATCGTCGTCGGCGCTCTTCTCCAAGAAAACCTTCGCAGTAGGCGAGGCTATTGACCTCTTCCGCGTCGCGGTCCCGGCCCCGCGCATGACTCTGGAACGCTCGCTCGATCGCCGCGAGCGCCGCCTCGAGGGGAATCCCCGAACGGTACCAGGCCTCGGCGCGGGCGAAGTCGGCGGGCGACAGGGTCCCCGGCCGTCCCTTGAATCGAAAGAACTCGTGCTCGACTCGTTCGCAGTAGGCGAGGAGCGCCGGATCTTTCAAGGCGTCTTCTCGAGTCGGGCTTCGACCGCGCTCCGGCTGGGAATGCCTTCGACCTCCGGAGCCTCGACGGCGAAAGAGGCGACGCACGCGGCGAAGCGCGCGGCGTGCACCACAGGCCGCCGCTCGCGGAGCGCGATGAGGAATGCGGCCGCGAAGACGTCGCCCGCTCCCGTCGGATCCACTTCGACGGCAGTGAAGGCGGGAAGATCGTAGACGTTGCCCTCGGAGTAGACCCGAGCGCCCTTCGCTCCCTTGGTCACCGCGAAAGCACGGCCCGGGAACTCTTCTGCGAGCTCTTCGGGGGCGACGCGATCGTTCTCGCTCATGGAGACGAAATCCGCGCGCGCAAGCGCGGGCCGTGCGTCCTCCCAATCGCAGGCCTCGACGAGCCCGTGTGGTTTCCATCGGCGAAAGAATCCCTGAGGCGCCACTCCCGAAAGCCCGCGGGGAGCGAGGGGCGCGAGCGGGAGCTGAACTTCGTGGACCACGGGACAGTAGAGCACCGCCGCGTCGCCTTTGAGGCGTCCCCGAATCGAGGCGAGGCTCGCCTCGGTGAGCGGAGCCGCCTCGGCCAGGACCCGTTGTCGCCGCTCCCTCCGGTCATAGATGTTCTCGAACTCCGTGGTGCGCGCGGCCTCCTGGCAGTGGGTTTCGACTCCGTCGAGGGAGTCCCAAAAAGGGAAGGTGGGAGCGGCGGAGGTGACGAGCCCCGAGCGGAGCCCGAGGCGCGCCGCGGTCAAGGACGCGAACGCCGCGGCGCCCCCTAGCCGTTTCCGGCCCGAGACGCGGTCGATGGTGACGTGGCCCACGGCCACGAAGTCGAGGAGACCCGCGGCGGGAGGGTTCACCGGCATGGGCTTCTCAGCTGGCCTCCTCGCGGAGCTGAGGATAGGATGCCGGTTGCATGATCTGGACCTCCCTGATCGCGCAGGGAAAACGCCGTCTCTGGATGTCCCTCTTCGTCGCGATCCTGATCGCGCTCGTCTATATCCATTTCGCGAGATTCTACCAGGGGCGCGTCTCCGGCTGGATTCTCGCGGCTCTCGGCGTTCCGGTGCTCTTGAACTTGCTTCGAGGGGCACTCGGGCTGGCCTATCGCCTGGACCGGCACCCGTTCCGCGCTTTCGATCTGGGGCTTTTGAGCGATCAGGTCGGCCCGGGGAAGGCCCTCGAGGTTGAGCTGGCCCTCGAGGCGCGCCGCCCGGGAGCTCTCACCCGGCTCGACATCGAGCTCCGCGCGATCCGGCAGAGGCACGCGGCACGGGGACGGGAGACTTCGGTCCTCCATCGCGACGTCAAGCAAGTCGAGCGCGAGCTCGCCCTCGAGCCCGGACTTCGAAAGAGCTACCGGGTCTCGATCGATCTCCCCACGAACGCGCCGTACTCCTTCCGTTCGATGGAGGGAAAGCTCGTCTGGATCGTCGCCGTCGAAGCCGAAGTCGCGGGCTGGGGAGCGCTCCGAGACGAGATCGAAGTGACGGTGGCCCCGGATTGAGAGTCGTCCTGGTCTTCAACCCCGAGTCCGGAAGAGCTCGGGCCAAAGAGACGATGCTCGACCGTGTGCTTCCGGTGCTCGCGCGCGCGGGCATGAACGTGGACGTCCGGCCCACGGAGCGACCGAGCCACGCGACCGAGATCGCCGCGCAAGCGGCCCGGGAGGGTGTCGAGCGAGTCCTGAGCTGGGGCGGCGACGGGACACTGAACGAAGTGATGCGGGGCCTCGTGGAGACGGAAACTGCGCTCGGAGTCCTCCCCGGCGGTACGGTGAACGTCTTCGCCCGTGAAGTCGGAATCCCGCGATCGATCGAAGCGGCCGCGGAGACCTTCGTTGGGGGAGAAGTACGGAGGGTTCCCGTGGGCACCGCCGCCGATCGTCCGTTCCTGCTCATGACCGGGGTCGGTCTCGATGCGGAAGTCGTCCGCCGGTTGAAGGCGGGTTTCAAGCATGCTCTCGGCGCCGCCGCCTTCTGGCTCGACGGGTTTCGCATGCTCGCGAGCTACCCCATGCCCACGATCCGGGTTCGATCCGAGGGTCGCGAGATCGAAGGGAGCGGGCTCATCGCGGGGAAGATCCGGCGGTACGGGCCGAGGTACTTTGTCACTCCGGAGGCGAGGCTCGAGGAGCCGCTGCTGCATGTGGTGGTCTTCCGCGGAAGGAAGCGCCGCGACTACGTACGGTATCTCGCCGGGGTCGCCTTTGGATTCCACCTCCGCCTCGACGATGTCGTGTCCTGGAAGACGAGCGCTCTCACGGTGGAAGCGGATTCCAACGTCCCCTACCAGATCGATGGAGAGTTCGCGGGCGAAACCCCCGTGGAGCTTCAGGTGCGCGACCGCGCCCTTTCAGTCGTTCTCCCACGGCGTTGATGGGCATGGTACAGTTTTCGCGAGGTGATGACATGCGAAGACTTGGGGCCTTCTTCGTTCTGATGATCGCCGCCACCCATACCGCCGCCGAGGACCGTAAACCGGTCGTGGGGCGATCGGTCGTGGCCACCGAGTACGGGATCGTGGCCGCGAGCCAGCCGCTCGCCGCAAGGGCCGGGGTCCAGATCCTCGAGCGCGGCGGAAACGCGATCGACGCCGCCATTGCCGCGAACGCCACCATCGGTCTCATGGAGCCGACGGGGAACGGAATCGGAGGCGATCTCTTCGCCATCGTCTACTGGGCGAAGACCGGCGAGCTCCTGGGATTGAACTCGAGCGGCTGGGCCCCGTCGGGTCTGACCGTCGAGCTCCTCGCCTCGAAGGGCATCGAGACGATGCCTCAACGGGGGATCTACTCCGTGACCGTGCCCGGCGTCGTCGCCGGGTGGGATGCTCTAAGGAGCCGTCTCGGGAACCTTCCGTTCTCGGAGATCCTGGCGCCCGCGATCCACTACGCGGAGAACGGATTTCCTCTCTCGGAGGTGATCGCCCGGGGCTGGGCCCGCTCGCAGGAGATGCTCGCGAGCCACGCGAACTCGAAAGAGACGTACCTCATCGACGGCCGGCCTCCGCGAGCCGGCGAAGTGTTTCGAAACCCCGACCTCGCCGCGTCTTTACGCCGAATCGCGGAGAAGGGAAAAGACGGCTACTACAAGGGGAAGACCGCGGAGGCCATCCTCGCCATTTCCTCCGAGACGGGCGGCGTCTTCACCGCATCGGACCTCGAGGAGTTCGAGCCGGAGTGGGCGGCTCCCATCGAGACCAGCTATCGCGGCTGGAAGGTCTACGAGATCGGACCGAACACGCAAGGGATCGCCGCTCTCATGATGCTGAACCTGATGGAGCGGTTCCCGATGAGCGAGTACGGCTTTCACTCCGCCGGCGCGCTCCACGTGATGATCGAGGCCAAGAAGCTCGCCTACGCGGACATGCTCCACTACGTCGGCGACCCGCGATTTTCTTCCGTGCCGGTGCGCGAAATGCTCGA
>Ga0209002_10005122_pt1 | contig 10198 bp, 4 predicted proteins | sample Rifsed16ft2_FD_184010 | JGI IMG/M metagenome (GOLD analysis project Ga0209002, IMG submission 184010) | Soil microbial communities from Rifle, Colorado, USA - sediment 16ft 2 (version 2) | ecosystem: Environmental > Terrestrial > Deep subsurface > Rock core/Sediment | place: Rifle, Colorado...
GGTCAGGTGCAGTCCCAGGCCGGTGCCCTGGCCCGGCGGCTTGGTGGTGAAGAAAGGCTCGAAGATCCGCCCTTGAATCGAGTCGGGGATCCCCGGACCGCTGTCGCAGATCTCGACCCGAAGCCGTTCGCCTTCCAGCTGGGCGGAAAGCCACAGGTCGCCGCGACCGTCCATCGCTTCGGCGGCGTTGGCGATCAGGTTCGTCCAGACCTGGTTGAGTTCGCCGCCTTGTGCCTCGATGCGCGGCAGGTCGTCCGCATACGCCCGGTGGATGGCGATGCCGGGCTCGAGCTTGCTGCGCAGGATCACCAGGGTGTCCTCGATCCCGCGCACGACATCGACCGGCTGCACCGGCGCCTGGTCGAGAAACGAATACGACCGCACCGCACCGACGATGTCGGAGATGCGCTCGGCGCTCAGCGAGACGTCCCTCAGGAGAGACGCAAGCGAACGTGAGCTGGCGATCCAGGCCAGGGCGGCCGGCAGCGCCGTGGGCGGCACGCGACGCGTCTCCTGCACGAGGCGATCCTTCGTCAATCCGGCGGCGATGAGCGACGGCGCCACCTCCCACGCCTGAGGCACGCCGGCCTCTTCCAGCCAAGTCTGCAGGTCGGCCTCCCGGTCGCTGCGGGCGATGGGGTCGCCCACCGGAGGAGGCTCTGTCGCCGCCGTAAGGGCGGAGATCTCGGGGAATGTCTCCTCGTCGATCCCGGCGGCGTGCAGCTGCGCGTGGGATTCTTGCCAGCGCGGCAGGAGCTGGCGAACTTGCGCGGCGGATCGCTGGAGCGCCGCCGCCGGGTTGTTCAACTCGTGGGCCAGTCCCGCCGCCAGGGTGCCCAGGGCGGCCAGCGTCTGGCTTTGACGCAGCATCGACTCGGTGTGGCGCAGCCGCGAAGTGATCGTGTGCAGGATGCTCAGGGTGGCGGCCGGACTCGACTCGACCAGGTGGCGGAACGCGGCCTGATCGATCTCGAGCACGCGACTCGCGCCGAGCGACCGGACGGAGGCGGTGCGGGGCGAGCGGTCCAGCAGGGACATTTCCCCGATGACCTCGCCCGCTCCGCGCACGGCGATCACCAAATCGCCCGGACCGGTGCGCTTGGTGATCTCGAACTCGCCTTCGATGATGACGTACAGCGAACCGCCCGGGCTGCCCTCTTGCATCAGCACCTGGCCGGCCGTCAGGCGCGACTCGCGCGAGGCCGCTTCCAGCAGCGTCAGATCGGCGTCGGTCAATTCGGCGAACAGCGGGAGTTGACGGAGCAGCTCGTGGCTCACAGCGTCCTGAGGTATTGGCGGATGACCGCCACCGCCGCCGCTCCTTCGCCGGTGGCCGAAGAAACGCGGTGACTCGTCCCGAAGCGGACGTCCCCGGCGGCGAAGACCCCCGGGCAGCTGCTTTCCAGCATCATCGGGTGGCGGGGCAGCGTCCAGCCGGCCGGAGGTTTCCCGTCGCGCATCAAATCGGCCCCGGTCAACACGTAGCCCTTCTCGTCTCGCTCCGCCACGCCCGCCACCAGCCCGCTTTCCGGCCGAACGCCGATGAACACGAAAAGAGCGGCGCCCGCCAGAGTTTCCTCGGTCCCGGAGGCTTGGTCCCGGATGACAACGTCTTGCAGCGCGTCGCTGCCGTGGACGGTCACCAGGTCGCTGTTGACGCGGATCTCGATGCGCTCTTCCTTCTCCATCGCCTCGACCAGGTAGCCCGCCGCCGTCGGCCGCGGCCCGCGCACCAGCACCGTCACCTTGCTGGCGTGCCGCGCCAGGAACAGCGCCGCCTGGGCGGCCGAGTTGGCGCCGCCGATCACGAAGACCGGGCGGTCACGGAAGAAAGCGGCTTCGGTGTGCGCCGAACCGTAGTAGACACCGCGACCCGTCAGTTCGGCGGCGCCGGGCATCTTCAGGACACGGAACGTCGCCCCGCAAGCCAGCAGGATGGCTCCGGCGACGACCTCGCCGCCGTCCTTCATCCGCACGACTCGATAGGGCCCGCGCGCCTCGACGGCGACGCCCTCCTGTGCGCTGAGGATTTCCGTGCCGAAGCGGCGCGCCTGGGCCACCGCCCGCTGGGTCAGATCGCCGCCTGAAATCCCGGCCGGGAAGCCGAGGTAGTTCTCGATCTTGGGGCTGCGACCGGCCTGGCCACCGGGCGCTTGACGCTCGATGATCACGCAGCGCAGGCCCTCGGAGCTGCCGTAGACCGCCGCCGCCAGGCCGGCCGGTCCGGCGCCGACGATGGCGACGTCGTAGTAGTCGTGGGCCGCCTGCCGCTGCAGCCCGAGCTTCTCCGCCAGGTCGCCCGGCGTTGGGTCGCTGAGGGAAGTGCCGTCGGGAAAGAGGACCGTCGGAAGAAGCAGCGTATGGCCGGCCGTGCGGGCGGCCAGCTGGCGCGCCTGTTCATCGTGATCGACGTCGAGCCACAAGTAGGGGATCTGGTAGCGAGCCAGGAAATCCTTGACGGTGTGTGAACCCGGGGACCACAGCGCGCCGACGACGCGAATCCCCTCGAACGGCAAGCGGACGTCGCGCCGCCATTCGTCCAGCAAGTCGTCCAGCACCGGGTAGAGCTTGTCCTCCGGGGGGTCCCACGGCTTCATCAAATAGTGGTCGAGGCCGACCTGGTTGATGGCGCGGATGGCGGCTTCGGTGTCGGCGTACGCCGTCAGCAGGACCTTGGCCGCCTCGCCGGCGAGCGGGCCGGCGGCGGTCAGGAAATCGATCCCCGTCATCTGCGGCATGCGCTGGTCGACCAGCAGCAGGGCGACCGGTTCGCCGCGACCGACCAACTGCCGCAGCGTCTCGAGGGCGATCGTGCCCGACCGGGCGCCCAGGACGCGGTAGTCCTTGCCGTAGTGAGCGCGCAGATCGCGCTCGATGGCGCTCAGGACAAGCGGTTCGTCGTCGACGGCGAGGAGGATCGGCTTGGGCATGGAGGCGATGGGCAGGCGCCGAGGCGGCCGTATTGTACCCGCCACCGAAGCTCGGCGTCGGCCGGCCTCCCCGCGGATCCCGCACCGTTGCGTCGCCTCCGGCCGATCGGGCTGGCGACGGCCCTGCCTTCCTTGCCAAGGCGCCGGGCTCGACGCGCGCCGCCCGGCGGCCTCGGCCCATGGCCGCGCCGACTCGTGCGTCGCCCTGAGAAACCTCAGCCGCTCACGATCCCGCCGAGGACATAGCCGGCAATCAGCAGCAGGCCGGTGAAGAAGTGCAGGAAGACCGTTGTGGCATTGGCCGGGATGAGCCGATAGGGGAAGGCGTGGTGCCGGCGCAGCGTGCGGAACGCGCGCACCGCCATCGGCACGGTCAGCAGTCCGAGCAGCGTCGCGGCCGGCATCACCCCTGCCGCAACTCCGGCGACGATCAGCGCATACGTCGCCAGGGCCAGCACCAGGTAGCCGTTGATCGCGGCCGGCGTCGGCAGCCGCACAATCAGTGTCCGTTTGCCGGTCTTGGCATCCCAAAGCTTGTCCGGGAACTCGTTGATATAGAGCACGGCGGCGATCAAGAGGGCGACCGGCAGCGAGGCGTACAGCGCCTCGAGGCTCCAGCGCCCCGTCTGCACGAAGTAGGCCCCGAGCACGATCACCGGGCCGAAGCCGAGGCCGACCATGGCTTGGCCGACCCCGCGATGCGACAGACGGAAGCCGGGGGCCGTGTACAGGAACCCGACCAGAAAGCCGACGAGGCCCAGCAACAGGATCTCGACGCCGCGCACGGCGGTCAACACCAGGCCGACGGCGGTGCCGAGGACATAGAAGGCCAGCGCCAGATTGCGCACGGAGCTGGGGGCCATCAGGCCGCGTTGGATCACGCGGGATCCGCCGCTGAATGGCGTCGGCGTCAGGTTGGCGTTGTCGGCGCCGCTCGTGAAATCGAAGTAGTCGTTGATGACGTTGTGGCCGATGTGGAAACACGCGGCGCCGATCCAGGCCAGGATGAAGAGCGGCAGGCTCAGGAAGCCGTCCTTCCAGGCGATGGCCGTCCCCAGGAGCACCGGGATCGCCGTCGCCGTCAGAAACGGCAGACGTGTGGCGTTGATGAACAGGGCCATGCGCGAAGGTTGTTGCGCACCCACGGGCAGAGTCCATGTCACGTGATAGGTGCCGTCGGGGCGCGCCGCGACGGACGGCCTGCCGCCGACGATCTCGACGAAGCCCTCGATCAGCCCGACCTTGAACGGCTCGAGCAGGCCGTTATCCAACCTGAGGACGAACTCGTCCGGTTTCGACTCGACGATGGAGCTGGCCGTTCCGTCATTGAGGAAATACGGATGCACTTCCCGGCAGAAAATCTCCATCATCTTCTGCGGACGCCCCCGCAGCTGGTTGACCAGGTTCTTGAATAGGCTGGCCCAGCGGGCGACCGAAGCGCGGGTGATCTCCCGCACCTTCGAGCCGTCGCCGCCGCCCACCTCTCTGTCGATAAACAGGACCGCCTGATTGAACGGTTGCATCGGGCAGTCCTCGTCCTGATCCATGTGGCGGAAGTCCGGCACGTTGATCTCTTTCGCCATCTTGCGCCAGCCGTCTAGCCCCAGGCGGCGGGCGTAGTTGGCGTACAACAACTGCCACGACAGGGCCTTGACCGTCTGCTGTTCGATCGGTTTCTTCGTAGTCACCTCGACCTCCTGTCCGTGTGTGTCGGTCGCCGCGCCCATTGCCTCGGCCGACCGTTGGGTTCGGCTCATCCGGCCTGCGCGGCGCCCGACGAATGCCCGAGGATGGCTCGAATGCGGGGCTGCGCCAGGAACTGTTCCGCCAGGCCAAGCTCGGCCAGGCCCGCCGCAATCGCCCGGACATGGGGGACCGCAGAGCGAATCCAGCGAGAGGACTCGGAGGAGTCGCCTCCGTCTTTCGCCACCGCGGCGAGTTCGGCTTCGACCTCCCACAGCCCGGCCTCGTAACCTTGACGGACCATCTCGTCGTAGGTGGCCTGATAGGCGGCGCGCGCCTCGGCCTGCCGGCCGAGACCTCGGAGGGCTCGGGCCCGGTTGAGGAGCAGGGTGCCGTTGAGGGCGCGCCACTCGAACCGCTCGAAGGCCGTAGCCAGTTCATCGATCGCGGCCAATGTCCGATCGAAGTCCTTTCGGGCGAGATGATATTCTCCGAGGGCCACCACCAAAGGGACCGGGCTTTCCGACATCGCCTCGGCGATGGAACCTGCCCCCTTCTCTCGCCCTTGCAGGTGTCGCCTGGCTTCCTCCAGGTCGCCCCGGCGAACGGCGATCAAGGCCAGGGTCGCATCGCCGCTCGACTGGCCGGGAAATGAGTTTGCCTGCTCCACATGGCGCACGCGTTGCGCCAGGTCGGCTGCGGTCGGCAGATCGCCCGCCTGGAGGTAGGCAATCGCCAGATTCGCCCGCATGGCGACCTGCGGAAAGACGAAGCCCGCCTGCTCGCTGACGTCGATGCAGCGGGTCAGCTCGCGGATGGCCGGACCCAGCTCGCCGCGGGCGAAGTAGGCCAGACCGATGGCGATCCGGCCGTAGGATTGTCCCCACAGGTTCCCGGTCTTTTCGCTGATCGCCAGCGCTTCGAGCGAGCGCTCGATGCCCAGATCGAATTGCGCCAGGATGGCGTGGAGCAAAGCCGTGCTGGCCAGGTTGTCGGCAAGCATCGGCAGGTTGTTCAATTCGCTCCAGATCGGACGCGCTTCCTCGAGGGCTTGCAGGGCGCGGTCGGATTGACCGAGCACCTGGTAGTTGGATTGGATATCGTTGAGGGTGAAAGCCTCCTGCTCGCGCAGCCCGTGGTCACGCGCCAGCTTCAGTGACGCGTTGCCGGCGACGACGGCCGCCTTGGCGTCGATGCGCGTCTGAACGAGCATTTCCAGCCAGTAGGCTTTGGCCTGTCCGGCCGGATCACCGATCGACTTGGCCAGGGTCACGGCGCGCTCGGCGTTGGTCAGCCCTTTCACGGGGTCGAAGAGCGGCGTCGGGACTGCCAGGAGGGAGGTCGCTCCGATCACTCCGGCCAGCTGAAGCTTCGGAGCGGCGCGCTCTCGACCGATGGCCTCCAGCTGCTCGTAGAGGTCCATGGCCTTCGTGTACTCGCCGCGCAGCTCGAGAGCCCGACCGCGTTGCTGGACCAAGTGCAGCAGGCGGTCTTCGTCGAACGCCATTTCGCCGGCGAGTTCGATCGCTTTTCCGAACAGGCCGGCGGCCTCGGCCGTGGCGAATCGACGCATGGCCTGCTCGCCGGCGAGGGTGGCGTATTCCAACGCCTTGGCGGCGTTCCCGGCATGCTCGAAATGAGAGGCGAGAATCTCAGCCAGATCCTTCCGCCCATCGCCGTGGAGTTGCTCGAGGGTTTCTCCGACGTCGCGGTGGAGGTTGCGACGGTCGCTGGACAGCAGAGATTCGTACGCGACCTGTTGGACCAGGTTGTGCTTGAAGGTGTAAGTCAACTCGACTTCGACCAGCGCCCGAACGAGCTGGCCCGCCTCCAGGCGATCGAGGTTTCGGGGAAGGTGGGCGCCGGCGGGGGCGGGGCCGGAGGTCATGCGGTGGGGGCCTTCCCCAGCAGGTCCGTCACGGCGGGCCGGGCCAAAAACATGGAACGGAGGGCGGGCGTCAGGCCCGCGGCGATCTCCTCGACGAGGGAAGCGGCGGCGGTTTGCTCCCGGCGGGCCGGCGCCTCGTCACCTATCCGGTGCAGGACAACCGCACGAAAGGCGTGGACCGGCCACAATACGGCCCGGGCGCGACAGGGCGTCAGGGCTTCGATCGCCCACCGCAGGTCAGCGTCGGCTTCGGCGAAGGCGCTTCTCCCGGCATGGAGGCGGGCGCGCCAATACTTCATCTCGGCGGTATAGCGGTCGGCGCGCTCGGCCTGGAGACGATCGATCATGGCGTCGGCGAAGCGCAGACCGCGGTCGAACTCGCCTTGGGCAACGTCCAGGGCGGCGATGGCCGGCCCGGCATAGTAGTAATCCTGAGAAGCAGGCAGGATGCCGGGGGGGAGTTGGCGATGAGGCTCGAGCAATTCCGCTGCTGCGGCGACGTCGCCGTTGGCCAGCAGCGCCCGCCCCAAAACGCCGCGGCTCCAGACCTTCCAAAACTCGAGGCTTCCGGCGCTCTCGACAACGTCCCGCATCGCCTGCGCGTAGACCAGGGCCTGATGGTTGTCGCCCAGTCCGATCCAGATGCTGCTGACGATCCCATTCAGGCTCCCGCGGATTCCGATGAAAGGGACGTTGGCCGAGATTTCCAGCAGGCGCCGGCCGAAGTCGAGGGCCTCGGTCCATTCCCCGCGGTCGGCCAGGACCGCCAGCCGAACCCAACCGTTGTAGCTGATGCCCCACGGATTCCCGATGGCGGTGGAAATGGAAGCCCCTTCGTCGCTCAGGGAAAGGGCCGTGTCGTACTCAGCGCCCTCGATTCGCATCAGCCCCAGGCCGCCCATGGCGTCGGCCATCATGGCCTTGTTGCCGAGGCGTCGGAATCCCCGGAGCGCTTCATCGCCGATGGGCAGCGCCTCCAGGCGGCGGCCGCTGGTCATGCCGGAAACCATCAGATCGATCAGGACGAAGGCTTCCAGCTCCCTGAACTCTTCCCCGTTGGCCTGCTCGAGGAAGGCTGGTCGCCGCGTGATCTCCAGGGCCCGGCGGAAGAAATCGTCGGCCTTCTCCGGGGCGACAAAGCGATGGCGCAACCCCTGGTTCCACAGGGTCCGGGCGAGGGCCAGGGGATCATCGGCCTGGCGGGCGAGCTGCTCGGCCCGCGCCAGCATCCCCGAGACATCCGCCGCGGGATCGCTGCTGACGGTGGCGGCGGTCGCCAGACGGTTGAGGGCGTCGGCTTCGAGCGCCAGGTTGCCGGTCTGGCGGGCGAAGGCCTCCATCGCCTGGTATACGCGCAGGGCCTCGGCGTGCTGGCCGCTGACCTCGAGCGCCGTGCCCTTGCCGATGAAGACTTCGCGAATCTGGGGGACAACGCTGGCCGATACCAGACGCGGGGCGACCTCCAGCGCCAAGTCGTAGTTGGCGACGGCTTCCTGATGGGCGTAGTTGCGGCGCGCCAGGTTGCCGGCGCGCAAGGAGAAGCGGAAGGCGCGGTCGTCATCGCCGCCGTGGTAGTAATGGAAGGCGAGCACCGCCGGCTGAACCAGGGCGGTCTCGGGATGGACGTGCAGGATGGCCTCGGCCACTTGTCGGTGCAGCTCACTGCGCCGCTCGCGCAGCAGCCCGGCGTAGGCCGTCTCCTGGATCAGGGTGTGCTTGAAGCGGTATTCTCCCTCGCCTGCCGCCTCTCCGGGGCGGATCAGACTGGCCGCTTCCAGAAGATCCAGAGCCGTAGGACCCGGATTCGTCACGCCGCGCCGGGCCTCCCGCCGCGACTCTGTCGCTGGATCACTTCCTCCAACACGCGCACCTGGAAGGTCCGCCCGATGACCGAGGCGATCTGCAGCGTCCGTTTGGCGTCCTCGGGCAGGCGATCGATGCGGGCTGCCAGGACTCCCTGCAACGTGTCGGGGATCTCCAGGCTGGCGACGTCGCCGGTGAGGCGCCAGCCGTCGGCCTGGCGCTCCAGGCTCCCCTGGTCGATCAGCATGCGCAGCACTTCCTCGACGAAGAACGGATTGCCCTCGGCCTTGGCGCGAATCACCTGGCGCAGATCGTCGGGCAGGGCGTCGATATCGAGCAGGTTGCGGACGAGCTCCTGGGTGTCGCCTTCGGTCAGCGGGGCCAGGTGGATCTCCAGCGCGCCGCCGGTGGTCTCGCGCGCCGACTCCAGCAGCCGCCAGCCGGGGGAGTCCTTCTCCGGCCGCATCACCAGGGCGACGATCAGCGCCACCTCGCCGACGATCGGCAGGATCTGCCGCCCCAGCTCGACCGACGACGGATCGGCCCAGTGCAGGTCTTCGCAAACGATCACCAGGGGCCCTTCGGCGCACAATCCTCGGATCAGGCGGTTGTAGGAAGAGATGTAGCGGCTCTGCAGCGCCGGCCCGTCGAGGTATTTGACGCGGGCGGCGGCCTCTTCGCCGAGCTCCAGCCCGAGCAGGTGGGCCAGGAACGGATAGACGTCATCCGCCTCCGTGCCCAAGACGCGGCCGAGCGCCGCCTGCAGGGCGGCGGCGGATTCGGCGGCCGTCGCTTCGGGAGTGATTCCGATCAGCCCGCGCAGGATCTCGGTGCTGAGGTGGTGGGCCATCGTCGAGCCGTAGGACAGGCAGCGGCCCTCGACCCAGCGGAGTTGCGGCTCGTCGGCGGAGGCCACCGCCTGTCGCCGCCATTCGGCGATGAGGCGCGATTTGCCCAGGCCGGCCTCGCCGACGACGGCGATGGTCGTGCCGCGTCCCAGACGCACCTCGTCCAACAAGTGGAGCAGGGTGGTGGTTTCACGGCGCCGGCCGACCATCGGCGAATCGAGGCCGGCGACGCCACGGGCAGGCGCCGCGCCTCTCCGTTCGGCGAGGACGCGGAAGATGTGGATTTCCCCGCTCTTGCCTTTGACGGTCACCCGGCCGCGGTCCTCGAAGTCGAACAAGGAAGCCGCCAGCCGCTGGGTGTTGTCGGTGACCAGGATCGTGTCCGGGTCGGCGGCGCTTTGCACACGCGCCGCCAGGTTGACGGTATCGCCGACCGCCAGGTATTCCATATGCAGGTCGTTGCCGATGTCGCCGACGACGACCAGGCCGGAGTTCAGTCCGATCCGCATCTGGAAATGCGGCACGCGTCCGGCCGCCACCAGATCCTGCCCGTAGGCGCGGATCGCCTCGAGAATAGCCAGCCCGGCGCGGATGGCCCGCTCCGGATCGTCCTCGTGCGTCAGCGGCGCGCCGAAGAAGGCCAGCACGCCGTCGCCGAGCAGCTGGGCAATGGTGCCCTCGTAGGCATAGATCTTCTCGCTGATCCGCTGGTGGGCGCCGCTGACGATCTCGCGCCAGTCCTCCGGATCGAGGGCTTCGGCCAGCGCCGTCGAGCCGACGATGTCGGCAAAGAGGGCCGTCACACGTTTGCGTTCGCCCTCCGTCCGCTCCCGGTCGGCGAGGATCTTCTTGGCCATGGCCGAGGGCGCCGCGCGACGGATGGCCTCCAGTCCGGCGCTGCGGGGAATGGTGCTGGGAGGGGCGGGCGCCGCCTGGGCCAGATCATGCCCGCAGTGGCGGCAGAATTTGGCGGCGCTCGGCACGGCCTGACCGCAGTTGGGGCACGCTCGCTCCAGCGGCTGGCCGCAATTCTCGCAGAACCGGGA
>Ga0209002_10005124_pt1 | contig 10194 bp, 9 predicted proteins | sample Rifsed16ft2_FD_184010 | JGI IMG/M metagenome (GOLD analysis project Ga0209002, IMG submission 184010) | Soil microbial communities from Rifle, Colorado, USA - sediment 16ft 2 (version 2) | ecosystem: Environmental > Terrestrial > Deep subsurface > Rock core/Sediment | place: Rifle, Colorado...
TCGGGGGCAAGTCCCTCGCGCACATCCTTTGCAAGAAGCACCGCCCCCAGATGGCCTCCGTTCGGCGGAACGTGTTCGTGGCGCCGCCCCACGATCCGTCGCGGACCGGCGAAATCGTCCGGGAGTCCGTCGAGCTGAGCGAGAGGGACGTGGACGTTCGCCTCCTCGAGTTCAAGGAGTTCACTAAGGAGGGAGGCCTCCGACCGGAGGAAGCGGACATCGTCGTGGCCGGAGGCTACGGCCTCGGCGGGGCGGAGCCGTTCACGATGCTCCAGGAGCTCGCGGACCTCGCCGGCGGCGCGGTCGCCGCGAGCCGGAAGGCGGTGGACAGCGGCTGGGTCCCCAAGATGCTCCAGGTCGGGCAGACGGGCATGACGGTCCGGCCGAAGATATACCTGGCCGTCGGGATCTCCGGCGCGGTCCAGCATCTGGCGGGGATGCAGGAGTCCGACAAGATCGTCGTCATCAACAGCGATCCGAAGGCGCCGCTCTTCGAGATCGCGGATTACGGGATCGTCGGGGACCTGTTCGAGATCGTCCCGGAGATGATTCGCCAGCTCCGGGCGCTCAAGGGGATGGCGGCCGTCCCGACGACCGCTCCGGCAGAAGCTCCTCGACGCTCACCCGTCGCAAGGTGACGCCGAAGACGTTCTGGAAGTGCACGATCACGGAGGCCTTCACGTCCTCCAGGTCGACGGGACGTCCGAGCCGCTCCTGCATCGAGGTCATGATGCCGCCCTCGTGGCCACACGGCCGGATCTTCAGGAATTCCCGGAGGTCCGTCGTCACGTTGTGCGCGAACCCATGGAATGTGACGTTGCGATGGACCGCGAGCCCGATCGACGCGATCTTCTTCCCTCCGACCCACACGCCGCGCTCCGGTCCCTCGCGGCTCGCATCGATTCCGAAGTCCGCGCACGTCCGGATGAGGACCTCCTCGAGATCCGTCACGAGTCGCTTCACCTCGAGGCGGTCGGGCATTTTGAGGATCGGATAGCCGACGAGCTGGCCGGGACCGTGGTACGTCGCCTCGCCACCGCGCTCGACCTCGTAAACCGGGAGCGAGGTGTCGAGGACATCCTCCCGCGTCCCGCGCCGGCCCAGCGTCGCGACGGGATCGTGCTCCACGAGGATCAGCCCGTCCGGGATCCGGTCCTCCGTCCGCCGCTCCACGAGGGCCTTCTGGAGATTCCAGACGTCGGCGTACGCCTTGCGGCCGAGGTCCAGGAGCCACGCGTCCCGCGTGACGACGATTGGTTTGTCCCCTCCCTCCGTCATCGTGAGCATCGTCTCACGCGGTCAACGGTTCAGCACGTGGATCGCCTGTCCGAGCGCGGCCTCTGCGCTCTCCATGATGCCTTCCGGCAGCGTCGGGTGCGGGTGCACGGTGAGGGCGATGTCCGTGACCGTCGCGCCCATCTCGATCGCGAGGGCGAGCTCGCTGATCAGGTCGCTCGCATCCGGCCCGACGATCGTCGCGCCGAGGAGGACCTTCGAGTCTGCATCGGCGATTAGCTTCACGAAGCCGTCGTATTCGCCCGTGGTCAGGGCGCGGCCGATTGCGGCGAAGGGCACCTTGCCAAGCCGCACCTTGCGACCCTTCGAGGCGGCTTCCGGTTCCTGAAGGCCGACCACGGCGATCTCCGGATCCGTGAAGATCGCCGCGGGCATCGCCCGGTAATCGACTTCGACAGGATGGCCCGCGATCACCTCCACGGCGATCAGCCCCTCCTTCGTGGCCTTGTGGGCCAGGAACGGCGGTCCGATCACATCGCCGATCGCGTAGACGTGTGCGTTCGACGTGCGCAACTGGCGATCCACCCTCACGTATCCCTTCGGGTCGAGTTCGACCCCTGCGCGGTCCGCCTGCAGCCCATCCGTGTTCGGACGGCGGCCCACCGTCACGAGGACGACGTCCGCGCGGACCGTGAGCGGTCCGTCCGGCGTCTCGACGTCGACGATCGCTTTCCCTCCTTCCTCGTGCCAGGCCTTCGCCTGCGATTTCACGTGGAAATCGATGCCGAGTTTCTTCAGGTTGCGGGCGATGATCCGCACGACCTCCGGGTCCGTCCCGGGTAGGAGCTGGTCGAGCAGCTCCACGACGACGACCTTGCTCCCGACCTTCGCGTAGAACGTCCCGATTTCCAGGCCGGAGACGCCTCCGCCGATGACGAGGAGGGTGTCCGGGATTCGCGGAAGCTCGAGGGCCTCTTTCGTGCCGATCACCCGCGCGCCGTCGAAGCGGAACCCGGGCAGGTCGGATGGACGACCGCCCGTCGCGATGATCCCATCGCCGAACGTCAGTTCCTCTGCCGTCCCGTCCGCGAGCCGGATCGACAACGACCGCGTTTCCGTGAACGACGCTTCGCCGAACACCACCTCGACCTTGTTCCCTTTGCAGAGCTGCGCGATTCCGCCGACGAGTCGCTCGACGACGGAGGCCTTCCACGTCTGGAGGCGGGCGATGTCGACTTTCACGCCCGTGACGTCAACGCCCCATTCGGACGCCCGCCGTATCGTCTGGACCACGTTGCCCGCGTGGATGAGCGCCTTGCTCGGGATGCATCCGTAGTTCAGGCATTCCCCACCGAGCTTGTGCCTCTCTACGAGGAGGACCTGCCTGCCGAGCTGCGCGGCCCGGATGGCGGCCGGATAGCCCCCCGGACCGGCTCCGATGACGACGACCTCGACATGTCGGGCCACGGGCGGCCGAAGGGGGTCCGCGTCCCATATGTCTTTGCGTTATCGTCCGGGCCGCGTCAACCCGCTTCGACGAACAGGAGGGCGGGGTGCTCAAGGTAGTTGCGCACGCTCTGCACGAACGCCGCGCCGACATGGCCGTCGATTACGCGATGATCGAACGAACATGACAGGTACATCATCTCGCGGATCACGACCTGGTCGTTCCGGACGACGGGTCGCTTCTCGATCCTGTGGACGCCCAGAATCGCCACCTCCGGCCAGTTGATGATCGGCGTCGCGACGATCCCGCCTTCCTTGCCGAGCGACGTAATCGTGAACGTAGACCCTTGCACGTCCTGGAGGGAAAGCCGCTTGTCCCGCGCCGCGGTCGCGAGCCGGTCGATTTCCTTCGCGAGGTCCCAGAGGTCCTTCTTGTCCGCGTCGTGGACCACGGTGACCGTCAGGCCTTCCTCGGTGGCGGTCGCGATCCCGACGTTGTAGAATCGCTTCACGACGAACTCCCCGCGTTCGTCGTCGACGGACGCGTTCAGCGTCGGGAACTCCTTTAGCGCGGCGAGTGTCGCCTTGACGATGAAGGGCAGATACGTGAGCTTCGTGCCCTTCCTCTCTCCCGCCTCCTTGAGACGGTCGCGCAGGTTCACGAGCTGAGTCATGTCCACTTCCTCGATGTACGTGAAGTGGGCGGCGGTCCCATTCGACTTCGCCATCTTCTCGAAGATGCGCTTTCGGAGTCCGTGGATTGGGGTGCGCTCCTCCCCGCCGCTCGGGACCACGGACACGGCGGGCCTCGGACCCGCCGCGGGAGCGGGTGCGGGGCCCTTCGATCCGTGCCGCACGTCATCCTCTGTGATGCGTCCTTGCGGCCCGCTCCCGCGGATCCGCGCGAGGTCGACGCCGAGTTCCTTCCCGAGCCGGCGCACGGCAGGCGCCGCGAGAATCTCACTCGTTGGCGCCGGGGCTCCTTCGACCTTCGGCGCCGCCTTCGCTGCCGCTCCCGGGGCCTGCGGCGCGGCGTGTGGTGCTGACGTCATCGGTGGGGCGGCCTCGCCCGCTTCCCCGAAGACGACGAGGGTCGAGCCGACGTTCACGACCTCGCCTTCCTTCGCGCGAAGCTGGAGGATCTTCCCCGTCGTAGGGGACGGGATCTGCACGGTTACCTTGTCCGTCATGACCTCCACGAGGGGATCGTCCTCCCTCACGGCGTCGCCTTCCTTCACGAACCACTTGACGACCTCGCCCTCGTGGACGCCCTCCCCGATGTCGGGCAGTTTGAACTCGCGGACCATCTCGTCCCCTCGCGCTCGCGGCCTTCCCTAGAGTCGCAATCGTCTTAACGGTTTGCTCCGCGATGCGAATCATTTTATGCGGAAGGCCCGTTGTCCCCGCGGGGAGGAGTGGGGTCGTGGAGGAGTGGCACAGACCGGTGGGCGTGATTTGTGCACGACGGCCCGGCGGCGCTCCTGCGTGGACGCGCTTGCGTCAGGGCCCGTAAATCCCATCCTGCTCCTCCTTCCCGCGTGGACTCGCCCGGGTGTGCGGTTTCATGGCTCGACCGATCGGCATCACGATCCTCGGTGCGCTTGTCGTGCTGGCGTCCGTCATCGCGTTTCTAATCGCGGTCGCAGGCTTCATCGTGGGCTTCGCGAGCCTCATCCCGGGCGTCGGGCTCGACACCGGCACGCTGCTGCTCGGGGCGATCCTGTACCTCATCCTGTCCGCGGTTCTCGGATTCGCAGGGTTCGGCCTGCTCCGACTCCGGCCATGGGCTTGGTGGCTCGCGTTCCTGACGACCCTTGTTGTGCTCGGGTACACGGCGTTCCGTATGTACCAGCAGCCGGCGGATACGACCCTCGGCACTTGGCTGACGATAGGGGTGAGCGGCATCCTTTTCGTGTATCTGCTCGCGGTCTTCCGCGCGTTCCGGCGACCCGCGACCGCGCCGACGATGTGAGCCGTCGTCGGATCAGAAGGCCATCACGCGATCGATTGCCGCGAGGACGCGGTCCGCGTTCGGCATGTAGACGTCCTCGAGGGTGTACGGGAACGGCGTGTCGAATCCCGTGACCCGGACGATCGGGCCGCGCAGGTATTCGATCGCCTTCTCCGCGAGGATCGCGCTGATCTCCGCGCCGAAGCCGCCGGTCCGGGGGGCCTCGTACACGACGACCGCGCGGCCCGTCTTCTTGACGGACGCGAGCAAGGTCGGCTCATCCATGGGCACGAGGGTGCGGAGGTCGATCACCTCCGCGTCGACGCCTCTCTCCGCGGCCTTCGTCGCCGCGTCGAGGCAGACCTGCGCCATGTATCCGTACGCGATGAGAGACACGTCCTTGCCCGTCCGCCGCACGGCCGCCTGGCCCAGAGGCACGACGACCTCGCCCTCCGGGACGTCCTCCCGCGTCGAGCGGTACAGCTTCTTCGGCTCGAGGAACAGGACGGGGTCCGGGTCCCGGATCGAGGCGGTCAGGAGGCCTTTCGCCTCGCGGGGCGTGGCGGGCACGACGACCTTCAAGCCCGGCGTGTGGCAGAAGTACGCCTCGCTCGACTGGCTGTGGTAGTGTCCGCCCCGGATGCCGCCCCCGTAGGGCGTGCGGATCGTCATCGGGACGGTGAACTGCCCGCCGGAGCGGAAGCGCATCTTCGCGGCCTCCGACACGATCTGGTCGAACCCGGGATATATGAAGTCCATGAACTGGATCTCCGGCACGGGGCGCAGCCCGTACAGGGCCATGCCGATTGCGGTCCCGATGATTCCCGCCTCCGCGAGTGGCGTGTCGAACACGCGGTCCGGGAACTCGTCGATCAGGCCCTCCGTGCACCGGAACACGCCGCCGTTGCGCCCAACGTCCTCCCCGAGCACGACCACGCGATCGTCCCGTCGCATCTCCTCGCGCAGAGCGTTGTTGATCGCTTGCACCATCGTCATCGCGGGCATGGGTCACCTCGTGGCATAGTATTCCGCGTACGGATCCTCGCTCGATGCCGCCCCGGGAAGACGCCCGATCATCTCGGGGTCGTCCTTGAGCGGCCGGAGGTCCAGGTCCTCGTCCAATCGGTCGACGTAGTCCGACTGAATCTCCACGGCGCGGGCGAAGTGGTCGATCGCCTTGGACTTATCGCCCATCCGGGCCGCGATCCGCGCGATGTTGTAATGGGCACTCGCCCGCGTCGGCTCGAGCTCGACCGCGTGCTCATACGCTTCCATCGCGCCGGTCAAATCGCCCGCGTTCAAGAGGTCGAACCCGAGGCTGTTCCATCCTTGCGGGTTGCCGGGGTCTGAGTCGCAAAGCATGCGGTCCACCCGCGCGGCCTCGAGGTAATCGCCTTCCGCGCCGAGGCATGCGGCCGCGAGAGCCGCGATGTCCCCGTCGACCTGGCCCTTCCGCTGCAGCATCGGGCGGAGGATCGCGAGGGCCTCCTTCGAGCGGCCCTGTTTGAACAGCTCGTGCGCCCGCTCGACCCCGGAGCTCGTCGACGGCGCGGGGGTGTGGGCGGCGGGGCCTCTCTTCGCCATGGCTCACCTCCGCGGCATCGCGAGGGCCGCGTCCCGCTGTTCCCGGAGGTGCGCCGGGATGTCCGCGTACACGTCCTCGAAGAGCGTCTCGACCGGCGGCGGCGGCGCGCGCTCCGCCTCCTGGATTGCGTTGGTGATCTCGTCGCCGATCGCCTGCTCGAGTCGGGCTTCGCGCTCGTCGTCCCACCAGCCGACCGCCTCGAGGTACCTCCGGAAGCGGATGATCGGATCCCGGGCGCGCCACACGGCCACCTCGGCCTCGTCCCGATACCGGGACGGGTCGTCGCTCGAGGAGTGGGGCCCGAGGCGATACGTGAGCGCCTCGACCAACGTGGGCCCGCCGCCGTCCCGAGCCTGGATTCCCGCGGCGCGCGTCGCCCGGTACACGGCGAGCGCGTCCATGCCGTCCACGCGGGCGCCGTCGAAGCCGTACGCGAGGGCCTTCTCCGCGAGGGTCGCGGAGGCCGTCTGCCTCTCGACCGGGAGGGAGATCGCCCATTGGTTGTTGTTGCACAGGAACACGCACGGCGTGCGGAACACGCCCGCGAAGTTCATCGCGACGTGGAAGTCCGACGTGCTCGTCGCGCCGTCGCCGAAAAACACGAGGACGGCCTTCTTCTCTCCGCGCAACCGCATCGCCCACGCGATGCCGACCGCGTGGGGCAGTTGCGTGCCCACGGGGGACGAGATCGACAGGTAGTTCCCCTTGCGGTACGCGTAATGGCAGGGCATCTGGTGGCCCTTCACGGGATCCTCCGAATTCCCGATTAGCTGACAGATCAGATCCTTCAGCGGCATCCCGCGGACGAGGGCCGCGCCCGGCTCCCGATATTGCGGCACGATCCAGTCCTCGTCGGCCATCGCCATCGCGGCTCCTACGATGGCGGCCTCCTGGCCGACGGATGGGCCGTAGAACCCGATCCGCCCTTGTCTCTGCAGCGCGAGCATGCGGTTGTCGAGGATCCGCTCGAGCATCATGCCGCGGTACATCCGAACCGCGTCGACCTCGGAGAGATGCGGGTCGAGACGCGCGTCTGGCGTCCCGTCGTCCTGGATGACGCGCAGTGGATCGGCCAATTTGCCCTCGCACCCCCGAAGGAGCCGACGCGAAATAATCCGCCCGTGCGCGCTTAAGCCTTGCGACCTCCGGCATGTCTATATGATGACCAACGTTGTCCGTGCGGTGATCCGCGTTCATCCATGAGCGGACGCGCGGCTACCTCGCAATCGTCGCTGCCTCCGTCGTGTTCGGCGTCTGGCCGAGCATCTCGAAGCTCGTGGTGAGCGAGATCCACCCGCTCGCCCTCTCGTTCTACGTCCAGCTGCTCCCAGCGCTCGTGCTCCTCCCGATGATCCGCGGGCAGCGCGTCTCGCGGCGCGATTGGCGGCTGATTGTCGCCACGGCGATCGCGGGAACCGTCTCGGGTCCGATCGTCTACTTCTACGGGCTCGAGCGCACGACCGCGTCGAACTCCGTCCTCTTGTCGAACAGCGAGGCCCTGTTCACGATGGTCTTCGCGTACGTCCTCCTGCGGGAGCGGACGGACCGCCGCGGGTACCTCGCCCTCGCCGGGATTGCGGCCGGCGCGTTTTTCGTGACGACGCAGCTCCGATTCGGGGACGTTCAGTTCCTCGAATACCTCGTGGGGAACGTCCTCCTCGTGACCGCGGCGGGTTGCTGGGGCCTGTCGAACACGGGGAGCACGGTCCTCCTGAGACGCATCCCGATCGTCCCGCTCCTCGCGCTGCAACTCGTCGTCGGGTCGTCGATCCTCTTCCCAGTCGTCGTCGTGTCCGGCGTCCCGCTCGCCGTGCCGATCGACATCCTGCCGCTCCTCCTGTTCCTGTCCCTCACGGCGGTCATCGTCTTCTCGATCCTGTTCTTCTACGCATTCCGCACGATCGGGGCGATGCGCACGGGCGCCGTCCTGCCGTCGTCGGCCGTGTCGGGCGTTCTCCTCGCCCTGTACCTGTTCCCGGACCAGACCCTGAACGAATGGCAGATCCTCGGCGGCGCGCTGATGGTCGGCTCCCTCGTCGCTTTGTACGTGTTCGGGGAGCCGCGCGGGCGGGCCGCCGCGGGGGAAACCTTGAAACCCGCCGCGTCGGATGGTCCCGATTCACCTTGATGCCGACGAGTTCCGGACCGACGCCCTTCGTGCGCCTGGTCGACCTGACGCACGTCCTGGCGTCGACGACGAAGCGGCTCGAGAAGCGCGCCGCCTTGGCCTCGTTCCTGCGGTCCCTGCGCCGGGAGGAGGTCGCACCCGCCGTGTACCTCGTCATTGGGCGCGTCTTCGCCGAGGCGGACGCCCGGGCCCTGAACGTCGGGTGGGCGACCCTGAAGAAGGCCCTCCAGGGGACGCGGCAGTCGACCCTCGTGCGGGAGCCGCTCGCGATCCTCGACGTATCCGGGGCGTTCGCGCAGATCGCGGAGGTGCACGGCCCGGACTCGACGAAGATCCGCCGGCGCATCCTCGAATCCCTCCTCGGTCGCGCGTCGGACGACGAGCGGGACGTGATCCTCCGGAACGTCTTCGGGGAGATGCGGATCGGCGTGAACGAGGGCGTCATGCTCGAAGGGATCGCGGACGCGGCAAACGTCGACGCGGACGTTGTCCGGACGACGAACATGTTCCTCGGGGACCTCGGCCTTGTCGCGGAGATCGCCCTGTTCGAAGAGGCGGAGGGCCTGCGATCTCGCGGCCTGCACCTCCTCGCGCCGATGAAGCCCATGCTCGCGGAGATGGCTGAGGACCTTGACGGGGTCATCGCGGAGCATGGCGGCCAGACGGCGATTGAGCACAAGCTGGACGGCGCCCGGATCCAGATCCACCGTGTCGATGACCGGGTGCGGGTCTTCAGCCGCAGGCTCACGGACGTAACGGGGAGTCTCCCGGAAATCGTGGCGATTGCGCGGTCCCTTCAGGCAAGGGCGTTCCTCCTCGAAGGCGAGGTCGTCGCGACGGACCACGAAGGAAAACCGCTGCCGTTCCAGGACTTGATGCGTCGCTTCCGCCGCGTGCATAATCTCGACGCGGCCCAGGAGGAGATTCCCCTGAAGCTCTTCCTGTTCGACCTCCTGCATCTCGACGGGCGCACGCTGATCGACGAGCCGTATCGCGTGCGATGGGAGCTGCTGGAGCGGCTCGTGCCCCGGGACCTGCTGACCGCGCGGCGGATCGTGCGGACGAAGGAAGAGATCGAGTCGTTCCTGCAGGAGGCCCTGGAGGCGGGCCACGAGGGCCTCATGGCGAAGCACCTCGACGCCCCGTACTCCGTCGGCAAGCGGGGGAAGAAGTGGTTCAAGATCAAGCCCGCGGACCATCTCGACCTGGCGATCGTTGCGGCGGAGTGGGGCTCCGGTCGTCGGGAGGGCTGGCTGTCAAACTACTGGCTCGCGGTGCGGGACGACCGGACGGGCGAGTTCCAGATGATCGGGAAGACGTTCAAGGGCCTCACGGATGCGGAATTCGAGGCGATGACGGAGCGCCTGCGCGGCCTTGCGACGTCGGAGGAGCGGTGGGGATTCCACGTCCGCCCCGCGGTCGTGGTCGAGGTCGCGTACAACGAGATCCAGAGGAGCCCGCACTACCCGAGCGGTTTTGCGCTCCGCTTCGCCCGCATCGTGCGGATCCGGGACGACAAGGCGCCGGTAGATGTTGACACGTATGCGCGGCTCAAGGACCTGTACGCGAAACAGTTCGAGAGGAAGGGACGAGGGCCGGGCGACCTCTGAGCAGTTTCACACACCCACGGGAACGAGGATGAGACCCCCTGCATATACCTCTACTTAGAGGTATGAAACATGGAGATTGGCTGTGGGGCCCGGGTCCTCGATTTCGGCGGACGCCGGTACGTCTACTTCTGGCAATACGAGTGGCAGGGCGGGCGATCCGTTCGCAGGGAGGACTATGTAGGCCGCTTCGGGACTCCGAAAACCAAGGGGGCGCTTCTCCGGCGTATGGCCGCATACC
>Ga0209002_10005126_pt1 | contig 10193 bp, 7 predicted proteins | sample Rifsed16ft2_FD_184010 | JGI IMG/M metagenome (GOLD analysis project Ga0209002, IMG submission 184010) | Soil microbial communities from Rifle, Colorado, USA - sediment 16ft 2 (version 2) | ecosystem: Environmental > Terrestrial > Deep subsurface > Rock core/Sediment | place: Rifle, Colorado...
AAAAGCCTCAAAAAACCGCTGTTCAATCTTTTTATCGACGGCCTGAACGATCGTGCCTAAAGCTTTCCGGCTGCTCAGGAGATCCTCGATCTGCTTAGAAAAAAACCGGCCTCTTTCTTCGAGGACCTTCGCTTCCTCAATAGCCAAGGGATTAACCGGACCGATTGCCGCGATTTGTTCGCTGAGCGTCTCGATGCCGTGTTTTACTTCTTCGCGATTTGAAGAGTTTGAAGAGTTTTCGATGGCTCTTTCCAGTGGAACGCGGTAATCTTCGACGATTTTCTCAACGAGCGATTTGACTTTGCCCTCTAACTCGGCTAAGGACAAAGAGGTCTCGTAGAGCTCTCTCTCGGTCTGACCAACCTCCTCGTTTAATTTACTGGTCAGTGCCTGCTTTTCTTTTAAATCTTTCTTAGCCCTTTCGAACTGGTTCTCTTTGTCAGCGAGAACTTCTTTGAATTTTGACTGTAGCCTGCTTATGGCGGGAAGAAGCTCTTCAAAAATCTGCTTAATAATTTGGGCTTGTTTTTTATGACCTTCTAAATCTAAGACCCGCTTTCCTGCCTTCTGCTCGGCCTCTTTCAGCTCGTGCAGGCTCTCTTTTGCTCTGGTGTAGTCACGTTCTAAGTAAGTTTCCCGTTCTTTCAAGGAGGCCAATTTTAACTGGAGTTTAGAGCTAGCCTTCCTGGCGGTGGTTTCTTGCTCGGAGCAAGCTCTTGCCTCTGCCTCTTCCGTTTCCAATTCTTGGGCAAGAAGTTTTTGCTGTGAGGAGCTCAGATGCTTATTATCGCGAAAATCAGCCGCCACCTTTCCGCTAGGATAAACAACCACTCCCTCTAGAGTCACATAAGTAAACCGGGGAAACTTCTCTTTTAGGCGCTGGGCTATTTCAAGATTATCGATGATTAAAACGTCCTCCAGAAGAGCCTCGATAACGGGTTTATGAGCGGCATCAACTTTCACGGCCTCACTAGCCATAACAGCCCCAGGGGGCGGGGTAATCTTGGAATTAGTGATTTTATAGTTCTTCAACGGGAAAAAAGCGGTCTTCAGTTTGTTTTTCTTAAGAGTACTTAAGATTGAATTAATCTCCTCCGAATCCCGAACCACCAGTGCGAAGCGATCTTTGCCTAAAATGCTAAGGACGGCTCTTTCGAATGGAGGAACAATCTCAATCAAATCACCCAAAATCTTTTTAGACGACGAGATTGAGGGGATTTTGGCTTCTGATAGATACTCCTTTAGCCTTTCCCTTTTATTTTCTAGGCCATTTTCAAGCTCGGCCCGTTTCTTCTCAAAAACTTTCGCTTTTTCCTCGGTGTCTCTCAGTTCTCGATAAACCTGTTGTAACTGGTTGTTAAAAGATCTCTTCTCCTCTTCTATCCGGGAAACTCTTTTTTCCTCGTTTTGAGCAGTAAGATGTAAATTCCGAGTTCGCCCGGAGACATCTTCAAGGCGGTCGCTCAAATATTTCTCTTTTTCAAAAAGTAGAGAGTGACACCGCTCATATTCGGTCCTTAAGGTACGCAGGTGATGCTTGTTTTCAATATCTTTTCCAGAAAATCTTTCCTCCAGCTTCTCCTGGAGCGCTTGTATTTCTTGAGCACACTTAGCAAGGTTTTCTTTGATAGCGTCCGCTTTAACCTGTTGTTCTTGCTTTTTATCGTTGCCACTTTCCCATCGTCTTTTATAGCTTTTAAGCTCCATAACGGCCAGAGCCACCTTGGCCTCTTTAAGCTCGCTTGAAAGTCTGTGGTGTCGTTCGCACTTGGCAGCCTGTCTTTTTAATGGCGTAAGAGTCCGGCTTATTTCTCTTAGGACATCTTGAGCCCGAACAATTTTTTCTTCGATAGAAATCAGTTTTTTCAGGGCTTTTTCCTTGCGCCACTTGTATCTAAAAATACCGGTTGCCCGTTCGATAATGGATTTCCTGCCCTCGGAATGGCCGTTTAAGACTTCTTCTAGCCGGCCCTGGCTGATAACGGTGACCATTTCTTTGCCCAGTCCGAACCGGGAGAGCACCTCTTGAATGTCAAAAAGCCTGCAACGCGCTCCGTTTAAAAAGTAGTCACTCTCTCCGGAAGGTAATGCCCGCCTGGTAATAGTGACTTCCGAAAAATCGAAGGGAATAAGACCTTTGGTGTTATCTAAAGTGAGGGATACTTCTGCCAGACCCAAAGGCGTTTGGGAGTCGCTTCCCCCAAAAATAATGTCGCCCATGGAATCTCCCCTAAGAACCCGGGGGTTTTGTTCCCCTAGAGCCCACAGGGCAGCGTCAGCCAGGTTGCTTTTGCCGCTTCCGTTGGGTCCAACAAGCGCAATGATACCCGGCTCAAGCTCTAAGGAAGTTTTATCCGCGAAGGACTTAAAACCTCGAAGCTCTAAACGTCGTAAGTACAAAAATGGCCTCTTTTTGAATTTGAATATTGCTGTTTACAAAACAAGAGTTCTTACAAGATTAATTTGCTTGGTACAAAGTTATTGCTCTTCCAAAACTTTGTAGACCTGATCGTGTTCTCGCACGTGTTCTTCTACTCTGAGTCCGATGGCTTCGCCAGCTTTGGCTGTTTCTACCTCCTCGTGCTCAACTTGCATAGACTCCACTTTTTGGGTAAGGTCGGTGGTGTGGCCTTTGATGTGAATGGTATCCCCTACTCCCAGGGTATCCTTATCAATTTGAACTACCGCCACCCCTAATTTGGTGAAATAATGAGTAACCCTACCAATTTCGGTCTCCATCTCGCCCTCCTTTCACCGCAAAATTTAATTAATAAGTTCTAGAAACAGGCTTTTTTTCCTTCTCTTTAAGTGCTATAACCTCAAAAAACGCCATAGTTTCGGCTTAGACCTTCGAAAAAATCTTGATTACGGATAATTTGACCGACAGCCAGGGTCTTTTTGCAGTGACCGCTTTCACAGCACATTTCTAGTGTATTTAATGACTCACAAAGAACATGGCAAGTGAACTCGCTGTTTTGGGGGAGTTATTTGTTGTTACGCGTTATCTCGAGATATTAAACCCTCGGACTGCGGGAATTTTTCGCCGAAGACCAATAACTGATTTAAGCAGTTTTAGAACCAGTTAGCACAAGTTGCCACTTCCAAAAGCTAGGAGGGTTTGGCGGCTATTTCTTCACGATGAGCCGGTTCGGGTTCGTACACCACTCTAACCGGCCGAATCATTGGAACCTGGCTCTTAAGGGTGTTCTCCTCCGCGTATTCCAGCCTATCCTTAAACTCCTCTTTTTTGCCAGCGTTCCAGTTATTAATTGGCCTGAAATAACCGACAATCCTTGAGTAAACTTCCGTCTCCTCGCCGCAACTTCCACACCTTTCAACCTCACCTCTAAGATAGCCGTGATTCCGGCAAATACTAAAGGTTGGAGTAATGGTAAAGTAGGGCATCGGAGTGTTGTAAGCGACTTTCTTCACTAAAGCTTTGCACGATTCTCCACTGGACATCCTTTCTCCCAGAAATAGGTGAAAAATAGTCCCGCCGGTGTAAAGAGTTTGGATATCCTTCTGGTGCTCAAGAGCCAAAATAGCGTCGTCGGTATAGGTAACCGGTAAGTGAGTGGAGTTTGTGAGATAAGGCTCCTTTTCTCCGGAAGTCATAATATCCGGGTACATCTCCTTGTCCAGTTTCGCCAAGCGGTAAGCGGTCGACTCCGCCGGAGTGGCCTCTAAGTTATACAGGTTGCCCGTTTCAATCTGGAATTCCCGGAGGTGATCCCTCATATAATTGAGAGTCTTTATCGCTAGCTCTTTACCGGCTGGAGTGGAAATATCCTCGCCCAAGAGATTAAGACAAGCCTCATTCATTCCGCAAAGCCCGATAGTGGAAAAGTAATTCTTAAAACTTCCGAGGTAACTGAGGGCATAGGGCATAAAACCGTTTTTCATGTTCTTTTCAATTACTCTTCTTTTGATTTCCAGGGAATCCTTAGCAATGAACATATAGTGGCCCACCTTGTCTAAGAACTGCCCAACATCCGCAGCTTCGTATCCCAAGCGATTAAGATTGATGGTAACCACCCCAATAGAACCGGTGGACTCACCAGGACCCCACATTCCGCCCGGTCTTTTCATCAGCTCATTGGTATCGAGGTTCAGGCGGCAACAAAGGGCTCTAATTGAGCGGGGATCAAGATCAGAACCGATATAATTCTGGAAGTAAGGAGTGCCGTACTTCGCCGCTACTTCAAAAAGAAGCTCCGCGTTTTCAGAATCCCAATCGAAATCCTCCATCAAATTATAGGTAGGTATAGGAAAGGTAAAAATACGCCCGTTGGCGTCTCCTTCCCGCATTACTTCAAGGAAGGCCCGGTTAATCATGTCCATCTCTTCGCGATATTCTCCGTAGGTGGCATCTAAAGGTAGACCCCCAACAATAGCGGGCTCATTTTTAAGATCAGGGGGTGGCGTCCAGTCAAAGGTTAAGTTAGTAAAGGGCATTTGGCAGCCCCACCGTGACGGGATGTTTAGAGAAAAAACGAGTTGTTGCATGTTTTGCTTCACTTCCACGTAGTTTAGGCCATCGGCCCGGACAAAAGGCGCGAGCAGGGTATCAACTGAGCTGAAGGCCTGAGCTCCCGCAAACTCCATCTGGAGGCAACCAATATAGTTCACCATCTGATGGACTACGACCGAAAGGTGCTTAGCGGGTTTCGCGTCCACTTTGTTGGGGACGTTTCCAAAGCCTTGCATTAACAAATTCCGGAGCGACCAGCCGCTGCAGTAGCCCACCACGCCGTGACCGAGGTCGTGGATGTGAATATAACCTTTACGGTGAGTCTCGGCGACCTGGGGAGTATAAATCTCGTTTAAGACGTAGTTCGCGATAACTTTGCCGGCCGTGTGAAGCATAAGCCCCGAGAAAGAATAATCGGTATTGGAGTTTTCCTTTACCCGCCAGTCGGATTGATTAAGATACTCATCCATCGTTTTTTGAACATCAACAAAGGTGGATTGAGTCTCTCGAATTTTCTTGTGAGTTTCCCGGTAAAGGATATAGGCCTTAGCGGTTTTCGTGAAGCCCTCATCGATCAGGACTTCTTCCACGATATCTTGAATTTCTTCGACTGAAGGAATGTGAGGAGGGGTGAATTTTTTGGCGATAATCAAAGTAGCGGCCGAGGATAACCCCTGGGCATGCTCCCCCCGGCTTAACTCGCTGAACCCCGCCTGGGTAGCCACTAGGGCTTTGTTGATAGCATCCGTTATTTTCGCTTGATTAAAAGGAACTATTCTTCCATCTCTTTTACGAATATTATTAAGATATGGCTGCATTTTCTATTACCTCCTGTGCATAATTAATTTCCAAAAATTTTACTAGATTTATGCTGGAACTTTTGATTCAGACGTTTCTCGGCCCAGAAGTTATCCCCAACTTTTTCCACAATATATTGAATTTGATTTCGCCCAGCATACAATATATAGTTTTACAAGTCAAGAAAATTTCCTTCTTTTTTTAATTAAATCTTTCAAGAAATTTGCGAGAGGCTACGGGTAGAATAATGCAAACGTATGTTTGTGTCAAGTTTTTGGTTGGTCAAACGATTTAAATAAGGAAACCTCAAGATTTTTTTAAGGCCCCCAGGGCTTGTTCGGCTGAAGCGAGCTCAGCGCGCTTTTTACTGGTTCCCTCGCCTCTTCCCCAAACCTTACCTTCAATTAGTACCTCGGCAAAAAAGGTTTTATCGTGGACTGGTCCCTTTTCTGCCACAATTCTATATTCAGGAAAAATGCCAAGTTTGCTCAGAGTAAACTCTTGAAGCGCTGTTTTGAAATCGGAAAATTCACTTCTGGAGGCTTGCTCAAAAATGACGTCCTTAAAGGTACCCAAGATAAACTGCTTGACGACTGGAAGCCCTTGATCCAGGTAAATGGCGCCCAAGACCGCTTCCAAGCAGTCACCTAAGATGGATTTCTTCTGTCTTTCTCTCCCCAGTTGTTCCACTGCTTTACCGATGTAGAGACAATCGCTTAAACCCAGTTCTTGAGCGATTAGGGCCAGTTGGTCAGCATTTACTAAATTGGCTCTCAGCTTGGCCAGATTTCCCTCTTCAAACTGAGGAAAACGGCGAAAAAGAAAATCGGTAATAACCAAATTAAGGACGGCATCGCCTAAAAATTCCAGTCTTTCGTAAGTCTCGTTTTTTTCGGTCTCGGGCAGAAAGGAAGGGTGGGTTAAAGCTTGTTTCAGAAGCTTTTGATTGGTAAAGTTGATCTTCAATAATTTTTGAGTTTTGACTAATTTTTCCTCGGCCATCGAATCAATTTCTAGTCATTTTTTTGGCAATGAGGCTTACGTTGTGTCCGCCAAAAGCAAAGGAATTTGAAAGTGCCGTCTTTATCTCTTTTTCCACTGCTTTATGAGGCACAAAGTTCAAGTCACAAAAAGGGTCCGGATTGTCAAGATTAATCGTAGGCGGTATTATCCCGGAATCTAAGGCTAAAATCGAGACAATCAGTTCAATGGCCCCAGCCGCTCCTAAAAGGTGTCCCGTCATAGATTTGGTCGAACTAACCAAAAGATTATAGGCGTGCTCCCCAAACACCTCTTTTATCGCTAGTGTTTCAAATTCGTCTCCAAGCGGTGTCGATGTTCCGTGAGCGTTTACGTATTCAATGTCGGTTGGAGAAATTTCCGCTTCCTTTAAGGCCAACCGCATCGCCTGAGCCGCTCCTTTTCCCTTGGGGTCGGGGGCGGTTATGTGATACGCGTCAGCGGTCGCTCCGTAACCAAGGATTTCCCCGTAAACCCGGGCCCCGCGCGAGGTAGCGCTCGCCTCGGTTTCCAGAATCACGATGCCGGCGCCTTCCGCTATTACAAAGCCGTCCCGGTCTTTATCGAAGGGACGACTTGCTTTTTGGGGCTCATCGTTCCGGGTGGATAAGGCTTTGGCTGACGAGAAAGCCGCGACTGCCAAGGGCGTTATCGGCGCCTCGGTACCGCCGGCGATAACTATTTCGGCCGCGCCCCTCTTAATGGTCTCAAAAGCCTCCCCGATAGCGTGGGCACCCGAAGAACAAGCGGAAACAGAGGCCCAATTGGGACCGGTTGCTCCAAACTCTATCGACACCTGGCCCGCGGCCATGTCAGCGATCATCATCGGAATTAACACGGGTGAAACTCGGCGGGGGCCTTTTTCCAGCAATATCACGTGCTGTTCTTCTAAGGTTCTTAAGCCGCCGATACCGGATCCGATGATCACACCGATCTCGGGAGCATTGGTCGAATCAATCTTTAAACCGGCATCCTCAAGAGCTAATTTTGTGGCCGCCACCGCGAACTGCGTATATCGGTCCATTCGCCTGGCTTTTTTTGGTTCCGTAAAATCGTGGGGATTAAAATCTTTTACCTCACCAGCAATTTGGGATGGAAAATCTCGGGGATCAAACAGAGTAATTCGGTCAACACCCGGCTTTCCTTGGTAAAGGGATTGCCAAAACTCTTTTTTACCGCGGCCGACCGGTGAGATCACACCGACGCCGGTCACAACAACCCGTCTCGTCATTTAAACTCCGCTCCATTAAAAGTTGTAAGACACTCCGTAAGAACAAGGATTTCAGGGATAACAGGGATTACATGGAGTTCAAGGATAACAGGATAGCAAGGATTTCAAGAACAAGCCCGTGCTTTCCCTTATTTCCCTGTCTTCCTTGACCCTCGCACCTAAATCCTGACTCCTGACCTTTGACTCTTAACCCAGCTAATGAATCTTTTTTTCGATGTAGTCGACCACCTCGTTGACTTTCCTGATTTTTTCGGCGTCCTCGTCCGGTATCTCCAAGCCAAACTCCTCTTCGAAGGCCATCACCAGTTCCACAACGTCTAAAGAATCCGCTCCGAGGTCGTCCATGAACGTTGTTTCCGGGGTAATTTCGTTCTTTTCCACACTTAACTGTTCGGCCGTGATATCCCTCACTTTTTCTAAGATTTCTTCCTTACCCATACGCACCTCCATACCTTCAGTTAACGGTAATTGATTCACGGTTTACTTAAGTGGCCTGCTTTAGGCGCTGAACCGTGAACTATAAACCATGAACTATAAACTGTCAATTACAAACCATGGACTAATCAGGCGGTCATTCCGCCGTCAACGGGGATGACTTGACCAGTAATATAACTTGATTCATCCGAAGCCAAAAACGATACAAGGCTGGCCACTTCTTGGGGTTCTCCAAAACGAGCCACCGGAATTTCCTTGATTATGTTTTCTCTAATATCGTCGGGAAGTCTTTTCGTCATATCCGTCTCTATGAAACCGGGAGCAATAGCGTTCACCCTTATTCCCCTAGAAGCCAATTCTATGGCAACCGACTTCGTAAACCCAATAATACCGGCTTTGGAGGCAGCATAGTTCACCTGACCCGGGTTTCCGCGAATTCCGACCACCGATGCCATGTTAACTATCACCCCTGAGCGGCTTTTAATCATATATCTTGCGGCTGCCTGCGTACAATTAAATACCCCTTTTAGATTGACCGCTAAAACCTCATCCCACTCCTTCTCCCCCATTCTAATTAACAGGTTATCTTTAACGATACCAGCGTTATTCACCAGAACATCAATTCGGCCGAACTCTTCGATGCCCTTTTTTACCAGGTTTTTGGCTTCCTCGTTCTTAGCGACATTAGCGCGGTAAATCAGGCTCTTCCGGCCAAATCTTTTGATCTCCTCGGCCGTCTCCATAGCGGCCTCTTCGCTACCCAGATAGTTAATGATGATATCGGCGCCGTCTTGGGCGAGCCGGGAGACAATTGCCCTCCCAATTCCTCTGGACGCTCCGGTGACTAAGGCAACTTTCCCAGTGAGATCAGGCATTATTCCTCCAATTAAATCAACCAAAAACCTTTAAAAATTTATTGAAAGTATCCAGATTTTCCACGTTGAAGACAGAGTGGTTTCCGGCTGTCCTCTTAATTAATCCCGACAAAACCTTGCCCGGCCCAACTTCAATAAAGGTCGCCGCTCCATTTTTTAACATCTCATAAATTGACTGTTCCCACCTGACTGAGCCCGTAATTTGCCTACTCAAAGCTTTTTTTAGCAAATCGGGTTGGTTCGTGGCCTGGGCCGTAACATTTGAGACAACCGGGATCGCCGCTTTCTCAAACCTAAAACGTTTCAAAAACTTTTCAAATTTCTCCTCGGCTTCCGCCATTAAGGGGGAATGAAATCCCCCGCTTACCTTTAGCTCAACTACTTTTTTTGCCCCGGCGTTTTCAAAAACGCCCTTGGCTTGGTCAACGGCCTCTTTATCACCTGAAATTACAGTTTGTCCCGGGCAGTTGTAATTGGCAACCTCGATAATTCCCTTATTTTTGAGAGATTCTACTATTTCTCGGACTTTTTCGGCCTCAAGACCAAGAACCGCCAGCATTCTGCCGGAAGAACTCTTGGCCGCTTTGTCCATAAGCTCAGCCCTTTTTCTGACTAATTTTAAACCCTCTTCAAAACTTATCACTTTCGCGGCCACCAGAGCACTGTATTCTCCAAGACTGTGACCGGCCACAATCTGAGGAATAAAACCATTTTCCACTAAAAGAAAAAAAATGGCGCAATTGAGGGTAAAAATGCACACCTGGGTGTTGTTTGTTTGATTAAGTTCCTCTTCGGGACCGTCGAAACACAACTGAGACACTTCGAACAAAATTTCATCCGCAACTCTAAAAGTAGCTCTTACGATTGAATGGGTTTCAAAGAGATCTTTTCCCATCCCCACGTACTGGGAGCCTTGTCCGGGAAAGACAAAAGCCGCCTGATTTAAACTCACGGTCCGGCCTCGATCATGGCAGAGAGGTCTTTTAAAGCCGTGCTCGCTTCCTCTATTAAGCTTTCTACAATATCTTTGGCCGATTCGATCTTATCAACCATTGCCGCCGACTGTCCGGCCATTAAACTTCCCCAATCCACATCGCCTTCTTGCATTGCTAGTCTTAGCTTACCCTCGCCTCGCTCTTCAACCTCTTTTCCTTTGTTTTCCCGGTCTAAAAGTTCCAGTTCTCGGGACAACTTATTCTTAAGAATCCGAACCGGATGGCCGGTGGAGTAGCCGGTTACGGTGGTGTCTCGGTCTTTGGCGCGTAAAATCTTCTCTTTAACCTTCGGGTGTACGGTACATTCCGTGGCACAGACAAATCTTGTTCCCAATTGAACCCCTCGGGCGCCTAAACGCCTCCGTGTA
>Ga0209002_10005129_pt1 | contig 10189 bp, 11 predicted proteins | sample Rifsed16ft2_FD_184010 | JGI IMG/M metagenome (GOLD analysis project Ga0209002, IMG submission 184010) | Soil microbial communities from Rifle, Colorado, USA - sediment 16ft 2 (version 2) | ecosystem: Environmental > Terrestrial > Deep subsurface > Rock core/Sediment | place: Rifle, Colorado...
CGGGCCCGGCGGGCATTTTCGCGGCCCTGGAGCTGGTCCGGAACACCCGCCTGAAGGTACTCATGATCGAGAAGGGCAGCGATATCGAAAAGAGGAGCTGCCCCATGGCGGATGCCTCCGTGCCCTGCGTGCAATGCGATCTCTGCGGCATCCTCTGCGGCTGGGGAGGAGCGGGCGCGTACAGCGACGGGAAGCTCACGCTTACGCCCGAGGTGGGCGGGTGGTTGAAAGACTACCTTCCAACGGATGAGATATTCCCGCTCATCGAATATGTGGATGAGGTCTACCGGTCGTTCGGCGCGCGTGACGGGGTCCACGGCGAAGATCAGGAGGCGATATCCCGTCTTAAAAAGAAGTCGGCCGGGTATAATTTAGAGCTTGTACCCGCGAAACTACGGCATATCGGCACCGAACTTTGCCGGGAGGTTTTAAGGGAATTCAAGCAGGAACTGAACGGCAAGGTTGATATTATTTTCGAGGCGCCGGTCAGCCGCGTCCGCGTGCAGGACGGCGTTGTTCGCGGGGTCGAGACAGCGGACGGAAAAACGTTTGACGCGGGCGTTGTCATCGCGGCGGTGGGGAGAGAAGGCTCGTCCTGGCTTTCCGGGGAGGCCAGGAGGCTCGGGCTTTCGGTCCGGCAGAACCCGGTGGACATCGGCGTCAGGGTCGAGCTTCCCGCCGTCATCATGAAAGAGATAACCGACGTGGCCTACGAAGGGAAGTTTATCTACTTCTCGAAGGAATTTCGCGACAGGATAAGGACGTTCTGCATGAATCCCTACGGTGAGGTGGTAAAAGAGTTCAGCGAGGGGATCTTCAGTGTCAACGGGCACAGCTACCGGAACCGGAGGACGGAGAACACGAACTTTGCCCTCCTTGTCAGCACGGATTTCACGAAGCCGTTCAATGACCCCATATCCTACGGTAAATACATTGCCGGCCTGGCAAATCTCCTGGGCAACGGCGTGATCGTCCAGCGCCTCGGCGATCTGAAGATGGGCAGAAGGTCCACGCCCGAGCGCATCACAGAGGGCTCGGTGAGACCCACGCTTGAGGACGCGACTCCGGGCGATCTCAGTTTCGTGCTGCCCTACCGGCATCTCCGCAACATCCGGGAGATGCTCGAGGCGCTTGACAACATTGCCCCCGGAGTGAACTCCGGCGACACGCTTCTCTACGGCGTGGAAGTGAAGTTTTACTCCATGAGGCTCAAGCTCACGCCGGGCCTCGAGACCGAGGTAAAAAACCTGTTCGCGATCGGCGACGGGGCAGGGGTGACGAGGGGGCTCATCCAGGCGTCCATCTCCGGGGTCGTGGCTGCGAGGGAGATCATCAGAAGGAAGTTGTAAGTTTGATGTCGCAAGTTATAAGTCGGCAAAGCATGAGCTGCCCCAAAAAACAAGAATCCTGATCAAACCGGGAGGTATCCGGGAAGTTCATGATCCATGGTCTTTTTCTGCACCGCCGTTCACAGCACCGCGTCCCGCCAAGGCGGGATTCACGGGATGCAGGGGTTTCTTGAAAAGCTGGAGATTTGAACGATAAGCCTGATTATAATAAAATGGTCACCGGTAATTATACTCTCTAATTCACCTTTTTCATTGACTTACAAGCCGCTTTTGTCATATAAACAATACAGTTGCAACAGAAGAAGGTAAACGGTTTCAAGACCGATTTCCGGTACGAAAGGAGACTGCATGGCAGGGGCGAGATCGAAGAGGCTGTTTGAGGAGGCAAAAAAACATATTCCGGGAGGCGTGAACAGCCCGGTGCGGGCGTTCCGTTCCGTGGGAGGAGACCCGCTCTTTATCAAGAAGGCCAAAGGATCGAAGATCTATGATGTGGACGGCAAGGCGTATATCGACTACGTGCTGTCCTGGGGGCCGATGATCCTCGGCCACGCGCATCCCCGTGTCACCGCGGCTCTCAAGAAGGCGATCGCGAACGGCACGAGCTACGGCGCGCCGACGGAGCTTGAGATCACGCTCGCGAAGATGGTGAAGAAGGCCGTTCCTTCCATCGAGATGGTGCGCATGGTGAGCTCCGGCACCGAGGCCACGATGGCCGCGATCCGGGCCGCGCGGGGCTTTACCGGAAGAGATAAGATCATAAAATTCGACGGCGGGTACCACGGCACCGGAGACAGCCTGCTGGTAAAAGCGGGAAGCGGCGTGGCGACCTTCGGATTGCCGGACAGCCCGGGTGTTCCCGCGGACCTCGCCAAACATACGCTCACGGTCCCCTATAACGATCTCGCCTCGGTCAGGGAGCTTGCTTCCCGCGAGGGTGAGCGGACGGCCTGCATCATCGTGGAGCCCGTTGCGGGCAATATGGGGTGCGTGCCTCCGGAGCCGGGTTTCCTCGCCGGTCTGCGTCAGGTCTGCGATCAATACGGAATCGTCCTTATTCTTGACGAAGTGATGACCGGCTTCCGCGTTGCCTACGGCGGGGCGCAGAAGCTCTATGGCGTCAAGCCCGATCTCACCTGTCTCGGAAAGGTCATCGGCGGCGGACTGCCGGTCGGGGCCTACGGCGGAAAACGCGAGATCATGGAGAAGATCGCGCCGATCGGCCCCATCTATCAGGCGGGGACGCTCTCGGGAAATCCCCTGGCAATGGTCGCCGGAATAGAAACGCTGAAGGCGCTGTCGAAGCCGGGCGTCTACAAGACCCTCGAAAAGCTTTCAGCGGACCTTGAGCAAGGCCTCCGTGCCGCGGCAACGGAAGCGGGTGTGCCGGTAACGCTCAACCGGGTGGGATCCATGTTCACCGCGTTCTTTACCGACCGGAAGGTGAAGGACTTTGCGAGCGCGAAGACGTCGGATACCGGGAAGTTCGGCCGGTTCTTCCGCTCCATGCTGTCGAACGGCGTAAACCTCGCGCCTTCCCAGTTCGAGGCGGCGTTCATGTCGCTGGCCCATACGAGAGCGGACATCAATAAAACGATCGAGGCCGCGAGGAAGAGCTTGAAGGGGCTGTAAGGCGGGAAGTTGAGAAGGGGAGAATTTGAGAGGTTGAGAATGAACAGTCAAAGACCTCTCATCCTCCTGCGTTCTTGATTCTCACCCGAACGATTTATTTCATGGACGAAAAAGACCGCAAACTCATACGCACGCTCGGAGTATTGAGTACCGTGGGGATCACCCTGGTCGCCGCGACGGTGATCGGGCTGTATATCGGACTGAAACTGGATGCATGGCTGGGTACGTCGCCGTGGCTGACGATACTCTTCCTGGCCCTCGGACTCTTTGCGGGCTTCAAGAACCTGTTCGAATATGTCAATAAGAGCCAGAAAAGACAGAATGACGCTGATAAAAAGGACCGGGGATAGGGACGGTGGAAGACATGGCCGATAACAAACAGATGCTCAAGGAGACGGCGAACGCCATCATTCGCCAGGTGGCAAAAAAGACCGCGCTGTTCGTCGTGCTTGCCGTCGCCGGAGCCATCGTGCTCGGCTTGAAGCAGGGCGCGGGGCAGCGCTGGTGGTTCCTGCCCGGAGGCATTCTTGTCGGCGCGGCCCTCGCTCTGATAAATTTCCGCTGGCTCGCCATGAGCGTCGAACGGTTCTCTGTTCGGAAGGACGTATCTCCGGTTGCGGCAAAAGTAGTCGGCCCCGTCATTTCCTTTTTAAAGCTTTCCGTCATCTTCATCGTCCTCTTTGTCATGATCAAATGGGAGGTGCTCCACATCCTCGGCCTTGTGGCCGGTCTTTCACTCTGTTTTGCCGCCATCATCTGGGAGGGGCTCGCCATGTTGGCCCGCGGCGGGGGAGACCATTAGATAGAATTTACCGCAGAATTCATAACAACCCTGGAATTCTCCGCTCCTTATTGTGCTGCAATGAAAGGAGGATGTGGTTCATGAATCATCATGTTCTCAGGCCGCTCTACGCGGTCATCGGCATCGTTGTCGTTATCCTCATTGTCAGGGCCTTTTTCGTGCCGAAGGATTTCGGCGTCGGCGAGAGGGGGTACATGTACGGCTGGCACCGGCAGGGCAACGAGGAAGAATGGAAAAAATTCAAGATAAAGTACAGGGGCTCGGAATACTGCAAGGACTGTCACTCTCCGAATTACTCCGGCATCAAACAATCACTTCATAAAAACATCCAGTGTGAAAACTGCCACGGCCCGGCCGCTGATCATCCGGATGCCATTTCCCGGCTGCCGAAAGACGGCAAGCGGGCGTTCTGCCTCAGATGTCACGCGCATCTGTCGTATCCGTCAAGCGGCAGACGGCGCATCAGGGGTTTCGAAAATCCCGAGAAGCATAACCCCGGCATGGAGTGCGTAACGTGCCATAATCCTCACAGTCCCAAGATTAGCTGAGACGGCGTCATAGCAGGAGGGCGCGACCATGATCACAAGAAGAGATTTTTTGCGATACGTTGTTATCGGGGCCGCCGGGACCGCTCTGCCGCTCACGCTGACGGGCTGGAAAGGCGCGCGTGCCGCCGCGTCAAAGAACGGTCCTCGCTGGGTGTTCCTGCTGGACACCTACAAGTGCGTGGGGTGCGGTCTCTGCGTCAAGGCGTGCAAGATCGAGAACGAGATACCCTTTGAGGCCAATGTTTCGAGGACCTGGGTGGAACGGTATGTGGTCACTAAGGACGGAAAGGTCTACGCTGATTCTCCGCACGCGGCGCGGGACGGGTTCTCCGGCTATGCCGTCAGCCTCGGGGACAAAGGAAGCAGGATCATACCGCCGTCGGATATCGACAAGGCGTTCTTCGTGCCCAAGCTTTGCAATCAGTGTGAGAACCCTCCCTGCGTCCAGGTCTGTCCTGTCGGCGCGACCTATCAGGCCGGGGACGGCGTGGTGCTTGTAGACCGGAAGTGGTGCATAGGATGCGGGTACTGCATCATGGCCTGTCCGTACGGAGTGCGTTTTTTCCATCCCGTGCACCATGTGGCCGAGAAGTGCAATTTTTGTTACCACAGGATCACGAAAGGCCTGAAACCGGCGTGTGAGCTGGCTTGCCCGTTCGGCGCCCGGCATATCGGCGATATCAATGACCCCGTTGACCCCGTTACCAGGATCATCATGAGCGAACGCGTCTCAATCCTGAAGGAGGAATACGGCACCAAGCCCCGGAACTACTACGTCGGACTGAGCAGGGAGGTGAGGTAGCCATGGTGCACGGCGAGATATGGACCATCAAAGAACTCTTTGTGTATCCGAACGAATATATTTACTGGAGCATTCAGATCGTCATGTATCCGTTCATGACGGGGCTGGTAGCCGGCGCGTTCGTGCTCTCGTCGCTCTATCACGTGTTCGGCATTAAAGAGCTGAAAGACATCGCGAAGTTCGCCCTGGTCTTTTCCTTTGCCCTGCTCTTTGCCGCCCCGCTGCCGCTCATGCTCCATCTCCTCCAGCCGCAGCGCGGGTTATATGTGTTTTTTACTCCTCATTTTACCTCGGCCATCGCCGCGTTCGGCATTGTGTTCTTCACCTACAGCGCCATCGTGGCATCGGAACTCTGGTTCGTATACCGAAAGCATTTTGTCGAGACCGCGAAGCGGCTCAAACAAAAGCAGGACCGGACCTTCGGGGAGGCGGCGCAGTACATTGTCTTTACCGTTCTGACGCTCGGAGCGTATGACATCGGTGAAAAAGCCCTTCACGCGGATGAGAAGGCCGTGAAGATCCTCGCGGGCGTCGGAATACCGGTGGCCGCGTTCCTGCACGGCTACGCCGGGTTCATCTTCGGCTCTGTCAAGGCGAACGCCCTCTGGATGACCCCGCTCATGCCGGTCATTTTCATTATGTCCGCGATCGTCTCCGGCATCGCCCTCTGCATGTTCACCTATATCGTTACCATGGAGATAAGAAAACTGCTCGCATCGCGCAGGAGCGCGTCATACCGCGGATACGAGTCACGGGAGCAGATCAAGGGCGTCGAGGTGAACGTGATCCAGATGACCTCCCGTTATCTTCTGCTCTTCCTGGTATTTGCCATAAGTCTTGAACTTCTCGATCTCGTCTTCCGGGGATATACGGCGGTGAAGTCCTGGGACGTGCTCCGCAGCGTCATTTACGGGAGGGATTTTATCGATATCTTCATCCTGCAGTACGGCGTAGGGAACCTGCTGCCGCTCATGCTTTTTCTCTGGCCGCGGATGACGGTCAGGAGGGCGGTGATCGGCGTTGTCCTCGTGCTCTTCGGGGTGTTCATGATGCGGTGGAACGTGGTGATAGGCGGCCAGTCGTTCTCGCTCACGTTTTCCGGGTACATGGATTATCACCTGCCCATCATGCCGACAAACTGGGAAACGTACAGGGAGGGGCTGGCAGGGGCGCTCACGATCATGGCAATTCCGTATGCGCTGTTCCTGATCTTTCTGCGGATATTCCCGGTCTTCAGCGAGGCGCGACAGAAATGATCTTCGTGACGGCGAAATGCCGCGAGAACCACGGCTTAAAACCTAAATTTGAGACCAAGTAAATTTGCAGTTGCAAGTTTACCGTTTATGTTTTTATTTCTGTGTTGACATATCATTCTCCCTATGATATAAAAACAGGTCGCTGATAGTGGTCATGTTCTGGGGGGAATATCCGGGGGGAGCATGAAATTATTCGGTTGGGCTAAAGAAAAGGCGCGGGGTCAGTATGCCAGGGTCAGGGCGCTGCTTGGCGAGCCGATCTCTCTGAAGGCCAAGGTGATTATCATCTCGCTGCTCCTTGTGGTCTTTGTCGGCGGCGGATATGTCGCATACCGGTTCTATGATTTCAGCCAGAACAATCCCAAGTTCTGCGTGGGTTGCCACATCATGGAGCCCGCGTACTCGAGCTGGGAGAAGAGCGAACATAAGACGGTCAACTGCCATGACTGCCATCACCTTGCAGTGGCGGAAATGAACCAGCTGCTTATCAGCTTCGTGCTTCATCGCCCCACTCAGGTGCCGGAGCGGCACGGGAAGGTCATTGTGGGCTCCAAGCACTGCAACCAATGCCATACCGAGGGAAAAGCGAAAAGAATAAACAAATCGCTGTTCCATGCCCGGCATGTCTACATGGAGCAGCGTGAATGCACGGATTGCCATGGCGAACTGGGGCCGAACAGGGAGGGGCTCCACCGATTTCTCCCTACGGAAAAATTTTGCGTTAAGTGTCATGCCGACAAACAAGTGCACGGAGAGGCCATGGGCGGGCTTGCGTGCATCAATTGCCATACGGAACGGACGGCGGATTTCAAGCCCGGCAGAAAGAAATGTCTCTTCTGCCACAGCTCCGATGAGAAGATCCGCAAAGAGCTGATCGAGGGCGGCACGATCGATGTGCGGTACTTTACACCGAACCCCGCGGTCATCAGGAAGGCGACGAAGATATCCTTTACGGAAAAATCGCCGATGCAGTTCTATTGCTACGAGTGCCACAAACCGCATACGCCGGGGAAGGTGAGGCCGACGACGGAAGCATGCCTGAAGTGCCACGAGAGCGTGCGCAAGGTGGGCAAGCACAGGGTCCATCTCAACATGGACATGCAGTGCAAGGAATGTCACCGGCCCCATACCTGGAAGGTGACCGAAGCGACGGCGAAAGTTGATTGCGTCAAATGTCACGAATACAGAAGTCCGGGCGCGTTCCTCTAAGAATGGTGTGATATGGGCGATGTCTCATGGCGTGTCCATTGGATCTCAGATTTCATTCCACGATGAAAGGAGGTGAAAACTGAATGAAAAAGCTCTTCGTATTGGCCATCGTGATCGTTGTATCGTTTGTATTGGCGGCCTCAGCATTTGCGGTCGGCCCCGGCAAGACCGTGGAGTTCGACGGCAAAGGCGCGGGCAAAGTGGTTTTTGACGGCAAGACGCACGCTGACAAAGGCAACAAGTGCGCTGACTGCCATCAGTCCGGCCTGTTCAAGATGAAAAAGGGCGGTGATGTCCTCACCATGAAAGACATGGAGGCGGGCAAGAACTGCGGCGCGTGCCACAACGGCACCAAGGCGTTCGGCGTGAAGGACGCGGCGACCTGCGCCAAGTGCCACAAGAAGTAAGATGTCATCATCCGGAAGTAAAAACCCTCATGGAAAGTTCCATGAGGGTTTTTTTTGTTTTTGGCGGGAGAGCCGATCTCTTTACTTCATTCAGAATATAGCAAGCTCCGATGGTCACCTGCAAGCTTGGAATGTTGGTAGGAAACATCTGTCGTTTTCCATGAGATCTATAGTGGTGATTTTCCCCTACGCTGCCTTTTTGACCTTTGATGACTTCGCTGGACCGGTCTTGGGCTCAATAGACAATTTCAGTCCCATGGAGTGCAGCAAGTTAAAAATGCTTTTGATCTCCGGGTTGCCCTTCTTGGACAGCATACGGTAGAGGCTTTCCCGGTTTAACTTGGCCTTTTCGGAAACCGTGGCCATACCTCCATGCGCCTCTGCCACATTCCGCAGGGCAAGCAGGAACAGCGCCCGGTCGCCTTCTTCCATCGCTGCATTGAGATAAGCGGCAGCTTCGCGGGGATCCTTTAAAGCCTCGATGAGGTCTTCCTGATATGTTGCGCTTTTTTTAGCCATTGCTCCTTCTCCTTTTATGGTCCTCCCAAAAAATTCTCGCCTGGGTGATGTCTTTTTTTTGAGATGATTTGTCTCCGCCAAGCAAAAGCAGAACCATCGTTTTTTTCTCCAGACCGTAATACACTCGATACCCAGGCCCATAATCAATCTTCAATTCATAAGCGCCCTCTCCTACAGAACGGTTCTTGCCGAGATTGCCAAGACGGACTCGGTCGAGCCTGATACGGATCTTCTGCCGAGCCACGATATCCTTGAGGCCATCAAGCCACTCCTTGAAGGGTTTTCCCCCCGCCTCGGTTAGATAATAGGATATCGTATAGGGAAAACTTTCCACTAGAAAAATGTAGCATAAAAGCTACAAATATGCAAGCGCTTTTATTGAGCGGTAGCGTTATGGGGAGGTATGTCTTTATGAGTAATTCATGGGCAGAGGTTGAAGAATTACACTTGCAATCATGATTTTATTATACGATAATAAAAACGTACATCTTCCTGTACTCGCTGTAGTTGCATTTCTTTGAAACAGGTCAGGTTGCGTTCTGTATTCGTTGGAATACCCTAAAATTGCTCATCTCCGTCGTTGACAAAACATGGCATCAAGCATATATTCGTTCAAGATACTGTGACTGCTTTGGCATGCTCATTGCTAAACTCGATAACATCGGATTTGCGATGTTATCGAGGGGGCTCTTCAATAACTGATTTCCGGTATTAACGAGGGGGGCTCGTTACCCCCTTGCTAGTTTGTAAAAAGATGAGGGCCAAATGATGAGATTGTTCGTAATGTTGCTTTCACTTCAGATTATGCTGTCGATATCAGGTTGTGAAAGCAGCATGTGTGACAATCAAGTTTTGCAAGAAATACTGTCACAGGATAAGAAATTGAAAGCGGTTGTTTTTCAAAGAGACTGCGGCGCAACAACAGGCTTTAGCACACAAGTGTCTGTTATAAAAGCCGATGAAAAACTGCAAAACAAAAAAGGAAATGTGTTTTCCGCTGATACCAATCACGGCAAAGTGCCAGCTGGACCAGGCGGAGGTCCTCAAGTCGATGTCGCCTGGGTAGGGCTTCACGATTTAGAAGTAAGACATCCACAAAGAGCTCGAATATTTTTATCAGCGGATCGAATCGCCGTCTCAACCGCCCTGTTTAAATCAGACTCTATTTCTGTCAAATATCGCCCAATGAAGTCGAAGCTGTCAAACCTGAAATGGTTAAACAATACAGCTTGGGAGTTTCCTGGCGGTGACATGGAGCCAAGCAAAATAATCTTTCGTCCTGATGGGCATCTTGTATTCGAAGGTGGTTTTGCATCGCTAAATCCTTCATACTGGCAGTACGATGAGATCGTCCAAGAGCTTTATTTTATAATTCCAAACGTCACAGATGAAATGCTTATTGGAAGAATTAAGCGTGGGCGCGGGCAAGTCAAGAGAGTCGATCAAATTAATCGGTCATTGATCTATGATTTTTATCCAAAGACAGAGGTCTTCGACTTTATGGGCTGGAATTACTTTAAAAAAAGCGATTACTATCGAAACGACAGCAAACTAACAAGCGGGTCGAGACCGACGCGCAAAAGGCGCGCGTCTCACCCGCGCGTTGTAGCGTCATGTGTAAGTTACAATCCGTATTCGATGATAGTTGTGTCTGCTTGAAATCGC
>Ga0209002_10005132_pt1 | contig 10187 bp, 8 predicted proteins | sample Rifsed16ft2_FD_184010 | JGI IMG/M metagenome (GOLD analysis project Ga0209002, IMG submission 184010) | Soil microbial communities from Rifle, Colorado, USA - sediment 16ft 2 (version 2) | ecosystem: Environmental > Terrestrial > Deep subsurface > Rock core/Sediment | place: Rifle, Colorado...
GTTCGGCGAAGGCTCCCGGTTCGTAACCCCGCGCCAGGCGATGCTGGGGATTCGATTCAGCTTCTAATCGGGCTCGAAAGCCTCTTCTGGGACAAACGCCTCAGGTGTCATCGCTTTTTTCGCGGAGGCTCACGCGGTTCGTCAGCTCCCTATCGTTCGAGAACCATGAGCTTTGTTGATCCCCAATGCCCTAGGTATCGTGCGCGGCCGTGTGGATGATGTCACTTCGAGCGCCGCCAGCAACCAGAATGTGCAGTGAATTCGACCTTCAAAGGTGCCAGGCCGGGAACGCTGCATGTTCGGCTTATTAATGTATGAGCTTCGTCTTCTTCTTCACGTAGTCCATCAGCACGTACTGCCCGAGGGAGGCCGGCGTCGTGAAGTACGCCTTGCCCTGGACGATCTCCGTCACCTTCTGCACGAAACCGACGAGGGAGTAGTCGCGCGCCAGCATGAACGTATTGATCACGATGCCCTTGCGGCGGCACTCGACCACCTGCTTCAACGTCTGATCGAGGATCAAAGGGTCGAGACCGAAGGGGTTCTTGTAGATCCGCCCGTCCTCGAGAGTCAGAGCCGAGGGCTTGCCGTCGGTGATCATGATGATCTGCCGCATGTCGGAGCGCTCGCGCAGCAGGATTTCCTGAGCGAGCCGCAGTCCCTCCGCGGTATTGGTGTGGAACGGCCCCACGTGCACCGCGGGAAGTCGAGAAAGAGGCACCTCCTCGGCGCTGTCGTGAAACAGCACCAGGTGAAGCCGATCGCCGGGGAACTGCGTCGCGATCAAGTGGGAGAGGGCGAGAGTCACCCGCTTCGCCGGCGTAAAGCGATCCTCGCCGTAGAGGATCATGCTGTGGCTGCAGTCCAGCATGAGCACCGTGGCGCAGGAGCTCCGGTACTCCGACTGGTGGACGTGAAGGTCCTGATACGAGAGGTCGATCGGGACCCCGATCCCCCTCCTGCCGACGGCGGAAAGGAGGGTCCTCGACGCGTCGAGGTTGAGCGTATCCCCGAACTCGTAGGGCTTGGAGCTTCCCACCACCTCGACTCCCGTCGCGAGCTCCTTGGTCTCGTGCTGGCCGAAGCTCGCCTTCCCCAGGCCGCCGAGGAGCCCTCGAAGGGCCTTGAAGCCGAGAAAGTCGATGGACTTGTCGGTCAGCTCGAATTTCACGCTGGACCGCGGTATCCCGACTTCGCCCGGACCTTCGGCATCCGGGTCGCCGGCGGCGGTGAGGTCGGGATCGGGCGGCGAGATGCGGATGAATCCCTCGTCCTGCATCCGCTGGATGAGCCGATCGAGGAGCTTTCGCAGCTGCGATTCCTCGAAGCTCTCGGCGTCGCCCATCAACCGCTCGATGTCCTCGCGGCTGATGGTCCCCTGCCGCAGGAGCGCTTTCAGAAGCGCCTCACGAAGGGACTGCATCGTTCGCTCGGAAAGCTCCGAGAACTGCACCCGATCGAAGCCGCTGTCCAGGAGGTAGTCCGAGAGCTCGTCGACGAGGTCCGAGAGATCCATGTCCTCGAACGGGTCGGGCCGGTACTTGCTGTACTTCGTCGTCGCCATGGCTCGCGCCTCAGTTCAGGTGGCCTTTGCCGCTGTCGACTTCCTCGTAGCCGATCTCCGGCCGCGTTCGCTCGTCGCTTCGCCCGTAGCCTCGCTCCTCGTTGCGCGAGATCCTCTTCGTGGCGGCGAGCCCTTCGAGCAGGAACTCGCAAGCGGCGACGCGCTCCGCGGGCGAGCTGCGCTCGTCGACGTTCAGGAGAGACGCCCGCGAAAGGAGACCCGGTATCCGCGAAAGCGAGTCGAGGACGTCCTTCGAAGAGGCGGTCTCGGGAAGCCTGAGCCAGGCTCCATCCTCGAACCACTTCACGACGGGAGCGAAATCGCTCGCAGTCGCGTACTTCTGGAAGATCTGCCCCACCGCCTTGCGGATGAGGTCCCGCCCGACGGTCTCGGCGCCCTTGAGCTCTCCCTCGTACTCGAGCTCGAGCTTTCCGGTGATCGCGGGAAGAGACGCGTAGAGGTCTGCGACTCGCGGCTGCGCGCGGCTCTCGCCAAGAGTGAGAGCGCGGCGCTCGGCGCTCGAGACCACGTTCTCCAGAAGCGAGATCGCGAGCCTCTGCGACACCCCGGAGCGCTTGTCGACTCTTCGATCCTTCCTTGCCTGGATCCCGACCTCGTCCACCACCTCGCGGAGGTAGTAGGGAAGCGTCGTCTCGAATCCCGGGCCGCGGTCCGTCCAGGCTTCGCCTCTGGTGATGGCGACGGCCTGCTCGAGCGTCGCCGGGTAGTGGGTCCGGATCTCGGAGCCAATTCGATCCTTGAGGGGCGTGATGATGCGACCGCGGGCGGTGTAGTCCTCGGGGTTCGCGGTAAAAACCATGAGCACGTCCAGGGGCAGGCGAATGGGGTAGCCTTTGATCTGGACGTCGCCCTCCTGAAGGATGTTGAAGAGGCCGACCTGGATCTTGCTCGCCAGGTCTGGAAGCTCGTTGATGGCGAAGATTCCGCGATGGGCGCGGGGCACGAGCCCATAGTGAATCGTGAGCTCGTTCGCGAGATCGAAACCGCTCCTCGCGGCCCGGATCGGATCCAGGTCGCCGATCATGTCGGCAATGGTGACGTCGGGTGTCGCGAGCTTCTCCACGTACCGCTGGTCTCTCGTGAGCCACTGGATCGGGGTCTCGTCGCCCTTCTCCTCCCGGGTGACCCGGCAAGCGCGGCAGAGCGGGCGATAGGGATCGTCGTGGATCTCGCATCCCGCGACCGCCGGCGCCTCCTCGTCGAGGAACCGGGTCAACCCCCGGATGATTCTCGTCTTCGCCTGGCCCCTGAGACCGAGCAGGATGAAGTGGTGCCGCGACAGGAGCGCGTTCACGATCTGGGGACCGACGGTGTCGTCGTATCCCACGATCCCGGGGAAGAGCTCCTCTCGGGCCCTCATCCGCGAGAGGAGGTTTTCGCGCATCTCGTCGCGCACCGTGCGATGGCGCTTCTGGTAATAAGGTGATTTGGACAGCTCGCCTAGGGTTCGGGGTTGGGGCATACTTGAATTATAGCCACTTGCCGGGGAAACCTGGGGTAAGCTTCGTCGTGCTTCGTGCGCTCCTCCGAACGTTCTTCAGGGGTATCCTGGTGCTGTTCCTGGTGGCCGTCTTCGGGTCGCTTTACTATCTCTATCGATCCGGCCAACTTCCGTACGTTCAGGAGGCGGTCGAGGACGCGGCGGTGGTCGGCTCGGTGAAGGCGGCCTACGCGTTGAACCGCGATCTCGCCGAACGGGCGATCCGGGTCGAGGCGCGTTCCGGAAACGTGACCCTGCGGGGGACCGTGGGGACAGAATCCGAGAAATCGCAGGCGGCCTCGATTGCGGAGAGCGTCGAGGGCGTCCGCTCCGTCGAGAACCTGCTCGAGACCGATCCCGGCCTCACTCCTCAATCCCAGAGCTCCCGCTCCCTCGGTGAAGCCATCGACGACGCCGCACTTTTGGCCAAGGTGCGAACCGCCCTCCGGCTGGACAAGGAGACGAGACCGCTTCCGCTCGAAGTGAGCGTGCGCGGCGGGACGGTGGTGCTCGCGGGAAGAGTCCCCTCAGAGGACTTGCGAAAAAGAGTGCTCGAGAGAGTCGCGAGCGTCAGCGGCGTCGAGAAAGTCGACGACCAGATGCGGCTTCCGTAAGGGGGGCCTCTACGTTCGGTTGCCGAGCGCCGAAAGAAGCTCCTCCGGGTCGAAGGGCTTCTCCAGATAAGCGAGAAGCCCCAGCTCCGACGCCTGTTTCCGCACGGCGCTACACCCGTAGCCGGTCATCAGAATCGAGCGCATCCGAGGCCGGAGTCGCCGCGCCGTCAAGAGGAGGTCGAGGCCGGTCCCGCCGGGAAGGTCCAGGTCGGTGATGAGGGTGTCGAAAAGCTCCTTCTCGATGAGCTCCTGTGCCCGCGCGAACTCGGCCACCGCCACCACGTCGAACCCCTCCCGCTCCAGAAAGAGCGCGAGGCTCGACCGGATCGCGGCGTTGTCTTCGACCACCAGCACGCGAATACCTTCGACCATCGGCTTTCCTCCGCACCACCCGACTTAAGCAATCCACGTGCCAAGGCTTTGAGGAACCACACGGACTGGGAACGGTCTGAAAAGACGGTTCTTCTGCGACGAAACCCGGAAATCGGGCGGGGGCCCGACATGTAGAAAAGAAATGACAGGTTGCCGTTTTTTGTCGGAAGTGTAGTTTGAGCCCCTTGGATTTGTTCCCTTGCGCCTTTGCCGACTTGGCGCCTTTGCGTTCTTCCGGATCCGTTCCCGTAGTTTTTAGGGTCGGCTCAACCGGTCGACGTCCTCGGCGAGAATCAGCCCCTTGTCGATGAGGACGAGCGCCCGGCGCGGGTCGCCCTCCGCAAGCGCCTGGCGAGCCTGGGCGACGAAGCCCCGCGCGGCGATGAGCTGGTCGGCCTGGACGGAAGTGAGGCTCCGGTGGTCGATGGCCCGCAGAAGCGAGCTCGCTCGCTCGAGCTTCCCGGCAAGCTCGGGGTCGACCTCACCGGATCCGGCGAGCGTCGTCGACGGAGGCTCTTCGGGCGGCTCGTCCTCGGTGGGAGGTGCTTGCTCCCGGGGCGCCGGGGCGACATCGGGAGGCTCCTCGACCTCCTCCTCGACCTCGGTCGCGCTCTCGACCGGTTCCGTCACCACCGGCACTTCGGGAACGGGAGTCTCTGGAAGCTCCTCGGGCTCGTCCTTGGGGACCGGCGTGGACGCGGTGGCCGGGGGTCTAGGGAATTCCGCCTTGACTTCTTTGGCGCAGCCGGCCGCGGACAGAACGAGCAGCGAAAGACACGACGCTTGAAGACAGAGCCGGATCGAGGCGCGCATGAATTTCGGCACCGAGAGCTGGGAGCTGCTCGCGCTCAGCCCGGCACCTGGGGCAGCCGGACCAGGAATCGAGCCCCTTCCCCCTTTCGTGATTCTACCGTGATTTCACCCCCGTGAAGCTGCACGATGCGATAAACGACGGATAGCCCAATTCCGCTTCCCTCGCTCTTGGTGGTCACGTAGAGATCGAAGATCTTGTCAATCAGGTCGGGATCGATGCCGACGCCGGTGTCCGCGACCGCGATCTCGATGCTCTCCTCCGCCGGCCTCGCCGAAAGCTCGAGCCGACCGCCTTCAGGCATCGCCTCGAGCGCGTTTCTCATCAGGTTGACGAAAACCTGCTGCAAGAGCTCGCGGTCCCCATAGACCGGGGGGAGATCGCTCGAGACCGCAGTCGCGACGGCGATGCCGGAGGCCTCCGCCTCGGCCGACACCAGGCGAACCACTTCCTCGAGGAGCTCGGGGAGGGTCACGGAAGTCAACTGCAGGTCCTCGGGGCGTGTGAACTTGAGAAAGCCCTGGATCACGCGATCGAGCCTGCGAATCTCCTGTTCGAGGGTATCGAGGTAGGCTTGCGCCTCGGGCGGCCCAGCGCGCGAGAGCTTCTCTCGGAGGAGCGCGACGTGGATGACCATGGCGTTCAGCGGATTCTTGATCTCGTGCGCGACTCCGGACGTGAGCTTTCCCAAGGCCGCGAGCTTTTGAGAGTAGGAGAGGTGCGAGCCCAGCCGCGAGAGCTTGTCCATGTCGCGTGCGCTCACCATGACGCCGGAGACCCCGTTCGCATCCCGCAGCACCTGGGCCGAGAGCGCGTAGACCGTGCGCCGCCCGGAGTCTTCGATGCGGACGTTCGTAGGGCCGATGGATTCGCCGCTGGTCAACGCCCGTTGAACGATGCGGGCGACGTGATGGTCGCGGGGAACGAGATCCGAGAGCGATCGCCCCTGGAGCTCCTCCCGGCGCCGCGCGAGAAGCTTCTCCGCCGGCCGGTTGAGCGAGAGGACGCTCCCTTGTCCGTTGACGACCACCACGGCGTCGGAAAGCCCGCCGAGCATGGTCGAAAGCCACCCCGACTCGCCCTCTCGGCTGCTTCTCCCGTCCGCGAGCCTCCGGCTCATCGAAGAGAAGAACTCGGCGACGCGGCTCACGTCCGCCTCGTTTCTCAAGTCGAGCGGCGGCTCGCCTTCTCCGGGATCGATTCGGCCGAGCTCGCGCCTCAGCATTTCGATGGGGGCGAGGAGCCGGTTCGCGAGGTAGAACGACGCGATGAACGCCCCGAGGACCGCGCCCGTCGCCAGAAGAACGTTGCGGACGATCGCCCCCGCGATCTCCTCCCTGAGGAGAAGCGTCGAGATCGCCACCCGCACCGAGCCGAAGGGCTTGCCGTCGACCTCGAAGGGAACGCTCACCTCGAGGACTTGATGCCCTCGGGTGAGGGCCCAGAGCTGAGAGAGCGGGTTCTCCTCGGCGAGCTCGGTGAGCGACGGCGCCCGGGGAACCGGATTCCCTTTGGCCGTCGGATTGCTGTGGACGAGCGCCTCGTCCCGTTCATCACTGATGGCGGTGATGGCCACGTACATGATCGTCGGGGAGTAGCCAACGACGCCTTCGGCGTAGCTCGCGAGCGACGGGTCCTGCGCGAGTGCCTCCTCGATTCCATCGCGCCCGTGCTGACGAATCACGCGCGAGGCCTGGTGGTACATAGTCTCCGCCAGGAGCTCGGCGCGTGAACGGGTCTCGTCGACGGTGAATCGGGCGAGCGCCGCGAGGTTCACGAGGCTCGTGGCGAGGGCGACGGCCGCCGCCACGAGCGTGAGGGTCGCGATCTGCTTTCCCCGGAATCCCACGGATCTCGAGTTCGCCTAGTTCGTTTTGCGGTACTTCTTCAGCTTGTTGTGCAAGGTCTTCAAGCTGATTCCCAGAATCTCGGCGGCTTTGGTCTTGTTCTGCCCGGTGGCATCGAGGGTCTTGAGAATCAGGCTCCTCTCGGCCTCGTCGACCGTTGTTCCCACGGGGAACTCCACACCCGCCTCGGGTTTGGATCGGGCCTGAGGCGAGAGCACCGGCGGCGGAAGATCCTCTTTGCGGATGCGGCTTCCCTTGGCCACGATGACCGACCGCTCGATCACGTTCCGGAGCTCGCGAAGGTTCCCGGGCCAGTGATAGGACCGGAGGGCCTCCCGCGCGTCGTCCTCGATTCCAACCACGCTTCTCTGGTTTCGCTCGTTCACCTCGCGGATAAAGGCGGCGACGAGGAGGGAGATATCTTCCTTTCGCTCACGGAGCGGAGGCAGCTCCAGGGTGAAGACGTTCAGTCGATAGTACAGGTCCTCGCGGAGCTTGCCTTCCTCGAGGGCTTTGACCGGGTCGTGGTTGGTAGCCGCCAGCACCCGGACATCCACCTGAATCTCCTCACTTCCCCCGAGGCGGCGGAAGGACCGCTCCTCGAGAACGCGCAGGAGCTTCGCCTGGGTCGCTGGCGCCATCTCCGCCACCTCGTCGAGGAACAGGGTACCGCCGCCCGCAAGCTCGAAGAGCCCCTGCCGACGGCCCTCGGCTCCGGTGAAAGCGCCGCGCTCGTGTCCGAAGATCTCGCTTTCGAGGAGCGTTTCCGGGATCGCGGCGCAGTTCACGGCGACGAACCGCGCCTTCTGCCGGGGAGAGAGCTCGTGGAGCGTGCGCGCCACGAGCTCCTTTCCCGTGCCCGACTCTCCCACGATCAGGACCGAGGCCGACGAGGGCCCGATCTTGGCCAGGAGATCGTGGAGCTTCACCATCGCCGGGCTCGAGCCCACCATTCGGCCGAAGGCCCCGGTCTCGCGGAGGTTCTTGCGGTAGCGCTCGGCGCGCTCGAAGGCGGAGCTGCGCTCGAGCGCCCGGTCCAGAACCTGGCGAAGCTGATCGGTATCGACTGGCTTCGTCAGGAAATCGAAGGCACCCTTCTTCATCGCCTCGACAGCGATGGCGATGCTGCCCTTCGCCGTCAGCATGACGACGGCGAGATGGTCGAGGTCCTGCTCGAGGCCGGAGAGAAGCCCGAGCCCGTCCATGCGGGGCATGACGAGATCGGCGATGACGACGTGGGGCCGGAACTCCTTGGCTTTCGAGAGACCCTCGGCGCCGTCGGCGGCGACGTCGGTCGAGAACCCCCAGCTCCCCACGAGCTCCGAAAGCCCCTGCCGCGAGCCCGCCTCGTCGTCGACGATGAGAACGCGGTTCACTTTCGCTTCAGCCGAATCTTCAGCAGAAGCTCGATGTCCTGCTCCGCAGCGTCGGCGTCGATTTTGATCGTGACCGGGACTTCGATTGGAGGGGGCGCTTTCGCCGTCCCTTTGACCGGGGCGCTGATGATGTGAGGGTCCTTGGGGATCGTGACCTGCGTCTTGATGAGCTCGCTCAGGTAGGGACGGCTGTCTTCTTCCTCTTCGACGGGCTCGAGGCCCTCGCCGTGGAGCTCCGCTTCGATCTCCCGCATGGGGTCGTGGTCCTTCCGGGGAGGCTTCATGGTGTGAGGATTCGGGGCGCCGCCTCCGCCGAGGACGCGGTCGAGGATGGACTCAGCCTCATTCGTACCCAGGGCCTCGTCGAGGAGCCCGGAGAACATGGAATCCTCCTCTTCGGCGGGCTCGGGCGCGGGCTTGGCCCTGGCCCGAGGCGCGGGACGTACTGGCTCCTCTTCGGGCTCGTCCAGCCTCAGCGCCTCGTCGAGGATGCCTTCGATATTCAGGCTCTCGAAAGCTTCCAGTGGATTCGAATCCTTCGAGGCCACTTTGCCGTCCTTCGGCGCCGACGGCCATGCGCTGACCTTGGGCTTCGGCTCCTTGCCCCGCGGGGGGCTCCCTCTCGCTGCGGCCTTCCCTGCCTCGCCGCCCCCCAACAGGGCGGTTGCGGATACGAGAGCGTCTGGGTCGGTTCGAGCGGGATCGTTCGCGACTTTTCCCATGGCGCTAGAGGATCCCACGGGCGCCTTCCCCCCGAGCGGGGTCATGCTTCGATCGCCGCCGTAGCGATCGATGACCGACTTGAGCACCAGACTGCTGATGGCCTGAAGCGTCTCTTCGACGCCGATCCCATCTTTCGCGACCGCCTCGTAGAACGGGCCGTTCCTGGGGTTGAGGCTCTCGCTCATCTCCTCGAGGGTGCAGATCTCGTTGAGGTCCCGCTTGTTGAACTGGAAGACCAGGGGCATCTCCTCGACTTTGAGATCGTGGGCCTTGAGGTTCTCCCTCAGGTTTTCGAAGCTCTCGAGGTTCGCTTCGACCATGTTTTTCTGGGAGTCGGCGACGAAGACGACGCCGTCGGCCCCTTTCAGCACCATCCTGCGGGTCTCGTTGTAGAAAACCTGGCCGGGAACGGTATAGAGCTGAACGCGGGTTTTGATTCCCCTCACGACCCCCGCGTCCACCGGGAGGAAGTCGAAATAGAGCGTTCGGTCGGTCTCTGTGGCGAGGGTCAGCATCCGTCCCTTGTTCTTGATCGGGAGCTCCTCGTAGACGTACTGCAGGTTGGACGTCTTTCCAGAGAGACCGGGACCGTAGTACACGATCTTCGCGGTCAGCTCCTTCAGAGCGTAGTTGAAAAGAACCAACGAGGTAAACTCCCGGCGCCAAGTGGACTGGATCTAATAGTTTAGATCCTCCGAGGGCGGAGTTCAAACCGGCGAGGGTCGAAGCCGAACGTTGTCACTTTCTCAGGCTTTCGGATAAACTCGCTCCGTTCCATGACGCAGATCCTGGCGCCGGTCGATCGAAGCCGCGCCCTCGAGAACGTGGTAGCGGAGCTCGAAGGCGAAGCGGCGAGACTCCAGAGCATCACCGCCCTCCGGCACTTTCCGCCGCAGCCCGCGGACTTCGTCGATTTCCCCGAGGAGCTTTCGCCGGCGATCCGGGAGGCGCTCCGTCGCCGGGGCATCGAGAGGCTGTACTCCCATCAGCGCGACGCCTTCGAGCGGGTTCGCGAGGGGAAAAACGTCGTCGTGGTCACTCCGACCGCCTCGGGAAAAACTCTCTGCTACAACCTTCCGGTTCTCGATCGCGTGCTGCGGGAACCCGAGACCCGGGCGCTCTATCTCTTCCCTACCAAAGCGTTGTCCCAGGATCAGCTCGCGGAGCTGCACTCCCTGATTACCGACATCGGCGCCGACGTCCGGACGTTTACGTACGACGGCGACACGCCCCAGGACGCGCGCAAGGCGATTCGCTCGCGCGGCCATCTGGTGGTGACGAACCCCGACATGCTCCATAGCGGCATCCTGCCGCACCACCCCAAGTGGGTAAAGCTCTTCGAGAGCCTGCGCTACGTCGTCATCGACGAGGTCCACGCC
>Ga0209002_10005134_pt1 | contig 10182 bp, 8 predicted proteins | sample Rifsed16ft2_FD_184010 | JGI IMG/M metagenome (GOLD analysis project Ga0209002, IMG submission 184010) | Soil microbial communities from Rifle, Colorado, USA - sediment 16ft 2 (version 2) | ecosystem: Environmental > Terrestrial > Deep subsurface > Rock core/Sediment | place: Rifle, Colorado...
CCGCCGTATCCCTGGCAGGTGCCACCCGAGGGTGACTGGACCGTCTGGCTGCTGCTCGGTGGGCGCGGCTCCGGAAAGACGGAGGCCGGGGCTCGGTATGTCGATGACCATGCCGAGGGCCCGCCCTGCCTGACCGGCAACGGCGTACCGCATCGGATCGCGATTGTCGCCCCATCCCACGATGACGCGGTCGATACCTGTGTTCGCGGCGAGACGGGCCTGATCCACGTCAACCGGGCCGTGCGGTTCACGCCGGGCGCGGCTAAGCAGGCAGACGTGACGTGGCCGAATGGCGCGGAGGCCGAACTGTTCGGCACCTTCGCCCCCGAAGATGTCGAGCGCTTCCGCGGTCCGCAGCACTGCCTGATCTGGGGTGACGAGTTCGCCGCTTGGCGCAAGCTCGACGAGAGCTGGGACAATCTCCAGCTGGGCCTTCGCCTTGGACCGCATCCACGGATCGTCCTGACGACGACGCCGAAGCGCCGACCCCTACTGCGGCGAGTGATGGCCGAGCCGTCGACGGTGGTGACGCGAGGGCGGACCTCCGAGGCCACCGGGCTGCCGCCAGAGCGCGTCGCGGCCCTGTATGCCCGCTACGGCGGTACGACGCTCGGCCGCCAGGAGCTCGACGCGGAGATCATCGAGGACGTCGAGGGGGCACTCTGGCACCGCCCGATGATCCGCTATCATGCCCCGCCGAAGGTCTACCCCAAGGGCGTCGAGACGCCCGACCTCGGCCGCGTCGTAATCGCCGTGGACCCAGCGGTGACGTCAGGCGAGGATGCCGACGAGACGGGGATCATGGTCGTCGGCCTCGGCTCAGACGGACGCGGCTATGTCCTCGACGACCTCACCTGCCGGGCGACGCCGGCCGAATGGGCGCGCCGGGCAGTCGCCGCCTGGCACCGCTTCGGCGCCGATCGGATCGTGGCCGAGGCGAATAATGGCGGTGATCTCGTCTCGACGGTGATCGGAGCGGTCGATCCCCTCGCCCCGGTGACGCTGGTCCATGCGGCCCGTGGCAAGCGGACGCGGGCCGAGCCAGTCGCCGCACTCTACGAGCAGGGCCGGGTCAGCCATGTCCAGCCGTTCCCGGACTTGGAGGATCAGCTCTGCTCGTATTCCGGTGCTCCTGGCGAGGAGAGCCCCGACCGGCTCGATGCGCTGGTCTGGGGCCTGTCGGAGCTGTTCGGCGTGCGGGTCGACGACGCGAAGGTGTGGGGCGCTGGCCGGCAGTGGGGCAGTGCATGAGTGACCGCCACCCGGTCGGCCTGAGTACGAGTGAGGGCCGAACTACCGGGGACCGTACTCGTCGGTACGCTCACCCGGGGGCGCCAGCATGACTACCGAGTGGGACGGCACGGCGTGGGGAGGGATCACCGTGGCCGAGCCTGAGCGCATCGTTGTCCCGACGGTGACGAAGTCAATCACCGGACCCTTCGTCGCCAACGTGACCTACGGCACCCAGCTTGCCTCGCTGGCCCGCAGTCCACAGGCGATCATGCGCGAGGCGCAGGCGCTCTACCACTCCAACCCCTGGATCAGGACCGCGGAGGCGACCGTCGTTCGGCGGACGGTCGGCCTACCGTGGCACCTGGAGGATGGCGAGGACGAGGAGATTCCCGAGGATGCCACCGGCGAGGCCGGTCGGGTCCGCGACCTCATTGAGCGGCCGCAGCGGTTCGTCCAGGTCGGCCGCGAGATGACCCGCCGCGAGATGTGGTCGATCACGACTCGTCATATCGGCCTCTGCGGGATGAGTTACTGGTATCTCGACCGGATGGGTACCGAAGGCTTGCCGACCTCGATCCTGTACGTCAACCCAGCACGTGTCTGGCCGGCCGAGGACCAAGCCGGCAACCTGATCGGCTGGATACTCGACCCGGCCGACTCGTCCGGGCACGGCGGGACACCGCTGACGATGGACGAGTTGATCCCCTTCTACCTCGCCCCGCCCGACTTCGGCAACCTCGGCACGGGCCTCGTCGCGGCCGCCTTCTTGAAGGCGCAGATCACGACCCTCGCCGATCGCCACGCGGGCTACGTCCTCGGCACCGGCGGCCGGTTGGCCGGCATCGTCTCGCCCAAGGAGGGGACGATCCCGGACGAGCAATACAACGCTCTCGTCCGCGAGTTCCGCAACGTCAACGAGGCCCCCGACGCTGCGAAACGGACGACGATTATCCGGGGCCCGATCGACTTCACTAAGACGGCCGCCGACCCGTCGGAGCTGAACCTCGTCGAGATCGCGACGATGAACCGCGACGACATCATGGCGATCTGGGGCGTGCCGCCGAGCCAGGCCGGCATCGTTACCTCGTCGGGAGGTCTCAACTCGGGCGAGACGCGCAAGTACGAGGAGGCGACGCTCATGCAGGGCGCCGTCCACGATCGCGTCATCGCCCTGTCCGAGACGATCCAGTTCCGCATCCTCGATCGGTGGCAGAAGGTCGGCCTCACGGTCGAGTTAGAGATCGAGGAGCCGGAGTTCGACGATCGGACGCCGCAATACGACCTCGCCGCCAAGGCAGTCAACATCCCGCTGACGAACGCCCAGCGTCTCGCCCTCGTCGGTGAGCCGCCGACGGGTGATCCGAGAATCGACAACGCGATCATGCTGCCGTCCACGATCCTCGAATATGCCGCCGTGCCACTGGCCGGCAAGGCCCGGACGACGGAGCAGCGCGAGTTCCTGGGCCTGCGCCGCACGCTTGACGCGAGGCTCGTGCCGAGCCTCCGAGATCATCTCGCCGGCGTGCTCGCCGAGCAGCGCGATGCCATCGCAGCAGCGATCCGGGCGAAGGGCGGTCACCTCGCCGCCAAACCGAATGACGTGTCGGTCTGGTGGAACGCCAAGCGCGAGGACGACCGGCTGGCGAAGGTGCTCCGGGCGGGCCTCGCCGGCTTGGCCCAGACAGTGGCGGGCCGAGCGCAGGAGCTCCTCCGGCCGGCAAAGGCGGACGGTTTCGTGGATCGCGTCCTGACCCAGATCCTCGTGGCCACGGGCCTACGGATCAGCGGCATCAACGATACGACCAAGCAGGCCGTCCAAGATGCTATCGCCGCAGGGTTCGATGCCGGCCTCTCGCCGCTCCAGGTAGCCGAGACGATCGAGTCGCTGCCGGCGTTCGACCTCGCCCGCGCCGAGATGATCGCTCGGACGGAGTCGATGTTCGTCTACAACGCCGCCGCTCTCGCCTCCTACACCGAGTTCGGCATCGACCGCGTCCAGGCCATCGACGGCGACGGCGACCTCGAATGTGCCCAACGCAACGGGCAGACCTATTCGATCGACGAAGCCGCCGGGATCGAGGATCACCCGAACGGGACGCTTGATTGGGTACCTGTCGTCGGCAAGGCCGCCCCGCAGAGCATGGAGATCCCGATGCGCTCAACGACACGACGAGCTCTCGACTCGGTCACCGAACTGCTGCGCGAAGATGCGGCGGCCGACGAGCAGATGCGCCAGCTCGTGGAGGCGGTCATCGAGGCCAAGTCGCAGCCGGTGGTGGTCGATACCGCGCCCTTCGCCAAGGCTCTGTCGGACCTGCCGAACGAGCCGGTTGTCGTCCCGGCCCCGATCGTCAATGTCCCAGCCCCGATCGTGAACATCGACATGGCGCCGGTCGCGGCGATCATCGCCGAGCTGCGCGAGGCGCTGATGCGGAAGCCTCCGACAATCCGCCGGACCCCGATCCGCAACGAGGCGGGCCAGATCGTCCAGGTCATCGAGGAGGCGGTATGACCCTCCTGATACGACCCGAGCATCGTTGGGAGTGCCCGAACTGCACTGCGATCGACGTGACCGTCGACCCTCAGCCGCACACGCGCTACCACGTCTGCCCGGGGCTCCGGAGCCTCACGGCGCCGATGGTCCCAGCCGGATCGCGGGCCCGTGTCTACACCCGCGAGCGGGAGGACTACGTCGGCTCGGATCGGGTTCAGACGGACGGCAACGGCCGGCCGGTCGCGTCCATCGTCACCGAGCGCCCCGACGGGTCCAACGACGTCGCCGTGTTCGCCCCACTTGCGGTCGGATCGGGCCGCGCCACGTAGGAAAGGAGCCTAGCCCGTGTCCTGGACAGCATCCAAGATCTTCTCGGCCTTCCCGACCGATGCCGTCAACAGCACGGCCTCGTTCAACGTCGACGCCGATAACCTCAAGGCAGCGCTCTACAACGACTCGATCACGCCGAGCCAGACCGTCACCAGCGCCAACGCGGCCTACGGCGGCGGCGTCTGGACGGCCGGCTCGTCGCCGAACATCCAGGACGCCGCCGGCTGGCCGTTCGTCGGTCGCCAACTGCTGTCGGTGACATCGGCCTTCGCCTCGAACGTCTACACCCTCGACGCGGCGGACACCGTGTCGGCCAACGACACGACGACGATCGCCTCGGCCTTCGGCACCCTCGTCTACAACGACACGCTGGCCGCGCCGGTCGTGGACCAGGGCCTTTCGTACCACTACTTCGGCGGGACACAGTCGGTGACCAACGGCCGATTCACGATCATCTGGCACACCTCTGGCATCCTAGCCCTGACGCTGTAAGCCGATGGCAACCGTCACCCACGCCATCTCGACGGCGAGCACGGCAGGCGGAACATCGTATGCCTCGGGCGCTTTCACGCCTGCCGCTGATGATCTGCTAGTCGCATTCGTCTTCGCCACGAGCACCGTGGCGACCGGCACGATGACCGACTCGCAGAGTCTTGGCTTCACGAAGGTCACCTCGGCCGTGAAGGGCGGCACCGCCCACACGCTCTACGCGTTCGTGGCGAACGCCCTGGCGGCGGCCAGTTCGATGACCGTCACTTTCGACTGCACCGGCGACCCCGCTTCGGGCGCAATCGTCCAGGTGGCCCGCATCGCGGGCATGAGCAAGACTGGGCTGACGGCGATCCTCCAGTCGGCCAAGTTGGAGAATCAGTCGGCGGGCGGAACGCCCACAGCGACCTTCCCTGCCTCGGCGCTGACAGGTAACCCAACGCTCGGCGCAGTGGGTAACGGTACCAATCCGGCGACGGTGACCAATCCCTCGGGTTGGACAGAGCGGGCCGACGATGGCTACAGCGTGCCTGATGCGGGCCAGGAGTACGTCAGCCGCGACTCGGGCTTCACCGGCACCGTCATTACCTGGGGCAGCACCTCAGCTTCTACGTTCTGCGACCTCATCGTCGAGCTCGATGCGAGCGGAGCTGGTACCGCGGCCAATGCCGGCAACGCCGCCGGCACGGGTACCGCCCATCAGCCGGCGATCAGCCTCGACGTCAACGCCGGGCTCGCGTCGGGGACAGGCGTCGCCTACGATGCGACGGTCCTGACCGGCGCCGCTCCTGAGGCCGGCAACGCCAGCGGCACCGCCAGCGCCGGCGCTCCGACGGCTTCCCTGGGCGTCAACGCCGCCGCGGCCCTCCTCGTCGGCGCCGCCTTCGACGCAACCGGCGCCGTAGCCGCCTTCGCCGGGCTCGCCTCGGGCACGGGGCTGGCCTTCGACCCGACCGTCGAGATCATCGAGTTCGGCGCTGGAACCAACGCGCCGGCTGGACATGCGGCAGGGATCGGCCAAGCATTCGACGCGACAGTCGCCATCCTGACGTTCGGTGAGGAACCGCGGCGCCGTGGCGGCCGACGACTCGGACCGATCAGCGGCGCGGCGCTGGTCAGCGGCCCGGCTGGCCAGCGGAAACGCGGTAGCCGGACCGTGCTCATCCTCGACGACCCGGAGGAGCTGTGGCTGCTCGGCCTCGGCGATCCGGTGGGGGACATCTGATGTCATACGAAGCGACGAAGGCGCGGTGGGACACCGCCTACATCAATGACCTGCCGGACTCGGCGTTCGCCGTCATCCTGCCCGGCGGTGAGAAGGACGACGAGGGTAAGACAGTTCCGCGGAGCCTTCGCAAGCTGCCCCACCACGACGCCTCCGGGGCGGTCGACATGGCCCACCTTCGGAACGCGACGAGCCGCGAGCCACAGACTGACATGGCCGAGGCGATGCACGCCCGCGCTCACGCCCACCTGATGCGCCATGCCGACGCCGAGGGGATGGGCAAGGCGCTACTGCCGCTGAAGGCCAGCCCACTCGACGACGACGCATTCCGGCTCCTGGCGATCCCCTTCGGTGGCCCGATCCCACATCCGGCCTTCCCAGACGGCGTGGACATCGATGGTGAGACGTTCACCCCGCGGACCGACATCAAGCCAGACTGGTTGTCCTATCGGGTCACCGACTGGCACCACGGTAGCGACGGCCTGATGCGGCGGACGCCGCTCGGCAAGGCCATCGACCTTGGCCGTTTCGACGGGCCATCGAAGGAACCCGACGAGGACGGCTGGTGGGTCACGGTCTGGCTCCACGCTGGCGAGAAGCGCCTCGAGCTGATCCGCCGGCTTGCCGAGCGGGGCGCCCAGATCTACGGCTCGTCCGAGTCGGTCGCCGGGCTAGTCCGCAAGGCCGACACGGGCGAGATCCTCGTCTGGCCCTACTGGCGGCAGACGCTCTCGACCTCGCCCCAGAACACCCTGTCCGTCCTGCGCCCCCTCAAGGCGGTGCTGGCGGACCTCGACAACGACACGCCGGCTCTCTGGCAGGACTTGGAGATCGCCTTGCGCGACCTCGGCTCTGACCTCCACGCAACCTCCCTCGGGGGCGAGCACGGGGCGAAGGCCGGGCGAGTGCTCTCGGGCGTGAACCTGGCCGACCTGACCGAGGCGCTGGCAGCGTTCGATGTGGCGATGGCGCGCGTTCGCGTCGTCATCGGCCGCCAACCCGACTACGAAAGGACCGATACACCATGAGCACCGGATTGGTCCGCGAGGCGTTCGGCGAGGACAACCTCCCGACCGGCATCGCGGAACAGATCGGGCGAGCCGCCCATCGGCTCGATGAGATCGCCAACGAGATGTCCAAGGCGAAGGCCGAGGACTCGACGCGCTACGAGGAACTCCGCAAGGAGCAGGTCGCGCAGGCCGCGACCCTCGGCGAACTCAAGAAGGCCGCCGAGTCCGAGGAGCGCGAGGCGCAGGTCAAGGCCGCCCTAGATACAGCGGCCGAGTGGCGGCAGTTCGCCGCCTCCTACCGGAGCCCGTCCAAGGCCGGGCTGATCGGCACCGGCTCGGCGTTCTACGCGCCGCAGCCCGCCAAGGCCGGGGCGTTCCTCGGCGCGGTGATGGCCGTCAAGTCCGGCGACTGGGAGGCCCAGAAGGCCGCCAAGGCGACCCTCCAGGCACTCGGCTCCGGCTGGACGGACGTGCCGACCGACTCAAAGGCGACGCTCGGCACCACCGATGCCCTCGGCGGCTGGATCGTGCCGAATGCACTGGTTGACAGTCTCATCAAGCCGGCGACGTACGCCAACCCGTACCGCCGGTTGGTGACGACCGTGTCCGGCGTCGTCGCCCCGTCCATCGACATCCCGTTCCGCCGCAACGCGCCGAACCGGGCCGTCGTGGCGCCGTGGGGCGACGCCAAGGAGAACGTCGACCTGGTCTACGAGGGCTACACCGCGACGATGTACACCATCGCCCGGGTGCACGATCTGTCCAAGCAGTTCGCGCGGCAGAGCCAGGGTGCGGCCGAGCAGGATGTCCTCCAGGAGCTCGCCACCGCCTTCGCCCTCGGCGAGGCGTTCTACATCACCCAAGGCACCGGCACCGGCCAGCCCTATGGCCTCCAGACGGCGCTCGCCCTCGGTGGCGCCGCGGCGTTCACAAGCGCGTTCACGCCGGGCTCCACCCTCGTCGGCTCGGTCGCCGCGGCGATCGCGACGGCGGCCGGTGCGCTCGCTGGACGCAACGAGCCGGTCACGGCGGCAGTCCTCGCGGCAACGTCCTACTGGACGATGCTGAGTCAGGGCACCGACGAGGCCGGTTTCTGGTTCGCCGGCAGCCGTCAGGGCGGGACGCCGGAAGGCATCGATCCGACCACCCTCATCAGCCCGTTCGGCGTCCCGGTCTACCCCGACAGCTCGTCGCTGGCCGGGACCGATGACCTCATCGTCGGCAACTGGAAGGCGCTGAAGGTCTACTTCGGCGAGAGCTACCGCGTCGACAGTTCCGACGTGGCCGGCAACCGCTGGGACAACAACCTCATCGGCTTCCGCGGTGAGGAGGAGATCGGGCTCGACGCCCGACCGGCCGTCTTCGCCGGCAAGTTCCAGTTCGTCGCAGACGTCATCCCGTGAGCTATCGCCGGGCCGGTCGCGCCCTCCGCCGGCCGGCCCGGCACCACCAAGGGAGTCCGAAGTTGCGGGTCCTGCTCCTGACCAGCCACTCGATCGCCGAATACGACGACCTGCGGATGCTGTCGGACCTCGGTTACGACGTGTTCAGCATCGGCGCCTATACCGATCCGGCTGATCCGGCTGACGACAAGCGTCCGGCCCTGCCCGGCGTGGCCGCTCATCCCGACCTCGCTGCGCTCTGTGTTGAGCAGCGCGAGCGCTACGGCGAGCCCGGCCCCTACATCGATTGGGCCAAGGCGATCCTCCATCCGGCCATCGTCGAGTGGGCCGAGACGATCATCGTCCACCACTACCCGGAGCGCTGGATCGTGCCGCAGTGGCCGTCGATCCGGCACAAGCGGGTCATCTGGCGGACCTGCGGCCAGTCAAGCCCACCGCTTGAGGCATACATGCGCCGCCTCCGCGACGATGGCCTCGGCATCGTCCGCTATTCACCCGCCGAACGGCGCGCCTACGAACCGACGGGCTCGTTCGCCGGCGAGGACGCTGTTATCAGGTTCGGCAAGTATCCCGCCGACTGGACTGACTGGAACGGCGAGGATGCGGTGGTCGGCAACGTGACCCAGGACATGATCGGCCGCGCCGATGCGTGCGGCCTCTCGTTCTGGCAGGCAGCGACGGACGGGCTCCCGGCCCGGCCCGCCGGACCCCGCTCGGAGCTGCTTCCGGGTGGCGTCGGGGCCCTCGCCTACGACGAGATGCGGGATTACCTCCGTCGCTGCCGCGCCTACCTCTATACCGGCACGGAACCGGCGAGTTACACCCTCGGTCTGATCGAGGCACTGATGACCGGCGTGCCAGTCGTGGCGATGAGTGCCGGCAACGCCAACACTCCGGCGCTGTACGAGGCGGCCGAGCTCGCCCCGATCACGGCCGCCAGCCCGCGCGAAGCCCACGCGACCCTGCGCGACCTGCTGGCCGAGCCTGACCATGCTGCCTCGGCTGTCGCCCGGGCACAGGCGCTCGCCCTGTTCGACGTGGCGACCGTGGGCGACCAGTGGCGCGATCATCTCGATGCCGGCGTGAGCAATGTCGAGCGACGCCTGGCGGGACGCGTGGCATGAGCATCCGGACCGTCTGGAGTCCGCGCGGCGCGCCGGTCGTACTCCACGTCCGCGACGACTCGTCGGACCTCTCGATCGTCTACGCGACCTTCCGGGCCGAGGAGCATGGCGGTTGCGAGGACGAATATGGGCTCGCCGCCTGCCATGTCTCGGGCGTGGCGCTCGACATCGGTGCCCACGCCGGCTTCGTGACGATGGCGCTGCTGGCCGACAATCCCGACCTTCGGGTCATCGCGGTCGAACCGCTCGACCAGAACCTCGACCTGATGCGCGAGAACGCGGCTCTCAACGGCTGGGAGGAACGCCTGACGCCCGTGCTCGGGGCCGTGGGGCGGGGCGAGCGGCTGCGGATCGGCTGGGACTTCCGGGGCGAGGTGGGCGACTTCCGACGGACTAACCGCTTCATCGGCGGCCTGGAGGAGCAACTCGACTTCTCGGACTCGTGGGCCGACGTACCGGCCTACACCCTCTCGGCCCTGGTCAGGTTGGCCGGCGGCGAAGTCTCGCTCGTCAAGTGGGACTGCGAGGGCTGCGAGTGGGCCGGCCTCGACGACCCGGCCCTCTCCCACGTCGGCATCATCGTCGGCGAGTGGCACGGTGACCCGGCGGTGCCGGGCCTCCATGCCCGGCTGGACGCGACGCACACCTTCGAGTCGGCGGATCGTGGCGGCGTGGGGACGTTCAGCGCCCGGCCAAAGATCATGGTGGCGGCGTGATCCGCATCCTAGCCGACTTCCACCATCACGCACTCTGGGAGTCGCTGCGCCTCGTCTTCGAGGAACGCTTCGGCTGGGAGCTCTACCGGCCGATCGGCATGGACTGGTTCAGCGAGGGCTACTGGCTGTTTGAGCGCGACTGGCACGGCGACGCCGTG
>Ga0209002_10005136_pt1 | contig 10178 bp, 9 predicted proteins | sample Rifsed16ft2_FD_184010 | JGI IMG/M metagenome (GOLD analysis project Ga0209002, IMG submission 184010) | Soil microbial communities from Rifle, Colorado, USA - sediment 16ft 2 (version 2) | ecosystem: Environmental > Terrestrial > Deep subsurface > Rock core/Sediment | place: Rifle, Colorado...
CCGGCTCCCGTGAAAGCCGCGCCGCGGCCGGCGCCCCCGCCCTCGAGGTCGACCGTCGCGGCCGAGCTCGACGAGGTGGACGAGTACATCGCCCTCGGCTTGTACGAGGATGCCCGAGATACGCTGCGAGAGCTCTTGAAGAAGCACCCGGGACAGCCGGAGATTCTCGCCAAGATCGAGGACCTGGGCTTCTCCTCGGAGCAGATTCAGAAGGAGGCCAAAGAGCCGGCTCGCCTTCTCAAGACTCCCGTCGCGGAAGCCCCCCAGAAGAAACCGGCCCCCGCACCAGCGCCTCCGCCGCGCAAGGCAAAGGAGCCCGAGCCGTTCTCTTCGGATCACCTGGAAGTCGAAGAGTTCGCCGAAGCCTCGCTCGGGGATGAGATCGAATCGCTCGTCGATCTGGGCGAGATCGAGCCCGCCGTCCGGTCTCGGGCCGCGGCGAGGCCCGCGGCCGGGACCGACTTCATGGACCTCGCCTCCGAGCTTTCCGAGGAAATCTTCGGGACCCACAGCGCTGTCGAGGAAGAAGACGCGGAGCCCGAAGGTCCGCTCACGGATCCCGGCCTCGACCAAATCTTCCGCGAGTTCCGCAAAGGCGTCGAGAAGCAGCTCGGCGCCGAGGACTACGACACGCGCTACAACCTGGGGATTGCCTACAAGGAGATGGGGCTTCTCGACGAGGCCATTGCCGAGTTCCAGCTCGCGGCCAAGGACGAGCTCCGCAGCCTTGAGTGCTGCAGCATGCTCGGGCTCTGCTTCATGGAGAAAGGCATGCCCGACATCGCGATCAAGTGGTTCTCGAAGGGGCTCGCGATCCCCGGCCGGAGGCAAGAGGAGTACCACGGCCTGCGCTACGACCTCGCTCAAGCTTACGAGGCCGCGGGACAGCCCGAGCGGGCGCTCGCGCTGTATATGGAGATCTTTCGCGAGAACATCAAGTTCCGCGACGTCCAGGAGCGTGTGAAGGAGCTGCAGGCGGCGCGGAAGTAATAACTTCCGACGGCCGCGAAGCGGAGGTGAGCGCGTCTCGTGCCGTCGTTGCCGGCGCCGACGACATCATGGGAGACCGTCAGTGGTTCATCCTGTACGTCGTGGTCTGCCTCGAAGTCGGTATTTTCCTCATCCTCGTTCCCTGGTCCGCGATCTGGGAGCGCAATTACTTCCTCGAGGCATACCCCTCGCTCCGGGCGATCCTGCTGGCGCCTACACTCCGCGGGGCGGTCGCCGGCCTCGGTCTCGCGAACATCTACATGGGCCTGATCGAGGTTCTGAATCGGCGGCGGAGAGCGCCCCCCGAGACCGAGCTGAAGACCCCGGCACACCGCCCAGCCATAGTGGCCTCGGACGATCGAGCGTAGAGCGGTTTTTTCAAGACAAAACAAGAGGAACGCAAAGGCGCAAAGACGCAAAGAAGAAAAGAATCAAGATTCAAAGAATCAAGATCGATTCGTTCGTCGTTTCCCCCCTTTGCGCCCTTGCGTTCTTCTTGAATTTCTCTGAAAGCATGATGTCGTTTCGCCGCCGACTTTGCACCTGCATGATCACCGCGGACGTCGACGAGACGAGCCTCGTGCGCCAGGTGGAACTCGCCCTCGCGGCCGGAGTGGATTTCGTTCAACTGCGTCGGCGGAATCGCCCGGCGCGAGAGGTGGAAGCGCTGGCGAAGCGCCTCGTCGCTCTTTCTCCTCGCGCCCGAAAGCGAGTCCTGGTGAACGGCCGTCTGGACGTGGCGCTCTCGTCCGGGGCCGCGGGAGTTCATCTGCCGGCGGACGGCCTGCCGGTCGCGGCGGTCAGGAGAGTCGCGCCTCCTGGGTTCGTCGTCTCCCGCTCCACACATAGCCGGGAGGCCGTCGAGCGCGCTTTCGACGATGGCGCGAGCTTCGTCGTCTTCGGGCCGATCTTTCCCACCGCCTCGAAGCCCGGTCATCCGGGTGTGGGGCTCGAGGCTCTCGAAGAGGTGGTCTCGTCGGTTCCGATTCCCGTGTACGCGCTCGGCGGGGTCACGCCGGAGCGGGTATCGCAGATAGCGGAAACCGGTGTTCACGGCATCGCCGGGATCTCGGTCTTCGAGCGGGAGGACGGCCTTCGAGACCTCTTCGCCCGCCTCGAGCGTATTAGAAAGCCATGACGCCCTCCGACTGGGTCGAAGCCCTCGGTCCCCACAGCACTCCGGAGGACGTCGCTCCGCTCCTCGACCACCCCGAGACGGACGAGGCGCACCTTCTGAGGCTCCTGCGGAAGCGCGAGCTTCCGAGCTCCGTCATCGAGGCGGTTGCTCGCCACGAGCGTTGGGACGGGCGGCACCCGATTCGCGCGGCAATCGTGCTTCACGCCAAGACCCCGAGGACGCTTTCCCTCCGGCTCCTGAGCCTGCTCTTGTGGCGCGATCAATTGCGGGTGGCGACGGACATGCGGCTCCACATGCCTCTTCGAGCCGCCGCCGAGAGCCGGCTCAGGGAAAGACTCTCCGAGCTGGAGCTGGGCGAGAAGATTTCGCTCGCGCGGAGCGCGCCCCCGGGGTTGCTTGCGGTTTTCGCCGCCGCCGAAAGTCATCGGGTGATCGCGGCGCTTCTTTCGAATCCCCGGCTTCTCGAGGCCCACGTGGTGGCGATCGTGAGGCGGGAGAAGACCCCGGTCGAGGTCTTGCGAGTGGTGGCCGCGAGCGAGCGTTGGATCTCGCGTCCTTCGGTCCGGGTCGGCGTCCTCTGTCATCCGCGCACTCCGGTCCACTCGGCGCTGAAGGTGCTCGCGGGGCTGTCGGCTCACGAGATTCGAAAACTCCTCGCTGAAAAGCCTCTGCCCCCGGTCGTCCGATTCGGCGCCGAGAGGATTCTGAGTGGTGAGAATACTTCGGGGCGCAGTCGGGCGCGTTGACAGGCGCTCGACCGGTCTGACACAATGGCTGGGGATGGTGTGGCGGTGAAAATGCCCTAGCCTGAAAGGGATAGAGGCTTCGTTCCCTTCGGAATCTTAGCAATGGGGGCGGGACGGCTGTTGAAAATTTCCTACGCAGTGTCCAAGAGCCCGAGACGACTCTGTCGATAGGTTCATCGCGTCATGGCGTCGCTGAGCGAGAGGTTGAAGCGCGAGCGAGAGCTCCGCAGCATCAGCTTGAAGCAGATCTCCGAGGAGACGCGGATCGGAGTGCGTTTCCTTCAAGCTCTCGAAGACGATCGGCTCGACATCATCCCCGGCGAGTTCTATCGGCGTTCCTACCTTCGCGCCTACGCGCGCTACCTCGGTCTCGACGAAGATCTAGCGCTGAACGTCTACGATTTCTCACGAAAGGACAAGTCTTCCCAGGGTGAAGCGGAACCGGGGTCAGAGGACGCCGTCGTCTTCCCGTCGCTCCCCGTGTGGCTCAAGTGGGTGGGGGCGTCGCTCGGCATCGGACTGCCGCTCGTTCTCCTCTTGAAGGCGATGCCCGCATCGACTGGAGGGAGTGCCCCCGTTTCCCCGCCGCGGCGAGAGCGGGAAGCTCCCCTCGGCCAGAATGTCCGGCCTTTCCAGCCTTTCCAGCCTTCCCAGAATGTCCAGAATGTCCAGAATGTCGAGCAAGGGACGGCAGTCGCCGCGATCGAGCGTCCGCCCTCTCCTTTCCCCGCCGAGTCCGCGCCTCTGGAGGGAACGCTCCGACTGGTTCTTTCGGTCGAGGAGTCGTGCTGGCTCGAGATCGCGGCCGATGGGGAGGTGATGGTCTACGGGCTGAAGGACCAGGGATTCCGCCAAGAGGTGAGGGCACTCCGCGAGCTCCGGCTCTGGCTCGGAAACGCGGGAGGCGTCAAGCTTCTTCTTAACGACCGGCCGGCGATACCGCTCGGCCGATCGGGGCAGGTGCGAAAGAACCTCACCATCACCCTCGACAACTACCGGGACTTCGTGACCTCGGCCGATCGATCCTGAGGACCACCCCTTGAGCTCACCTCTCGTCAACCAGTTCAAGAGGGGCGGAATCTCGCGCGACGTGCGTCTCACCGGGGCCTCGGGGGCGCTCCCGCTGACGCCCTTCGATCAGGTCGAGCTTCTCTTCCTTCTCACCCGCGACAGCGACGAGGAAATAGCCAAGACGGCGCAGCGGAGCCTCCTCGAAGTAAGCCCCTCGGCGCTCGCCACGGTTCTCAAGGACCCGACCGTGCCCGCCGATGCCCTCGCGTTCCTGGGAGAGCACACCGATTCCGACGAAATCCAGCAGGCGGTGGTTCGCAACGCGAACACCCCCGACGACACTATCCGGGTGATGGTGCCGAAGCTTTCGGAGACCAACCTGGAGTTCATCGTCGTCAACCAGACCCGCCTTCTCCGGCACACGCCGATCATCGTCGCCCTCGAGGGCAACGAGAACCTGAACTCGGATCAGCAGCGCCGCGTCCGCGAGCTGAAGCACGATTTCAAGATCGGGGTCATTCCCGAGGCGAAGAAAGCCCCGCCCCCGCCGCCGACGAAGCTCGATCTGGGGAAGGGTCCCGCGGAAGAAGAGGAGCCGCCGCCGAAGTCGCGGGAGGAGGCGGAGGCGCTCTACGGCATGAGGGATCATACCGACGGAGAGCTGAGCCCGGAAGAGGAGGAGGAGAAGAAGAGTTTGTTCGCGCAGATCATGACCGCGAATCCCAGCGAGAAGATGATCATGGGTCTCAAAGGGACGCGACAGGCGCGGATGATGCTCATCCGCGATCGAAACCGCACCGTCTGGGGCGCGGTCCTCTCCAGTCCCAACATGAACGAGGCCGACGCCGAGGCCATCGTCCAGATGCGCAATGTGGCGCCCGACGTGCTTCGGGAGGTCGGAAAGAAGCGCGAGTGGACCAAACGGTACAAAGTGGCTCACGAGCTGGTGAAGAATCCCAAGACCCCCCCGGAGATCTCCTCGCAGCTCTTGCCTCGAATGGCCGCGCGCGACCTGAAGGCCTTGACGAAGGATCGGAATGTGCCCGAGATGATCCGCAGGCAGGCGGACAAGCTGACGAAGCGGACGAAGTAGAGAACCATGGATCTCGACTACTATGCGATCCTCGGCATCTCCAAGTCGGCGAGGCCGGACGACATCAAGAAAGCGTATCTGCAGCTCGCGAGAGACAACCACCCCGACCTCATCCGCGATCCCGCGCAGAAGGCGGAGGCCGATCGGAAGTTTCAGCTGATCACCGAGGCCTACAATCAGCTGCGTGATGAAAAGGCGCGTCGAGAGTATGATAGGACGCTCGACCGGAAGGTCCGGACTCCGGAGGAAGAGGCGCGTCTTTTTTTCAAGAACGGTGAGCTGCAAGAGCAGTCGAGGGAATACACCAACGCCCTGAAGTACTACTACGAAGCCATGCGCCTGCAGCCAGAGAAGCTCGAGTACATGATCGCCGCCGGGCGCATCCTCTCGATGGACAAGGCAAAGCAGCGCCAGGCGGCGGAGCTCTACGAGCAGGCGATGGCGAAGCACCCCGCATCACCCGAGCCCTGTCTCGAGCTCGGAGCGCTCTACATGCGCTCGGGAATGTACCTCCGGGCGATGCGGGTCTACGAGACGGCCATCAAGCGATTTCCCAATAATGCCGACTTGAAACGGAAACTCGCGGAAGCCGTGGCGGCGGAGAAGAAGGCCCCCGCGCGGGGAAGGTGAGCGAGCCGCCGATGCGAGTCGACTCCAAATCGCTCACCCACGTGGGAATGAAGCGTCCCCTCAACGAGGACAGCTTCTGCTCGAACGTCGAAGAGGGGCTCTACGTCGTCGCCGACGGAATGGGCGGCCATGCCCACGGCGAGGTCGCCTCCCGCCTCGCCGTCGAGACCATCGAGGAGTTCATCAAGCTCACCTCGGGGGATACCGACGTGACCTGGCCCTACGGTATCGACGAGAGCCTTTCCCTCAACGGGAACCGCCTCAAGACCTCGATTCGCTTCGCCAACCAGAGGCTTCTGGAGCACGCGCGGACCAGCGCCGGCTGCGAGGGAATGGCGACGACGGTGGTGGCGGTCCTCGTCGAGGACAACGTCGCCGAGATCGCCCACGTGGGCGACAGCCGTCTCTACCTCGTCCGCGACGGAAAGATCACCCGGCTCACCAGCGACCACTCGTGGGTGAACGAGCAGGTGCAATCGGGGGTCATCGACAGCGAGCAGGCGCGAAACCATCCGCTGCGCAACGTGGTCACCAGGGCCCTCGGGGGCAGGCCGGACCTCGAGGTCGACGTCCAGGCGCTCGAGATGCTATCGGGAGACCGACTGCTCCTCTGCTCCGACGGGCTCACGACGATGCTGGACGACGATGAGATTCTTCGCATCGTGCTCGACGGCGAGGGCGGAGTCGACCAGACCGACGAGCTGATCCAGGCGGCGAACGAGAGCGGCGGAGAAGACAACACCACCGCCATAATGCTCAGAGTTGTTTGATTTTCACTTGACCCCGAAGAATGACCCGAAGAATCCCCCGAGTTCCTGCGAAACATGGCTGAGAAACAAACCGAGCTTCACGTCGGCAGGTTCACCATCCTGAGGCGCCTTGGCCGGGGGGGGATGGGGGCGGTGTACGAAGGGCACGATCCGGCTCTCGACCGCCGAGTGGCCATCAAGACCCTCACCTCGGACGCCATCGCCGACGCGGAGTCCCGCGGTCGTTTCGAGCGCGAAGCCCGGGCGGCGGCCAAGCTCGCGCACCCCAATATCGTCACGGTGTACGAGCTCGGAAACTTCGGCGGCAGGGAAAAGCCGTACATCGTGATGGAGTACCTCGAGGGGACGGATGTCGCCGCCCTCATCAGCGGCAGCCGCGGGGTCCCGCTCGCGGAAGCGCTCGACATCGTCGCCCAGCTCTGCCGCGCCCTCGACTTCGCCCACCAGAAGGGTGTGGTGCACCGCGACGTAAAGCCCGCGAACCTCCGGTACCTCGACGACGGTCAGATCAAGATCATGGACTTCGGCATCGCCCGGGTCGAAGGCGGCCATCAGATCACCAAGAGCGGGGTCATGATCGGCACACTCCACTACATGTCGCCGGAGCAGATCCGGGGCGAGAAGCTCGACGGCCGGACGGACATCTTCTCCGCCGGCTGCATCCTCTACGAGCTTCTCGCGGGCGTGCGGCCGTTCTCGGGGGAGTCCGCGACCTCGATTCTCTACAACATCGTTCACGAGACGCCGAAGCCGGTGGTGGAGAAGAATTCGGATCTGCCCCAGGAGGTCCAGCAGGTCATCGACCGGGCGCTCTCGAAGAAGCCCGAAGATCGCTTCGCCACCGCGGGAGAGATGGCGAAGGAGCTGGATAAGATCCTCTCCATCTACCGAAAGACCCTTCCTCGAACCACCTCCGCCCACGAGAAGAGTCTTTCGGAGCTCCAATCGCTCGCCAAGGAGCGCAACTGGCCCGAGGTGTCGAAGAGGGCCAAGAAGCTCCTCGAGGAGCATCCGCAGATCGACGAGGCCCGTCGGCTCCTGCGCCGGGCGCTCCGGGAGATCCACCAGGAGGAGAGCGAGAGCCAGAGGTCTGCCGCGGAGAAGACCAAACACTTCGATGAGATCTACGACGAGCTCACCGGGCTCTACGGAAGCGAGGCGGTGACGGCCCGCGGCCCTTCCGCGCTCGCGGAAACGGAAGTGGGAGAGCCGACCAAGAGGCCTCCCGAGCCCGTCGGCCTCGGCTCGAGCCCGGAGGAGACGCGGCGGGAAGGGATGGGCTCCGATCCGGTGCGAGCGCTCGCGGCGCCGATCTGGGCCCTGGTGGTCGTCGTTCTTCTCGGTTTCGGAGGCGGGCTCTACTGGATGTTCCTGCGGGAGCCGGAGGGTCTCAGGCCGGTTTCCCATACTCTCCGGGTCTACTCCGATCCCGTGGGAGCCGCCATCACCCTCAACGGGCGTCAAACGGGTCTCGTCACCGACGACGACGGCGTCGAGCTTCCCGTCTCGGGACTGGTGAACGACTCGGTCCTGATCGAGATGCGAATGGACGGCTTCGAGCCTGCGTCTGCGGACGTCGCCCTCGGAGAAGTACCCCCCGACCCGCTGGAGTTCGTCCTCGCCCCGACGGTCCGGAAATTCGAGCTCCAGACGTCTCCCGCGGGCGCCTCGGTGCGTCTCAACGGCAAGCCCCTCGAGGGGGTGACCCCGCTCTCGATCGAGCTGCCCGCGGACGGCGAGCACGAGGTCACGTTCACCAAGGCGGACTACCAGCCCGCGACCCTTCGGCTTCGCGGGAGCGAGCCGGCGCCCCCAGGGCCCGTCGTTCTCACCGCCCTCGGAAGACCGGGCACTTTCCTCGTCGAGTCCGTTTATCCGGTGTCGGTTCGGCGCGGCGCCTCGGAGCTCGCGCCCGCGACTCCGAGTCCGAGCGTCCAGCTCCGACCGGGCTCTTACGAGCTTCGGCTGATTTCGGAATCGGTCTTTCTCGATCGGGTGGTCCAGGTGCAGGTGCGCGAGGGGGAAACCGCGACCGTCCAGGCTCCGCCGCTCGGACGGGTGAACGTTCGCGCCAATCCCGGCAATTGCATCGTGAGCATCAACGGAATCTCCGCGGGAGCGCCGCCTTTCATGAACCGGGAGATCGTGGAGGGCTCCCACGAGTTCGTCTTCACCTGGCCGGGCGAGGTGAGGGACGCGCAGCGGGTCGAAGTCCAGGCGGGAAAACCGAGCTACGTCATCGGTCAAAAACCTTAGGGGGCGTGGTGAGAAAAAGGGTTTTCGCCATCGCGGTCATTGTCGCCCTTCTCGCTTCGCTCTCCCAGGGGCAGGCGCCTTCGGATCTGGCGCGCCAGCATCTGGAGAGCGGCATCCAGTTCTACGAGCAGCAGCGATACAACCAGGCGCTGAACGACTTTCAGATCATCGTGACCTCCATGGCGACGAGCGAGTACGCGGACGACGCGCTCCTGCGCATCGGGCGCTACTACCTCGATGTGGAAGAGGATTTCGCGAAAGCGAAAGACAACCTGGACATCATCCTCCGCAGCTACCCCACGAGCGACTCCGCCCCCGGAGCCTACTACTACCTGGGCGAGGTGACCTATCGCTCCGACCGGACGGGGAAGACCCTCGACGACGCGGTCGCGAACTACCAGAGGGTGTTCCTCTATCCCGACAATCCATGGATTCCCGCGGCGCTCTACTCGACGGGCACGGCCCTCGAGCGCCAGGGGAAGTTCCAAGAAGCGGTCGACGCCTACTTCCAGGTGATCGTCGATCATCCGCGATCGGAGTGGACGGCCGGCGCCCGCCTCGGCGTCGGACGAAGCTTCGTGCGTCAGGGCGATCCGGTGGAGGCGATGACGCAGTTCCAGGAAGCGCGCAACACGCACCCCGACAGCAGGGAAGCGGAGTCCGCCCTCGATTGGCTCACGCTCCTCTTCCGGCTCTACGGGACGCGCATGCTGGGACAAAACGTCACCTTCCGCCGCGATCCGGGATTCAACCCCGTTCTCAAGGAAAAGCTCGACGACGTGGTGGCGGTTCGGGCCTCCGCGAGCGGCATCCACGTCCTCGAGCGAGACAAGAAGCGAGTCATGACTTTCGACCGCCAGGGGAAGCTCGCCTCAAGCCAGCAGGCGGTCGAGCCCTATGGTCTCTCCGTCGATGCCCGAGGAGAGCTCGTGGTCGCGAACGAGAGGGCGGTTACCGTCGAGGGGAAGCCCGTCACCTTCGCCGTGCCTTCGGAGAAAGGACCGAAGCCGCTCGAGAAAATCCGCTTGGCGGTGCGGGACCGGCTCGGGGAGATCTACGTCTATGACGAGAACGAGAAGAAGCTCTTGCGGTTCAACCCGTCGGGAGATCTCGTTGGCCCCTTTCCCGACGCGGCACCGCGCGAGATTCTGAGAGTCGAGATGGACCCGGTGGGCAATCTCCTGTTGCTGGACAAGAGGGACCGAGACGTGAACGTCTTCAGTCCCGAGGGACGAGCCATCGCCCGTATCCAGACGCAAAAGGGGCAGTGGGGCCTGAAGAAGGCGGTGGATATCGCCCTCGACCCCGCCGGCTATCTGTACATTCTCGACGAGGAGGAGGCGAAGGTCGCGGTGTTCGACGCTTCGTATCAGTTCGTCACGCTCTTGACCCACCAGAGCCTGGGTGGAGGGGTGCTGACGAAGCCGGTCACGCTCGACGTCGACGCTTCCGGAGATCTCTATGTCTACGACGAGAAAGAGAAAGCCATCGTTCATCTTAAATAAATTGCTCGCGAGCCTCTTCGGCTCGCTCCCTCCCCGCGC
>Ga0209002_10005139_pt1 | contig 10176 bp, 12 predicted proteins | sample Rifsed16ft2_FD_184010 | JGI IMG/M metagenome (GOLD analysis project Ga0209002, IMG submission 184010) | Soil microbial communities from Rifle, Colorado, USA - sediment 16ft 2 (version 2) | ecosystem: Environmental > Terrestrial > Deep subsurface > Rock core/Sediment | place: Rifle, Colorado...
CTGGACCCGGCTGCCGTACGGGCCCCCCTGGATGCTACCGGCGGCGGAGATAGCCAGATGCTAAAGGAGGATGGAGCGCCAGTCAAGGGGGCGATCGTGACGGGCGCAGGCCGCGGCATCGGCCTACTTTCCCTTTGACAGGCCGCAGGGGGTGTGCTACCTAACGAGAAGCAACACGAGTGTCTGAAGGTCGGTCTCCTTCCCTGGGGGCGATAGGGTCCTGCCGCGCAGGAGACATTCGCCAATGCATCATTTCCACTACCGGGGGGAGGACCTCTACTGCGAAGAGGTCCCCATCTCGGCCCTCGCGGAGGAGGTCGGGACCCCGTTTTACCTGTACAGCCACGCGACGCTGACCCGCCACTTCCGAGTCTTCGATGAGGCCTTCCAGGATGTTCCCCACCTCATCTGTTTTGCCGTCAAGGCCAACGCCAGTCTCGCCATCCTGAGGCTCTTTGCCGCCATGGGCGGAGGGGCCGACGTGGTGTCGGGCGGAGAGCTGTTCCGTGCGCTTGCCGCCGGCGTCCCCCCGGATCGCATCGTCTTCGCCGGGGTGGGGAAAGCGCGAGAGGAGATGCAGGAGGCCCTGAAGGCGGACATCCTGTTGTTCAACGTCGAGTCCTCCCAGGAGCTGCGTCTTCTGGATCAGGTGGCCGGTGAGATGGGGACGGTAGCCCGCGTAGCGCTGCGCGTGAACCCCGACGTCGACCCCAAGACGCATCCCTACATTGCCACCGGCCTCCGGAAGAGCAAGTTCGGGATCGACATCTCGATCGCCCTGGAAGAATACCAGCTCGCCCAGACCCTGCCCCACATCGCCGTCGTCGGGATCCATACGCACATCGGGTCGCAGATCACGGAGGTCAGCCCCTTCGTGGACAGCCTCTCCCGGGTGGCCGAGTTGATCCGGGAGCTGCGGACGCGCGGGATTCAGATCCAATACCTTGACGTGGGTGGAGGGCTCGGGATTCCGTATAACGAGGAGACCCCGCCGCATCCGAGCGAGATGGCCCGGGCGGTGGTCCCCATCCTGAAGACGCTGGACTGCATCATCGTCCTGGAGCCGGGGCGGGTCATCGTGGGCAATGCCGGGATCCTGGTGACCAGGGTCCTCTACACGAAACGAACCCCGATGAAGCATTTCGTCATCGTGGATGCCGGGATGAATGATCTCATCCGGCCGAGCCTGTACGGGTCCTACCATGGCATCCAGCCCGTCCGGCGGCACGACGAGCGGCCGCGGGTCACCGTGGATGTGGTGGGGCCGATCTGCGAATCGGGCGACTTTCTCGCGAAGGATCGGGAGCTCGCTCTGGTCGAGCCGGGCGAGCTGTTGGCCGTCATGAGCGCGGGGGCCTACGGATTCACGATGGCCTCGAACTATAATGCCCGGCCCCGGGCGGCTGAGGTCCTGGTGAGGGGCACCCGTCACTCTGTCATCCGGGCCCGGGAGCGGTACGAGGATCTCATTCGGGGCGAGGAGATTCCCGACAACCTTTAAAAAGTGGCTGGTGGCTAGTGGCTGGTGGGTGTCGGAAATCACCAATCACCATTCACCAATCACCGACCACCAAGTGTTGGTCGACTATACACGGGGGAGGGGAGGGCGATGAAGAAGAGTTTTGAAGGATCCATGGTCGCGATGGTGACCCCCTTTCGAGACGGCAAGGTCGATGAGGCGAAGATCCGCGAGCTGGTCGAGTTTCACGTCAAGCACGGGACGGACGCCATCGTCCCGTGCGGGACCACCGGCGAGTCCCCGACCCTCAACCATGCGGAACACAAGCGCGTGGTGGAGGTCACGATCCAGGCGGCGGCGGGCCGGCTGCCGGTGATCGCGGGCACGGGATCCAATGCGACCGCCGAGGCCATTGACCTCACCCAGCACGCCAAGAAGGCGGGGGCGGATGGCGTGCTCATGGTGTGCCCCTACTACAACAAGCCGACGCAACCCGGCTTGATTGCACATTACCAGGCGGTGGCGGCGGCGGTGGACATCCCCATCATCATGTACAATATCCCTGGACGCACCGGGGTCAACATGCTCCCGGAGACCGTGGCGAAGCTGGCGCAGGTGCCGAACATCGTGGGCATCAAAGAGGCCAGCGGATCACTCGAGCAGATGACCGAGGTGATCAGCCTCTGCGGCGATCGGATCACCGTCCTCTCGGGCGACGATACGCTGACGCTCCCCCTCATGGCGGTCGGCGGCAGAGGGGTGATCTCGGTCATCGCGAACATCTGCCCGAAAGAGGTGGCGGAGATAACTCGGGCCTCGTTGAACGGGGACTGGAAGCGGGCGAAGGAGATTCACCTGCGGCTCTTCCCCCTCTGCAAGGCGATGTTCTACGAGACGAATCCGATTCCGGTGAAAACCGCCATGCAGATCCTCGGGCGCCTGAACGGCGAGCTCAGGCTGCCCCTCTGCACGATGTCGCCGTCCAATCGGGACATGCTGGAAAAAGCGCTCAAGGCGTACGGTCTCCTTTGATGAGGCGCTCCGAGGGCATTGGGGCCGTTCTCCGGTTGCACGGATTGCCTGCTGTTTGCTGATAGCCGACTGCTGTTTCACAGAGCGGGAGACCCATGATTCGTGCCGTGGTGACGGGGGCCGCGGGAAGAATGGGCGGGCGCATCCTGGCCCTGGCGAAAGAGGCGCGCGACGTGCAGATCGTCGGCGCGACGGAACGCTCCGGCCACCTCGCCATCGGCCAGGATGCCGGGGAAGTCGCCGGCATCGGGTCGTTGGGGGTCAAGGTGACCGACGACCTCGCTCGGGTGATCTCCGGTGCCGATGTTGTCGTTGACTTCACGGCGCCCGAGGGGTCCATCGCCCATCTGCGGGCGGCGAGTGCCGCGGGCGTGGCCATCGTGGTGGGGACCACCGGCCTGACGAAGGAGCACCTCGAGGAGGCCCGACGTCTCGCCGCCCGGATGGCGTGCGTCATTTCGCCCAACATGAGTGTGGGCGTCAACGTCCTCTTCAAGGTCTTGCGGGAGGTGGCCCGCTCCCTGGGGGACGAGTATGATGTCGAGATCGTCGAGGCGCACCACCACTTCAAGAAGGACGCCCCCTCCGGGACCGCGCTGAGGATGGCCCAGGTGGTGGCCGAGGCGCTGGGGTGGGACCTGGAGCAGGTCGGTGTGTACGGGCGCAAAGGACTCGTCGGGGAGCGGCCGAAGACGCAGATCGGCGTCCATACGGTCCGGGCCGGGGATATCGTGGGAGAGCATACGGTTCTCTTCGGAGGGATGGGGGAGCGAATTGAAATCACTCACCGGGCGCATAGCCGGGATAATTTTGCGCGCGGGGCACTGCGCGCGGCGCGGTTCGTGGTACGGGCCCCGAAGGGCCTCTACGACATGGCGGACGTCCTCGGCCTCAAGTGAGCGCTGTCAGCGGTCCGCAGTCCGCTGTCAGCTTTCCGGATCCGTGCCGACGGCTGATTGCTAACAGCTCACCCGAGGAGACGAGGGGCGTATGCGGATCGTCCGGTTCCAGGCTGGTGGCGAGGCCAGATACGGCGTCGTCGAGGATGACATCGTTCGGGAGATCGCCGGCGATGTTTTCGGCCGGTTCCGGGGCACCCGCAAGAAGCATCCCCTCAAGCGCATCCGGTTCCTCCCCCCGACCGAGCCTACGAAGATCGTGGGCGTGGGGCTCAACTACCGGGATCATGTGGCCGAGCTCGGATTCGAACCCCGAGATGAGCCGGTGATATGCATCAAGCCTGGCACGGCGGTCCTCCCCCACGGCGGAAAGATCCTCTATCCCAAGGTCTCGAACCGCGTGGATTATGAGGCCGAGCTCGCCATCGTTATCGGGCGGTATGCGAAGGACGTCCCCTCGAAGAAAGCGGCCCGGGTCATCCTGGGGTACACCTGCTTCAACGATGTGACTGCACGGGACCTGCAGCGCAAGGACGGCCAGTGGACCCGGGCCAAATCCTTCGACACCTTCGCCCCCGTGGGACCGTGGATCGAGACCGCCCTGGATCCGCAGAACGCGCCGATCCGCGCGTACCTGAACGGGGAGATCAGGCAGAACTCCAATACGGCCCATTGCATCTTCGACGTACCGACGATCGTGAGCTTTATCACCGGAGTGATGCCGCTCTTTCCGGGAGACATCATCTCCACGGGGACCCCGTCGGGCGTGGGCCCGATGAAGTCGGGGGACACCATCGAGATTGAGATCGGAGGAATCGGGCGGCTCCGGAATACGGTCATGCGCCAGCCGTGAGAGGGGGACGGCCCTGTGTCCAGACGTTTTCCGTTCGCCGGCAGGTTGAAACAGCTCCCCCCCTATCTCTTCGCGGAGATCGATCGCCTCAAGCAGGAGGCGGTGAAACGCGGCGCGGACGTCATTGATCTGGGCGTCGGGGACCCGGATCTCCCCACCCCGCCCCACATCGTCAAGCGCATGGCCGAGGCTGCTCAGGACGCCCGCCATCACCGCTACCCTTCTTACGAGGGCATGCTCCTGTTCCGCGAGGCGGCGGCGGACTGGTACGGGGACCGCTTCGGTGTCGTCCTGGATCCCGCGACGGAGGTCCTGACGTTGATCGGCAGCAAAGAAGGAATCGCGCATCTCCCCTTGGCCTTCATCGATCCCGGCGATACGGTGCTGATCCCGGATCCCGGCTATCCGGTCTATCAGGCGGCCACGGTGTTCGCCGGGGGGACCCCGGTCGCCCTCCCCCTCTACCCCTCGAATGGCTTCCTGCCGGACCTCGAGAGTATCCCGCTCGACGTGCTCCGAAAGGCCAAGATGCTGTTTCTGAATTACCCCAACAACCCGACTGCCGCCGTGGCCCCGGAGGCGTTCCTGGCCCAGGCTGTCGCCTTCGCCCGGAAACACCAGCTCATCCTCTGCCACGACGCGGCGTATTCGGAAATGGCCTTTGACGGATTCCGGCCCGCGTCCGTGCTGGGCATCGAGGGGGCGAAGGAAGTGGCAATCGAGTATCACTCGCTGTCGAAGACCTACAATATGACCGGCTGGCGGATCGGGTTCGCCGTGGGGAGTGCGGAGATCCTGGCCGGGCTGGGACGGATCAAGACCAACGTCGACTCCGGAGTCTTCCAGGCGATTCAGCTGGCCGGGATCGAGGCGCTCAAGGGGCCCCAGGACTGCGTGGCGGCCCACTGCAAAGTCTACCAGGAGCGACGGGATGTCCTCGTCGAGGGGCTCAACCGTCTCGGGTGGCACGTCCCCAGGCCGCGTGCCACATTCTACGTCTGGATCCCGGTTCCCTCCGGCACCGCCTCCACCGAACTGGCCAAGCGGCTGTTGAGCGAGGCAGGGATCGTGATGACGCCCGGCGTCGGGTTCGGTCCGCACGGCGAGGGATTCATCCGGGCGGCTCTCACCGTCCCGGTGGAGCGCATCCGGGAGGCGGTGGAGCGCATCGGCCGGCTGCGCCTTTGACACACAAGTTCACGGTTCGCCGTTCACGGATTGAGGGCCTGGCCGTTGCTGTGAACCGGGAACCGTGAACTGTGAACGGGACCTTCGGATGTCGGACAATATCTTTATCATCGGAATTGAGTTCTACGGCCACCACGGTGCCCAGGAGGAGGAGCAGATCCTGGGGCAGCGGTTCAGGGTGGATGTCGAGCTCAGCCTGGATCTCCGCCCGGCCGGAACCGCGGACGCCCTCGCGCTGACGGTGGACTATGCAGACGTGGTGAAGCGGGTCACCGACATCGGTCAGACACGACGCTTCCGCCTCCTCGAGGCCCTGGCCGAGGCCATGGCGGCCGACCTCCTCGAGCGCTACAATATCCACGAGGTCCGGGTCCGGGTGGTCAAATGCGCCCCGCCGATCCCGGAACCCGTGGAGGCAGTGGGGGTGGAGGTCGTGCGGAGGCGGCTGCCGTGATCCGAACATTTGTCGGTCTCGGTGCCAATCTGGGGGATCGGCGGGGCCATCTCGAGCACGCCCTGGCCTTGCTGGGTGCCGGTTCCGGGGTCCGCCTGCTCCGCGTTGCCTCTCTCTATGAGACGGAACCGGTCGAGGCGGCGGGGGGCTGGTTTTTCAATAGCGTGGCGGCGGCCGAGACGTCACTCAGCCCCGAGGGGCTATTGGAGCGCCTCCTGCGGGTGGAGGAGGCCTGTGGTCGGCCCCGGCTGCGGCCGGTCGGCGAGGCACGGGCGGTGGATCTCGATCTCCTGCTGTACGGCGCTCAAGTCATCAGCGAGCCCCATCTTGAGATTCCCCATCCCCGCATGCATCTCCGGCGTTTTGTCCTTGTGCCTCTCGCCGAGCTCGACCCTGCTCTCGTGCATCCCGGGCTCGGCCTTCGCGTCGGTGACCTCCTCACCCGGCTCCCTCCGGTGCCGGAGGTCCGGCTGGTGGCCCGGGACTGGTTTCTGGCTCCCGCGGCGGGGAGGAGCGGGCGATGACCGCGGAGCTTGAGGCGCGCTATATCGCCGTCGAAGGGCCGATCGGGGTCGGGAAGACTTCCCTTGCCGAGCTCCTCGCGCAGCGGCTGCAGGCGCGGGCGATCCTCGAGGCGGCCGAAGACAATCCCTTCTTGAAGGATTTTTACCAGGATATACGCCGGCACGCCTTTCAGGCCCAGCTCTACTTCCTCCTGACGCGGTACCGCCAGCAGCAGGGACTGCTGCAGTTCGATCTCTTCCGGCAGCGGCTGGTCTGTGATTATCACTTTCCGCGGGACCGGATCTTCGCGTATCTCACCCTGGATGACCACGAGCTGGCCCTGTACGAAAAGATCCACGCCATGCTGGAGCCCCGGGTGCCCAAGCCCGACTTCGTTATTTACTTGCAAGCGGACGTGGAGGCGTTGTATAAGAGGATCGCCATCAGGGGCCGGGCGTACGAACGGGACATCCCCCGGGCGTACCTCGAGGATGTCGTGCAGGCGTATAACCACTTCTTCTTCCACTACACCGAGACGCCCCTGCTGGTGGTCAACACCACGGAGATCGACTTCGTCAAGCGAAAGGGGGACCTCGACGACCTCATCCAACAGATCCAGTCGGTGAAGCGGGGGACGCAATACTACGTCCCGCTTGGATCCTAATCGGACCGAGACGGGTAGGGATAGACCGCTCACGCCAGTCACAAGGCCACCCTGAACGACGCGCGTCGGGAGTGGCCGATCGCTCAAGGCGCCAGAGCGGCATCATGAACCGATGACCTCCCGGGACGGCCGGGAGGTCTTTTTTTTCGAAGGAGGGATCGATCGTGGCGACGACGACGCGGATAACGACGGTCACCTTGCGGGAGATGAAGGGGCGGGGTGAGAAGATCACGATGCTCACCGCCTACGACTACCCCATCGCCCGCCTCCTTGATGAGGCGGGGATCGAAGTGATCCTGGTGGGCGACTCGCTCGCCATGGTGGGGCTGGGCTATGAAACCACCCTGCCGGTCACGATGGAGGAGATGCTCCATCACTGTCGGGCGGTGAGCCGGGGGGTGCGGCGCGCCCTGCTGGTCGCCGACATGCCGTTCGGCTCGTATCAGGCGGGGCTGGATGAGGGGGTACGAAACGCCGCCCGATTTCTCAAGGAGGCCGGCGCGCAGGCGGTCAAGCTGGAGGGGGGAGGCGAGGTCGGGGAGCTGACGCGGCGGCTGGTGACGAGCGGTATCCCGGTGATGGGCCACCTGGGCCTGACCCCGCAGATGGTCCACCAGTTCGGCGGCTTCAAGGTTCAGGCCCGGACCGCCGCCGCCGCGGAGCGCGTGCTCGAGGATGCACTGCTGCTCGAGGAGGCCGGCATTTTTGCGTTGGTCCTCGAGGGGATTCCCTGGCAGGTGGCGGAGGTGGTCACCCGGGAGCTCCGGGTTCCCACCATCGGGATCGGTGCAGGGTCCCCGTGTGACGGCCAGGTCCTGGTCACGAACGACCTCCTGGGCCTCTTCGATGACTTTACGCCCAAGTTCGTCAAGCGCTACGCCGATCTCAAGGGGACCATTGCGGCCGCCTTCGCGCAGTACCGCCAGGAGGTGAAGGCCGGTGCATTTCCGGGCCCCGAACACGCGTTTCGGCTCGAGGAGGCAGAGAACCGGCGTTGGGAGCAGCAGGTCAGCCGACGGCGACCGCAGGTCAAGACCCTGGGGCGGGGGTGAAGTGCGAATGGAAGTCCTCCGCGACATCCCGGAAACGCAGCGGCGAATGACGGCCTTGCGCCAGCAGGGGAGGCAGGTCGGTTTCGTCCCCACCATGGGCTACCTGCACGAGGGCCATCGCTCCCTCTTTCGCGCCGCGCGCGGCGAGAACGACATCGTTGCCGTCAGCATCTTTGTCAACCCGACCCAGTTCGACCGGCCGGAGGATCTCGCCACGTATCCGGTGGACCTCGACGGGGATCTCGCCGCCGCGGCCGCCGAAGGCGTCGATGTCGTCTTCCTCCCGGAGCGTTTGACGATGTACCCGCCCGGCGACGGCACGGTTGTCGAGGTCGAGGGGCTGACGCGCCGGTGGGAGGGGGCGTACCGCCCCGGCCATTTTCGGGGCGTCACGACGATCGTCGCCAAACTCTTCCACGTCGTGACGCCGCACCGCGCGTACTTCGGCCAGAAGGATTTTCAACAGGCGCGGGTGGTCGAGCGGATGGTCCGCGATCTCGACATGGATATCGCGGTGGTCGTGCTCCCGACCGTCCGGGAAGCGGACGGGCTCGCCCTGAGTTCCCGCAACGTGCACCTGACGCCAGAGGAGCGACGACAGGCCCCGGTGCTGTACCGCGCCCTCTGCGACGCCGCCGAGCGGGTCAAGGGCGGCGCGCAGGATGTCTCCGTGGTGGTTGCGGAGATCACGCGGAGGATCCGCGCGGAGACCTCGGCTGCCATCGACTATGTCGCCCTGTGCGATCCCGACTCCCTCGAGCCCCTCGACAGGGTCAAGGGTCCGGCGGTCGCGCTGCTCGCCGTGCGGTTTTCCCGGGCGCGGCTCATCGATAATCTGCTGATCAACCTACACTGACTCGGAGGAGGTGACGACGGTGCACCGGATCATGCTGCGGTCCAAGATTCATCGGGCGGTCGTCCGAGAAGTGCATCTGCACTACGAGGGTTCCATCACCATTGATGAGGACCTCCTGGCCGCCGCCGACATCCTTCCGTACCAGCAAGTGCAGGTGTACAACGTCAACAGTGGGGCGCGGTTCGAGACCTACGTCCTTCCCGGTGTGGCCGGATCGGGCGCGATCAGCGTCAATGGAGCGGCCGCGCGCCTGGCGCATCCGGGCGACCGGGTGATCATCGCGGCCTATGCCCTGATGGAGGAGGCCACGGCGGCGGCCCACAAGCCCCGGGTCGTCCTGGTCGACGAGCAGAACCGGATCGCTGCGACGCACTGAGAGGCGACGACGTCGCGGGCGGAGGCCGCCCCCTCCTTCGGGCACTTCTCCCCGAGAAGCCCCATATCTCCCCCTCCGTACTCGCCCCGAGCACAAGAAGCGGGGCTAGCCGCACGCTACCGAGAAAATCACTGAAAGATGTTGATTTTTCTTGACAAACGGGTATCGAGCCGATATTTTCTCCCACTAAGTGGGGTGGAGTGGGATGAAATGGTACATTCCGTGCATGTAATGGGATCGCCATGAGATTCATCGGCCGGTTCCCGCACACCATCGATGAGAAAGGCCGACTCAGCATTCCATCGCGCTTCCGTCAGGCGCTGAAGCAGCGGAAACAGCGCATCCTTGTCCTGACGGACTTTGACACGTGCGTGACCGCCTATCCCCTGGATGTGTGGGCGCGCCTCGAGGAAAAGATCCAGAACCAGAGCAACTTCGAAAAGGACGTCCGCGCGTTCCTGCGGCTCTTTTACTCCGGGGCGGGTGAAACGCCGGTCGATGGACAGGGGCGGATCCTGATCCCCCCGCAGCATCGGGAGAAGGCGGGGCTCAGGCGCGACGTCGTGATCGTGGGGGCGCTCAACCGGATCGAGATCTGGGATCGGGAACGGTGGGAGCAGTTCCTGTCCACCTCGCCGGTGACGTTCGACGACGTCGCCAGCAAGTTGGCGCAGCTGGGGATCTAAAGGAAACGCACAAAGTGTGTTTCCTTTAGAACAATGGAGCCCTTGACGTCTTCGTCAAGGGGAACAATGGAGTGATTGTGGAGGCGAAATGCTCCATTGCGGTCTATTGTTCTATTGCTCGATTATCAGAGGATAACATGGATTTGGGTTCCC
>Ga0209002_10005142_pt1 | contig 10173 bp, 13 predicted proteins | sample Rifsed16ft2_FD_184010 | JGI IMG/M metagenome (GOLD analysis project Ga0209002, IMG submission 184010) | Soil microbial communities from Rifle, Colorado, USA - sediment 16ft 2 (version 2) | ecosystem: Environmental > Terrestrial > Deep subsurface > Rock core/Sediment | place: Rifle, Colorado...
AGAATCTTTACCATGGTCAAATTAACCCGAATCAAGCCACAAGCTAAACACCGCTCGCGCAGGTTACGCCGTGATTTGACAACAGCAGAGCAAATACTTTGGAGAGCACTACGTCAACGGCAAATAGGAAATTACAAATTCCGCCGTCAATATCCGATTGGAAATTACGTGCTTGATTTTGTATGTCTTGAAGCTGGTCTGGTTATCGAGGTGGATGGAGGACAGCATCAAGAAAATACAGGATATGATCAGGATCGTACTTTATGGCTCGAACAACAGGGTTTTCGAATATTGAGATTCTGGAATAATGAAGTGATGAGCAACCTGGATGCGGTGCTGGATGTTATCTGGCGGGAACTGCACCCGGACATTCAACCCCCTCGATAACTGCTCCCGGCGTTATTCTAACTCCTGCATCCATGCAGTCGACCTTAATCCTCCCCCTGCCAAGGGGGGGGGGAAGGAAAAATGACTCCTTCCCCCTAAAAGGGGGAAGGTAGGGATGGGGGTAGAATATCAAATGCAGGAAACATTCAACCCCCATTTCTTCATCGCTTTAATCGTATTTACCTCAAACAGTCAAAGTCTCTTTTTCTTTAATGAGTTTTCTGGAAGCTTTCATATTTCTGAATACTATCGGTTTGGCCTCAAATGCCGGTGTCCCGGCAAGCTCGCCGACGCGTTCAACGAGATCGACTATCTTGTTATGATGTGGTGATTTGCTGCACACCGGATCGGCGTTGCGTGCATCACCGGTGATCATATAGGCCTGACAGCGACAACCGCCCAGGTCTTTTTCTTTTTCCGGGCATGAACGGCAGGGCTCCTTCATCCAGTCGAGACCGCGGAATTTATTAAAATCAGGTGAATCATTCCAGATCCATTCCACACTTTTATCGCGGACATTGGGGAATTCAAGCCCGGGCAACTGCCGTGCAGCATGACATGGCAGGGCCGTGCCATCCGGAGTGATGGTCAGGAATACATGTCCCCAACCATCCATGCAGCGTTTTGGACGATCTTCAAAATAATCCGGAATGATATAGAAGATACGCATTTTCCCTTTCATTTTTTCCTGGTATTCCTTGGCAACTTCTTCAGCGTGTTTGAGTTGTGCCCGGGTGGGTAGTAATTGTTCACGATTATGATAGGCCCAGCCATAATATTGCGTGGTGGCCAGTTCCACATAATCCGCTTCTAGTACAATAGAAAGCTCGAGAATGTCCCGGATTTGTTCTTCATTTCTACGATGCAGTACAAAGCACAATACCATGGGATAGCCGTATTTTTTTACCAACCGGGCCATTTCGAGTTTATGCTGGAAAGAATCCGTACCGGCAATAAAATTATTCAGTTCTTCGCTGCTGGCCTGGAAACTGACCTGGATATGATCCAGACCGGCCTCTTTAAAGGCCTTGATACGGTTTTCATCCATACCCACGCCGGAAGTAATCAGGTTGGTGTAGAAACCCAGTCGTCTGGCTTCAGCGATCAATAATTCCAGGTCCTTGCGGATCAGGGGTTCGCCGCCGGAAAATCCGAGTTGTGTTGCACCCATCTCACGTGCCTGTTGCATGACCCGGAACCAGTCATCGGTAGACAACTCTTTTTTTACATTGGCCATTTCCACAGGATTCGAGCAGTAGGGACACTGCAGCGGGCAGGCGTAAGTCAGTTCCGCCAGTAGCCAGAGTGGTTGCGGAAGTTTGTTACTTTTCTCTGATCCAACCGTTTTCATGGGCTTCCTCCAAAAATTTATAGACATCTTTTTCCAGATCATTACCTGGAAATTGCTTGTTTAAATCTTCAATAATGTTGTTGATGCTGCTTGCACCATCACAACGTTTCAATATTTCTCCCGCACTGGGACTCAATTTCACCATCCCTTCCGGGTAAAGAATGACATAACAATCCTGCGCTTTTTCCCACTGAAACCTGAATGTAGGGGCTATTCCCGGGATGCTGCCGCTGTTCAATGCAGGTTTCATCTGTATGATCAACAATTATGGTATGGAGGTTTCTTTTCAATATAGGCCATCCACATGCAGTCCAGCATGGTCCACAGGATATCGAGCTTGAATTGCAGTACCGTGAGGGCGTATTCCTGCTCTTCACGCGTCTTGTAATAATCCAGCGTGATTTCCAGTCCATGCTGCACATCACGTCTTGCTTCCTTGAGACGTTTGCGAAAATAGTTGTAACCTTTCTCATCTATCCATGGATAAAATTGTGGCCACTTGTCCAGCCTGCTTTGGTGGATCTTTGGTGCAAACAATTCAGTGAGTGATGAACTTGCTGCAACCTGCCACGGCGCACGACGGGCAAAATTCAGATAGGCATCAATGGCAAAGCGTACGCCCGGTAACACATGTTCATATGACAGGAGTTCCTTGCGTTTCAGGCCGACAGCATCTCCCAATTGTAACCAGGCCTCGATTCCGCCTTCATCGCCGGCAACACCATCATGATCGATGATGCGTTGTACCCACAGCCTGCGCGTATCACGATCCGGGCAGTTGGACATGATAGCTGCATCTTTGATGGGAATGGTTGTCTGGTAATAAAAACGATTAGCAACCCAGCCCTGGATAGCCGCTTTGTCCAGCTTGCCGGTGTTCATGAGCACATGAAACTCATGATTGATGTGGTAATACTTTTCCTTGGCACGCAGTTGCTGCTCAAACTCTTTGCGGGTCCAGGGTTTTTTAATTTTCTGCGTCATCAGTGAATTTCCGGATTAAAGTAGGATGTCCATCCCGTCGTATGAAACCTCGATTCCGGCCTTGTCAAGTATGACACGTTCCGGAGATTCTTCATCAAGGATGGGATTGGTGTTATTGATGTGGATTAAAATTTTTCTGGGTTTTTTCAGGGGCTTCAGCATATTCATAATGCCGTTTTCACTCGACTGGTCGAGATGGCCCATCTCGCTGGCCAGTTTGTCGCTGATCCCTTCATTGGACATTTCATTATTGGTCCAGACTGTCCCATCCACCAGTATGCAGTCCGCGTTTTCCATATAATTCACGACATGGTCTTCAACCATGCCCAGTCCCGGGGCATAAAACAGGTTTTTGCCGGTGTTCAGATCCTCTATACGGAACCCGACATTATCACCGGGAACGGTATTATGCCGGTGTGGTGAGAAGGGGGGTGCTTCACTCTTTAATGGTACAGCGGTAAAACGCAACCCGTCAGCCTCGGGAATAGTAAACGGTGATTGGTCAGTTTTGACCTCATGCCAGTTCACGCCACGGAAATGGCTGAGCACGTTGAACAGGGGATAACCCGTGGTTAAATCTTCATGGACAGAGGCCGTGCAGTAAACATCCCAGGGTTTATTGTGTTCACGCAAGATGATCAGTCCGGTGGTATGATCAATCTGCGCATCGGCTAAAACAATCGCACAAATTCCGGTGTCCCTGACGGCGCGGGCCGGCTGCATCGGCGGAAAGGCCTCCAGTTGGGCACGTATGTCGGGTGAGGCATTGAATAATACCCAGTTGACACCATCGGCGCTGACCGTAATGGAAGACTGGGTGCGTGGTGAACTCTTGATTTCGCCACGGCGGAGGCGTTTACAGTTGTTGCAGTTGCAATTCCATTGCGGAAATCCGCCACCTGCACCGGTGCCGAGTAAATGTATATGCATATTAAATTTATGGTTGATTGGTAATATTCAAATAGATGTCTGCTAACTACAGAGCTAAATCCATGCCAGTCTGAAGAATAATTGTTAAAATCAGTTTACTAATAATAAATATAATATATATCAATCAGTTACATAAACAAGCCAGAATTGTTCGATGTTTTCACAGTACGGCTAATCGCCATCGTGCCCTGCCTGGAAACCATAAAGCTGGTCTAAATAAACCACATTTGACAAACTCTGAGCCGGTCCGAGTTTAACATTTATAATCTCTGTCACCCATGACTGATACTAAAAACGAACATTTATTGTTCCTGACCGGCAAACTGGCAGAGAACCGTCTGCGTAAAGTGCTGGAATCCATGCAACCGGTCGAATTCAGTTATGAGATCAGGAATATCGGGGTCAGTGTTGCGGCACTCATGACGGTACAGATGCTGATACGGCGTTTGAATAATCTCGAAGGGGTGGACAGGATGATCTTGCCGGGCCTGTGCCGGGGCGATCTGGAACAACTGGCTGCACATGCAGGTATCCCGGTGGTGCGCGGGCCGGATGATTTAAAGGATTTGCCCCAGTTTTTCGGCCGCAAGGGCAAGGCGCCCGATTTAAGCCGCCATGATGTCAGGCTATTCGCCGAGATCACTGAGGCCCCGATGATTACCATCCCGGAAATCCTCAAACGGGCTGCACGTTACAAGTCTGATGGCGCTGATGTGATCGATATCGGGTGCCTGCCGGATACACCCTTCCCGCATCTTGAGGAATCCATTTCTGCCTTGCATGAAGCCGGTTATCTGGTGAGTATCGATTCGCTTGAAGATGAAGATCTGCTGCGTGGTGGGCGTGCCGGTGCGGATTACCTGTTAAGCCTCAAGGACAGCAGCTCGTGGATCGCAGAAGAAGTGGACTCAATCCCTATCCTGATCCCGGAGCCACATACCGATATGCCGTCGCTCTATCGGGTCATTGAATATTTTGAAAAGAAGAGCAGAAAATATATCGCGGACAGTATTCTTGACCCGATACATTTCGGTTTTGCCAATTCCCTCGTGCGTTATCATGAGCTGCGCCGGGAATGTCCGGATACAGAGATTATGATGGGTATCGGCAACCTGACGGAACTGACCGAAGCGGATACCACCGGCATCAATGCGATACTGTTCGGTATCATTTCCGAACTGCACATTGGCAATGTGCTGACCACCGAAGTGAGCCCGCATGCACGCTCTGCCGTAAGAGAAGCAGACAGGGCACGCCGGCTGATGTATGCCGCCCGGGAAGAAGGCAGCCTGCCAAAAGATATCGATGGTTCATTGCTGACCACACATGCCAGAAAGCCGTTCCCCTACTCATTTGAAGAAATCAGGGAACTGGCACAGGAAATCCGTGACCCCAGTTACCGCATCATGGTGAGTGAAGAGGGGATTCATATCTATAATCGTGACGGCCTGGCAACAGGGCGCAATCCATTTGATCTGTTTCCCAAACTGGATTTGTTGCAGGATGATGCACCCCATGCCTTTTATATCGGGGTGGAACTGGCCAGGGCGCAGATTGCATTCCAGCTGGGCAAACGTTATAACCAGGATGTAGAACTGGACTGGGGCGCAGCAGTCCCGCCATCAAGCGAGGCCGAACAGGAAAAACCCACAAAAGCAGCGCATAATCTGAAGGACAGGAATGCAGAATATAATGAGGCCGGTTCGACATTACAGGCCAGCAAGCTGAACAAACGCAAAAAGAAAAAAGCATCATGATACGCGAAGCCATCCTCACCACCTTGAATGCCGATAATTCGGTGCACATTGCCCCGATGGGTGTGAGGGAAATTGACAATCAGATACTGATTGCACCATTCAAGCCTTCAACCACACTGGATAACATCAAATGCAATGGGCAGGCCGTCGTCAACCTGACTGACGATGTGAGGATATTCGCGGGTTGTCTGACGGGGCATTATGACTGGCCAACCGTGCCTGCCTCCGTGATCACCGGACAACGCCTGGAAAATACACTCAGTCATCTGGAACTTGAGGTCAGAAAATTTGATGATGACAAGCTTCGGCCAAAATTTTTCTGTGAAATCAGACACCAGAAAATACACCGGCCGTTCATGGGATTTAACCGCGCCCAGGCCGCCGTACTCGAGTTGGCAATTCTCGTCAGCCGTTTACCTATGTTGCCACAGGAAAAGATCGATACAGAGATCAAATATCTTGAAATTGCATTGGAGAAAACTGCGGGTAAAGATGAAATTGAGGCCTGGGGCTGGTTGATGGATCGTATCAGCGAATATCGCCTGCAACAGGCCGCAAGCGAGAACATGGTATGACAAAATTCCTCGCCAGTGTTTCCAATCCACTTGAAGCAGCCACTATTCTCGCCGCTGGCGCAGATATTATTGATATCAAGGATCCACTCAAGGGCGCTTTGGGTGCAGTTGTACCTGTTTTAGTAACAGATATAGTGAAGAGAGTCTCGGGGCGGGTGATGACCAGTGCTACTATTGGTGATCTGCCTATGAAAGCAGCCTGTATATCCGGCGCCGTAGAAAACATGCAGACGACCGGCGTGGATATTATCAAGGTGGGTGTATTTGCTGATTCTGTTCCTGCAGACATTCTGCAGTTAATCAAAAAATATACGGCCAGGGATTGCCGGATTGTCCTGGTCTTTTTCGCTGATTTAAAACCGCAACTGGAAGATTTTTCTGTACTGGCGGAAGCTGGCGTTTATGGGGTCATGCTGGATACGGCTGACAAAACAAAAGGCTCTCTGCGCGCTATAATTAACGACAATGTATTGAAATATTTTGTAAGACAGGCCCGGGCTTGCGGGTTGTTGACTGGCCTGGCCGGTTCTCTGAAACTGGCAGATATCCAGCCATTATTAAAACTGGGACCGGATTACCTCGGATTTCGCAGCGCATTATGTGATAAACACCAGAGAAATAATACGATAGATATGCAGGCAGCCCATAATGTCAGGGCAATGATCCCGTTACATAATATTTCTGAATCAGAAAATCAGGGTTTATTGTTATCAGTGAATTAGAAAAATTTAAATCTTCTCCATGGGAGATGATTTAAAACAAATCCTCTCCCCCTTGATGGGGGAGGGTAGATAAATTTCCTCACCCTGGCAGGAGGTAGAATGAAGCAGGATGCCAGAGTCGAGGATAAAGGTGGGGGTTGAATGTTAAATGCTTTAGGGATTCTACCCCCATCCCAACCTTCCCCCTTCGAGGGGGAAGGAGAAAAAATGAATGGAGGAGAAAAAATGGCACAATGGCGCAAGAAAGAAAAAGACGCAACCTACACGGTCGAAGAGATCGAGGCACGCCTTAAAGACGAACTGCCGAAATGGTATTTCGAAGACGGCTGGATCAGACGTAAATACAAGACCAGCGGCTGGAAAGGGACCTTAATGGTGATCACCACAGTGGGCCACCTGGCCGAGGTCGCATTCCATCACCCGGACATCACTGCATCCTACGCTTTCGTGATTGTGAAACTCATGAATCATGCTGCCAAGGGGGTCACAAACAAGGATTTCGAACTGGCCAAAAAGATCGAAGAAGTCATCATGTGGCAACCGGGTGCGGAAGAGGGCAGTGCACTGGAAGGCACACCGGACGATCCGCGGTTCAAGTATATTAAATACGATTGAGTAACTGCTGGTTGAATAGCAAGAACCGGAGTGCCGATAATAACAGGCGGCGTTAAAGTAAAACCTGTTCCAGCGACATCAGGTGATTTGTTATGACTATCCAAACTTCTGCAGCAGCACAACACGCGCAAACAATTGCTGATATATGCAGGTTTATCGAAACTGCAGACACTCCACCAAATCTTGATGAACTCGCAGCCCGTGCCGGCCTGAGTCCCTGGTATTTTCATCGCGTGTTCAAGGCCCAGACCGGACTCACACCTAAAGCGTACGCTGCAGCACATCGTGCCAGACGGATCAGAAGTGAACTCAAACGGAGTAATACAGTAACCGATGCCATCCTCAATGCCGGTTACAATTCAAACAGCCGGTTTTATGAAAAATCCAACAAAATATTGGGAATGACACCGTCAGATTACCGTGCGGGCGGCGCCAATACCGAAATACGTTTTGCAATCGGTGAGTGCTCTTTAGGTTCGATTCTTGTTGCCAGCAGTGATCGGGGTGTTTGCGCTATTTTTTTGGGGGATGATCCTGATGTTCTGGTGCATGATTTACAGGATCGTTTCCCGCACGCCAATCTGATTGGCGGTGAAAGTCTATTTGAGCAACTGGTAGCGAAAGTGGTAGGTTTTATTGAAGCGCCGGCAATCGGGCTGGATCTGCCGCTGGATATACGCGGAACAGCATTTCAGCAACGTGTATGGAATGCGCTGATGAAAATCCCTGCGGGTACAACGGTCAGTTATACCGATATTGCCAACCGTATTGGTGCGCCGAAATCAGTCCGGGCTGTGGCCCAGGCCTGTGCTGCGAATTCTCTGGCAGTTGCAATACCTTGCCACCGTGTTGTCAGAAATGACGGCGGACTTTCAGGATATCGCTGGGGCGTGGAACGCAAACGTGCATTGCAGGAAAGAGAGTCTGGTATTACCCCATTGAGCGGAGAAAAACATAAAATTCCCCTCCCCATTGAGGGGGAGGGTAAGGGTGGGGGTGGAATCTGAACAATACTAACATTCAACCCCCATCCCAACCTTCCCCCTTACAGGAGGAAGGAGTAAATTTTGCTCCCCTGCAAGGGGGAGAAGATGCATATGCTTTACCTGATCTGAAATTGATAGACTCATATGCTTCTGAAGAAAATAAGGAATGGATTGCATCTGCATCGGTTGTATTGCGTGGTTTCGCACTTTCATGCGAAAGTGTCTTGCATACTGATTTGCATAAAATCATCAGTACAGCTCCGTTTCGCCACATGATCACTCCCGGTGGATTTACCATGTCTGTGGCCATGACCAATTGCGGTTCATACGGGTGGGTTTCCGGGCGCGGCGGGTATCGCTATGATCCAAATGATCCATTGACCGGAAAGTCTTGGCCTGACATGCCGGAATCATTTTTTCAACTTGCATCGAATGCAGCCGCTGCAGCCGGTTTCGATAATTTTAATTCTGATGTCTGTCTGGTTAATCGTTATGTTCCGGGCGCCCGCTTGTCATTGCACCAGGACAAGGATGAGCTGGACTTCAATCAGCCGATCGTTTCAGTATCACTCGGATTGCCTGCGATATTTCTGTTCGGTGGACTGAAACGAAAAGACAAACCTGTCCGTGTTCCACTGGCGCACGGTGATGTCGTCGTCTGGGGCGGCGCGGACAGAATGCGCTATCACGGCATCATGCCGCTGAAAGAAAACCACCATCCTGTTTTCGGAAACCAGCGTATTAATCTGACTTTCCGTAAAGCCTACTAGTGAAACTCTGTTCTTATGGATGGAGATTGGCGATTAAAAACAAATCACTCTGGGTCACTTGGTTAAAGCAGGAGAAGTTCGGGGAATGATTTGTCACATGCCATATTCCACATCTAAATTGTTAATGGTTTCTATCAAGCTTAATAATTTTCATAAGGCTATGATGGGAACTTATGCATGAACATGTACGCCAGCCGATGTTTTGGCCCGAGCTGAGCGTTTCTTGATAGATATTTCAATATCCAGATCCAAAGCGTTCAAGCAGCGGTACAAGCGGTCAAAGGTGAATCCTGATAACCGGCCTTTGCCGAGATTGGAGACTTCCGGTTGTGTAATACCAAGTAGTTCGGCGGCTTCTTTTTGTGTAATACCACGCGCTTTAATCCGGTCATTAATCTGTGCAGCCAATTTTGCTTTTGCCAGACGTTCATCTCCATTCAATAAACCTTCAAAAGGATGTGCTGTTTCGATGACGGGAGTCCCGTTTTTAAGCTTTGTATATTTCATAATGTTCTTCTGCCTGGATAAGTCGTTGTTCAATCAATTTGATATGAGTTTTTGGAGTGGCAACGTCTCTCTTTGATTTCTTCTGAAAGGCATGCAACACATAAATGACCCCTTTAAACTGTACAGTGTAAATGGCCCGCCAGGTGTTGTTGTCAAAATCGTCCACAATCTCCAGTACGGAAGCGCCTTTAAATCCTTTCAGGGGTTTGGCATTGCCAGCTTTCTTACCTTACTGGGCTTGATGAAGCGCATAGCCCATAACATCCTGTACTTCGTCCGGAAACGCTTTCCAGTCGTTATATGATGTTCCAATCCACCGGACGTATTTCAGGATATCCTTGCCCATGGTTATTTATATGAAATATCATATAATTTGTCAAGCCGGATAATCAGGAAATTATTGTTTTCGCTTCCAATGGGCGGATTTGCCACCGGATTTTTCCAGGAGCTGCACGTTACTGATGGTCATGCCGCGGTCAGTGGATTTGCACATGTCGTAGATGGTCAGGAGGGCGATCTGCACGGCGGTGAGGGCTTCCATTTCCACACCGGTCTGGTCGCGGGTTTCCGTGGTGGCCCGGCAATAAAT
>Ga0209002_10005143_pt1 | contig 10172 bp, 10 predicted proteins | sample Rifsed16ft2_FD_184010 | JGI IMG/M metagenome (GOLD analysis project Ga0209002, IMG submission 184010) | Soil microbial communities from Rifle, Colorado, USA - sediment 16ft 2 (version 2) | ecosystem: Environmental > Terrestrial > Deep subsurface > Rock core/Sediment | place: Rifle, Colorado...
GTGTTTATCTTATTGGCGAGGGAAGACTTGCAAATCTTGTTGCAGCAGAGGGCCATCCTCCAGAAGTAATGGCCCAGTCATTTTCCAATCAAATTCTATCTGTTTTGTATATTCTCAAAAATCATGCAAAGATTGGCAACAAAATCATCAACGTTCCAGAAGAAATTGACAAGCAAGTTGCAGTTGATGCGCTAAAGGCGATGGATGTAAAAATTGACAAGCTCACACCAGAACAAGTCAAATACGCACACAGCTGGTAATCTTTAATTCTTTTTTCTAATTGTCTTCATATGGGTGTTAGAGTTAGCGTGAGTTAATCACCCATTTTAGGCATAATCTTATGACTCTCAACAGAAATTAGACTTTTTTTCTAATTGTATGAATTACAACTGCTGGAGCAACAAAATACATTCCCATATTTAGTAAAATCAAAGATATTCCATATCCTAGTACACTAGATTCTGAATCCATATCCACATAATTCAGAATCGATAAAGATGAAATCATTGGAGTTAGAGAAATTTTTACAAATTCCTTGAATACTTGATTTTCTCTTTCCCAGTCTGCAATAGTTGGACTAAATGAATAATAGAACTGGTTGAATCCAGCCATAAATGATGTTCCTGATTCTGTTTGTAATAGTGAATTATCTCTTAGTTCTCTAAGCTGTTGCACTTGAGGTGCTAGCTCAGAACCATAAGTGGCAGTGGCAATCAGACATCCTCCACCCAAAGGTGTTTTTTCTTGTTTGGCAGACTGTGTATTTGTGATAAATGTCTCACCTTTTTCACTCGGTGCCTTTGTGACTATGTTTGATAGTGTTTCATTGCTTTCCTGTTCTGGCTGATCATATGCTGTGTTTGTTCTAAATTCTGGGTTGTCATTTTCTGCAATGATTATTGAAGGTATCTTCTTCATCTGTATGTTGAGTATAGTTGAGCCATCCTGCACTCCAAACTGAGTAGCATACACTGATGGACTAAGATCCCGTCCTCCAGGATGATCCTGTGGTATTGTCACAGTTACATTGGCGTATATGAGCTGCCTTGGCTGAAGTGTGATGCTTTTTTCAAACGATAAAAATTCTGAGCCGCTTCCCATTGCAGAAAGACCTATTGTAATGGGATTATCTTCATCTGAAATTAGTCCCCACTGAAATGACTTGGTCTCTCCAGGCTTGATTTCCACCATTATTTTTCCTGCAACTTGCTGGAGTGCATAGACATCGTATGTTGTAACTGGGATCAAAAGAATTACTGTAAGAAAAAACCAAATGATTTTCATACTATTTGTAGCTGATACACTGTATTTATGAATTTATAATATTGTGATTTATCCTGTTGCAAAATATGATAAAATAAATTTTCCCTGTTCTTTGACAACAAATTCTCTTTAATATATTATATTATTCTATTTCCAACAATGGAAAGATCATACATAAATATAACATTCATTTCATAAATTATGATGTTTCTTCAAAAAAAGATTCTTCCAATTTTTATAATCTTTGTACTACTACTGTCTCCAATAATTCATGAATTTGCATTTGGATTAGTTAGTACAACAACAACTATCACATCTAATAATAATCCGTCATTAATTGGTTCATCCGTCACATTTACTGCGGCGGTAACTGGTGGCAGTAATGCTGGAGAAGTACCCACTGGAATCGTTGCATTTACTATTGATGGCAATTTTGTGGCCTCAGTTCCAATATCTCCGAATCCTTCTGTAGGTTACGCAGCGCAATACACACTTAACACATTGAGTCTAGGTTCACACCGTATCGATGCAGTGTATTCAGGCGACGCAATTTTTGCTGGAAGCGATGGTTTTGATCCTAATGATCCCGTTACAGGAGTACTAATACAAAACGTAGTATCAGGTACTGATACTACAGGACAGGTAGATGTACTTGCAACATGTGGGACACAATTTATTTCAGGCGCTCCTATCAATTATGGTTCACTTGGACCTGGAACTACAAGTACAGAACAGACACTTGTACTTCATAATACTGGTTCTGCATCAGGTGCACTTTCAGTAAGTGGTAGTAACTGGCTTGATGCATCTGCATTACCTACAAACCAGATGAACGTTGACAACACCAAGTTCTCGACAACATCTGGAACATATGCAACAAAAACATCACTTTTGACAATAGACCAGGCAGTTGGTACACTGTCTCCTATATCAGACCTGAACACTTTCTGGCAACTCCAAGTCAACTTGCTTAATAGTGCTTTTGCAGGCTCACTCACACAAACAATGTCCTTTATTGTAGTTTGCTAAATAATATGCCCACATATCATTAACACATGATTTGAAATGCTTTTAATTTGATAAATACTTTGAATTTGTAGTTTTATACTTGCATACAGACTTTGAAAAACCAACATGCCTTTTTATTTTTCTAGTCCTATCTATTGCTATAATTCATTTTATGCCAACTGTAAACGCTATAGATACATACGGCAAAGTAGTAATTGTTCAACTCTTTTGTGGAAAGACACCCAACCAATTTAGTCATGTGATAACTGGTACACAGAAAAATGATGTGTTAATTGGAACACGTGGGAATGATCTCCTACAAGGATTAGGTGGTAATGATGTAATGATGGGTAAGGAGGGAGATGATTGTCTTGTTGGTGGAATGGGAAACGATAAGATTTCTGGAGGAAAAGGAAACGACATGATAATTGGTCAAGAAGGAAATGATCGAATATTTGGAAATGATGGGAATGATCTGATTCAAGGTGGTGCAAATAATGACATCATTTCCGGAGGAAATCAAAATGATACAATAGGTGGAGAAGAAGGTAATGATAAAATCAATGGTGGAAAAGGCAATGATATACTAAATGGAGGAAATGGAAATGACAAAATTTATGGTGAGCAAGGAAATGATGTTCTAACAGGCGATGGTGGAACTGATGTGTGCCATGGAGGACAAGGAAACAACACAATTGATCCTTTGACCTGTGAGACAATCAAGCCAATGGAAGATGAATATGACGAATCGAAAGATTAGTCTTTTCTGAATAGAAGATATGATGTAAAGTCATTAATTAGTTATTTTGCGTATATTTTGACTATCTTTTTTTGTGCTTTATGAAAAAATAACCTCATAAACTGGATAATCCTGTCTTAATCCCGTTTCGAGTTTCTTTACCTCTGTGAATCTATGGTGGCTTGATTTTTTGATTATCTGATAGAAATCATTTCCTACCACCATTCCGTTTGGTTTTGCAGTGCGGTTGATTTTTGAGCAGAGGTTTACAGTTGAACCAAATATGTCTTCACAACAAGATGTTTTGTAACTTGCAATCATTAATGGCCCATAATCAACACTCACTCTGTACTGAATTTTAGGTAATTCTCTTTTTGCCAATATCTTGTTAATTCCCTCTGATGCTTCTAGCATTTTCCCCCCACATGTAACTGGGATTGAGAACTCGTCTTTTGACAATTCTGGAAAGTAAAACAAAATACTGTCTCCAATGTTTTTTACAACCGTTGCCCCATTTGCCTCTGCAATGTAACCTAAAGCGTTGAGAAACACGGTATAGTACTCACATGCCTTTACTTGTGATAACTTTGCTGTAATCTGTGTAGAATTTACAATGTCTACTATTCCAACACAGTAACTCTGATCTATTTCTCTGAACGATACCATCTGATCTTTTAAAAATGGCTCCACTTCTTTTGAGCCAAATATCATATCTCTTCTAATTTTAGGCCCTAGCATCATACCATGAATATGTCTTACAATGAGATAACTAGTTGTTAGCTAATCCCTTAACTTTCTATAAATTCTGCTAATGCTTTATTATATCTTAAATAATGCAAATTTATGCATGGTTGATTCAAAGAAATTTTTATGTAATAGCTGTGGGAAAAAATCGGCTCTATTAATTTGGGATGATCGTTATTCTGGATATAGGGGCATATGCTCCTTATGTGATAGCGATTGGCCTGAATCATGAAAAAGGATTAGCTTCTTAACCTCTATTGTAATTAAAATCATCACCCATGAGATCCAAGGCAATCATTACAAGTGCATTACCGTATGCAAACGGGGAGATACATCTTGGTCACGTCGCATCAACATATCTGCCGGCTGATGTCACTACAAGATTCCTGAAACTAAAGGGGGTTGAGGCTTACTATATTTGTGCATCTGATGATTTTGGCACTCCGATTTTGATCCAGTCTGAAAAAGAAGGAAAGACGCCTTCTGAATATGTGGCACATTGGAATAAACGTGATTATGATGATTTTACTGCCTTTGGTATTGATTTTGATTTTTTTTATAAAACAAGCTCTCTTGAAAACATTGCATTTGTTCAAGATGTATTCAAAAAACTCAACACCGCAGGTCATATCTATGAAAAAGAAATCATTCAATTTTACTGTAGCAACGACAAAAAATTTCTACCTGATAGATATGTCAAGGGTATTTGTCCTTATTGTAATGCTGTTGATCAGTACTCTGATCTTTGTGAGAGTTGTGGACGGGTTCCTGAAGAAATATCTGATCCAATGTGTTCAATTTGTGGGCAAACTCCTACCAAAGAAAAGACGACTCATTTCTTTTTCAAACTAAAAAATTTTGGCGATTCATTATACAAGTGGCTGGATGAAAATGATAATCTGCAAAAAGATGTAAAAAAATATGTTCAAAACTGGATAAAATCTGGCCTAATTGACTGGGATATCACACGCGATATCTCTTGGGGTGTTCCAGTGCCTCTTGAAGGCGCCAAAGACAAGGTATTCTATGGTTGGTTTGACAATCATTTGGCATACATTTCTACTGCGATAAAATTTCTTGAGGATAAAGGAATTGATGGAAAAGAATTTTGGAACTCTGCAGACATTTACCATTTTATTGGTAAGGATATCGTATATCATCACTATCTGTTCTTGCCTGCAATGCGTTTAGGAATAAACAGCGAATACAAACTTCCTGATTTTATTCCAACTAGGGGGCATCTTACATTACAATCAAAGAAAATCTCCAAAAGCAGAAACTGGTACATTGGACTGAGGCAATTTTTAGAATACTACCCTGCTGATTATCTGAGGTACTACTTGGTTGCCATTAATCCATACTCTCAGGATGATCTGAACTTTGATTGGGATGAATTTACAAACAGAATCAATTCCGAACTGATTGGAAATCTTGGAAACTTTGTTAACCGTGCATTGGGATTTACAAAAAAGGCATTTGATGGAATAATTCCAGAGACTGAAAATTATGATCAAAAAGACATCGAAGCGGAAAGCAAAATAAAGAATCTTTCAGGCGAACTAGGCCTATTAATGGAGCAAAACCATCTTGACAGGGCTCTAAAGAAAATAATGGAGTTTTCATCATTTTTTAACCAGTATTTCCAGCACAAGGAACCCTGGAAGAAAGGACCTGGCACTGTAAACTGTGTGTTTTTATCAGTAAATGCAGCTCGTAGCATGGCAATAGCATTATTTCCGTTTCTTCCAGAATCCTCACAAAAGATTTGGGAGCAGCTTGGATTATCTGGCAAAGTCAATGAAAACAAATGGGATTCCATATCTGATATTGCAGTAAAATCTGGACATTTACTTGGTGATGCAACACCATTATTTGCCAAAATAGAAGAAGCAGACATTGCCAAATACAAAAAGCAGCTAGGCCCATCAGAATGACCAAAATTATTCCAAGAGTATCAACTCGGGGATACTATGATTTGACATATGGCAAAACAATCAAAAAGAATTCATATTTTTTATATCCGAAAAAAGATTTTGAGAAACTTGTTGGCTCCAAAGAACTTGTAATAATGATTCATGGATTAAGAAATGACAACGCAGGAGCCATTGCAAAGGTAATACTTGCAAGAAACAGACTATCTCGTCTGGGATACCATTATCCCGTAATTGGATTTAGCTATGACTCCAATACTACTGGGGCTCATCTGCCAAAACATGTCAAACGTGCACTTTCTGCAGGACAGGTAATTGCCAAAAAAAATGGTCGTAATCTGGCAATGTTTGTTGAGGATTTCAAATCTAAAAGTCCCAAGACCAAGATCCGCCTTTTGGGCCATTCTTTGGGTTCTCAGGTGATTCTTAGCACTGTGGAGAACCTGGCAAAAAAGAATCATGCTGGAATAATTGAGAGTGTGCACTTTTTTGGGGCATCCATAACTAGTGATATGCCATCATCCAAAAAACACGGATCATTACTAGATAGAATAATTAAAGGAAAAATCCTAAACTATTTCAGTCCTACTGATGAGGTCTTAAACTGGGCAAATAACGAGAAATTCGTCAATGGCCCACTTGGATTGGATGGAGCCACTGGAAAAACCATATCAAAATATCATCAAAAACAAGTCAGTCCAAAAAACCATCGATTTGCAAGCTATGCCGCAGTACTGAATTCATTTCCTTAGATTTTGTTAGTGTGATTCCTCCGTCATTCTTTTATATCTGTGATTAAATTCATACTTTATTAACAGTAGATGATGTGAATGGCTTACAGAAAAACAATACTATATCACCTAAATGTCATTGATAAAAAAACTGACGATTCTGAAGAACTATCTGAATACCCATGCTGATTTTTTCATACTGTGCAAATCTCTTGTTGAATTCATCATGACTCAATAGTTCCAAAAACAGGGCCTCTTTCCCATCTAGTGCTCTTCTTACAGTATACATTAAGCGATAATCATCAGGCATGTCAAAATGATATAGTGCTTGAAGGTTGTATTTTTGTATGTAATATTTAGGAATAGTACCTTTTTTGTGATTTGCACCTAATGGATGATTAGAATTTTCTAATTGTTGTTTAACGTTATCTATTGCTTCTAACATTGCCTTATTTTTTTGTTGATTGGTTTTTAATTGATCATATAGCGGTAAAAAATTATCAGGATACGCTAATCCTTTCAACATTATATCCTAAATTGAAATCTATTTTAATGAATCAGTGATCTGTTATCGTTTTTAATTTAATGTTACGATTTAGATAATCTAGCATTACAAAAAAAATAACTCATACTAGAAATAATCTTTAAGTGTAGAGTCAAAATGAACAAAGAAAAAACTCCATTGTATGTTTCAATGGTTTTTCTTGCACTGTTCATTTATTCCAGCATCACATTTCCAATCTTAAAAGATTCAATTAGTTTACCAGAAATTCCAGGCGGTGTTGGAATCAAGACCCTCTTTATGTTGATTTTTAGTTTATTTCATGCAGGGTATCTGATAGGATGGAAAAAAACACTAGTTTTCTTTGTAATAACTGCAGGCATATCTTGGGGATATGAGCAAGTGGGAGTTGAAACAGGTCTAGTATATGGAGACTATCATTATACAGATTACCTAGGTTACAAAATGGGGCATGTGCCAATAATTATTCCTCTGGCATGGTTTATGATGATTTATCCTAGCTACATCATTGCAAATATGATATTTTCAAAGAAACATCATTTGCATCAAAACAAAATATCACAAATTATTGTGTTATCATTACTTAGTGCAATAGTTATGACTGCTTGGGACTTTGTAGTTGATCCCTATCTTTCAGGCTCCACGGTAAACGCTTGGATATGGAAAAAAGGAGGGGAATATTTTGGAGTTCCACTTCATAATTTTTTTGGTTGGATTCTAACAACGTTTTCAATTTATTTGATATACAGAATTTTTGAAAGCAAAACTAGACCTGTTGAAAATAAACTTCCCAAATATTCTGTGATTTTACCAGTGTTAGCATATGGATTGATGCTAGTGGCAAATTTGATACCTGGAGAACCCCCAGAACTTCAAATTATAGGCCCCATAATCATGGGAATCCCCATAATCATTGCAATAATACGCTTTAAACAAAATAAAGAATTGACAGCATGTAACACATAGAAAATCCCTTCAAGGATGTTTACATGTTTGTGCGGTTTTTTGGTTTAATTCTAGAGTTTAGACAATCTAGCATGAATGAATAAAACTATTCATCTAACACATGTTAGATGTAATAATTGTAAATTTTACTAGAGAGCCATTTTGTAGAAATAATGGTAAACATATCGAAAGCAGAAATTAAATGAATTTGTGGTCTATGTCCCATCATTGCTGATTAAATCTCTGCCGGATAATCTGAAAACACTATCAAAGTAATCTTTATTGGTGCTAGTCCTTATTTTACCTCATTGGGGAATACACAAAACATCATTTCAAAGCTTGATCAAATTGCAGAGATACTTGGAATACTAAATGAGACTCATAGGGGAAGGGACTGGCTCTTGGAGCAATTAAGAAAACACAAAATCTCAATCAAGACTCATGGCAATTCATATGATGTTCTAAAAGAATGCCCTGGCGATTTTATCATCCAAATGCTTCGATCACTTCGCGGTGAAGACATTGAAGGATTTGAAGACATTAGAACTCTTACCAAGACATTTCATTGGTTTTTTATCGATATTGTGGCTGCATCAAACCCAAAAATTCCTACAAAAAACCAAGTCAAAAAAATAATCGTTCTAAATGAGCTGATATCAAGAACTGAGTCATTTCAAAAAAGGATTCCAGATGCTACCGTAATTTTGCCAACTGGCGATGGCATGGCAATAGGCTTTGCAGACAGCCCAGAAAAGCCAATGAGACTGGCAATGGAGCTGCACAGCGGAATTAACCGATACAACAAGACGCAAAAGGGCGATGATATCCTGCTAGTCAGAATAGGTATAGACATGGGACCTGTCTATGTCATAAAGGACCTAAATAACATGGATAATGTCTGGGGCCCTGGAATTATCCTGACAAGAAGAGTAATGGACCTTGCAGGTGACATGAACATTTTTGCATCGGCAAGAATCGCAGATGATATTTTAAAGCTTTCAGGCGAATACAAAAAGATAGTCCACCCAATAGGGGATTACAGCATAAAACACGGCGAAGAATTACAAATTTACAATATCTATGGAGATGGCTTTGGCAATAAAATTGCACCAAAGATAAAAAAAGTCAAAAAACTATCCCTTGATGAATCTTTAAAATCGTCAAATAATTTCAAGTTTGAAAGCATCGATATTTCACTTGATGTCCTTGACACAAAGACAATGCTTACAAGTCACACATGGGTCTGGAAGCTTACAAATATTTCAAAGGAGGCAAAGAACCAGATATTTTATACAATTGATGGTGATACCCCAAAGGAATTTTCTGACATGAATGTAAATATCTCCGATGACAGGGGAAGACAAATTGAGATTATGAGCTTAAATGTAAACAAGCCATATCACAAAGAATTTTTTGCAAAGATTCCCCCAATAGAGCCAAAAAAATCAAGAACCATACTACTAAAGTATGATTGGGAAGAACCTGACAAGAACTTTTTATTTAGAATCCCGTCTGACTGCAAGCAAATGACATATGTGTTTTCAGCTCCAAAAGGATATGATCCTCAAATCAGAATATTGAAAGTTGATTTGGATACCGGACTGAAAATTAACGCAACCCCTTCTCCAACAATTAAGAGATTTGATGATAAGACAATAGTAAGCTGGACTAAAACCGGACTAAAGGCATTTGATGCATATCAGATATTGTGGTAGCTTGAAATGTCGTAAATTGTTAATTTTGCATGTTACGATCTAGATTTGTTTTTGTAATATCACGAATTTAGTTTATTTTCTTGCTAATCTAGTTATATTTTGATGGTTTTTGACTCTTTATTAGTTTTAATGTTGTGAATTTCATTAATCTGTTTTTATTTTATTGTTTTACGCGATCTGTGTATTATTCATTTATGACATTCATACTTTTGATCATCTTAATATTGTCCTGTATTTTTAGAGTTTTAGGAGATGGTTAAATTAAGACAGGAGTCTACTCATAAAGTATTATCTTTGGCATTGGCAATAGTTTTACTTGCAGGATCAGTCAGTCCTGTATTACCTTTTTCAAAAAGTGTAATTCCTGAAGCATACGCTGCTTCTTTTACTGCAGTACAAAGTGGTAATTGGGACGATCCTGCAACTTGGGGTGGAGCAGTTCCTTCTTCATCTGATAATATCACAATTCCAAATGGAATTACTGTAACCATTCCAACAGGACTCACAGTAACCGTTGACTACGGTGCCACCATCACCAACCTCGGCACCATCACCAACCTCGGCACCACCATC